>Ga0222662_1001133_pt1 | contig 14269 bp, 7 predicted proteins | sample AntAcemetagen600_FD_179821 | JGI IMG/M metagenome (GOLD analysis project Ga0222662, IMG submission 179821) | Saline water microbial communities from Ace Lake, Antarctica - #600 | ecosystem: Environmental > Aquatic > Non-marine Saline and Alkaline > Saline | place: Antarctica: Ace Lake | collected...
TCGGCGACGACGACGACTCCGCACTCGGCGACGACGACGACTCCGCACTCGGCGATGACGACGACTCCGCATCGAGCGGCTGCGATCTGGACCCGTGGGTCAATGAGATCCACTACGACAACAGCGGCGGCGACCTGAACGAGGGCATCGAGATCGCCGGGCCTGCTGGCCTCGACCTCGCCGGCTGGGCCATCGAGTTCTACAACGGCAGCAACGGCACCGTGTACTCGCCGACCCCGCTGACCGGCATCCTGCCCAACACCAGCAACGGCGTGGGGACCTTGTGGTTCCCGGTCTCGGGCATCCAGAACGGAGCGCCGGACGGGTTCGCGCTCATCGACCCGATCGGGATTCCGCTGCGCTTCCTCTCCTACGAGGGTTCGTTCACGGCGACCACCGGCGCGGCGACCGGCCAGGCCAGCACCGACATCGGGGTGTTCGAGACGGGAAGCACGCTGGATAGCGAGTCCCTGCAGCTGGGCGGCATCGGCTGCGGTGTCGCAGACTTCGCCTGGCAGGCTCCTCAGCTGAGCACCCGGGGCGCCGAGAACCTCGGGCAGACCTTCCAGTAGCAGGCATGCCGGTGCGGGGTCTCCTTCGGTCCGTCACCGATTCGATGCTCTTCTATCCGGCTCGGGGCCAGGCGATGAGCCCCGACCAGGTGGGCCGGCGGCCCCGCCACGTTCCTGCCGGTCCCCGGTGGCACCCACAACGACACCTGGGTGCGAGGGGGCGACAAGTACTGGTCCACGCTCGCTGGGTTCCTGGCCGCGAGGTAGCGAGGCAGCGAGTCCGGCTCCCCCTCAGCCGACCATGCCCTGGAGCGCGGGCGCGAGCTCCCCATCGACGAACTCCCAGCCGCGCTCGCTGAGCCGAGCGGGGATCTGACGCTTGCTGGTGAGGACCTCCGCCGAGAACGCTCCAAGCACGGTCTTGAGGGCGAACGCCGGTGCCGGCAAGAACGCCGGGCGTCCCAGCACGGACCCGAGGGTCTTCGCAAACTCGCGCTGCCGCACTGGCGTCGGCGAGCAGACGTTGTAGGCCCCTTCGAAGGTCCCATCGGCCACGGCATCGACCACGAACCGCACGACGTCTCGCACCGAGACCCAACACCACCATTGCTTCCCCGAGCCGAGGGGGCCGCCGAGCCCCATCTTCGCCATGGGCAGCATCTGCTCCAGGGCTCCGCCCGACGGATGCAGCAGGATCGGCAGACGCATGCGGACCACGCGAACTCCAAGGCTCTCGGCCACCCGAGCCTCGCGCTCCCACTCCACGCAGACCTCCGCCAAAAAGTCGGTACCAGCGGGGGTGTCCTCGGTGATGACCTCCTCGCCCCGGTCGCCGTACAGCCCTACCGCGCTCGTGCTGATCAGCACCTTGGGGCGCTGGTCCGGCGGCAACGCGCCGATGGCCTCCACGAGGTGGCGGGTACCGTCCCGGCGACTCGCCCGGATCGCCTCGCGCTTGCTCTTGGTCCAGCGCCCCGCGACGTTCTCGCCCATCAGGTGCACCACGGCATCCACTCGCACCGCCTCTGCCGGCGGCGGCTCATCCAGCGGGCTCCAGTCGTAGGCCGCGGTCAAGCCAGGCAGGGACTCCTTCGCCCGAGCCGCGCTCCGCGACACGACCACGATCTGGTGACCTGCTTCGGACAACGCCGGCAGGAGGAGGGAGCCAAGAAACCCGGTGGCACCGGTGACGAGCACGCGCATGGGCGAACAGTAGCCCGCCCAGCCCGCCTCAGCGGAGCCAGCCTCGGCTGCTCGCGTTGCGGACCAGCAGGATCCCCCCGACCAGCGAGCCGATGATGAGCAGCGGCATCACCACCGCGCTGGGGCCCATCACCCCCAACACATCGTCCACGAGGAACCAGGAGTTCTGGACCAGCACGCCCACGAGCGAGGCGATGAACAGCGGCCCCGCGATCCCACGGCGCATGAGCAGCGCGATGGCCCCCGCCGTGCCCGCGAACACCGCGACCGCGAACCCGAACACCACCCATGCGGGGCGGGCTGCGTACAGCGCTTGCTGGTCGTCCGGAAGAGCCGCCAGGGCCTCAGCAGACATCATCCCGTCGTATCCAAAGGCCATCAGCCCCATCAGGTTCCACAGCAGCAGGATCACCGCCGCCACCCAGAACCACATCGCTGGCTTGCTGTCCGTCATGCAACCTCCTTCGCCCGTAGGCCTGTGCCGAATAGCATCCCACGATCCGCGCGCCGCCGGCCAGAGGCGTCCACCGCGCCCCGGCTAGCATCCCTGCGGCGGCGACGTGGTTCCAACGGATGCCCGCACGGAGGACTGAATGATGAATCCGTTCGACAGCGTCATCGGACAACACGCCCAGGGGGACGTCCCGGGCTGGGAGCGGGAGCGCACCACTGGTGAGGACCACGCTCGCTGGGCCCTCACCTCGACCCTGCGCCCCTGGAGGACCGTGCGTCCCTGGCAGCGTATGTGGCGGGTCCTCTCCATCGACGGCGGGGGAATCCGTGGCGTGGTCCCGGCGACCCTGCTCCGGCGCATGGAGCTGCAGACGGGACGCCCCATCTCGGACCTCTTCGACATCATCGTCGGTACCTCGACCGGCGGCCTCCTGGCCATGGGCCTGACCTGCCCGGCGGGTGGTGCGGGCTGGCAGGGGGCCATCCAGCGCCCGAAGTATTGCGCCGAAGACATCCTGAACATCTACCGGAAGGAAGGCGCTCGGATCTTCGGGCAGGGCCGTCGCTACCGCATGCGCTCCCTGTTCGGCTACCGGCGACCGAAGTACCCCGTTGACGCGCTCCAGCGAGTCCTCGGCGGGTTGTTCGGCGAGGCGCAGCTCCGGGACGCGATCCGTCACACGCTGATCACGACCTACGACTCCGAGAAGCGCACCCCGTACCCCTTGAACAGCAGCACCCACGTCCACCCCGACGACACGTACTTGAGCCGGGGACGGGGCGCTGACCTGTCGATGGTGGATGTGGCCCGGGCGACGTCGGCGGCACCGACCTTCTTCGCCCCGCACCGCCTGTCGTTCAATGGCCATCCCCTCTCCGCCTTGGACGGGGGCGTGGCCGCGAACAACCCTTCGCTGTACGGAATGCTCGAGGCCCAGGCCCGGGTGGGAGACACGTCCATGCTGCTCGTGTCCCTGGGGACCGGCGAGGCGCCCGAGCAGTTCGCCTACGAACGCATCAAGAGCTGGGGAGCACTCCAGTGGCTCCGGCCCGTCATCGAGCTGCTGGGAAGCGCTGGCTCCGACACGACTCACCAACAGCTCAACTTCCTCATGAACGGCATCCTGCCGGTCCTCGGCGACGACCAGTACCAGACCGAGATCGAGGCGAAGCGCCCTCGCAACGGGCGGGAGCCGTACGACGTCAACCGCCAGGGGGGCGGGGGGCGCGACCGGTGGACGAAGTACATGCGGTTCCAGCCAAGGCTCGTTCGGGCCGCCCCGGAGATGGACAACGTCAGTCGCCAGAACATCGCCAACCTCGAAGCCGACACCACGGACTTCCTCGACGCTGCGCCGATCCGAGACGACTTCGCGCTGTTGTGCGACTTCCTGAAGGCGACGGCGGAGCTGTGGCCGGTGTCCGACCCGGACTGGGGCGACAAGGATCCCCGGCACGCCCTGATCAACGCGCCACGGCCGCTACCACCGGGGTACGAGACGACCTGGGAGCGGCTCCCCGTCGGCTACTGAGTCTCTCTGCCCGGGGATCAGTCCGCTGGGGTCGTGTCCACGCAGCCCGCCAGATCCAGGAGCGGCACGTACCCCTCGATGTGCTGGAACAAGATCTCTTGCAGGTAGGGCGACGGTCCGTCGATCCGCGGCGCGCAGGCTGCCCCGGCCAGGGCAGGGGTCGCCGGCAGAACGTGTGTGTAGTCGTCGAGCCTGACCTCGCTCGCCAGCAGCTCATCGACCCAAGCGGCCAGCAGTCCCGGCTCGATGCCGCACGCCGCATACAGTTTGGGGGCGGCTCGCATGGTCGTCGGCGCCCACCAATGCGGCAGCAGGTCCAGCTGGTTCCAGGCGCGGGTCGCCCGGCTGCCCAGCGCTGCGTCGTGGCGCGCGGCGAACCCGGCGTCACCGGCCGTCGCGGCCGCGAAGCTCGTCACGGACACGTCTGCGATCCCACGCTCGTGCAACCACAGAGCCAGCGGGTGCGCGAGGGTGCCGCCAAAGCTGTGTCCGGTCACCATCACTGGCGCGTCCCCCTGGGCCTGGGTCTCGCTGAGGAAGGTGTGCAGCGTGCGCCCCGACCCAGGCACCACCTCAGCGCAGCCCTCCTGGCCGGCGCACGGCACGGCGGCCTCGATGAGGTCGAGCGCCGTGCGCACGCCGCGGGCGATCCGGGCCTCGCCCGCAGGCTCGCGCGGCTCCCAAGGCACGAGCCTGAGCGCCAACACCTCATCGAACACGGCATCGAGTGACAGATCCGGCGTCCCGCGCACCACCACCACCAGTCCGCCGCTGACCACGTCCTTCACCACAAACAGCATGTTGGTGGCCACAACGGCGCCGGGCATCCGCAAGGCCGCCGGCCCCCACACCAGCTGCATCCGGGGTGGGCCCTCACCCGTCGCCACTGCGGGAAAGCGCTGCGCGTCGGTGAGCGCGCCGCGCACGGCGTCGGCCAGGACCGGCTCGTTGGCTGCGTCGGTTCCGAACAGGTTCTGGTCTAGGTACGCGACCATCGAGAGCGTGAAGAGCTCCTGCGTCGGCGTGAAGCTGGTCTTGGTGCACCGCGGCGGGGGCGCCGGGGCGTGATGGGGTGGGCAGCCCGCGACGAGGAGAGCGACGACGAGGGGAACCAACGGGAGGGCGGGGCGCACCTGTGGAGCATAACCCTGCGGTACCGTGCCCAGAGAGAGGGAGCCCACTTCATGTCTCGTATCCCCTATCTGGTCTCGTGCGCGGCCGCCGTCGCGCTGCTCATGGGCGCCAACCCTCCCGCGGCGCCGCCCTGCCAGGAGCCGCCACCGCCAGGCCAGGGCCTCCGCTTTCGCGGCGACGGCAGCGGGGACTACCGCGGGCTCGGCGTCCTGTGGCAGGGCATGAACCTACGGTGGGGCTACAACCACCGCATCAATCGCCTCGGCTCCATCGTGCAGGTCGCCAAGCCCGGGTACTGCGCCCAGCAGGGCACGGACCCGTCGGTGTGCCGCTCGACCCTGACGGTGACCGCGGCCTCGGGCACCGGGCCCGACACCGCGGAGTGCGACAGCTACGTCACGGTGGTGAGCGCGCACAACGTCGGCTTCGCCTCGGCCGCAGCAGAGCTCTCCTTCCACGGCGACGTGGATGCAGAGATCGTGGTGGAGCGCACCATCGAGGTACCCCTGGACGCGTTCACGGCCGCACAGCCAAAGCACTACGCGCTGCTCGGCGGCTACGACCTGCTGTCCCTCGACGCGTCGGGCAAGTTCATCGACTACGAGCTCGCTGTCACCGGCGTCACCGTGTCCGGCAGCACCGCGCAGGTCGGCGTGCGGGGCATGCTCAAGATGGGCTGCGACACGCCGGAGTGTCCCCCGCCGTGGACACGCACGGTGGATTACTCCCTGCTGGTGAGCGTGACGGTCGTGGGCGGCGCTGACTCCACGGTGCGCGTCTCGCCCATCCGCGCCGACGCCTCCTACTCCTGGACCCGGGACGACAACCTCGATGCCACCGAGGCCACGAGCACATTCTCCGCAGCCGCAACCCCTCAATGGAGCACCCAGCTGACAGGCATCACCTCGCTCAAGCTGAGCCTGGACGATGAGATGCACATGCTGCGGTTCGCCGCCGACGCGCTGATCCCGGAGCCCGCGCGCCGACGCGCGGCCGGCGAAGTGGACACCCTGTTCCAGCAGTGGATCCACGGGATGTGGAAGGCAGACCTGCCCGACTCGGCGTTCTCCTTCCGAGAGGGGGGGCAGGCGCAGTGGACCCTGGAGGGCTCTCTGCTCGAGATCGCGCAGGCCCAGTCGGTGCCAATGTGCGCCAACGCCTCCATCACCTGGCCGGGGAACAACCAGTCCGCCCAGAGCGCCGAGGCCGAGAGTGTCGAGCGCTGGGTCGTCAAGCTGGAGCCCGGCCGATGATGCGCCTCCTCCCCGTCGTCCTGGGACTCGCGGCCCTGTCGGGCTGCCCCAAGCCCGCCCCCATCGATACGTACGACCACGACGTTGACGACGGCTTCGAGGGGGTCGTGGACTGGGACCCCACGGGCGGCCGGTACGCGGAGCCCTCTGCCCGAGGCTGCGCCGCCTCCAGGGTCCTCGATCTGTCCGACGATGCCTACGTCGCAAGGCTCTGGTCCGCGGTGGCCAGCATGCCGGGCTGGATCAATGGGCTGCCGTGGGACGTGCGCGCGGACGACACTGACCTCGCCGACGCCGTGGGGGAACACCCGCGACGCGTGGTCCGAGGCGACCGGGTCCTCAGCGAGGACGGCGCGGCAGGGCACCAGTTCACTGGACGGCTCTCCATCACCACCGAGGGCGAGCCCACCTCCCGCGACCCGCGCTCGGCCCCGGCTTGCTCGGTGTGGGCCAACGACTGGACCGCGGTCGATCCCCAAGGCGGCGCCTACCACCTCTCGGGCACGCTCGCCTGGACGAACTGGACCAACCGAGAGGCGGGCCCTCGATCCTTCTCGTTCCACGGAGACCTGGGCGTGCATGACGCGCCGGCGAGCCGCCTCGCCGCAGTGGCGCCCGACGGAGCCCACCTCGAGCTGACCGAGACCCTCGTGGGAGACTCCGTGACCACTGCGGGCACGATCGCGCCGCGCTGCGGCGGCGGAGTGGTGAGATTCGAGGCGCGCCACACCGTGCCGGAGGGCTGCAACCCCCTGGACGGCTCAGCCGGTCAGGTGACCTTGCGCCAAGGGACTCAGAGCGTGACCCTCGACTTCACCGACCGCCCGTGTGACGGCTGCGCCCAGATCAGTTCTTCTTCGGACCGCACCTCGCGGCAGGTCTGCTTCTGATCGGCTCGGTCACCGCAGCCTGCGTGTAGGGCTCAGCCGACTTCAGCGCGACGAGCGCCTCGGCCACCGAGGTGAGCTGCACCACGTCGCTCTTCTTCTTCGGGGTGTACGCGTACGGGCTGGGTGTGTAGGCGGTGTAGTGCTTGTAGCCCGCCTGGACGAAGGCGGTGGCCGCAGCCAGGAACCCACCGCTCCACTCCGCCAGCCTGAGCATGTAGATCTCCGCGACCGGCTTGGTGGTGGGCAGCTTCGGCGGCTTCGGAGGAAGACCGACCAACCCTGCCTCGACCAGCGCCTCCACGAATACGTTGGTGACCCAGTCCTGCAGCGCCGCGGCGTCGTTCTCCCAGCCGTCCTTCATCCAGGCGGCGATGTCGAGCGCGCTGCCGTCGTAGAGCCCCTGGCACAGCGTGGTCAGGACCTCTACGACCTGGTCTTGCGAGACCTTGGGCCCCGCGACGTTCGGGTCGGCGAAGAGGTTCTCGAAGTCCACGAACGCGTCCTCGGCGACCTCCTCAGAGAAGATCGTGAACCGCTCACCCAGCGGCACCTTCGGCATCGCCCCCATGGCCCGCAGGATCTGTCGAGCAACGTAGCGCCCCCCGACGATCGCGCCGTCCATGTACCCCACCGACTGGCGCCAGTCGGAGTACACGCCAGTCGTGCCCAGATCCTCCCAGTTGGGGGTGAACGCCGGGGACGGAGCCGTGCGGTCCTCGTCCGGCGTGAGCGCGATCTCTGAGGCTGCGATGTAGATCTTGTCTGCCAGCGGCACGTTGAATGCCTTCGCCGGCGCGTCGGCGCCTGTGAGCACGCCGGTCTGGAACACCGTGTTCGGGCCGCCCGGGATGAGCGGCGTCTCCGAGTCCCACCAGTACGCCTTGAGGAAGTCGAACTCCGCGCTGGTGGACAGAGCGCGCGGATCGTTGAAGAGCTGTGCGAGGGCGGTGGTGACGAACTCCTCGGTGATCTCCTGCTCGGTGCGCCCCCCGCCGCCGGCCTCCTTGATGAGCTTCTGCAGCCGCCGGCCCTGGTCGCCAATGGTGAAGGTCATCAGGCAGTAGCAGCCGATGTCCTCGTAGTCGGCGTCCGTCTTGCTGACCGGCACCTTCTCGGCCGGCGAGTAGTCCATGACCCAGCCCACCGGGTAGTTCGCTCCGCCTGCGTAGCCGGTGTACTGAGGCACATCCTCCCGCTCGGCGGCCGCCGCCTTGTTGGGCTTTCCGTTCTTGCCAGGCGCGTAGTTGCGCCACCACGGCTGCTTGTAGAAGACCTCGCACTTCAGGGTCAGGCCCATCTTCTGCCCGATGACCTGCTGCCACGGCGGCGGCAGCGCAGGCCTCATCGGGACCTTCTTGATCGAGGCCGGCGACATGGCCACCACCACCCGCTTCGCCTCCAGCGTGACCTTCTCGTCCTCGTCGTCCACATCGACCGTGCTGACCTTGACGGTCTCGCCCGACCAGTCGATGCCCGCGACCTTGACCCCGTAGGTGATGTGGTCCTTGAAGGGCTCGACGAGCTTCTTCATCAGGTGGTCGATGCCGCACGCCAGGTAGAACTGCTGGGGGCCGTTCGCCTCGTCGTTCACCTCGTTGAGGAACCCGCCGTTGCAGGCGCAGTACCAGAAGAAGTAGAAGGCCGAGACCTCATCGGCCTCCACCGAGATGACCGCCTCCACGGACACCTCCATCAGCGCCGACGCGCCCGGCGGGAGGGCGAAGCTGTCGATCCAATCCCGCAGCGTCATCTTGTCGAACGCCATCACCCACTTCGGGGACTTGTACGGCTCGAGCACGTTGATCGCCTGCTCGATCGCCTGCACGGCGTCGATGAAGATGAGCGAGCCCAACAGATCCCACAGCCCCAGGTCCGGCGGGACGCCGCCGATGCCGAACAGACACGTGTCGCGGTCGTACTGGTAGCGCTTGCCGGCCACCCACATCACCTGCTCCTTGTAGGGGAAGCGGGCGGCGTAGCCATCGACGAGATCGTCCTCGGCGATGAGGCCGTCCTTGATCGCCTTCTGGACGACCCCCCAGATCGCGGTCTGCGTGGTGCCGATGTACTGGGCGCCGTGCTCGAAGGCGGTGGACTGCGGCTTGCCGTCGTGGGTCCAGTTCTCGGTGAAGCTGTAGGCCCGGCCGCCGAGGCGGTCGTCTTGGGCCTCGATCAGCGCGAACGACACCTTGTCCTTGCTGGTGGTGTTGTGCTCGTGGATCTCGAGCGCCGTGGCCACGCCGGACCAGCCGCCGCCAATGATGAGTACGTCGTACGGTTCCACTGCGGTACCTCCCCGGGTCGCCGGGGGGCGACCGAGGTGCACCATACCGAGGGCGCGGCGCGGTCCCCCGTGGCATCCTGCCGCGAAAGGCGGGGAGGCATTCCGTGATTCGCGTCGCAGGTTGCGAGGTCGACGAGGTCCTCTACGAGGGCTCTCGGTCGCGCGTGTTCCGGGGAACCGGTCCCGACGGGGGCCGCGTAGTCGTCAAGCTCCCCGCCGCCGCGTACCCCTCGCGAGACGAGCTCCGCCGCTGCCGCGTGGAGTTCGAGGTTGGCAGCGCGCTGACCGGGGAGCACCGCGTCGAGTACCTGCAGCTCGCGAGGCATGAGGAGAGCCTCGCGCTGATCATGCGAGACGGGGGCGGCACGAGCCTGAACCACCGGATCGGGGAACGCGGACTCCCGCTGGACCGGGCCCTCATCATCGCCATCGGTCTCGCCGCCCGCATCGGGGAGCTTCACGACGCCGGCTGGGTACACCGGGACGTCAAGCCCGCCAACGTGCTGGTCACCGAGAGCGACGTACGGCTCATCGACTTCAACCTCAGCGCGCCCATGGGTCGGCGCGCCAGCTCCGAGCCCCTGCGGCGGCTCGAGGGGACCCTGCACTACCTGTCACCGGAGCAGACCGGGCGCACGGACCGCCCCGTGGACCACCGCACCGACCTGTACTCCTTCGGGGTGGTCCTGTTCGAGCTGGTCTCGGGGCGGCCCCCCTTCCAGGGCGACGACCCGATCAAGCTCCTGCACGCGCACCTGGCCCTGTCGGCTCCGCGCCTGGATGAGGTCGTCGACCACTGCCCTCCCCGGCTGGCCGCGTTGGTCGCGCGGCTGCTGTCCAAGAACCCCGACGACCGCTATCGCTCCGCCTGGGGCGTGCACGCCGATCTGGTCGCCATCGCCGATGGGTTTGATCCCGAGCTCGGCGCCCACGATCTGCCTCTGCACCTGCTGATCCCCGACCGCTTGATCGGTCGGGAGAACGAGCAGCGGGCGTTGCTCGATTCCTTCCACGCAATGCTGGCCGGCGCGTCCCAGCTGGTGATGGTCAGCGGCTACTCGGGCGTGGGCAAGTCCGCCCTGGTCCAGAGCGTGCGCCAACCGATCCTCGAGGCGGACGGCGTGTTCGCGCGGGGCAAGTTCGACCAGCTCCTCCGTGGGGTCCCGTACAGCGCGTTCGCCGACGCCCTCGGCTCGGCCGTGCGCCAGACCCTGGCGGGAATGCCGGCGAGGCAAGCCTGGGCCATCCAGCGGATCCGAGACGCCGTGGGGGTGAGCGGGCGGGTCCTGACCGATGTGATCCCGGAGCTCGAGCTGCTCATCGGGCCCCAGCCCGACGTCCTGGCCCTCGGCCCGGTGGAGACAGAAGCGCGGTTCCTGCACGTCGCCACCGGCTTCATCGGTGCGCTGGGCTCCCGCGAGTACCCGCTGGTGCTGTTTGTCGACGATCTGCAGTGGGCCGACCCCGCCTCGCTGGCTCTACTGCGGGTCATCGCGGATGACCCCTCGGTGCGGCACGTGCTCGTGCTCGGCGCGTTCCGCGACAACGAGGTGGACAGCGCCCATCCGTTGAGCCGCCTGCTCGACGACCTGCGATCCCGTCGGCCGGTGCCCGAGCTCAAGCTGGGCCCGCTCGATCAGGCGCAGGTGGCCAGGCTGATCGGCGATGCACTCAAGCTGTCCCCCGCCAAGGTCGCCCCCCTCGCCGACCTCGTGTTCCGCAAGACGGGCGGCAACCCGTTCTTTCTGCGCAGCTTCCTGGACGCGCTGGACGAGGACGGCCTGCTCACCCTGGACCGAGCGGCGGGCCGCTGGGTGTGGGACCTGGACGCAGCCGAGCGTGAGGGCATGACCGACAACGTGGTCGAGTTGATGGCCAGCGGGATTCGGCGCTTCCCCGAGGCCACCCAGCAGGTGCTCAAGCTCGCGGCCAGCATCGGCAACCGCTTCGAGCTGAGCGATCTCGCTGCGGTGGGCGCCATGTCGGAGGACTCCGCGCTCGAGGCCCTGACCGAGGCCCTCTCCCGGGGCTTCGTGCTTCCAGAGCAGCAGATCGCGGCCTTGGGTCCCGGCGAGGAGCCCACCCGGCTCCTGCGGTATCGGTTCCAGCACGACCGCGTACAGCAGGCGGCCCGTGGGCTGGTCTCGGACGCGCAGCGGGTCCCGCTCCATCGCCTCATCGGCGACAGGCTGCTCGCGCGGTGGACCGCCGAGGGCGGCCGTGACGATCAGCTCCCCGGGATCGTGTCCCACCTGAACAGCGCCATGGCATCGCTGGAGACGCCCGAGGAGCGTCACGCGCTGGCCCTGCTCAACCGGCGGGCGGCGGGCGCGGCGCGGCAGGCGGCGGCTCACGCCACGACGGTCCGCCTGTTGGGGGCAGCGTGGGCGCTGCTCGGCGACGCGGCGTGGGAGAGCGACTACGAGCTCGCCCTCGCCACGCGGCAGGAGGAGGCGGAGGCAGCCTGGCAGAGCGGGGACCGCGATCTGCTAGCCCGCATCTATGCGGACGTCGTGCAGCACGCGCGCCGGCTCGAGGACCGGGCCACCGTGGAGCAGACCCGTCTGTACGCCGCGTACGCCGCGAACGACGTCAACGGCGCCATCGCGGTGTCGCGCGCGTTCGTGTCGCAGCTCGGCGTGCGCATCCCCGCCAAGGCCAACCCGCTGCTGATCGCTCGGGGTCTCATCGCGAGCAAGATCCGGATGCGAGGCCGCACGCGCGAGGACCTGCTGGGGCTCCCGCTGATGGAGGACTCCCGCACCCTGGCGGCGATGGAGGTGCTCGCTTCGACCTTGACGCCGACCTGGCAGGCCGAGCCCGAGCTGTTCCTCCTCGTGAGCATGGAGATGCTCCGCCTTACGCTGAAGTACGGGCTGCATCGCCACTCGACCCGGGCGTTCGCGGCCTACGCCATCATCCTCTCGGGAGCCCTGGGGGACTCGCGCGCCGCCAACGAGATGAACTCCGTCGCGGCGGCCCTCACCGAGCGCCTCAATGTGCGGCAGTACAACAGCACGGTGCTGCTGGTGCAGGGCGTCTTCATCGACCCCTTCCTGCACCCGCCGGCGGTGTCCCTGCGCACGCTGGAGGAGGGGTTCGCCGCGGGTCTGTACGCCGGCGACCACGACTCGGCGGGCAGCTGCGGCGTGAGCTTCCTCTACTACGGCCTGTACGCGGGCATGCCGATTCCAGAGCTGTCGCGCCAGATCCAGTCGATGGGCGCGGGCATCGAGCGCACCGGCGTGACCGTCACGATCAAGAACGTGTTCCGGGTGGAGGCACTGGTGGAGGCACTGCAGGGGCGGTCCACCCTGCCCGGCCGCCTGGTCACCGCGAAGTACGACGGGGACGCCCAGCTCGCCCTGGAGCGCGCCCACAACGCCCAGAACTCCATCGCCCACATGCTCATCTTCGAGGGGTTCGCCGCTGTGTTCCTGGGGAACTGGGAGCGCGCTGCCCAGGTGCTCTGCGAGGCCGAGGTGCCCATGAAGTCGCTGCCGTCTACCGCGGTGTTGGCGGCCTGGTACCTGTTCCGAGCGGTCGCTGTGTGCCGCGTCGCCGCCCGGGGCACCCGCCCGAAGGAGGCGAGGCAAGGGCTGGCGAAGTGCCGCGCCTGGGCTGAGATCCAGCCGGTCACCTACGCCCACCGCGCGGCGCTCATCGAGGCGGAGCTGGCGCGGCTCGCCGGAGACTCCGCCACCGCCTTCGCCAAGTACGAGATGGCCATCGAGGGGGCGTCCGCCGGCGGGTTCGTGCACGAGCAGGGGCTCGCCTCTGAGCTCGCGGCGCACCTGCACGTGGAGCTCGGGACCACCCGTGCCGGTCGCGCGTACGCCCAGGACGCAATGGCCGCCTACCGACGCTGGGGGGCGAGCGCCGTGCAGTCCCGCCTCGCTGGCGAGTACGCGGCCTGGCTGGCGAAGGGCACCACGAGCATGGAGACGATCTCGGGGACCGGCGGCACGCTGGCGGCCTCCGTCGCGGGCACCGACATGGGAGAGGCGGTCGACTTCTCCGCGGTGCTCAAGGCGGCGCTCGCGATCTCCCGGGAGATCCAGCTCGACCGTCTCAAGCGCGAGCTGGTCACCATCGCCATCCAGAGCGCGGGCGCCGAGCGCGGCGTGCTCATCCTGCTGGACGGGGGACAGGCCCGCATCGAGACGGGGGCCGGAGGCGCGACCGTGAAGACCGCGCCTCTCGACGGCACCGGGCTCGTGCCGGAGGGGTTGGTTCGCTACGTGCTCAAGTCCGGGCGCCCCGTCGTGTTGCGCGACGCGGCCCGGGATCCCGACTTCGCCTCGGACCCGTATGTCGCCCGAACCCAGCCCCGCTCGGTCCTGTGCGCGCCCATCTCCAGTGGCGGGGAGCAGCGAGGCGCCATCTACCTCGAGAACAACCTCGCCCCCGGTGCCTTTACGCCCGGCCGCCTCGAGATCGTGGGGCTCCTCGCGGCCCAGGCCGCCATCTCCATCGAGAACGCCCGCCTCGTCGACAACCTCGAGCTCAAGGTGCAGCAGCGGACCTCAGAGCTGGAGCAGGCCCGAGAGCGGAGCGATGACCTGCTGCGGAACATCCTCCCCGACACCATCGCCGAGGAGCTGATGGCGCGCGGGAGCGCAGAGCCGGTGCACTACGAGTCCGCCTCGGTGCTCTTCACGGACTTCCGGGGGTTCACGGGCATCGCGGAGAGCCTGACTCCGAAGAAGCTGGTCGACGAGCTGGACCGCTGCTTCAGCGCGTTTGACGAGATCGTGTCGCGACACGGGCTCGAGAAGCTCAAGACCATCGGTGACTCCTACATGTGCGCCGGAGGTGTGCCGGAGCCGAACTACACCCACGCGGTGGACTGCGTGATGGCGGGCTTGCAGCTGCAGCGGTGGGCGGACCGCCTCGCTCAGGAGCGCGGCGCGCAGGGACGGACGGCGTGGTCGCTGCGCCTCGGGGTCAACAGTGGGCCGCTGGTCGCGGGCGTGATCGGGAGGCGCAAGTTCGCCTACGACGTCTG
>Ga0222662_1001134_pt1 | contig 14247 bp, 16 predicted proteins | sample AntAcemetagen600_FD_179821 | JGI IMG/M metagenome (GOLD analysis project Ga0222662, IMG submission 179821) | Saline water microbial communities from Ace Lake, Antarctica - #600 | ecosystem: Environmental > Aquatic > Non-marine Saline and Alkaline > Saline | place: Antarctica: Ace Lake...
AGCCACAATCCCCAATTTTGTTCGACGTCGTACAAATGCTGGAACATGCCCAGTCCTCTCAGCTTTCGCGTGCAACCCCCTCTACCAGGGGAACGAATCGCACAGGAAGAAGATCTTCCGTTGTTATTCTCGTTTCCTCACGTGTCAGGCGAACAAGCATTTGACCGCTTCGTCCTCCATCCACATCAACCGGAACCACCATAATTCCGCCAATTTTCAACTGCTCAAGCAGTCCCATCGGAATTTCAGGCGCCGCAGCCGTGACGATAATGCGGTCAAATGGCGCCTGTTCAGGCCACCCTTTTCCCCCGTCACCAACCTTCGCGGTAACATTGTGGAAACCAAGAATTGCGAAACGCTTAACAGCATCGTCAAGAAGTGTCCGATATCGCTCAATTGTGTAGACCCTGCGGCAAAGTTGCGACAGAACAGCCGCCTGATAGCCAGAACCAGTGCCCACCTCCAGCACTTTCATGCGATCACCAACTTCCAGCTTCTCCGTCATAAAAGCCACTACATATGGTTGTGAAATCGTCTGGCCACACTCAATAGGCAATGCATGGTCGTCATATGCCTGGTCAAGAAATGACCCTGTGACGAAAACTTCACGCGGCACACGCTCAATTGCGGCCAAAACCCTTGCATCCCGAATGCCCTGACGCCGCAGTGCCATGACGAGACGAATTTTTCCGGCTTCAAGCTCCCCAGCCTCGTATTCTTCTTCCCCCATGCCCGTCACTAGTCCTCAAAAGCCTTGGCCAGCTTTTTTCGAGCGGCGGTGTGAGACAAGTTGAAGTGCAGCGGCGTGATGCTGATACGCCCATCGCAAAATGAACGCAGGCCCTTACGCAGTAACTTACGTGGTCGCGCTTTCGGTTTTAAGGCATTAGCCATTGGCTGAAATGACCTCAAGACCGCCCATATAAGGCTGAAGAACTTTTGGTATCGCCACGCTGCCATCTGCCTGCTGATAGTTTTCCAGGATGGCAACCAACGTGCGCCCGACAGCCAGACCGGAACCATTAAGCGTATGAACAAAACGCGTTCCCTTTTCTTCCGCCGGGCGATAGCGCGCATTCATGCGACGTGCCTGGAAGTCTCCACAAACCGAACAGCTTGAAATTTCGCGATAGGCTTTTTGCCCCGGAAGCCACACTTCAATGTCATAGGTTTTTTGTGCGCCAAAGCCCGTATCGCCAGTCGACAGGATCATTGTCCGGAACGGCAACTCGAACCGCTTCAACACTTCTTCAGCACAGGACAGCATACGCTCATGTTCAGCCGCTGATTGTTCAGGGGTTGTGACACTTACCAACTCAACTTTGGAAAACTGGTGTTGACGTATCATGCCGCGTGTATCGCGGCCTGCAGATCCAGCCTCTGAACGAAAGCACGCCGTAAAGGCGGTCATACGCAAGGGCAGATCGATCTCAGCCAAAATGCTTTCCCGAACGGTGTTGGTCAGCGGCACTTCCGCCGTTGGGATCAACCAAAACCCATCTTCTGTTTTGAAAGCATCTTCCGCAAACTTCGGCAGCTGGTTGGTGCCAAACATGGCATCGTCTTTCACCAGTAAAGGCGGGGCGATTTCCTGATAGCCAAATTCTGTGGTGTGAAGGTCGAGCATATAGTTGCCGACAGCACGTTCTAAACGGGCGAGGTCACGTTTCAGCACGACGAAACGCGAGCCGGATAGTTTCGCAGCCGTCTCGAAATCCATGAGGCCCAGCGCCTCCCCGATATCGAAATGCTCTTTTGGTTCGAAGTTAAACTGGCGCGGCTCGCCAACTTTATATCGCTCAATATTGTCTGCTTCGTCCACACCAGCAGGAACCTCATCGTGCAGCAAATTGGGTAAGCCTGAGAGCATGTCTCTGATCGCGGCATCCAGCTGACGCTCTTCTTCTTCACCCGCCTGGATGATGGTTTTCAGTGTTGCCACTTCCGCCATCAAAGCATCAGCGGTTTCATTATCGCCTTTGCCTTTGGCCGCACCAATTTGCTTTGAGGCAGCATTGCGTTTGCTTTGTGCCTCTTGCATCGCGGCGACGCTGTCACGACGTTTCGCATCCAGATCCAAAATACGAGCTGAATGTGGCTCAAGCCCTCGTTTGGCTAAACCAGCGTCAAAGCCCTGCGGATTGTCACGAATGAATTTGATGTCGAACATGGATACCCTGCATCAGCGAAGAAAAATGACGGTAGAACAGCGAACGAATCACTCGTTCCACCGTTGGATGATGAATTGTGGTCTGTATACGCGGCTCGCCGAAACCCGTCTAGCGGAGGGATGCCACACCTGGAGCTTTAGGCGTCTGCTGCGCTCTCTTCAGCTTTATCAGCTTCCCGGCGCTTTCGCTCAATCAAGCTGACGGAAATGATAGAAATCTCATAGAGCAGTAAGGTTGGGATGCCGAGCCCGATTTGGCTGATAATGTCCGGCGGCGTTAGAATGGCGGCCACCCCAAAAACGGCGACAACGGCGTATTTGCGGCCTTTGCGCAACTGATCGGCTGTAATCAATCCAGCGCGACCGAGCAATGTCATCAACACCGGGAGCTGAAAACAAAGACCGAACGCAAAAATCAACGTCATTGTCAGACCAAGATATTCACTGACCCGTGGGAGCAGCTCGATCGAGGCCTGGCCCTCGCCCCCCACCTGCTCCATGCCGATGAAGAATTGCAGCGCCAAAGGCATGATGAGAAAATAAACCAGCGAAGCCCCCATCAAAAACAAAATGGGAGTCGCAAGCAGGAACGGCAGAAATGCCCCGCGCTCATTTTTGTAGAGGCCAGGTGCGACAAACATATAGATCTGCGTCGCCAAAATTGGGAACGCGATGAACAAGGCTCCAAAAAGAGCCAGTTTGAGTTGAGTAAAGAAAAATTCCTGCGGCGCCGTGAAAATCAATTTCAAGTCAGGCTTGTCGCCGGCCGCAATTTCAAAGGGCCTCAGCAGAACGTTGAAAATATCGTTTGCGAAATAAAAGCAGACCGCAAAAGCAATGGCTATCGCGACAACCGAATAAAGCAAACGCTGCCTCAGCTCGACCAGATGCTCCATCAATGGCGCGCGCGACGCGTCCATATCACTTTCACTCATTGAGCGGCGTCCTTTGCCGCTGGCGTAGCTTGCTCATCGACCAATGCTTCAGGCGTGGGTTCAGCGGCGACGGCGGCGGCTTCGGCCGCATCCGGCAACATTTCATTTGGAATGCCAGACAGAGGTTTTTCGGTTTCTTGTAGCGCTTTCCCCACAGAATCCAGCGGATGTTTCATGGCGTCTTTAACCTGGGAAATAGGATTGTTTGCCTTCACATCTGCAATTTGCTTGCGAAGCTCATCCAGTTCGCTCTCGCGTGCCATTTCATCAAAACTGCGTTGAAACTCACGCGCAGCCGCACGGATCTTGGCTGTGTACTGTCCAATCGTGCGCATCATGCGCGGCAAATCCTTCGGCCCCACGACGATAATCGCGAGAACGCCCAACAACAGTAATTCTAACCATCCAATATCAAACATGGCGCTCTCGAGTCTTTGCGCGTGTGGCGGTGATCAGTTTGCCGCTGTCTTGTCTTTTGCAGCGGTCTCAGACGTGCTTGCATTGCCCGAATTGCCCGAATTGATTGTCTTGGGATCGGGCGTTTCCGCCGATGCTTGCTCTTCATCGCTCAAGCCGGTGCGGAAGCTCTTAATGCCTTTTGCAACGTCGCCCATCAGTTCAGATATTTTGCCGCGACCAAACAGCAAAACGACCAGAACCAATACGATAATGATTTGCCACGGACCAATCTGTCCCATTCTATTTCTCCAAAATCGACCGCGGAAAATCCGCCAACTCAAAGCTCAGCTTCTCAGATTTATCACGGATTATCAATGATTTAGGCTGCCTTCTTCAACAGATAAGCGCTGACGAACACCAGTACAAGGAGCGACAGATGGCAGAATTATTGCGTCTCGTCGGCATCTGGCGCTTCTTCGCCGTTTTCAGCTTCGACCGTCTCTTCCAAATGGGCATCCAGTGCCTGACCATATTCTTCTGGTTCATCCTCACTGAAATCACCGTCACCATCGCCCCCCTCGGGTGATGGCACAGGAACATCAAAATCAACCGGCAGGTTAGCTTCCAGAAGACCGGATGCTTTTAGTTCCTCCTGTCCTGGCAGATCGCCAACGTTTTCCAAACCGAAGTGAACAAGAAACTCGTCTGTCGTCCCATAGGTCACAGGCCGACCCGGTGTCCGCCGACGACCACGAAGCCGTACCCAACTGGTCTCCATCAGCACATCCAACGTGCCTTTTGAAACGCTGACGCCGCGAATTTCTTCGATTTCAGCACGCGTAACAGGCTGGTGGTAGCCAATGATCGCCAGGGTCTCCATTGCAGCGCGGGACAGTTTGCGTTGTTGAATGGCTTCTCGTTCCATGAGGAACGCTAAATCTTCTGCCGTGCGGAACATCCATTTGTCGGCCAGTCGGACAAGATTGACGCCGCGCGCTTCATAAAATTTCTGCAAGTCTTCAATCAACGCACCAACGTCAGCGCCCTCTGGCAAACGCGAGGCGATGCTATCGATATCAAGCGGTTCCGCTGCCGCAAAAAGCAATGCCTCCAACATGCGAAGTTGAGCGGCATGGTCTTCCGTATTGGGAAACGGCATTACATTGTCAGACGACGCCTCATCTTCGACTTGCGCCGTCTCTGTGTCATCGGATACTTCGTCTGCTTCCACAGTCTCTACCTCAGCAGCATCCGCGTCCATCTGGTCTTCAGCCATCTCACTCACCTGATCGTCCGTCATGGTCTACTCGTTCTCCTGAGCCGGTGGCTCGACTTCTACGTCACTATCCAAATCGCCATCATCCCGCGGCGCACTGCGCTTGCGGACAAAAACCGGGGCAAATGGATCTGCTTGTTGAACTTCAATATGTCCGTCGCGCGTCAGCTCAAGCGTCGCACTGAACATGCTAGCGACAGCCGTTCTGCGTTCTTTGCCTGTGGCATATTCTGTCGGCAAAAAGGCATCGATTGTGTCCCAATCAAGCATCATGCCCAACATTTTTTCCAGCCGCCGACGCGCAGCATCGATGGCAAAAACCGGCTGCTTTTTGATCGTATAGGTAACCGGCTTCAACGCGCGGATGCGTTCTTCTGAATAGGCCTTCAGAAGGTCATACAAAGTCCCTGTATAAATACTTGTGCGCGTTACGCGAATGCCCTCTGGCTCGCCCCGCTGAAACACGTGAACGCCCATCCTCAAGCGACCCATCAGCTTCGCAGAAGCCTCCCGCATGGCTTCAAGCCGACGCAGTTGAAAGGCCAGACGCGCGGCCATTTCCTCACCGCTGGGTCCTTCTTCTTCATCAGGTGGCGGCAGAAGCAGCTTGGATTTCAAGAACGCCAGCCAGGCCGCCATGACCAGATAATCAGCTGCAAGATCAAGCTCTAAGTGTTGAGCTTCGTTGATAAATTCAAGATACTGCTCTGCCAGCGGCAGGATCGAAATCTTGGCAAGGTCGACTTTCTGCGTCCGTGCCAAAGCCAGCAACACATCCAGCGGGCCTTCAAAGCCATCAATATCAATGACGAGACCGCCGGTTACGGTTGGCACAACAACCCGCGCACCGCCTTCTTCAAACGTGTCGGGCGTGGCTTCAGTCGCACTAACGTCGCTTGCCTCTTCAACGACAACGGACGCGTCTTCAGCAGGCGTCTCTGGCGATGCTTGTGTCGTTTGTGTCATCTGGCAGAAACCATCCCGAAAAGTGCAGTGGAGCCGGTACAACAAAAATGGAGGGTCCGGCGGTTGCCCCTTATACCGCCTGATAGCCCGGCAGAATACGCCGATTCTCTATCTGAGAGCCGATTTAAGGTGCGATCAATGTCGAAAATCGATCAATAGCCTGCTCAATATCTATGGGTTTAGCCGCTTTACGGCCCGACAAAGCCGCTTTTGCCCTGGAAAAAGCCGCGCCTTCCAGAACCGGGACCTCAGACGCGATGGCGCGCATCTCATCCATCTTACCATTGCAATGCAGTATCAGGTCGCACCCGGCGTCCAGTGACGCCCGTGCTCTTTCACCCAGTCCGCCGGCAAGAGCTTCCATAGAAAGATCGTCAGACATAAGACATCCGGTGAAACCAATTTCGCCACGAATAACATCTTCAATAACGCGCACGCTGGTGGTCGCGGGATGTGCTCGGTCGATTGAGCTGTAGATAACATGGGCAGTCATGGCCAATGGCGCGTCGGCAAACGCCCTAAACGGTGCAAAATCTGTCTCGGAGAGTGTCGCGTGACTGGCATCGACAATGGGCAAGCTGTTATGGCTGTCGACCCCTGCACGACCATGACCAGGAATATGCTTGATCACCGGCAACACGCCACCTGCCAACAGCCCCTTGGAGGCAGCCGCTGCGAGAGCCGAGATTTTTGCAGGCGTATCGCCGTAGGCTCTGTCGCCAATGACGTCATGCGCCCCCGCCACGGGCACATCAAGAACCGGCAGGCAGTCCACATCTACGCCAAGGGAGAGCAATTCATCAGCGATGAGGCGCGCGCCAAGTTCTGCTGCTTCAAGCCCCAAGGATTTGTCCCGGTCATAAATCTCGCCATATCGCTTTCCCGGTGGGTAGAAGCGCCAATGAGGAGGTCGCAATCGCGCAACACGCCCCCCTTCCTGGTCGATGAGAACGGGGGCATTCCATCCAACTGTCGAACGAAATTCCGAAGTTAAAGCAGCGACTTGCACAGGGTTTTCAATGTTCCGTGCGAAGATAATAAAACCCCACGGCTCCACATCTCGGAAGAAAGATTTTTCAAGGTCAGAGAGCGCCAAACCGGCACAGCCGTAAATCGCAGCGGAAGTCATGTGTGAATTTCAGTCCTAGCGTTCACGAACGATGCAATCCAGGCCCCGTCCTTTAAGACGCGTGCACCAGGAAGCAGCTCCGGCATTTGTTTCAAAGGGCGCAACACGCAGGCGATAGTAGATCCCACGTTCGCCCAGATCCGCACGTTCCACGTCACTGCGCATACCGGCGAACAAATCAGAATGTGCGGCTTGCAGTTTTGCAAACTCGGCTTCAGCGCCTGGTAAATCCCGGAATGCAGCGATTTGCACCACGAAATTGCCCGCAAACACAGGCTGAGCCGGCAGCACTTCCGGCGCCTCACGTGTGCTAAGAACCTGCCTCGATTTTGGTGCAACAGGCACAGGAACAATGCTCTGCGGTTGCCCCTCAATACGAGGCGCAACAATCACTGGTTCAGAGATTGCTTCTGGGTCTGGCACGATATCCAGCGCTGGCGGCAAGACTTCAATAGCGCCACGCGCAGGCGCATCAATTGGCGTCGCGGGCTGATCTGGCCGGTTTTCAAGCGCGATGGGCTCTTCAGCCCGTGGCAAAAGATGCTCAACACCAGGCTCAGCCTCATCATTTCCGTTCAAACGGTCATAAATGAGCTTATCGGTATTTAGGATTTCCATGCCGCCTGGGTCATCAGGCACAACTTTCACTGGCGACCCATCCGCTTCAATCAGTGGCGGCGCATTGCGAATGCCTTCGCGCATGCCTTGCTTGTAAGCAAGATAGAGCACCCCGCCAAACGCCAAAACGACGACGATCAATCCAATAAAAATGAACATCGCGCGTCCGCTACCCGATCCCTCAGTGGCATCATAGGTATGGAATTCGTCTGAGGTATCCAGCTCGTAATGCTCGTCTTCACCGCGACCCATATTCGCCATTCAGCGCATTTCCTCGATAGGTTCGACGCCCAAAACGCCAAGGCCCGAAGCGATCACATAACCTGCTGCCCGAATCAAAGCCAGCCTGGCAAGAGTAACATCTCTTTGATCTGGAACGATAAACCGCAATTCAGGCTCATCCTTGCCCTTATTCCATAACGAATGAAATGCTGAAGCAAGGTCAAACAGATAAAAGGCAACACGATGAGGCTCATGGGCCTCAGCAGCAGCTTCAACCACCCGCGGAAACTGCATCATCTGTTTGATCAGAGTTAGCTCAGCTTCATCATTGAGGCAGCCGAGATCAGCCGTGCTCAAGGCCACATCGCCCAGCTCAACACCGGCTAATCCCTCGTCTTTGGCGGCATTGCGCAGAACAGAATGGATCCGCGCATGTGCGTATTGAACGTAAAAGACGGCATTGTCTTTTGACTGTTCAGTGACTTTCGCAAAATCAAAATCCAGCGGCGCGTCATTCTTGCGGTAAAGCATCATGAAGCGCACGGCATCGCGGCCTACTTCTTCCACCACATCACGCAACGTGACGAAATTGCCAGACCGTTTTGACATCTTGATCGGCTCACCATTGCGCATCAGCCGAACAAGCTGGCAGATTTTGACATCCAGATCCGCGCCCCCTTCGGTCACGGCCTGCACGGCAGAATTCATCCGCTTTACGTACCCGCCGTGGTCCGCGCCCCAAACGTTAATCAGGTGCGTGTAGCCCCGTTCAAATTTGTCGAGGTGATAAGCAATGTCCGGCGCAAAATAGGTCCAGCTGCCATCTGACTTTTTAAGGGCGCGATCAACATCGTCGCCAAAGTCGGTGGATTTGAACAATGTCTGGGGTCTGGATTCCCATTCCTCAGGCGTTTTGCCTTTTGGTGGTTCCAGAACACCGACGTAGATCAGCCCCTTGTCATCTAACAGTTTGAGGGTGGATTCAATTTTCCCCGATTTGTGCAATTCGCGCTCAGAGAAAAATGTTTCATGCTCAATTCCGAGAGACGCCAAATCACCCCGGATCATCTCCATCATTGCGTCAATGGTTGCAGCTCGCACAATCTCAAAACGGTCTTCTTCATCCATGCCCAGCAGCGTATCGCCGTATTCCGCGGCCAATGCCTTACCGACAGGAATGAGATAATCCCCGGGATAAAGCCCCTCAGGAATGGCACCAATATCTTCGCCCAAGGCTTCGCGATACCGCAGAAGAGCGCTATCGGCTAGAACGACGATCTGACCACCGGCATCATTGATGTAATATTCTCGGCAAACCTCAAAGCCTGCTTTCTGCAACAGGTTCGACAATGCATCACCAAAGACGGCGCCGCGTGTATGGCCTACGTGCATCGGGCCGGTTGGGTTGGCCGAGACATATTCGACATTGACTTTCACGCCCTTACCAACGTCACTCTCGCCGTAAGCCGTGCGAGCCGTCAAAACATCGGCGACATGGGTCTGCCAGAAGTTTGCCCGCAGCGACATATTGATAAAACCGGGACCTGCAACATTGACCGCACTAAAGTGCCCTGTTGCTTCCAGCGCCCCAGCAATTTTTTCTGCCAAATCGCGCGGTTTTAGCCCGGCAGGTTTCGCCAGTACCATGGCTGCATTGGTGGAAATATCACCATGCGAGGGATCACGGGGGGGCTCGACACTAACGCGGCCGAAATCTGTATCAGCACTCAGCGTCCCGTCTGATTGAAGCGTGCTCAGCGCACCCGTCACGATTTCCTCGAAATGGTGAAAAATATTCATGGCTCTGCAATCAAGTCTCTCGATTTAAGCCCTAATTGGGCCAAAAGGTGGAACGCGGGCGCACCATAACGGGGCAGCCCCTTCCTTTCCAGCTCCATTCTCACCCTCACGCAGGCAGAGCGAGCTTTATCCCTCTGCGTTAAGGTCGAACAGACGGCGATGTTCCAAAATCGCAAATCGGTCGGTCATGCCAGCAATGAAATCACAGACACGGCGCGCCGTCTTCAGGCCACCCGGCTGATCACAACCGATCTGCCATTCAGGTGGCATCAGCTCAGGTTCTTCATGCATGATTTCAAATAAGTTCTGTACGATCCGCCGCGCCTTGCTGCTCATCCTGTTCACACGGTAGTGGCGGTACATGCGCTCGAACAAAAACGCTTTTAGTGCAGCGTCGTTCTCAGTCATTTCTGGAGAAAACGCGGCAATCGGATGATCCAGAGCCCGCACTTCTTCGACGGATTGAACACCTGATGCAGCGACGCGGGTTTTTGTCTCAGCAATTAAATCATTCACCATGCGGCCAATGAGTGTCCGGATCGCTTCTTGAATGATGCGCCCATCCTCCGCCATGGGCGCGGCATCCATGGCCGCGCGAAACACGTCGCCAACCAGAGGCACACTCAACAGATCATCAACAGTAAAGAGCCCCGCCCGCAACCCATCATCAATGTCATGATTGTTATAGGCAATGTCATCGGCAAGCGCCGCGACCTGCGCTTCTGCAGACGCATGCGTGTGAAGCTCCAGGTCTTGAGCCTGAGCGTATTCTACTATTGCGCGCGGCAAATCTTCCGCAGCACGTGCCTGCGTGATCAAGGGGCCATTGTGTTTGACGATGCCTTCCAGCATTTCCCAAGACAGGTTGAGCCCATCGAAAGAGACATAGCGTTCTTCCAGCTTCGTAATAATCCGCAGTGTTTGAGCGTTATGATCAAACCCGCCATACTCACACATACAGGCATCAAGAGCTTTCTCGCCAGCATGACCAAACGGCGTGTGCCCGAGATCATGCGCCAGCGCCAATGCTTCAGCCAAATCCTCATCAAGTCCCAAAACACGCGATACCGACCGCGCAATTTGTGCGACTTCTAAAGAATGTGTCAGGCGCGTGCGAAAATAATCACCCTCGTGATAAACAAAAACTTGGGTCTTATATTTCAGGCGACGAAAGGCACTGGAATGAATGATCCGGTCGCGATCTCTCTGAAAGGCCGTTCGTGTCGCACTTTCAGGCTCGGGATAAAGCCGTCCGCGTGTTCTTTCTGCCTTTGAGGCAAAAAGTGCCGTTGCCGCTGGATTTGAAATTGCCACGAAAAGCCTCTCTTTTCTTTAATCACCCCTGCCTAGCAGGTGAATTGAGGGTTTGACAATGACCTTGCACGACACTGCAACCCTACTTACATGATGTGCGCAAACGAGTTATAATGTTTCCAAACTACACCTACTGTGTGAAGGGTCTTTCATGAGCGATACAATGGAATTGGAACTGCCGGGAGTTGGCCAGCCGATCACGCTGTCAGACCGTGCCGCCAAACGTATTGCTGAAATCACGGCAGGTGAAGGTGACAATGTTGTTCTGCGCGTCGCGGTCAACGGAGGCGGTTGCTCAGGCTTCCAATATGCCTTCACGCTTGATGATACCCGCCAAGATGACGACCTGGCGCTAGAGAAGCTCGGCGCAACAGTTCTCATAGACAGTGTCAGCCAGATGTATATGGGCGGCGCTGAGATCGATTTTGCCGATGATCTGATTGGACAGGCGTTCAAAATAAACAATCCCAATGCGACAGCCAACTGCGGTTGCGGAACGTCGTTTTCTGTTTGAAAATTAGCTGATCTTTCGGCTGGGCTAATCTGTTCACCGTGCTAAACATGGTCCCCAAAAGCAACGGGGACGGCCCATGAAAATCGCAACATTCAACGTCAATTCCATCAAAGCTCGGTTGAACAATCTTGTGCAATGGCTTGAAGAAGCCAAGCCAGATATTGTCTGTCTGCAGGAGTTGAAATGCGTCGATGAAGCCTTCCCGCATGAGGCCATTGAAGCGCTTGGCTACAACGTCGCGGTGCATGGTCAAAAAACCTACAATGGCGTCGCGATCCTCTCAAAGTTCCCACTCGAAGACATTATGACAGGGCTTCCCGGCGATGAAAGCGATGAACAAGCGCGTTATGTGGAAGCTGTCGTGTCCACGGATGCCGGAGCGCTTCGCATTGGCGGCCTCTACCTGCCAAACGGCAACCCTGTCGACACAGAAAAATATCCGTACAAACTGGGATGGATGGATCGCCTTACCGCCCATGCCCGCGAGCTCTTAAAAGCAGAAGAGATGTTGATCCTTGCAGGCGACTACAATGTCATTCCAACAGCGGACGATTGTTACGACCCAAAAGCCTGGGCCGATGATGCCCTGTTCAAACCAGAGACCCGTGGAAAATTCCACGAGCTCATGAACCTCGGCTTCACCGACGCCTTCCGAGCCTGTCATACAGAACCGAACCTATACACTTTCTGGGATTATCAGCGCGGCTCTTGGCAAAAGGACAATGGCATTCGCATTGACCACCTTCTGCTTTCGCCTCAAGCCGCCGACAAGCTGCTTGGTTGCGATATCGATAAGACGCCTCGTGGTCGCGAAAAACCGTCAGACCACACACCCATCTGGATTGAGCTAGACGTGTAAAACCCTCTAACTGGCATCAAAGGCGCTATCTATTTTTCTTCTCAAAAGCCTCTTGTTGGCGACGTTCTTTGCTTCCGCGTTGCCTGTGTTCCCTGCCTGCAAGCTCTTCCTTCAGGTCGCTCCATGCTTCCTTCCAGACTGTTGTGTTTTTGAACGCAATTTTGTCGCGAACTGAATCTCTTTCATCAGCACTCCAATCAGAGGTCTCGAAACTTTCCGGCAACTCTCTCAGGTTTTGCAACCGGGTTAGCAGACTGCCTGTGTGAAATTCGGACAGGTCTGCTTTTGATATTACTTCAATCGTTTTCGGCAATCCCATAGTTCTAACCTTGCACTTTCATTTGCGTCTCAAACTATCCGATCACTGAATCCACCAGCCGTTCAACAATGGCACCCCCCGACCAAGACCCGAGTGGGATGAGCAAAAACAATCCAAAGCGTGTTATGCCACCCGGCGCCACCGGCCAGGTATTCACACTTTCAATATCACGCAAATAGGTGATCAGGCCTGCGAGCTCCTGCGATGCCCCTGGCTTTCCCGCCGCAAGGGCCATTTTCGCTGCGGGGATGCGCGCTCTACACCATGAAGCTTCTTTCTCTTTTTCAGCCTTGATGCGCCCGCGTAACGCCCAGACAGGAAGCAGAAGACCAAGCAAAGCAGCACCGCACCCGTAGAGCATGACAGAACCGACCAGGAACACATATCGGTCTACAAAACCAAGAAATGCGAACATGGAAACAAAGCCCATAATGATGGCGGCGTTCGTCAATCCTTGTTCCGTGAAGGGCGCATACCGCCCCAAATCAGTCAATTCCACTGACCGCAACCGTCTCGCCAAGGACCAGAATTGTGTTGAGTCTGAAACAATCGCATGGATAAGGATTGAAACGGAAATCCCCAGCAAAGGCCCCACTATTCGGTGCACGTAAACCTCAGGTCCCCAAAGAGACGGCGTATAGGCGCTATAGTCGCCAACGATAAGATACTCAGCCAGCGGTGCCGCCACGCCAATAGCAAAACCAATTCCACATACCAGCAGCATACGCCACAGGGGAAACCTGCCTAACTTCTCTACCCGAGAGGTAAGTACCTGTTCTGGGAGTTCAGGCAACGAGCGTAATGCCTCAACTGTTTTTCGAGTTCTCGCTTCATGTGCAGCAGTCGCCGCAAGCACATAAAACAAAAACACGCCCAGCAAAATTGCCATCGCAATTTCAATTAAAAATCCATCGTATTGGGTAGCGAGAAAATCGGCGCTCAATCGGCCTGCAATGAATTCAAAAAACAGGATAAACGCAACCCACGCGCTGCACATGATAAGCCCGCCGCGAACAGGCGATACGCCATATCGATCAAAGACAGATAGAAGGCGTGCATTGTGAAAAAAACGCTCAAGAGTTTCTCCAATATTGCTCATGATGCTTCTTCCTTGCCGGGCATCAGCCGCACCTTGGGCCGAAGATGCTGATAATCCAATTCTCGGTGATCTGCCGGGTTGGGCCCGGGGCACGCGACCACCAAAACATCAGACGCGATGGAGCTAAAGTCTGCTCGAAAATGAACAGAACTTTTGACAACCACGATGTCCATGTCTTTCGGTTCACATCCAATGTGAGTGAACATCGCCCGATCAGCACATTGAACCTTTTTTGAGGCGACAACAATTTGAATGCCTGACAGCTCAATGAGAGCAGTAGGTCCAAGTGACACAAGTGCACCACCGTAATATGGACCATTTGCCACAAACGCACCGTCGGAAAGTGCAAGCACACGGAAAATTGCTTCGATGGGTTTCTCATCTGGAGCACCGCCGGTGTGCGCACCGAGGCTCAACGACACCAAAGCACCTTCACCGGCATTCTGAGCCGCCAGTGCAGCAACAGGATCATAGAGAACAGCTAGCGCCGCATTTTCCACATTTGCATCGATCAAAGCCTTCAAGAGACCGATGGTATCACCGTTGCCCCCCGCACCCGGGTTGTCCTGTGTATCAGCAAAAAGGACAGGCCCTTTTCTCTTAGTGTGTTCCTTTGCGAAAGCTATT
>Ga0222662_1001135_pt1 | contig 14235 bp, 11 predicted proteins | sample AntAcemetagen600_FD_179821 | JGI IMG/M metagenome (GOLD analysis project Ga0222662, IMG submission 179821) | Saline water microbial communities from Ace Lake, Antarctica - #600 | ecosystem: Environmental > Aquatic > Non-marine Saline and Alkaline > Saline | place: Antarctica: Ace Lake...
TCGGCCTACCACGATTCTGGAAGACATCACGGTCCCCCGCAGCGAACTCGCATCCATGGTTCGCTACGTTCAGAAAGTTGCCGACGAGCTGAATCTGGAGGTCGCCAATTTCGGCCACATGGGCGACGGCAACCTGCACCCAACCTTTCTTACCAACGAGACCGATAAGGAGGAGATGGAGCGCGTCGAAACCGCGATGAAGAAGATCTTCGAACGCACCGTCGAGGTCGGCGGAACCATCACCGGTGAACACGGAGTGGGATTGGCCAAGAAACCCTACCTGCCCGCCCAGTTTCACGATTACAGTTATACCCTCCTCAAAGAGATCAAGCACAGTCTCGATCCCGAGGGAATCCTGAACCCAGGGAAGATCTTCGATTGGGACAAGGGGACTGGGGAGCGGGGACAAGGGACACGGGACAAGGAACTGGGGACTTTGAAGTAGGATGAGGGATTACCGCAAAATACAGGCTTGGCAGATGACCCATGAACTGGCCAAGGCAGTTTATGGTGCGACTCGTTCGTTTCCTGCGGAAGAGCGGTATGGTTTGACCAGCCAGCTGCGCCGGGCCGCCTTGAGCGTTCCGACAAATATCGTGGAAGGTGCGTCACGCGCTACGAAACGCGACTTTGCCCATTTCTTGAATATTGCCTGGGCCTCATTGAAAGAAACCGAGTACCTTTTAGTCTTCTCGACCGATCTAGGTTTCATCGGAACAAGAGACCACTCACAATTGCAGACCAGTATTGACCAAAGCTGCTCCAAGCTGGCGGGCCTCTTACGTTCGGTAAAAAAGGAGATCGAGCCATGAGCGACTCAGGTCCCAAGTCCAAAGTCCAAAGTCCCAAGTCTCAGGTCTCAGGTCCCATGTCCCAGGTCCCCGCTCCCTCTCCCGCGTCCCACCTCAAAAAATTGGATTACTCCATCCTCCAGCAGTGCATGCACTGCGGGATGTGCCTACCCACCTGCCCCACCTATCAGGAGACCGGGCGGGAACGGAACAGTCCGCGCGGGCGCATCGCCCTCATGCGAGCCATTGCCGATGAGGAATTGAAGGTATCGCAAGCCTTCGCCGACGAGATGTACTATTGCCTCGGCTGTCTCGCCTGTGTCACCGCCTGTCCGGCCGGAGTCGATTATCCTCATCTCTTTGAAGCCGCCCGGGCGGATGTCGAAGAATCCGACCTTCCCACCAGCGGCCAGCGCAAATTTTGGCGCTGGCTTTCGGTCAAAACCATCTTCATGTCTCCGCGACTTCTGCACGGGGTGGGCCGTCTTCTCTGGCTCTATCAACGCAGTGGGGCCTGCTGGTTGGTTCGCAAACTACACCTCACGGCCTTGCTGCCCAAGAAGCTTGCCGAACTCGAGCCGACGACCCCGACCGTAAAGACAAAGTTCTCCCAGCAACTCATCGATTCGTGGGAGTATCCCGTTGGAGATAACCCAAAAAACCGGGTCGGAATGTTGACCGGCTGCGTACAGGATCTGGTTTTTCCGGACGTAAACCGCGACACGGTCGACGTCCTGTTGCAAAACGGATGCGCGGTATTCACCCCGCGGCAGCAAAGTTGTTGCGGCTCCCTCCATGCCCACAACGGTGAGCTTGAGCTGGCTCGCGAACTGGCCCGGAGACAGCTCGACACCTTCGACCTGACGAATCTCGACGCCATCATTAGCAACGCGGGTGGGTGCGGATCCCATCTCAAGGGATACGGCCATCTCCTAGCCGACGACCCAACCTATGCGGAACGCGCTCGCGAGTGGGACCGCAAACTCTTCGACATCCACGAGTGGCTCATCCATATCGACTTCCGCTCTCCCCAGCCTCCGTCCCAAGTCCCAGGTCCCGAGTCCCAGGTGCCCATTACCTACCACGACTCCTGCCACCTTTGCCACGGCCAGAAAGTAGTCGGGCAACCCCGTGAAATTCTTCGCCGCATTCCTGGCCTTCAACTCAAGGAACTTCCCGAAGCCTCCTGGTGCTGCGGCAGCGCTGGCATCTACAACATCACCCAACCCGAACAAGCTGGCAAACTTCAGAGGCGCAAGATGGACCACATCGCCTCGACCGGCTGCCGCGAGGTAGCGACCGCCAACCCCGGATGCCACCTGCAGCTCGAAAACGGATTCAAGATCACGGGCCGCGACGGTCGCGTCCACCACCCGGTTAGCCTTCTCGCAGAGGCCTACCGCAAAGAATAAAATTTCACCCAAGTCAAAATCATGCTGTTCCAAAAATCACTCGACCAAAAGCTGAAGCGAATCGCCAACGGATCGACCGACTTCAAGAATTTCATCATCGCCGATGCCAAGGACGCCGATATGGCCTTCGGAGTCATGGCTCCGGGACCCAACCGGGCAGGAAGCTGCCCCCACGGATACGACCCAAGTCAAAAGTGCTACAAGACACTTCCTGACTACCAAGCCCAGATCCGCGAGGTGATCCGACAGAAGATTGTCGATATTGTCCTCCTTTCGGCTTCCAACCTCGAGCAGCTGGGAATTGAAGAAGGCCTATTCAGAAACTCCCCCATCACCCCCGCCGCCCGGGCCAACGATACCACTGACGTCTGGGCCGTGCGCGGAGGGAAATATCCGTCGCAGCCTTCCCGTCACTTCCGCACAGCCACCCTCGATCACATCAAATATGGAAAGATTACCGAGCATCAGGGCCGCCCACACACGGGTGCCGACCTGGGCCTCTATTCTGTCACCTTTACCAACAATATCGACTGGGATTATTCCGCACTGGAAGCCTATCACGAATTTCGCATCGAAGCCGAACGGAAGAAATTCCGCTATTTTCTCGAGGTCTTCAATCCCAACGTGGATCCCGGATTCGACCCGGCTGAGGTCGGCGGATTTCTCAACGACAGCATCATCCGTTGCCTCGCTGGTGTCACCAACGCCGGTCGACCCATCTTTCTAAAAATCCCCTACAACGGGCCCGGACCCTTGGAGGAATTGGTCAGCTATGACCCGAATCTCGTCGTCGGTATCCTCGGCGGCAGTGCCGGGACGACCCGCGACGCCTTTCAGTTGATCCACGATGCCAGCAAATACGGGGCACGCGTCGCGCTCTTCGGGCGGAAGATCAACCTCTCCGAGCACCCCTTGGTATTTATCGAATTGTTACGCCGGGTAACCGACCGTGAGATCACCCCCGAGGATGCCGTGAACTACTATCACAACGAGATGCGCCAAGGCGGAATCCAACCCATGCGCCCATTGGAAGAGGACCAGAAAATTACCGAGACAACCATGAGCTATTCCTGATTGATGATGAACCCTTCTGAACTTGCCCAAACTCTCGAGGGCCGCGCCGACGACCTTCAAAACCTCCCCGTCGTGACGGGCTTTGACGGCTTTGTCGATGAGATGATTTCCGTCGTCGGTGAACGCCATTCCCTTGAGGACTATCGACGCATCGAAACCATTGCGGAACTCGGAACCAAAATCAGCGCCGCCGCCGGGCACAGCAGCCTTCGCGAGATCGTCCTCAACCAGGTGGATCCCGGGGGGTGCGCCATCAACATGGGCGACGGCCTCGCGAGCCTGGGAATTCCCGTCACAACCTTTGCCACGGTCGGATCCCCCCTCCACCCCGCCTTCGCCGAATACGCGACCAAAGCCGACCTCATCAGCTGGGGCACCGAACCCGGCCGCACTCTCGCCTTTGAGTTTGCCGATGGAAAGCTGATGTTCAGCGCCGTCAGCCAACTGCAAAAGTTTCATCCGGATGCGCTCGCGGAATACCTCAAGGACGGTCGCTTTCAAAAGGCCTGCGAAAAGGCCCGTCTCATCGCGATCACCGACTGGACGCTCTATCCCCACATGACGCTCTGCTGGGAATACCTTTTCGAGCAGGTCTTTTCCCGTCTGGAAAATCCCCGTTTCTTTTTTGACCTTGTCGATCCCTCCACCCGTTCCGAAGCCGATATCCGCTCCATGCTCGCGGTTCTCTCGCGCTACGGCGAGCACGGAGAGGTCACCCTTGGGCTCAACCAGAATGAAGCGAACATCCTCTCGAACTTGACCGGAGGGAAACACGCCGCTGCCACCGATCCAGAGACCGCCACAATTCAAGCGACCGAACTCCGCACGGCCCTCGGCCTCCACGCCGTAGTCATCCACTCCATCCGCTACGCCGTGGGCACCGACTCCAACGGAGCCGCCCGGATTTGGGGTCCCTACTGCGAGAATCCGAAAAAATCCACAGGCGCAGGCGACCGCTTCAACGCCGGATACGCCCTCGGTCAAATTCTGGACCTCCCCATGGAATCCGCACTACAGCTCGCCGTCAGCAGCTCCGGCTATTTCGTCCGCGAAGGCCACAGTGCCAATCTCAACGACCTCATCCAATTTATTCGCGATTTCGATTCGAAGAAATCGGACTGAAGGAGATTGCGGAAAGTTTCTTCCTAGCGAAACAAACCCACCTCGAGCCGATCCAATTCCGATCCGGCCCAGTGTCCCCAGTTGTAGCCCGGACAATCCACCTCCACCGCTACCGTGTTCCAGCCGTGCCTTGCGGTTTCCGGATCGAAAGAAAAATGTCGGACCTTGTGAAATTCGGGCAACCCCTCTATCGAAAGAGGAGGAAACAGTTCACCCTGCACCGGGATTTCCGTTAATTTTGTCCCATTGAGAAAGACACTGAATCCGGGGATGTGCACAATAGTCACGTTCGCCTCGAAACGGACGATCCCGCTACTAAACGGCTTCTCAAAGTCACCGGGAAAATAGACTTTAAACCCGTGCTGGGAATCGTCGCGCAAGGGTTTCGGCAGCATCCCAAAACCGGAGGTGACTACAACGAACTGCGAACCCGCACCAAGATCTCTTTCATCGGCAAGAGAGGAAATAACATCGAAGGGAGGCTCTACACCCGGAAAATATTTTCGTCGAGGATCACTCATCGAGTGATCGCGCACATAGTCAAAGTTGAACAGACTGATACCATCGGCCCCTCGCTCCAGATAGGCCAGCGTAGTGGTTCGATAAAGTTGCCGATTGGTTCGACGACTTATATTATTCCCGTGCCCCTGCGGAGTGGTAGCCTTCTTGTTGTGAAAATGGGTCTCGCCGAAAAGAGCCGTCTCAGGTGCGAGGGCGCGCCAACCCTCAATATCAATCTCCGTGCTGTGAAAAGAAAACGATGAGGCCACAATCATATCAATCCACCCTTTGTCCACCCAGGTCTTCACATCCAATCCGCAATCAAATGCCTCTGAAGGCTTTTTGGGGGCCCGCACGCTCAGTTTGATTCTCTTACCTCTTTCTTCACCCACTTGATCCAACTTCCCGCGCAATTCGCTGACGAAACGCGTCATACACACACGGCCCTCTTTCATCGCCTCTTTCGGAAAGAAACAGGGATGGCGCATAAAATCACACTCGAATCCATCCAGATCATAGCGATCCAACAATTCAAAAATCAGCCCCTGAAAGTAGGTGTACACCTCGGGCTCGAGATAGTTCAAATTCCGACGACCCTCCAGCCGATACTCCGGATGTTCGCGCCAGAGCTTGCACATTGTCGGGCATTCTTCGGACCGTGCGTAATGGGCTTCGTTCATCCGCAGGGAAATAAATGGGGCGATCCCGGACTCACGGGCTGTATTCACTGACAGCGCAACGGGATCGGATCCGCTGAGCATATAGCGTCTCAGTCGATAATACGCCTTGTCGAAGTAGCGTCGATTTGAATCCGGTCCGGGTTCCTTTTGAATTGGAGCCTCATCCTGCCACCGGCGGTCGACCTCTGAAGGCCACATCACCATTTGCCAGGGATTCGGACAAATCATCAAAGCATCGACCCCAGTCCCTTTCAGTTCTTTCACATAGCCGACTGCTTGAGCGTCACTCACATCGTCTTCATAAGAACAGTAAGGTGATTGGCTCGTCCCCAGGATGAGCAATTCGTGATTAAATAGACAGCGATACGGAACTTTCATTGTAGTGGAACTCTCATTTTATTCACCTGGGCTATGGGGGCATGGATCACCCGTTCAGTGAAACCTAGACGTGACTGCGAAACCAGGCGTAGCCATCAGCTCTGTCGTTACCCGGATTCATACCGTCGATTTATTTGTCTCGATCAAAACAATCATCTGATGAGAGGTAAACTCGGGAACCGAAAAGGTAACCCTCCCTCCTTCTTGGGCGAAACTCAGTTTTTCTCCCTGCGGCTCGAGAGCCACCTCTTCGATCTCTGTTTCCATTCGCACCGAGACCGTCGTGTCCCTCAATGGAATCAGATCCTCGATTACCTCTATGCTTCTCCCTGCACTCACCGCATTGCCCGCATCAACATTGACCTTACCGCCTCTCGTGATCGTCGGCGCGAACAACAAATGAACAATCCAACGACTCTGTTCAGCCTGTCTCGTAACCGTCACTCGACCCATTGACGGTAGATTCGTTCGGACCTGAATCGAATCACCCAACAATAGCCGAATGATCCCCGCCACATATTTCCGGCAGGTCACATGACCCATCGAACGATAGGCCGAAAAAACGGGATGAGCAAAATAGGCGACCGAACCGTGAACTACGGCTGAATCGTAATCGGAAGGTTTCTCCTGCATGGGCGCATGCTGGTGCCCACTGAAGTGAGCATACGTGCGATTAAAATAGGGGTCGAAAACCTTCCCAAGACTCCTTCCCTCAACCGCCTTGATTCGCTGCGACCGCTGGTAATGGACAAACGGCGAATCCAGTCCATTCAGACGAAATTCTTTAGCCGGGAGAACGTAGTCGATTTCATACGGACTGGGCCCCTCGAAACTGGCACCAATATCGAGTGCAAATCGGTCTCCCTGAGGGCCTAGACCGCTCTCACCACTCAGCACAAGGCACCCTCCATTATCCAAAAAGGCCTCCAACTTCCCACGAAGCTCCTCGTCTACCGAAATTGCGTCGGGCAGGATCAACAGATCAAGCGGCGCAAAGTCCATCGAACGGTCCACCATCACAAACGGGAGATGCTCCTCCAGAAGCAGACGGACGGCTCCCGTGTCGGGGACATTCTCCCTTTCCAGTCTCCCTCTCTCAGCGGCACAGGAAAGCACGCCAATCCGGGCGAACAATTCCGCTCCGACACACCACGGTTCCTTCTCCCTAACCTCCCGAAAAGCGTTACCGAGGAACCGGTAGGTACTCGTGTCAAGTTGGACGGATGGATTTGCCTGATCGCCTACGCTACAGCCCGCTCCATAGGCCAGCATCGCCCCGCATTCGTAGCGCAATGCATTTGGATGCTTGTAGCCACCGAACTCCCCCCAGGTGGAATGAAACTTTCCGGTCATACCCATATAAGCCTTCCCCAATCCAGCCACATAAGCTGCACTTTCTGGAAAATGATCGTAGCCCCAACCACCGGTCGGAAGCGATTCCATTTCAAAGTGGCTTTGAAAATCGTTAATGTCGGGACGTCCACGGAAAATGTGGCCAGAATTATGAAAGACGGGCATGTCTCCTCGCTTACTCTTGCAGGCTGCGGTCGTCTTCTCGAAATAGCGACGCAGGCCCGCCGCAGCCGCCTTCTCCCGATCCTCCAGTTCGAGCGCATTCAGTCCCTGCTCCCGCATATATTCCATCGCCCACGGTGAACAACCTGGTTTCTGATTGATGATGTCGAGAAAAATCCCGTCGCAGTCATCGAACAACTCCGCGACCTCCTCCAGTTGCTCACAAAGGTAGTCCAGATATGGCGAATGGAAACAAAGTTTATCGAAGCCCGGACGCAGTGGCTGAACACGCACGGGCCTCCCGGTATCATCGAGTTCAATCCACTCCGGATGCTCTCTCGCGACCATGCAATCGAGCCCTGCCGACACGTATACCTGCACCCGGATCCCAATCTCAAGCGAGGCTTCAACCTGCGCTCGGAGGAGGTCGAAATCGAGCCCCGGATGCATTTTACCGATCTTAGTCGGGTGGTAACTCCAGCCATGATGGCATTTCGCGAAGCAGGTAATCGAGTTCACCGCTGCCTCTTGAAGTTTTTCCTGCCAATGCTGTTTTTGAAAACCGGATCCGATTCCTGGAATCAGATCCGACTGATGAAAGTCGAGATGAACTTGGCGGAGGTGGAAAGTTTTGCTTTTCATAAGACCGATACCAATTCCATCAACCTTTGACCCCTCCTGCAAAAAGACCGCGAATAAAGTAGCGCTGTAAGAACAAGAAAACAACAATCATGGGAATCACGGCCATGGTAACAGCCGCCATCAAGAGATGTGTCGCCTGACCACGCGTGGAATCGAAAAACATCATTCCGATCGGTAAGGTGTAATTTTCGACGGATCGCAGCATCACCAAGGGCCAGAAGAAATTCGTGTAGGTGCCCATGAACGTAAATATAGTCAATGTGATGAGACCCGGGCGGCTCAAAGGCAAAATAACTTCCCAAAATAATTGCCACTTGGACGCACCATCAATCTCTGCCGCTTCATCCAGAGACGCGGGAATGGACAGCATGAACTGACGCAGCAGGAAGGTTCCGAACGCGGTGAAAGAGGCCGGGAGAACCAACCCCACCAACGTATCGACAAGCCCAAACGTGATCATAATCTGGTAATTCGGAATCATAGTTACCAGCCCCGGCAACATCATGGTGGAAAGGTAAAGGAAGAATACCTTGTCCCGCCCCGGCCACTTGAGACGGGAAAAACTAAAGGCTGCCATGGAGCTGGTAATCACCTGAAAGAAAGTCACCCACGCGGCCACCAAAATACTGTTCCAATAGAACGTCGCAAAATCGATAACCTGAAATACCTCCGGGTAGTTCGACCACTCCAAAGAAGACGGTATCCACGCCTCATCCGCCAACTCATCATACGGCTTCAAGCTAGTGAGCAACATCCAGATAAACGGCGTGCACAGGCCCAGAGCCAGAAGCGTCAGCAACCAACGCCGAAAATCCCAAGAACCACCGGAGCGTTTTTGGGTTCCGTTTTTCCCAGACTTTGTGGATCGACTAATCATTCGAATAACGGTTACCCACCCGCCAATTGAACAAGGTGATCAATAAAACGATTCCGAAGAGCACCCACGAGATGGCAGAAGCGTACCCCAGTCGTCCCGTTTCAAACCCCTCCGTGTAGATGTAGTAGCTTAGCGTCGTCGTGGCACCTGCCGGCCCGCCATTGGTCATCACCTTCGCCATCTCGAATCCACCCTGCAACCCATGGATGACGCTCATGATAAAAATGAAGAAGGTGACGGGGGCCAAGTGAGGCCAGGTCACCGCCCAGAAACTCTGCCATCGACCGGCTCCATCAATTTTAGCCGCTTCTTCAAGCTCCTCGGGCACATTGCTCAGACCGGCAAGATACAGAATCATGTTGTTCGATCCGATCGCCGCCCAAAAACCCATAACCATAATGGCAGGCTTCGCCCAGTGATAGTCCGTCAACCATCCGGGCGGTTCCAACCCGTTCCGAGCCATATTCGGCAAATCATATGCCACGAGGCTAAACCCGGCACAAATCAATATCCCCACCGACATCCCAACCATGATCAGAAAGCAGAACCCACTCCCTTTCCAAAGAGCACAACGCTCCAGGCGACTCCCCCTCCACAGTCGATAGAGCAACGGTAGAAAACCCACGGTGAAGGCTCCCAACACAATGATGGTAGCCCAGGGACCCGGAAGATTTCCGGCGGAAACAAACCCGACCGAGGAGAACAAAATCAAAAGCCCCAATAGCATACTCCCCGACCCGATTTCGGCATCGCGCCATCTCCGATTAAGAATACGGAGCCCCCAATTCGATAGGAGCACTACCCCCAGAAACCAGAATAGAAATCCAATCAACCCTACCCCGTCGGGCATCTTGCGCACCACGCCCCCGAAGTCGTTTAACACGGGGCCTAAAACCGCGTTCACCGGCCCGGTGAGCGGATCATAAAGCTTCTTCCAAAGGATATACGTGGCCACCCCTGCCGTGAAATGCGGCATGTAAAAAAGCGTTCGGTACAAGGCGTTCCCACCAAGGGTCCCTCCGAAAAAGATCAATCCGGCAACTCCGCAGATCAGGATAGAAGTTGCCGCGAGAAAGGCCCCGGATAGGGCAAGGGTTATCACAGAAAGAAAGAAAACTATCCCCAGGATTGCAACCAGCCACGGGTGTTTTACCTGTCTGCCCAATGGCTTATTCAACAGCAACGCCGCCGTCAGACTCCCGATCATCCCAATGGGAATTCCGATCATAAAAAAAAAGGTATTGCCAAGGTATCGCCAAAATTGCTGATCTCCGAACAGACGGATAAAATTATCGAACCCGACAAATTCGATTCCGGCACTCTTAAACTGGTTGTGATAACGAAGGTCCCAGTTGGTGAACGCCATCGCCAAACTGAAAATGAGCGGAACAAAGGTAAACGCCAGAAAACCAAAAACGTTCGGCGCGATAAAACCGAGGCCGACGGATATCGAACGCATTTTTTTCGGTAGACGGAATCGGCTCATTGCCCGTCCTCCAGAAGCATACCTTGTTCCGCGTACATTTTCCGATAGAAGGGATTGGATACCCAGTCTGCCGGAATCTGATTTCCTGCCTCCTTGTACTCGTTAATACGAGATTGAATATGCAGGAGGTCTTCGTACCTTGCCCGCATATGCTCGTTTGCTTCCAGCGTCCGCTGAATTTCTTCATTAATATCCTGTGCGATGCGGCGGCTGGCCTCTTTCGCATCATACAAGTCTGCCGTGAACGCGTTGGTATGGTTCAACTCGATACGGTTTGCCAGAAAAGGGCTAATAAAAGGACTGATCGACGCCGGAATCCCGATCGTGTCCGCAGCCTCCACAAAACCTTCGTGAAGGTCGTGTTCGTTCGGGTAGTCAGCTGGGAAAAGGAACGCTTCAGACCGTGCAAGCTCCGGACTGGGCGGCAATCCATCTCCATCCTCACTGATCAGTTCGCTGTATTCCGGACTGGTGAGAAACTTTAAAAAATAGGCGGCAAGATCGGGATGCTGGCTCCCTTGGTAGATGGCCGCCGCTCGGGCCGAAATCATGGTGTGATTGAAAATCTTGTAGGGTGAAGCCGAAAGACTAAGATCGAAATCCAAACCTGCCTCCCGCATGGTGATCACCACATGCCTCCCGGTAAAAAGCATGGCGTAACGCTCTTGCTGGAAAAGTTGGAACTCCAATCGTCCCTCTCCCGAATCCGAGGAGGCGGACGCCAGGTCCGTCGGACTGGGCATGATCCGATCCTCATAGGTCCATTGATGTAGGCACTCGAGCATTTCGGCATTCCGCGGATCGTCAGCGATACAGCGAGTCAGGGTCTCATTGTAGAGATCCAAACCGAATCCGCGTCTTAAAATCTCCGTTCTCAACGGATTCGTGAAGAAGATCCGGGGCCCTTCCCGATCGGCATTGGCCTTCTTCACAAACGCTTTTCCGGCCGCTTCGAACTCATTCAAAGTCCATGCTGGTGGAGGGATCGGCAAGTCAAGCTCCTCAAACAGATCCCGATTTCCCACCAACATCCAGGTATTCACATTACAAGGGAACCCGTATTGCCTATCGTTATACTCCAGTGCGGTGGACAACGCCGGGTAGGTAGCCGCGGTCGTGAATCCCATCCGCTGCGCAGGTTCCTCCAATTCTCGCAATAGTCCGATCTCGGCAAAGTAGGGAAGAGTCTTCTGGGTCGTCACGTCAAGGATGTCTCCCGCCACACCGGAAATCCCTTGAATCAAGAGCTTGGAGATATCGGCGTTTGCCGTATCCACTCTTACCTCGAAGCGGGGATAATCATTGTCTTCCAACCACTGATGAAAAACTTCCAATTGCTTTTCCCGTGCTGGATTCGGATCGGTGATCCAGAAAAGAACGGGGACGTCCGGCTCTTCGCTTCGACGAAGCAGCGCCGTCGCGATTGTCACGATTGAAAGCGCAACGAAGACAATGGATAAAAGTGCCTTCACGATAAAGTTCTCACACTCTCAAACGCTGTCTCATTTCCTCCGACAACGTTCGGTATAGCGCAACCTCAATTCGTTCAAGATTCAGAGTCCCGCGGTATCCTCCGCCCCCCGATGTGACCCAGTTATTGTGCACGACTACCTCGTTGAAGCCGGGTCGAAGGCTGGCAGGATCCAAGGAAAAGCACTGCAGATCCAGAGGATCCGGCAACGCTTCAATTGACATCGTGGGAAACAACTCCCCGTTCAAGATAGTGGCTCGAGTGGAGTGCCCGTTGATCGAAACCGAGAATGGACGATAGGATATCTGCGAATCGGATTCGATTCGCACGACCGCGGCAACGAATGGCTTGTCAAAGACATCTCCGACGTAGATCCGGAACTTCTCGGAGCTTTGACCCTTGATGGGCCGGGGCAGCTGCTCAAACCCCGGGTTTATAACGATGAGTTGTGACCCTTCACGCAGTTTGTCCGCGGAGACAAGCTCCGGAATAATGTGAAACGGTGGTTCGACGCCCGGAAAGAGAAACTTACGCGGTTCGCTCATTGTATGATCCCGCGTGTAGGCAAAATTGAACAGGCTGATACCATCGGCACCACGCTCCAGAAAAGACAAAGCCGTCGAACGATAGGTTTCCGGTAGTGTCAACCGGTTCACATTCACCCAATATCCGGAAGGTGCCTTGCCCGGTTGGGTGACAAAGTGCATTTCCCCGTAAAGGGAAGAGTTCTTAACAACCTTCGAGAATCCTTCGATATCCGTTTCCTGAGTGTTGCGGAACATCGACGACGCATTGACCATGTCAATGAGTCCCTCCGCATCCCATCGCCCAACATTCAAGCCAATTGCCAGAGCCGCATCCGGACTTCGGGGAACACGAACGCAAAGAGAAAGTCGTTTCCCACGCTTTTCTCCCAACTCATCCAGTTTATCGCGGATTTCACGGACAAAGCCGGTCATGACTTTCGCTCCTTCCACCTCTTGACCCTCCCGAAAATACTTGGGAAACCGCATGAAATCACACTCGAATCCATCGACCTCATAATTCTCGAGTAATTCAAAAATCAGGGATCGATAGTGGTCGCGCACCTCCTCAATCATGTAGTCGAGATTGGAGCCACATTCCTCCAGCATCAGGTGCTGACGCTCTTTCCAAAATTCACTGTGAGTCGCGATCTCCGGATTATTCGTATAATGATGCTCATTCATCCGGTAGGAAAAGAAAGGAGCTATGCCGCATTTGCGGGCAGTCTCCACGGTGAGGCCCACCGGATCGTTACCCTCCATCAGATAGCGCCTCATACGATAATACGCCCGATTCGCATACTTAACATCCGCTTCAAATATCGGCTCTTCCTGTTCCGGGGAGAGTTCCTCCCATCGACGGTCGATTTTGGACTTCCAGAGATTCGTTTGCCAAGCCTGCGGACAGATGGCTAGCACATCGACCCCCGTGCCCCGTAGCTCCTCTACCAGGCCGATTGTTTGAGCGTCTGTAAATGGCTCACTGTAGCTCGCATAAGGCGTCTGGCTGGTCGCAAGAATCAGTAGTTCGTGATTATAGATGCACTTGTATTTTGTTTTCATTAATTCTATCCGCGACCATGGCCGCGTCTATTCCGAGGCCCGCTCTTCTTCCGAATTCTGATTGCCGGAAAGCTCACCGATGAAAGCCTTCACGGAATCCGGATCTCCGGATACGAACAACGTGTTTTCCGTGGTTGGTTGAGCCGCTGAATTTCCAAATAGGTCAACGATGCGGATATCCTCGCTACGAGCCGGTGGAACCGCCATTTCCGAACTCCACCTCGGCATTAGAACAACCGTTGTCTCTTTGCCGGATCTAAAAACATAGGCCGTCCCCTTCTCTTCCGCGAGAGGAATGGCTTCGGTGAATTCCTTTCCATCGAGATACCACGCTGTGTTGGATGCAGCCACACCGGTAGGATGCGGATATCCGTCCTCATTGACGAACAAACGAGCCCGCCTTTGCCCAAAATACTCATGCCCGTTCATTGGTCTTTGGAAAATGGAAACTAGTGTACGACAAGTTCTCATCTCACCGACAATTCTACAATTTGCTCGATGATCCGTTCTGCCTGCACAACCTCTACTCGGACGAGGAATATACTTTCTCGAGCATAGAAGGGAAAAGACGAATGGTAGCATTCCTGTGCGAGCGAATCTTTGGTAAGTATTCAGAAGACGATGTCAGAGAAGTAACCCGACTTCTGGATGCCGGTCCCGAGGAGATCGGTCTTTGTCGATCCCCCCGAGAATCATTGGA
>Ga0222662_1001136_pt1 | contig 14223 bp, 11 predicted proteins | sample AntAcemetagen600_FD_179821 | JGI IMG/M metagenome (GOLD analysis project Ga0222662, IMG submission 179821) | Saline water microbial communities from Ace Lake, Antarctica - #600 | ecosystem: Environmental > Aquatic > Non-marine Saline and Alkaline > Saline | place: Antarctica: Ace Lake...
ACGACAGGGCGCTCGGCGGACCCGATTCCGTTTCTCTACACGCAGCACGATCTCGACATTCTCGCTCTCGCGGGACGACGCATGATGGAAGTCTGCGACTCGCGCCCGGAGTTTCGCCATCTCAACCTCTTTCCCTTCGCCCCGCACCTCGCCTTCTGGCAGGCGCATTACGCGGGGATTGGCTACAATACTTTCACCCTCTCGACGGGTGGAGGGAAGGTCATGGGGACAGAAGGCAATGTTCGTCTGTTAGGGAAAATTAATCCCGACGCTCTCATCGGGATGCCGACCTTCATCTATCACGTTCTCCAGGTCGCGGTGGAGAAGGGACTGCACTGTCCGAAGATCCGACGCATCGTTCTCGGTGGCGAAAAGGTCCCCGAGGGCCTGCGCCGGAAGTTGCGGACGCTTTGTGCGGAGCTCGGTTCCGGCAAGGTCGAGGTCATGGCGACCTACGGATTTACCGAGGCGAAAATGGCTTTCCCCGAGTGCCCGTCCCACGGGGGTGACGCGACCGGCTATCATTTGTATCCCGACCTCGGGATTGTCGAAGTGATTGATCCCGAAAGCGGCGAAGTCGTTCCCGACGGCGAGCCGGGCGAGATCGTTTTCACCCCGCTCGAGAGTCGGGGCAGTGTCGTCCTCCGCTACCGGACCGGCGATCTCATTTCGGAGGGGCTCACCCACGAAGCCTGCCCTGCCTGCGGCGGCCGGATGCCCCGACTCATGGGTCGCATCTCGCGGGTCAGCGATGTCCGCCGCATGAATATCGGCAAAGTGAAGGGAACTCTCGTGAACTTCAACGAGCTCGAGAACGTCCTCGATGATCTCCCCGAAGTCGGGACCTGGCAGATTGAGTTGCGGAAGCGCAACAACGATCCGCTCGAAAGCGACGAGATCGTCGTCCATGTCGCGCCGACGGGGCGGGTCGATGGCGAAATGTTAGAGTCGCTCATCACCGAGCGGTTTCTGGCTGCGACCGAGATCAGTCCGAACCGAATCGAATTTCACGATGCCGCTGATCTCCGGCGTCGCCACGGCGTCGGCAAAGCGCTCAAAGAGGAAAAAGTGATCGACCGCCGCGATGAGGCGGCCCTCACCGGAGAGAAACCATCCACCCCTATTTCCCATCATGAAGTATCCTGACACGACAGCCAAACCAGAAGCCCTCGTCATCGTCGATGGCGTGCGCACCCCGTTCCTGAAAATGGGGACGGACTTTGCTTCGCTCGACGCGACCGAACAGGGTCGGGTCGTGGTTCAGACCCTGTTGACTCGAACGGGGATCGATCCGGCTCTGATTGACGAAACGATCTTCGGCTGTGTCTCTCAGCCCGCCGACGCGGCGAACATCGCCCGCGTCATCGCTTTGCGAGCCGGGATTCCGGAGTCGGTCCCGGCGATGACCGTGCATCGGAACTGCGCAAGCGGGATGGAAGCCCTCACTGTCGCGGCGGAGCGAGTCGCGTCGGGACATGGCGAAATTTTTGTTGTTGGAGGAACGGAGAACATGACGCAAATCCCGCTGTTCTTTTCAGTGGTCGCAGCTGCCAAATTCTCCGCGCTCTCGCGGATGAAATCTGCGGGCGGCAGGGCGGCTGCGGCCCTGACCTTTCGACCGGCGGACTTCGCGCCCGTGATCGGTCTGAAGCTCGGGCTCACCGATCCGGTTTCGGGATTGAACATGGGGGAGACCGCCGAGATCCTTGCCCGCGAATTTCAAATCACCCGTGAGGATCAGGATCGGTTTGCACTTGCCTCGCATCAAAAAGCAGCAGCAGCTCGCGAATTTTTAAACGGCGAAATCGCTCCGGTTTTTCTACGCGGCGGAAAGTTCGTCGAGGCGGACAATGGCATCCGCGAGGGCCAGTCGATGGAGGCCCTCGCGAAGTTGCGACCCGTCTTCGAGCGCGGCACCGGGACGGTCACGGCGGGGAACAGCTCGCAGATCACGGATGGTGCGGTGGCGATGTTAGTGATGACGGAGGCAAAGGCGGAGGCGCTCGGACTGGAACCGCTTGGCCGCCTCGTCGATTACGCCTATACCGGCTGCGACCCGGCCCGGATGGGACTCGGGCCTGCCTACGCGATTCGCGATCTTTTTGAAAGAACCGGGCTGCGCCCCGAGGACGCCGACGTCGTCGAGGTCAATGAGGCCTTTGCGGCGCAGGTCCTCGCGGTTGAAAAATTACTCGATTCCCCCGACTTCGACGGGCTGGCGATTCCGAAAGAAAAACTCAACCCGAACGGGGGAGCGATCGCTCTCGGTCATCCTGTCGGTGCGACTGGTGCCCGGCTCATTTTAACGAGCTTACGCGAACTGAGACGCCGGGGCGGCAAACGCGGCCTCGTCAGCCTCTGCATCGGAGGAGGCCAGGGCGGTGCCCTTTGGCTCGAAACCCTCTAAAAACGAAAGGAACTTTTCACATGACTACAGACACCCTAACCGAACCAACAAAGAAGGCGGGAAAACCTCGCGCTAAGAGTCCCCTCACCCATGTCCTCCATCTTGAGATGACGGAGAAAAAGATCGCGGTGATCACTTTTGATCGTCCTTGCAGTTCAGTGAATATATTCGACGAAGCTGCGCTCGACGAACTGAGTCGTGCCCTTTACACCGTGGAGAAACTCGAGCCTAAGGGGGTTATCTTCACAAGCGCGAAGCCGGGCATCTTCATCGCGGGTGCCGACCTGGAGTCCCTCTCGGAGGCGAAGGAGGAGCAACTCAAACAGCTCATTGAAAAAGGGCAGGAAGTCTTTCAGCGGATCGCCGCGCTCCCGATGCCAACCCTTGCCGCGATTCATGGAGCCTGCCTCGGCGGCGGGCTCGAACTCGCGCTGGCTTGTGATCAGCGGATCGCGACGGATGACAAAAGCACCCGACTTGGCTTGCCGGAAACCCTCCTCGGAATCATCCCGGCCTGGGGCGGTTCAACCCGGCTGCCGCGGCTTCTAGGTTTGCCGAAGGCGCTCGATCTTATTCTCAGCGGAAAAACCCTGACAGGAACACATGCCCGCAAGCTCGGACTCGTCGATGTCGTCGTTCCGAAAGAGCGACTCATGGAAGCCGCGACGGGGGCCGTTTTCAAAAAGCCGACGCGGAAGGGCTTTCCTTCAACGAACAACGCTTTGAGCAGATGGGTGATTCGTGGAATCGCGCGGCGTTCGCTCCTTGCGAAAACGCGTGGAAACTATCCGGCTCAGGAAGCCGCCGTCGAAGTCGTGACGCGCGGCTCGGGTGGAAGCATCGTGAGATCGCTCCAGCGTGAGGAGCGCGCCGTAGCTCATCTTGCGAAAGGGCTGGAGGCGGCAAATCTGATGCGGCTTTTCCGACTCCAGGAGCGGGCGAAAAAGTTCCGCTTCGCGCCCCGGCTTGATACCGCGTCACTCCCCGTGATCGAGCGGACGGCGGTGATCGGCGCCGGGGTCATGGGAGCGGGGATCGCCCAGTGGTTCAGCGCGAAAGGCCTGCCCGTGATCCTGCGGGATCTCGACCGCGACCGCGTCGCCGCCGGCATGGAGTCGGTGCGGAGCCTCTTTGGGTCGGCGGTGAAGAAACGAATCCTCACCAAACACGAAGCGATGCGTCGGCTTGACCTCGTTGCTCCGTCGGCGGAGCCGGTTTTGCTGACTCGCTGTGACCTTGTCGTCGAAGCGGCAGTGGAGAACCTGGAGATCAAAAAGAAGATCTTTGCCGATCTCTGCGCCCGTTCGCGACCCGACACGATTCTCGCGACGAACACCTCGGCCCTGCCGATTTCGGCTCTTTGCACGGCGGCGGGAATCACGCATCCTGAGCGGATCGTCGGGCTGCACTTTTTTAATCCGGTGAGCCGGATGAAGCTCGTCGAAGTTGTCGTGACCGATCACACCTCACCCGAGGTGGTGGAGCGGACGCTCGCTTTCGTCCGGAAAATCGGGAAGCTGCCAGTCGTGGTGAAGGACTCCCCCGGCTTCCTCGTGAACCGGATTTTGATGCCCTACCTCATCGAAGCGGGCCATCTCGTCGATCGTGGCGTTTCGCTGGAAGTGATTGATGACGCGATGCTCGACTTCGGGATGCCGATGGGGCCGATCCGCCTTCTCGACGAAGTCGGACTCGATGTCGCCGCCCATGTTGCGGTGACGATGCGCGAAGCCTTCGGGGATCGCTTTGAGCTGCCGAAGGTGCTGACCCGCCTCGTGAAGGAGGGGCATTTCGGCCGGAAAGCGGGTCAGGGATTTTATCAGTATGAAAAAGGGAAAGTCGCCGGAGTCGCCGTCGGAAAAGGGACATTGTCCGCGACGGAGGATGACCTCGCGACCCACCTCGCCGGACTCATGGTCGCGGAGGCGAAACTCTGTTTGGCGGAGGGCCTCGCCCGCGACGCCGACGACATCGACTTTGCCATGGTCATGGGCACAGGATTCGCCCCGTTCCGGGGTGGGCCGCTCGCCTGGGACAAAACGATTTGAAATTAAACGGAACATTATAATGCAACCCACGACCGCAGGGCGGTCTCACCAAGAAAGGACAAAGGTCATGAAAACCCCCACGAAAACCAATACCCCTAACGTCATCGACACCTCGAAGATGTCGCCCGAAGAACGCGCCGCGCTTGAGTTGGCGGAAGCCGCCCGTGTCGAAGCGGGTCCCGCCGGCAGCTTCGGCAGCTCGCTCTTCCTCGGAAAACCGCTTTTTGAAACGGTTTTCCCCTTTCCCGCCCAGACCGTCGAGGACGAGGATCAGGGCGACGCATTTCTCGCCCGGCTCGAAGCTTTTCTCGAAGAGCACGTCGATGCCGACGAAATTGATCGCACCGGGGAAATCCCGGACGAAGTCATCGACGGCCTCGCCAAGCTCGGTGCTTTCGGGATCAAAATCCCGCGTGAGTATGGCGGTCTCGGTCTCTCGCAGACGAACTATTCGCGGGCCGCAATGCTGCTCGGCAAGTACTGCGGAAACCTCACCGCGCTTTTGTCGGCCCACCAGTCGATCGGCGTGCCGCAGCCTCTCCTCGTCTTCGGGACAGAGGCTCAAAAGAAAAAATTTCTGCCGCGCTGTGCTGCCGGTGAGATCTCCGCCTTTGCCTTGACCGAACCCAATGTGGGATCAGATCCGGCGAAGATCGAAACGAGCGCAGAGCTCGATACGGCGACCGGCGAGTATGTCATCAATGGCGAAAAGCTCTGGTGCACGAATGGCGTCAAGGCCGGGGTCATCGTCGTCATGGCGCGGATGAAGGAGAGCGATCCAAAGCGTCCGAAGATCAGCGCGTTTCTCGTCGAGATGAACACCCCGGGCGTCGAAGTGACGCATCGTTCGCGGTTCATGGGCCTGAAAGCGCTCTACAACGGAGTCGTGAAATTTACGAATGTCAGGATCCCGGCGGAGAATCTCATTCTCGAAGAAGGCCGCGGCCTCAAAGTCGCCTTGACGACCTTGAACACGGGGCGGATCACCCTGCCGGCCGCTTGTGTCGGGATGGCGGAGCGCTGCCTCGAGTGGTCCACGAAGTGGGCGGGAGGTCGCGTCCAGTGGGGTGCGCCGGTGGGACGTCACGATGCCATCGCGCAGAAGCTCGCGAAGATGAAAGCGGAGACTTTCGCGATTGAGGCGATGGTTCGCTATGTCTCTCTGTTAGTTGATCGGGACAAAAAATCGGACATCCGCATCGAAGCCGCTTTTGCGAAAATGTGGGGCACCGAACGCGGGTGGGACATCGTGAACGACGCGATGCAGATTCGCGGAGGCCGCGGCTATGAAACGGCGGACTCCCTCGCCGCGCGCGGGGATGAAGCAGTCCCCGTGGAGCGCTTTCTCCGGGACAGTCGCATCAACACGATCTTTGAAGGATCGAGCGAGATCATGCGATTGCTGATCGCCCGCGAAGCGCTTGATCCTCATTTGAAAATGGGCGGGCAGGTCCTGAATACGACTTTACCAATGAAGGATCGCGTGAAGGCGGCCCTGAAGTCGGCCTGGTTTTACGGATTCTGGTATCCCACCCTGTGGATGCCGGTGGTCTTCACGCCGCGTGGCACCCTGCCGGAGTTCCGGTCCGATCTTCGGCGCGTCAAAGCCTTGAGCCGGAAACTGGCGCGAAAGCTCTTTCACTCGATGCTCCGGTATGGTCCGAAGCTCGAAAAGAAGCAAGTTTTGCTCGGCCGCTTCGTCGAAGTGGGAGCGGAGTTGTTTGCCATGACCGCTTCGATGGGAATGGCCCGCCAGCTCATCGACTCGGGACGTGGTGACCGGGAGGATCTCACTGAAACGGTGCGGTTTTTCAATCGGGTTTCCTGCGGAAAGGTTGCGGATCTTTTTCGGGCGGTCGGTTCCAACGCCGATGTCGAAGGCTACCGGATCGCGAAACGGATGCTCGAATAGCTTTGGTTAGTGGTGGTTAGCTCCGGGTGTGGTAGCCCGGGGCACCTGGAGCCCGGCAGGGGCGGCGAGTGCTACCTCTGTCGGGTTTTTTGGAAGAGGAAGCGACCGGACTACAATCAAACCGTGATTTTGGAATGGCCCTCTTGCCCCGAAGCGTGCAGGATGCATACCATGGACTCCGCTATCATTTGGTTTCTCATCGGGCTTGGCCTGATTGTCGCAGAACTCGCTATCCCGGGGGTGATCCTCGTGTTCATCGGGATTGCCGCCTGGATCGTGGCTATTCTTGATTGGGCCGGGATGGATTCGTTCAGCCTTCAACTGTGGGTCTTCGGCCTCGTTTCAATCGCCCTCGTCGTTTTCGCCCGCCGTTTTGTGAAGGGCTGGTTTCGTGGAAGCGAGACGTCCTCAGCGGGCGATGTCGATGAAGAATTCGTCGGGAAAGTCGTCCTCGTTCTGGAATCGATCGAGCCGGGTGATTTCGGTCGTGTCGAACTGAAGGGCGCCCATTGGAAGGCGTTTTCCGATGAGGCGATTGAAGCGGGCAAGAAAGCCGTCGTCATCGCCCGGGACAACATCACTTTGGAGGTCAAGCCTCGCTGATTAAATTCCTTTCTCCTCCAAAATCTCAACCCCTAAGCATCTACTATTATGGAATTCATTATCCCCGTGGGAGTCGTCCTCCTCATTATCATCATCCTGCTGAAAACCGCCCGGGTCGTTCCCCAGAGGAAGGCCTTTGTCGTCGAGCGACTGGGAAAATACAGTCGCACGCTTGAAGCCGGTTTCCACATTCTCATACCGTTCATGGACAAGATTGCGTATCGTCATTCCCTCAAAGAAGTAGCGGTCGATGTGCCATCGCAAATGTGTATCACGCAGGATAACATTGCGATTGAGATCGACGGGGTTCTCTACCTTCAGGTGTTGGATGCGAAGAATGCCAGTTATGGTATCGAAGATTACATGTATGCTTCGACCCAGTTGGCGCAAACAACGCTACGTTCCGAGATCGGGAAGCTCGAACTCGACCGGACCTTCGAAGAGCGGGACACGGTGAACTCTAATATCATTCTTGCGCTCGATAAAGCCTCGGAGCCCTGGGGACTCAAGATCACCCGCTACGAGATTGCGAACATCACGCCACCTCCGAGCGTTCGGGATGCGCTTGAAAAGCAAATGCGTGCGGAGCGGGAGCGCCGTGCGGTGATCGCCGAATCGGAAGGTCAGAAGGAAGCGCAGATCAACGTCGCGGAAGGTGAAAAGCAGCAGGTCATTAAGCAGTCGGAGGCGAATCGGGACAGACAGGTGAATGAGGCGGAAGGTAAAGCGAGGGAGATCGAGATGCTCGCGACCGCCACGGCGATGGGGATCCGGGCGATTGCAGAGGCGATCGAAAGTCCCGGCGGCGCTCAGGCCGTGAACCTGCGTATTGCGGAGCAGTATGTGAAAGAGTTCGGTAATCTGGCGAAGACGAACAACACGCTCATCATTCCAAACAATCTTGCGGATGTCGGTGGCATGGTCGCCGGATTGGCGAAGGTGCTCGACTCGACGAATTCGAGCGGATCCAACGTGCCACCCTTGCCAAGAACCTGATAATTTGAGAGGCTGATTCCATGTGCCATTCTCTTTCTTTTTTGATGGCGATCCTCGTCGTTTCCACGGGGATCGCTGAGGCTCGTCTCTTCACTGATGACCAAGGCCGGATGGTCGAAGCCGAGTTGCTTGGATTTACCGGTGTGAACGTCGTTTTGAAACGTAATGGCCAGGCGGTGCAATGGCCACTGGCGAAGCTCTCCGTTGCAGATCAGAAATTTGTCAAAGAGTGGCTGGTAGAGTCTCCTTCAAGCCCGCAAGTCCGCGTGAATGTTTGGGAAAGGGAAGGCATTGGGAATCAGGGTCTCTTTGAGGCAAAGAATGTGGGTCTCGAAATTCCCAAGAACATTCCGATGCTGAAGTCGACCGAAGAGAAGGCAAAGTATCGCTACTATGATCTCGATTTGTCCAACCTCGGTCAGGTCGATGCCCGGAATCTTCATGTTTCCTATGTAATTTACGTGATCGATGCTGCGAATCAGATTGTTGACTTCAACGGGAGTCAGTCCGTCGAAGTAATTTCTCCCGGCGCGCGGGATTCTCTGAGCACCGAAGCTGCTTCCTTTGTTCGGACAAAGACTACCAGTACGACCCTGGGGATTGGGTTCCTAGGAAATCTTACCACCGGAACTTCGACGGATCGGGCGAAGGAACGTTTCGGAGGAATTTGGGTTCGTGTCTACGGAGCGAATGGCGAAGTCCTCGGCGAGGCGAAAGACCTACACGACGAACTCGAACGATTGGATTTCCGATTTACAGGGACGACGGGAAGCGGTTTCGACGGGTTGCCGGTGCTCGACTCGTTCGAGAAATTGAGAGAGTTTTTTGAGAAGTTGCCAAAGCTTCCGGAAGGTTTGCCGAAGAAGCCTCCCTTCCTGCCGTAGCAGGATGATTGGCAGGGAACTTGTTTTGATTTCGACCTTGCCGTTAAATAAATGGTGGTTTCATGAAGGTGAGACCGGCAAATGAAACGATCCGATTTTGAATGCCCGTTTTGCGGCGAGGAAGTGTCACCGAATGCGGCGGGGTGCCGTGGATGTGGCGCGGAGAAAGTGGAGGGCCGCTGGGTCGATCCTCACTCCTACGACGGGGTCGATTTACCGGAGGAGGATGATTTCGACTACGACGATTTTGTGGATCGCGAATTTGGCTCCGGGTCCAAAAAGAAAAGTGGGAAGGAACTTTTCTGGTGGATCATCGCGATCATTGCGTTGATCGCGTTCACTTTGTTGGTGCTGCCGATAAGGTAGCGGCATTCGGTAGAATGCCGACGTCGATGGTTTCGCACCGGTCGGCGTTGTTCCCAACGGGCTAACCTTTCTTCTCAATCACCGCGTAAGCATTATGATTGTGAATCGACTCGAAGTTCTCGGCTTCGACGCGGTACCACGCGATACCAGTTTGCTTCTCGGACGCTGCCGCGACGTTGCGGACGAGGTCTTCGACAAAGACAGGATTGTCGTAGGCTTGCTCGGTGACGTGCTTTTCGTCAGGGCGCTTCAAGAGACTATATAGCTCGCTGCTCGCGCATTTTTCGACGAGGCGGACGAGGTCTTCGATCCAGATCGGTTCGCAGGAAAAGCGGACCGCATAGGTCACGACGCCGCGCTGGTTGTGGGCACCGTAGGCACTGATCGCTTTTGAGCAAGGACAGAGCGTCGTCACGGGCACTAACACGGTCACAATAAAGTCGGTGTCTTCGGGAGAGTGATCGATGTCGAAGATAACTTCGTAGTCCATCATTCCGACTTTCTTCGTGACCGGAGCCGGCTTTTCGAGAAAGAAAGGGAAGCGCAGCTCGACGTGGGCACGCTGGGCATCGAGGCGGGCGAGCATTTCCGCAGGGAGGGCTGCGAGGGAGTGAACATCGAGAACGGGTCCATGGGAATTGAGGACTTCGACGAAGCGGCTCATGTGCGTGCCTTTGAATTCCTTCGGCAGGTCCACCGCCATCGACACGGTCGCGACGGTGCTTTGCTCGGATTTTTCTTTGTCCCGGATGCGGATGGGGTACTTCAGATCCTTCACCCCGACGCGATCAATGTCGAGGTTCCGTGAGTCCGGCTGGCTTTGTATGTCGGTTAGGTTCTCCATTCCCGCTGAGGCAGTTCCCCGTCCTGAAAACGGGAAAGGCTATCGTCGTTTCTCACCAAGCGGGATTCAAGCTCCATTTGTCGGCCGCAGGCTGGAGCTCCGGACGCATTGGCCAATGATCGGGCTGTGGCTCGCCCTCGTAGCGGGTGCTCGCTCCTTTGAGCGGCATGCACCCTTCATTGTTGCCGATCTCACGAATCGTTTCGATTTCGTCACTGGTCAGGGTGACATCAGGGAGAGCGGCGAACTCAGCGATCTTGTCTTCGACAGGGCGGGCGTCGTCGCCGGCTTCCTGGATGAAAGTCGGGCCGACCGATTTTACGGGGTCCTGGCTGAGGTCCCAGACGCAGGCGAGTTGGAGCATCGTGAGGCCGTGCTTTTCAGCGATGGGGCGCATTTTTTCGAGTTTCTCGTTGCCGTGCTCGATCCAGCCTTCGGCGCGGTAGGTGCGGTGGTCGCCGTCTTTGAAGAAATGACCGGGCTTCACGTCGTCGTGAAAGATGCCGCCGAAATCGACGACCCGCGCGAGGATATCGACGTCGAATTCCTGAGCGATAGGGAGGACGTATCGGCCCGGCCATGGTTCCATCGGATTGAGGATGATCATCGCCGAGTCGATCTCGGCGTGGAAATTCTCGATGCAGTAAGCCATGTCGATCGTGAAACCGTTCGCGGGACCGGGAGCGATCCCGGTAGTTTCGGCGAGACCTTTTTCGCGAAGCGTCGCCATCGCCGACCAGACTTCAGGGCTGGAGTAGCCGATCGAGTCGGGGTTGTGAAGCATGACGATATCAAAGTGATCGGTCCCGCAGCGCTCGGCGCACTTCGTTGTCGCGTGCTGGAGATATTCAGCGTAGCCGTCCGGACCGCGAAGCTCAGGATCCGTGAAGCGGGCATAGCCTTTGGCCCCGGCGCGTTGGCCATCGTAGATATCGTGGCCGATCATGGCGACGAGGCAGTAGGTGTCGCGATCAACGCCTTCGAGGGCTTTGCCGAGGATCTCGTCGCCCTGGCCGACACCGTAGACATCAGAGGTGAGGAAGGTGCGAACGCCCTGGTCATAGGCCTGACGCGCCATTTTTATCCAGCGGTCTTCCTCCATGCGCTGACCAAAGTGCATGAAGCGACCACCGCTCCAGGATCCGAATGCTGTTTTCGTGAGATTCATGGCTACTGATCGCTACGGACGGGCGAATCGTCAAGACCCGCGCTTTAGGGAGATTTTTTAAATGAATAGACGGACGCGGTTTGGTTCTCGCTCACGCTCAACCCTACGGGGGAGGGTGTGATCGGATGCGGAATGTAGCTCTGAGCGTGAGCGAGGAGACGGACGCGGTTTGGTTCTCGCTCACGCTCAATCCTACGGTGAGCCGAAAGATTTCTCACGATTCCAGTTTTCAAACGGTCGCGGACGATGGCATCTTCGGGAATGCCCGGATTGTCCGCCAAGGCGAAAAGCCAGATCTATTCCAGCCTCGAGAAGTATGCCCGCTCCGGCATGGGCATGGAGAAGGCATGTGAATCACTCCTGCAGCAGCCCCGCGTGAGTCGATCCGAGCGGAAAATTTATGAAGGCCTCCTCGCAGGTCTCCGGACAGGTCAGACGATCGGAGGTTCGCTGGGTCGCGCTTCCGGCGAGATCACGGCGCTGGAGGAGGAGGTTGTCTCGGCGGCGGAAGAGGGCGGCATGTTGGAAAAAGGCTTTGGTCACCTTGCTGAATACTTCCGGCGTGCGGATCGGACGCGGCGGCGTATTTTAAAGGGGCTCACCTATCCGCTCGTGCTCATTCATGTTGCAGTGCCGGCGACGACCCTCGCGGCGACGGCGTTTCGCAGCTTTTCCCCGGATGGCGCGCCGACGGAGGGCTACGGATCGGCGTTTGCAGAGATGGGCAAAAATTTGCTCATCGCCTACGCCGTCATTGCGATCATTTTCATTCTCGCCCGTTTTCTGATGCGGGCGGCGAGGAATTCCGGAGTAGTGGATGCGTTTCTCAATCGCATTCCTCTCGTCGGAAAGGCGCGAAAAGCGATTTCGATGGAAAGATTCACCCAGGTTTTCGAAATTTTTCTTCAGGCGGGAAAAAAAATGAGCGACTCCATTTCCGGGGCAGGATTGGCTTCGGGCAGTGGCCTCATCCGCAGCGCGAGTCTTCGCGGCGCGAAAATTGTCGCGGGGGGAGACTCTTTGGCGAAAGCGCTCTATTCGGCCCGTTCGGCCTTCCCGAACGACTTCGCGCGGGGCATGGATTCGGCGGAGCAGTCGGGACAGTTGGATCGTGAGCTGGCGGATTGGGGACGGTTTTATTCTGATTCAGCCCGCGATGCGATGGAGCAACTCGCAGAGTGGACGCCGAAGCTATTCTACTGGGGAATTCTCCTGCTCGTCGCGGTGCTTATCATTCGGGCGGGGCTGGCCTATCGGGATCTCCTCCAGGACCTGATCAACTTCGGTTTCTGACAGAATCGTGATCGGTTTTCGCGGTTCTAAGAGGATACGAGAGGGGAAATGAGTAAGGTCTCTTAATCAATTTTGGGCGTAATTATTTTTCGTTATTGAACGCCTTTCGTTTGCCACGGTCAGAAAGGCGATATTCCTCCCCTGACTCTGAATTAATTCGTTGAGCGGACATCGTCATCACGAAGAAGCTGCTGCCGATCTCCGTCGAGATCCGGAACTGAAAAGTCGTCTTCGTGAATTTCTCGCGACTGACAATCACACCAACTTTCTCTACATCGGTCGCGCCTGGCTCATCGTCGCGCTAACTCTCGTCGGGGCGGTCTACTTTTTTGAAAACCGTGAAGCGTGGGGACTTTCCGCCTGGTGGAGTGTCTCCGTTTACCTCCTCGCTCTCTTGACGATTGGAGCGTCGCAGCACCAGCTCGCCGGAGCGGGACATGAGGCGGTCCACCACACGCTCTTCAAAAACCGGAAGCTGAACGAGTTGGCGGGGGACTACCTCTGCATGTTCCCGATCATGACTTCTGTCTACCAGTTCAGGCTCTATCATCTCGCGCATCACCAGTTCGTGAACGACCCGGACCGTGACCCGGATTTTGCCCTGCTGAAAGACAGTGGTCATTGGCTTAACTTTCCGGTCGGCAAACTGAGTTTCATCAAAATGATGCTCCGCCAGATCTTCCTCATCGATCTCGTGCGCTACATCATCGTCAGGGTTCGCTACAACACGATTGGCTCGCACAAAGGTGGCCCGTATCAGATGAAGGGCGAAAAACGAAAGCGGATTCCCGAGCGTCTCACCCTCGCGCTGTTCTTTCTCGTCATTACCAACTGCGCCGTCGTGCAAAAGTGGGGTGATCCCTGGATGTTAATCGCCTTTCCCCTCATGATCTGGGGCGTCGTCGCCGGAATTCTCGCGGTTCTTCCTGAAGGATCGTTTGAGAAAGCGCGGGTCAAACCGGTCTTTCATCGTCGCTTTATTTACATGGGTCAGACGGCGGTTTTCACCGGGATTGTCGCGACGCTGTCTTTTATCCAGGCGACGACAGGGTTCATGGCCTTGCGGTATTTTTCCTCGCTTTGGTATGTCGCGATCCTGACGACCTTCCCGTTTTTCCTGATCCTGCGGCAGGTCATCCAGCATGGGAACGGCGACCGCGGTTGGCTCACGAATACCCGCGTTTTCCAGATGAATCCTTTCGTCCGCTACGCCGTCTTTCCTTTTGGAATGGATTATCATCTGCCGCATCACATGTATGCGACGATCCCGCATTACCGCTTGAAGACCTTTCACGAATTTCTGCTGAGCCGGGAGAAATACAGGGAAAGTTGCCAGGTCGTGGAAAATTACCTCATTCCTGAAGGGGAAACCCCGCGAAATCCTACCGTCGTTGAAGTCCTCGGTCCTGAGTATGCGGCGGTGAATGAGGAAATCCACATCGATGACACCGTGCTCGATGACTGGGAGGTCGAGGAGAAAGACGTGATCCTGCGCGACGGTCGGTCTGTTGTCGAAGTGTCTTAACGCCTCCACCATAAAGGCCTGCGGGCGACGGAAATGCGCAGAGTGGCTCTGCCGTGTTGCGCCAGAAATAAATGACACCGGGTTATAATTTCCAGAGAGGTTCGTTGCGTCAGACAAGATGACACCGTGTGGGTGTTGGTTTGGGTTGTGGTTTAGGGTGGTGTCAGGGCCTTCTCC
>Ga0222662_1001137_pt1 | contig 14215 bp, 21 predicted proteins | sample AntAcemetagen600_FD_179821 | JGI IMG/M metagenome (GOLD analysis project Ga0222662, IMG submission 179821) | Saline water microbial communities from Ace Lake, Antarctica - #600 | ecosystem: Environmental > Aquatic > Non-marine Saline and Alkaline > Saline | place: Antarctica: Ace Lake...
GAAGATGCAAGTGTCCGTCTCCGTCGGACCGTATCCAACGTCGTCCGGATCCGCCTCGTCGTGAGCCTCAGCTTCATTCGAATCTGACTTGGGAACATCCTAGTCATCTCCCTCTTCCTCTTTTTTGTCGTTGCCTCCTCGTCCTCCTCGTCCTCCTTGTCCTCCTCGTCCTTCTTCTCGTCAACTCCCCGTGACTTGGCCACGTGAGTCCGCGTCACGGCGAGCGCAAATTCCATGCTTGTCTCGGCGATTAGCGCCGCCAGCATGGGTCCCTGCATCGCCGGCATCCGCTGGTGCTTCCGCATCATCAGCAGCATCTGCGCCGGCGCCACCACTGCCACCTTGTCGAAGGCTTCGTCGTTGACCTCTATCTTGCCTCGGTCCTCTCGCACCGTGAGGCTGCGAACAGCTTGGACCGGCCTCACGTCAATTCCGCGGAGCATCGCCTTCATCATCGAGTGCACCCCGCGCCGAAGGCGGAAGTAAGAACCCTCCTTCCCCACCAGAAGTCGAATCGACTTGGTTCGCTGCAGCAGCTCCGGCGGCACCGCGTGCTTCCTGCCCAGCTGCAGCCCTTCGGTGGCCAGCGAAGCGAGTGTCAGTGCAAGGGCCTTCTCTGCTTTGTACCGCGCGATCGGTTCTTTGTCGGCTTCGAGCTGCTTCAGGGTCCCGTCAAAGTAGAAGCTGTACGATCTCGGTGTGACTCTGTCCTTCACGCCGTGCACAAACGCATCGAGAGCCTGCAGTCCTTTGACGACCGCTGCTTCGGTGTAGGCGTCATGGGGGCCATCCGGGTCCCGGTCGCCCGGCATCCCACCTTCTTCCGCGTACTTCTCGTCGTTGCGTTCCAAGCGGAAGTTCCCTTGTATCCTGTCCATGGGCTGCTTGAGGTCGGACGCCAGACCCAGCATCTCGGCGTCCTGCACCATGTCCAGCAGCACCGGCATCCGATCGGCGGACCCTCTGTGTTGTTGCGTCGTCTCGTGAAGGAGCGGATGGTAGGGTCCGAACTGGTTGTCGGACAGAGCAAAGTACACGACAAACACCGACTTGGGCAAACTCTTGCGCAGAAAGTGCGCGCACGCCACTGCCTCCATTCCCGACCCGATCACGGCAACGTGCCTTATGGCATCGTCAGAGGCCTCTCTGCCACCGCCTCCGCCTGCTGCCGTCGCCTCGGACGACATGTCTCGGCTGGAAGGAGTTCTTTCCCAAGCCAAGTCCTTCCTTCGTTCGTCCAGCCGCGGCGGTCGACCGGTTCTTCCGTGCCGGTCGCACTCTTTTAACTGGCACAAGAACCCCAGCCCGGACTCGGAGTCGTCTTCGGAGTCGGGCGCGGCAGCACCGACACCATCATCGCGTCGCGGTGGCAAGCCGGCCTCGCCGGATGCCGCTTCAGCACCCGTCCGCCCATCCAAGCCGCCTCTGGGTCCCTTCCTGTCGTATTTGGAGATGCGATGGGCACGATTCTTTGCGTCTGTTGGACTGGTGGCTCACTACGAATGTCCCGGCATGCAGTCGTACGTGCGGAACAGCGACGCTCTCATGCGGCACGCGAGTGGCGCGTACGACCGCTCTCGCAAGCGCTGGTATGTGCAGACACCAGATTTTTACGTGCCTGCCTGGCGAGCGTTCGTGGAGATTAAGGCCCGTGAGCCCGGAGCGCACACGTACGATATTGGTCGCCAGACCAGCGAGCGGATTGCCCGGCTCGGGGTGGAGCGCTTCATCTTGGTCCGGGGTGAGCCGAGCGTGGGTTGGGTGGACGCCGCGGACTACACGTACGGGAACGGCATCGCGGCGGACGCGACCATCTTCTTGCGCGGCAGGGTCGTGGGGGAGCGGTGTCGGCTGGGGATTGTGGACGATGACGGGGCGGGTCGGCTGGACTGGATCCGGGTGACGGGTGGAGACGACGCGGTGGCGTGCCTCCATCCGGATCTGATCGGCGCCTGCATCGCCATCCAGGAGCGGGAGTACGTGCCTCCTGAGCACGTGGAGGGTTCACGGCGCTTGGTGAGATCCTTGCACAAGATCGGACGGGAAGCCTTGGGCGCCTTTGCGCCGTGCTCAGCAGATCGGGCCAACGAGCTGTACTCGACGCCAAGGTACAGAACAATCCCGCAGGCGCCTGCACCAAAGCGAGCTCGCCTTGACCGAAGCCCCGCGCGAACTGCGCTTCCGACGGTGCTTGAAGCCAAACGTGCCAGCTGTGGAGACGGAGACACGGGGAAGCTGGCTCCGGCCGGCGCCGTCACGCCGGTGGAGTACGACAGCGCCGAAGAAGACGCGCGAGCAGGATTCGGTTCGTTGACCGAGGCAGAGCTAGCAGAAATTGGTTCTTACTTGTCGTGAAATGGCCGCAAGCACAGCCTCTTCGCACAAAGAACCGGAGAAGGAGACTTCAAGCAACATCGACATCTCCTGGTTTAACACGGATGACAAGCGCGCCGAACTTCTCCAAACTCTACAGCACCGCGCCATGCAGGCCCCATATGGCGGTTCTACCATGTGCCTGAGCGAGGCCAAAAAGCTGTTAGACACGTACATGGACTACGTGCGAGGCCGCTGCATGAAGATGACTGTACCTTCCGTGGCCAAGGGGAACAAATTGAACGGATCCCTGTACGACCGCGATGCGCACATGACGGCACTGGCAACTGTACGGGAATTGCGCGGGGATTCAAGAACCATCGTGGCGTACCTTTGGTAAGATAGTTGTAGTGATGCAACGTATCTCGGTCGGGCATTCTTGCACTGCAATGGCAGCCACGAGGGAAGCCAAACCAAGCGACGATGCCGCCACAGTCACCCCGTGGGAGGTCAGCGGCAATATTGACTACGGCCGTATCGATGACGCCGTCGTTGCAAAGTACATGGCAGCAAGAGCACTAGGTCAGTCTGGCGCGGCTTCTGGCGGAGGTGGCGGTGGAGCGTCGACATAATTTCTTGCGTTTATAAACAAAACACTATTTGCCGTGTCGTGTGCAACTCAATCGACCACGACCCAGACATTCAACACATGCCAATCTTTGCCGTAAACGAAGGCATCTTTGGCCGCTTCTTCTCGACGTACCACCAACGATGGGTAATTACGGACGCAGCGGCTCGGTTCCTCGTACAGTTTTAGCACTGGCTGTACTTCCCCGTCATGATGGTCGCTCGATTCAACTTGTACGCACAAGGTTGGATCCTGTTGCTGAGCAGCAAAGAGGACAATAAGGTCCAGCACCGGCAGCTGGAGATCGCCACGCTGTCAATCTTTATCGCGTGGTTCACCGCGATGCTTTGGATGTGTCTTGGCTCCTGGTAGGAGCGAGTGGCCTATCTTCTGATATCTCACGGCTTGGCGGGATTCTTGCACGTTCAGATCACACTGAGTCACTTTGCAGAGGACACATACCGCGGGACCGCCTACAACAACGAGGAAGACGAGTGGTTCCGGATGCAAGTGAAGACTTCCTTAAACGTCGACTGCCCCGAATGGATGGACTGGTTCCACGGCGGGCTTCAGTTCCAAGTAGAACATCATCTGTTCCCGCGGTTGCCGAGACACAACTTGCGCAAAGCTCGCACCAAGGTTCGCGCGCTGTGTTTAAAGCACGGCGTAGAGTACAAAGAGATGGGGTTCGTGGAAGGTTGCATACGAGTACTCCGCAAGATGCAACAGACTGCAGTCGCCGCCGGAGGACTCGTTAAAGGCGACGGAGGATTTTACCACTCTCCCCTGTACGCCGGACTCAACGCCGAGGGTTGATCGTGGAGCAACAACATGCAGTATGATTTTAGCGATTTAAATGTCATTTTGTGTTGTTTGCCATCGCACAGAGTTGCGGCCGCACCGGCACAATTTTAACGGATACGGTTGCAACCATCAGTGGTTGCAACCGGCTGGCTCGTCTCCGGCACGGATCCTCTGCTGTTATTGTTGCACTCATTTTACATCACACCTGTGAGGATTACTTCAAGTCGAATTGTGTCGGGAATCCGACGTGCGTCGACTTCATTTGCAGCATGGAGAGCAGTGGTCCAGCCACTGGAGGCGGAGGCGAGAGAGCCTCGGGAGCGCCGACCTCGTCCTTGTCTTTGTCAACTTCATCTTCATTTTTGTCCGCTGCAACGTCTTCCTGCGACAACGATACGGGCAAAAACGAAGGTGGGGCAATGGTTTAGCAACACTGTACGTTAGGTGCCAAGCGACGCCGAGACAAAGACGATCCCGGCATCCAACAGAACCCGCAACTGGCACAGTTTTTTGAAGATGTGCGTGCTATGCTGCTTCGCCACAAAGTTGCACCACATATCATGAAGGAGTGGAAGAGCACGCTCTCATCTTACTTTGACCGTATTGCTCGTTGTACTGTTCGGAGAACCATGGAGCGATCGGCACCGGCCGCTGGACCAATGGGCGTCAGGTCAAAGTCATTAGCCGCATTGCATGCATCGGCACAAACCATATTCAATGATAAAGCAGAAGGGTCTTTTGAAGAAGTTGCGGACGCATCTGATTTTGTGAATGTGCCGTCTGAAGTTGCAAGTCTTTTACAGCTTGAGGCAGAGCTTAATGGACCCACCAAAGACTGCATTGTATGTGGGGACACTGTGCTCATGGCAGACATGCCGATGTAGTGCGAATCACTCGGTTGTGACTTCAAAGGAGAGGTGTCGTGCACCATGTGCAGCGTGTGCATGATCCGGACGTGGTGTCACAAGCTGGGGGATTCGGATTTTACGGGCAAAGACTCAAATTTATCGACCATCATTGCCAAGAACTTGGTATATCGCCGCCATGAGCACATCGCTCGTAAGTGGGTGTGCGTGAATCCGGTGTGTCCGCATCCCAACGCTGCGGTGGACGATACACATGGTGGAGGCGTGTTATCAGTGTGCCCAATACGCGCCGCAGTATACTACGCTCAGGAAGCGAAGTATTGCAACGTCCCGGCAGACCTGATCAAAGCCACGCTGGAGTGGAGAGCAGTGGGTCGTACCATGCATTCCCTGGTCAGCTCGGTTCTGATTGAGGCTCCTCGGCACGTGCTGTGCAAGGTGATGCAAAAACAACTACCTTGGTCGCGAGAATATGTGACAGAGCAAATTGGCCTTTTGGAAGCGACGTGCAGTCACACGGACTCTGCAGGCAAGCTGTACAATATGGATAACACCGTCCATGCGCTTGCCGATCTTATTCGTTAGAACCACGATACGGGCCAGGGACGAGGAGTGATCAAGATTGGGGACGAGTGTGTCTTCTGCCGACATGACGCAACCAAAGGAGATACTCACTCGGCTTGCTGGATGCTGCACAATGCGAGAGGAATTGGTCTGCGTGCTATGATTGACAGCGTACAGGACGGCTACCAAATGCCGCCGTTGTTAGATCCCGTCGACCAAAGCATTGAGACTGGACGATCCGAAGCCAAGATTGCGGCTAACCCAATTCCACTGCTGTGGGCCATTGTGCACCAAGGGACCATCAGCAAGCTGGGACACGGCTGCATCACTTGTCCAGTGTGTTCGTTCCGAGTGGTGGCAGCGCAGGGTTGCACGCACCTGACGTGTCCGGGATGTTCCACCCCCATTTGCAGGCAATGTGGCGGCGTGCATCGCTACGGCGACCCAAAGAGCGACTTCTGCCTGTCGGCTGGCTGCATGCAGCTCATGAGTCGGGCAGGCATGCCCGTGGCGCTGCCGATGGCATGCCCTGAAGTCCCATCTTGGTTTGCGCATAACTCTGGGGCTCAGGTCACCAGTCCTATGCGAGCCAAAGCCCGGGCCGTAACCATGCAATGCTTTGTGGACGAGAGCCAGGCGGAAGTATACGACGAGATCCAGGATGATGACGTGGTCCGTTTGGTCCACCCAGCGTACCGGCTCGAATCGTTTTTTCCGGTAGAGCTGCAGCCGTCAGTGCAAGCCGCGCGAGCCGTAGCGATCGGCGAAGAGCGACGGAGTGCCGAAAACCAGACCTGGGCCAAGCTGCTGCAACGCATACGGACTGTGGTTCGGATCGCGGGTCTTGGCATGGCATTCCTCGAAGGCGGCGTTTCGGGAATTTTGCGGCCGGAGAATCGCGACCTAAAGAAAGCTTTGCTGCGGATTTGGCCGTCTCCAAGCCTGTACCACCTACCAGGCAAGCTGGCCGGTCTTTTGGCCTTGAGCATGCAGACATGGGGAGACGAAGAGAGCCACACGACAGCTACTTTCCGACACTCTGACGATCGGATGTCGTATTTGCTGCTGCTGGTTCGTCAAGACCCCCGATCCATGGCCCATATGACTTGGTCAACGGAGTGGAACGATCAAGATCATGTCTGCCTGGATGATTTGTACCTAACGAGGAGGTGTGATACAACCAAGTGGAAGATTGTCGAAGGGAATCAGACGGATAGGCTCGTGAAAACATGGAAGCCTGACCAAGACGATAAGGGATCCGCGGGCAGTTCAGATTTGCGCGGGGTTTGAATAAGCGATTGATGTATTTACAAAAGATTGCCCCCAACCATCTCTTCAAACATTTCCGCCCGTGCTTCGGTCGTTTGCCGCCTTGCTTTATCTTCCTCCACGTCTAGAATCCTTTTGGCGCGACTGAACACGCCAAGGTCCACATGGAAGTCTTGCTGCATGCATCCCGCGGCACGCAACGTGCCCGCGATTTGGGGTGTGCTCCGCTCCACCAGCGTAGCGTACGGTGTCTCCGCCGCATTGTACCTTGGCACGGCGTAGTGAGTTTGCAGGTGTTTGTAAAGCAGAATCTCCCGCTTGTACAGTTCAACAATGGCATCAGTAGTTTGAGGTGCAATAAGAATGCTTGCTTTAGCCTGGAATGGCTAAAGGTTGCCGCGCATTACACCGTCCATCATGGAATTGAGCAGGTCTCGCACCAGCATCTCTCGCTTCTGCACTCGAGCCGCGCGTCCAAGCAGCTACACCTCTGTCTCATACGCAACTGCTCCCAACCCTTCGAGCGTTGTTCCGGCAAACATGGGTATGTCGGCATCGACAGCAGCATCCACTCGGTCACGCACGTGCTTCAGTGCGTCATTATCTGGATCATCTTCCAAAATGGCGTCAAGCTGCATACGGGCAGAACGCAACGATCCACGCATCCGTTTGAGAGTCTTAAACGTGTCGTCTGGGAGGAACTGCACAATGGGCTCCCCCAGCAAGCCCGCCTATAGGTCAACCGCAAATTCTTCTTCCAGCGTAGTTGTCAGCGCTTCGCGGAAGGTCGTAACGTTGGCGCGGCTCTCGTTCACTCGGCGTGCAACGGCTTCATCCACTGGAGTTCCCGTGGTGACGGGCAACTCTTCATTATTTGCGGAGAGGAAGGCCCGAAGGAATGCTGCACGAACCCTGGGGATGTCTCGAGTTGGTTCGTCTAGCACCTCACCCTGAGCCAGGTCAACCACTTCGCCCATGAACATCATCCACTCGGCACATGTGGTCAGTGTCTCCTGATACCGGTCGCGAAGCAAGGCATTCTCGGCGCGCAGGAAGGCAAGCTCGTCTTGATATGTAGGGTTGCCAATTTTGCCGTCCTGTGCCTTGTCGTCGGCTCGAGACAAAACCACTTCAGCCTTGGCGGCCAGTCCAATCCTGCGCAAAGCTTCCATGGCATGCTCCCGCAACGTTGCAGGATCCCGCGGCACGTCCCGCGCAGGAGCCTGTCCGCCATACAGTGCGTCCGCTACTCGCCCCGGAGATCTCGCGCCACCGGCAGAGCTTCCGATACTCGCCATGCTTATTTCCCAAGCTGAAACACGGTGAGCTCGCGCTCATGTCAGCGTTGGCGGCAACAAATGCCTCCAATCCGGCGTCGCAGGGTGCGAGCGGATTCGACATGTTTGGCGAACTTAGGAAGAAGGTGTTAAAATTAGCAGGCTTTCGAGAAGGGTTTGACCGTAAAGACAATAAAAACGACGTGCTTGCGGGGCGAGTCGAGGCACGCTTTGCTGGCAAAGACGTGCGAGAACAGTCTGGCTTCAATTCCAAATTGGCAAACCACGGGATTGGTCGCGTGCTGGCATCCGGTAGACCGGGAGCTGGATTCCGACCGCAGCGCGCATTACTTCGAATGGCTGCTGGTCGGGCGTACAGACAGACCATTGCGCCGCGTCTCCGTGAAGTTCGAGAGAGAGCCGACGAGACTAGACTCTTCCAACGTCCCGGCCGACCTGGTTCCCAAGGAGTTCGGAACCTGATGGCAAAGCCAACAGTTGAGATGATTCTGGAGCTTACGTCAGGAGCGGCGGGGCGGAGCCGACTGCTGCGGGCAGCCAAGTCCATTGGTGACTACCAGCAACGGATGATTCAGCTAGAGCTTCGTCGGAAGGAAGCCATGGAGCACCAGCAAGAACAACTGAGAGAAGAAGCCATGGTACTGCGGTTGCGGTAGCAGAAGGTAAATCGGGATGTCGCAGCTTCGCAATCCCGGATCGAGACATGGAAGATGGCAGTACAGCTGTCGGACAAGATTGTCACCACGCTGTGGGTGGTTGTTATTCCTATCTCTGCCATTACCATGTACGGGCCGGCCTTCTGCGCCATGGTGGGACTGACCGCCGCTTAGGTTATATATACGGTGTATGTCGAATCAAAGTACGTCGACGAGTCGACCGGCGAGATTAAGCACGAAGACATGCGAACGGTACTTGGACTCGCATTTAAGCATGGAATGATTTCCATCGTCAAGCATGGCATTGGCAGACTCGTTCCATACTTTGTCAAAGGACAGATCACCAATTACATATCGGCAAGTATGGCGCAGAGCATGGCGTTTTACATTGACTCTGCAAACGAATTTATTGGCACCCGGTGGGCCATGCAATACTTGCTGGGTAACAATACAGCGGTCTTTATAACCGAGAGCGCGACGAGCATGGTCGGTTGGGGGGGGAACGAGGTCGGGAGACTCGCCGCCACTTCCTTTGTGGATGGTTGCTGCTGCTGGCGACTTCCGATTGTTCCGGAGGTGTTCTCGGGTACCGTCGCTGCGGGCCAGGCAGTTGGCGGAGCTGCGTACAACCTGGGAGCATTTATGAAGGTTAACCAACCGATCTACAACGCTCTCAGTCCCACGGGGGCAGGGATTCGTGACATGGTTCGCACTGCGAGTGAACCGTTCATTCCCGTGGCTCGCAAGCTGCAGCCGGCGTGGGACACGCTACGGTACGTCAGCGGAGAGCTGGTGCGAGACAAGTGCAAAAGCATATTTGGCCCAACGCGCTTCGAGCAGCTTAAACGACGCATAGAGCAAGAGCAAAAAGAGACTGAACGGAAGCAGAAGCAAGGATACCGGAGGTTGCTGCTGCTGCACGGCGCCCGTCAGCTGCTGGGAGGGCAGTCTGCATCTGACGTACCGAGTGCGGTGCTCGCGCGACGAGCCGACCTCGTTGCCGGCCTTGCGCCAACCGAGACGCTGGAAGAGTGGCTATCCGAGCAAGCTGGGGTAATCAACGAAGCCCAGCGAACTGGATGGATGTACCAACTCACCAAAACACCAAGGCAGATTGTGATGCGCGGTGCCTATTCTATGGGTCTCTCTTTGTACGAGAACATGGGGTATGTTGCCCGGGACATGGTTGGCGCGGGACTTATTAGTATGCTGCTCAACCCAAACCTTCTTTTGCGCAGCGACGCCAACGCTCGCATCGCTTATTTGTGCGGAATGTTCGGCTTTGGGTCTGGGGCTGGCCCGGATCAGTCGCCAAATCTTGGAGCCGCCTCCGCAGGTAAACCAAGTACTTGGTTTAAAGCGCCAATTCAAACTGCACAGGGCGCCGCTCAAGGAGCCGTAAATGCCGTGGCGAGCGCGGCTCGGGCTGCTGCAGCCGAGATGCAGCTGAACGACATTATTTTAGAGAAGCAGTATTAGGTGTATGGGGCTCTATATAAGATGAGCCACAACATGCTAGCCAGCAACATGGCGGGTTACCTTGGAGTCAACCGAATGATTCGTGGTGCATTCGCGGACCTGTTCCTTAAACACCCATGGCTCTCCGATCCCTCCAAGCGGGAATCGTACCTGGCCTGGAGCTTGGGCAAGATTTGGGATCTGGCGGGCGTGGAACAACGAGTCGAGTACGCGGTTCGGGACGGAGTTGGAGCCTTGGCCGTATCGCCGATGCTCCAACTTGGAGAAGCAGCGGTTTTAACTACGGTAGACGCGGCATACGTGTTAGGGGTCGACCAGGATATGTTGAATGAAGCACTGGACCGGACGTACATGCGACGATTGGACAGAACCCGCAAAATCTACGGGGAACCGCAGGCACCCGGACAGCGGGGTCGGCTGCTTCACAACGGACAAGCGTCCGGGCTGGTAGACGCAGTTGTTCGAGAAGCCGTGAGCAATATTTACGGAACGCACACGGAAGAGGGATGGAATGGTGTCGTTCGAACCCTGTACGATAAGACCCTCGGGGAAGCACAGCGCATGGTAGGTATGACAGACGTGAGCCTCGAGCAAGCTTACGGAGTGACCGATGCCATGGACCCCGAACGCGCGGCTGAAGGACTACTAAGGGCTTCCGGATCGGACAAAGCTGCAAGCGCAGCCGATCGAGCTGCGGCCACGTTGAAACGACTGGACACAGCTCGCAAGCAACGACTAGATGAAGCTCAAAAAGGGTACGCGGAATCTTTAAAAGCCGCCAGATCACACGATGAGGCCAAGACAAAAGCCGCCGAGCTTCAGTAGCAAAACGAAGCTATAGCAGCGCAGGAATCATAGGCGGAAGATGACGACGACGCGCCTGGACCGATACCACCACGGGGAGCCGGTGGAAAGGCCATGTTTGAGTTGCAAAAGCAACGCATAGCACGTGAGCGAGACGCGGACATGCCTCCTATCGTTCCGCGCCCTGACGAACCGCGTGCACCCATGACTAAAGACGAACGGGAGAGGGTGAGACGCTTACGAGAACTCGCCAATGTTGACATGCTCCGACCAATTGACACCCCTTCTGACGAAGTTCCGCCTCCTGAAGGTCTTCCTGCAGCCGATCCTTTGCCGCCCGCCGCATCGGCGGCCCAAGGAGAACAGATTAGCCGGCACCGAGATGCCAAGAGAATTATGGAAGAAGAATTGACGGCCATCGATCGTGAGTAGGTTCGTCGAGCACGAGATCCCAGGGGAGCTGGGGGCAAAGGTATTGCACAAATGCGCGACGAACGTTGGCGTCGCTGGAGAGACTAGGGAACACTGCAGCAGCCGCTTGAGACGCCGATTGAGTCGGATGAACCCAGAGCAGAACCTACGCCGGAGCAGGCTGCCCGACTTTAGGAGCTAGAGCGGCTTATGACGTTGGACACGACTGCACCTCCTGCCGGACCCGTGGGGCCTGACGGTGCTGGTCCACAGCGACCCAGCACCGGCAAGGAAGATGATCCTTTGGCTGACTCTCTGCCGGATGGTGCATCTTACATTGCAAGCAAAGCTGATGCAGAACGCCGAGAGATACTGTCACGTGAAGCAAAGACGAGAGAATTGTTAGAGGCAGAACGACGGGCCATTGATGCGGAACTAGTTCTTCGAGCCCGAGCGCAAGCATCTGCAGATGCGGCTGCCGCTAAAGCTCGCAAAGTGTACGAAGGATTTTGGCTTCGGAAGATTCTCCCTGCTGGGATGGCAGACAGTGTGTTAGATCTATCCCGCTACGTTCTTGAGCCAATGCGCAAAGAACTGCGACATATGGAGGCCATGTATAACCGGCAACTGCAGGCGCTGCGACCAACTGCATTTGCGCCGACGCAAGCGGACGTAGACTGGGAAGCTCAAATGACGTATCAGCAGCAAGTCGACGCAATCAATGCGTACGGGGTATACAATCCCGTTACGCAAGAGATGATGCGGATGCCACCAGGCATAGCGGCTCGGGAAGGCCCGTATCTGCAACAACTCATTGGCGTCATCCACGCCCACGGCCTGGCCCAAGCCCAACAGGCCAAGGAGCAGAAGGAGCAAACCTTGTTCTAGGTTCTGCAGTTTGCGTCTTCCAAACCGGAGATCTTAAACGACATTCTAAATCGAATCAAACGATCGGAAGACGTTGATGCGGATCCGTATGACCGCGAGATTAGCTTCCCGGAACCAGATCCAGTACCAGATCCAGAACCAGAGCCATAGTCAGACGAAGCACCAAAGCCACGCAATAGACGTCGACAGCGACCAAGAGCATGGCGATGGGGGGATGAAGTCCCAGGAACTGAAGCACGTCCCGAAGCGGTACCAGCGTCATCCGACGAGACATCTGCGCCTGCACCGGAAGCGGCGTCGGCTTCATCGACGGAACCTGAACCTGCGACAGCAACAGGAGAATCCGAGATGGCGGTGCCGACTCAGTCTTCACCGGAAGCAGAACCCCAAATCGCAGCTGGCGATGAAGTTCCAGGGACGGCGGTTCGTCCGACTACCGCAATTGGAAGCATTCGAAGTGCGTACCACTTCCTTCTGACCCGGGATACAGACCTCGGTGATAAACTTTTGAACGTGGACCTACGTGCCGATCTGCTGCAAGATCTTGACACGACGCCGTTGCGAGAATACGCCATGAGTTTGCGAGAGATCGGCCTTGAGACAGACGCCAAACAAATGGAGGACACCCTGAATCACTTCGTCAAAACTGTAGTGGACCGAAAGTCGCAAATTGAGAACGACTAGCTCGATCAGGAACAAAGAGATGCAACGACCAAACTCTTTGACCGAATCACAATTGATATCCCCAATGCCGCTCAGGTTAAGTTGGCAGAAGAGCTCAGCAGCGAGAACCCAAAGTTGGCGCTGTGGTACGGCGAGAGTTCTCCGCACGAGGCCGTGGTTGAGTTACAGCGTGCGCTTGTTGCTCCCACGTCGTCAGACGTAATTAATAAGAACGCGTTCGCACAAATTAAGAAAATCGGAACAGGTCAAATTTCTTTGAATCGGGTGCAGCTTGGAGAGGAAGTCAACAGCAAAGAAGTGCTTGACTACTGCAGGCAGCGCGTTCTGTTCTTTTTGGCAACTGGCAACCGCTCCGCAGCAGCACAATTTATCGAACGTGCAAAGCAACATGCAATGAATGCGGGTCTGCGCACCAACCTCTAGGCACACAAGCATTAGGGATACGTTCTTCCTCAGTCGGCTTTGCCCTACGGAGCGCGACCAGCAGACAGAGTGACACCGGCGGCCGCTCCCGTGACTCGCAGCGACGAAGGAGCCGCCCGCTTAGCTGGCATCGAGCTGGAAGGTCGCGGCCTGGATTTGAGCGAAGCATAGAATGAGTTGGTACGAAGCCTGGAACAGCTCCCGGATCCCAAAACTCTCCTGGGAACGTAGACGGACACTCCGAGTGCCGGCATATTACTGGCTTCAACTATATCGGCAGCAGTGTCAGCCGAGGACCGGAGCTCACTGGAGCAAATGTTTGCTTCATTGGTGGAAGACTCGGAGACAATAAACGGCTTCGGGAAGACATAGACAAAGGTTCGCAACTGGCACGCAGAGCAAAACAAAGCAATCGAGCAGAAGATCAGGCAGCAGGTAGACGACAGCATGACCGAGTTCATCGACGGACTTACCACAGCAGATGGTACCGGCAAATCCATCGCGAAGCAGCAGATGGAAGCGGCCGCGATCACGGCGGCTGGGGCGACGACGCATAAGATTGGCGTTAACCTACGGCAGCTCCACGACGAGTTGCAAAGTCCAGTGCTAACGCCAAAACGTCGTACCAAGATCGTAAAGGAATTTTAGCGCATTCGCAACAGCGCAGAAGACACCATCGAAGCCGCAGCATTGGGCTAGGCATATGACCGAATGAGAGAGATGGTTGGCGCGGCTATGCAGACGTCCTAGGAGGCATTCGATACCGGAATACGACTGGCGGTGGTGCAAGGACGGCACACGGGGCAAATCTCCAAAGATTAGCTGGACGAGCAAACCAAGGCCATGGCAGACCAAGCAAAGACTGCCATGCAAAAGATGACGAAGTTGAGCGCCGAGGACGCTCAGAACCCCAGCGAAGTAACAAAGAGTTTGACGGAGATTACTCGCACGTCAATGCGTGACGTGCTTGGAAGTGACCTCGACCATGGAAGCCGTGACAAGAATAGTTACGGTATTCTGCGGAATGCGGCGTCATAGGGCAAGTTTAATCTGCGCGACCAGGTTGTTACCGATCTTGCAGTAGCCTTTGAGATGGACCGAGAGCGCGAACGAGGATAGGTTTAGATT
>Ga0222662_1001140_pt1 | contig 14183 bp, 9 predicted proteins | sample AntAcemetagen600_FD_179821 | JGI IMG/M metagenome (GOLD analysis project Ga0222662, IMG submission 179821) | Saline water microbial communities from Ace Lake, Antarctica - #600 | ecosystem: Environmental > Aquatic > Non-marine Saline and Alkaline > Saline | place: Antarctica: Ace Lake | collected...
TTGTGATGGCATTATATAATAACAAAATAAAATAACATTTTAATTTGTTATAGTGTTTACATTTTTACACGTTTACTTAATTCATATGCAGCAAGACCACCCGCTATTTGGGCTAGAATATATGGAACCACTTGTTTCGTAGGAAGTTTTCCTGCAACAGCCATCATAATACTAACCGCTGGATTAAAATTACCGCCTGAAATAGGTCCCCCGACTAATACCGCAATAGCTAACGCAGCACCAATCGCAAATGCGTTACCTGTTGCTATAATAACATACAAAAAAAAGAAAGTACCGATAAATTCTACAAGTATTGCGTTCATTATATAATGGTATAAGATAAATATATTAATGTCTAACTCTCATAAGAAAAGAATATGAACCGTTGTTTGAACCGCCAAAACTTTTGTCATTGTATGTCTTAACAATTGATACTCTTTGCTTAAATCTAGTATAATCCGAACTATCATACACATAATGAGGATTTCCACTAAACGCTGCTCCGTTTGGTATGGTTTGAACACCATCACCGTTCGCGTTAAGCATTGTTGGACCTATACCATTTATTTGATTTATTTTTGGAAGTAAAGGACTCTGTAAAGTTCCACTATAATTAGGCGATGCCATAGCATAATCTCCTGCGTGAAATCCTTGTCGAAATGGTGTTAGTCCACTTTTAAAATTATTAGAGACTACACCAAGATTATAAAGATAGCGATATTGTCCACCTGCTTTTCTAATTAGGTGTCTAGCCAGAGACCTTTCCCCTCCACCAATCATGCCAGAACCTCCATTTTGGTTTGCACCACCTCCAAGAAGAACGGGTTGAAAGCCTGGTACACCACCTCCTAATTTACTAGGATTTGTATCTTGTCTAAAACCTGACATATTATATATAACAGTATGAAAAAAAATGTTAAATAGGTCTAATTATTTTTATTAGATAATGTAAATATAATATAATATTATATTATTATGTCATAATTCTAGGCGCCACGTTCATCGTAAGTAATTCTTGAAACATTAATTTGCACGCATAAGGTAATTCTATATAGGCAAAATCAGTCCGATTACCACATTGTTTACAACCATGAATATGTTTATTATCGTTATATGCTGCAAATGTTCCGCACGTTCGACAGGCGTATGTTCCAAATGCATCTGATTCATCCATCATACGTCCTTTTGTAAAACGACTAGCCCCGTGCGAACACATACAATCACGTTCCATTTCACCAAAACGATGTCCTCCATCTTTGCGACGACCTTCTGCAGGTTGACGTGTAAGATTTACTTTTGGACCATAACTGCGACTGTGCATTTTATCACTAACCATGTGTTTAAGACGTTGATAGAAAGCTGGACCAATAAATACCGTGCTTTCTAAAGTTTCACCAGTAAGACCATTATACATACGCTGATTACCATTAGATTCATATCCAGCGGATTGTAAATGTTTGCAAATATCCTTAATATCTAACTCACCGAAACTTGTACCGTCACCAAACAATCCTAATTCTAAAAGAACTTTTCCAAGAAGTGTTTCTTTCAGCTGTGCGATGGTCATACGACTAGGAATAGCGTGTGGATTTATAATAATGTCTGGTTTTAGACCATCTGAGGTAAACGGCATATCTTCCTCAGGTATTATATTTCCGATAGTACCTTTTTGTCCGTGCCTAGAACTGAATTTATCTCCTAATAAGGGTTGACGCACAGTTCTAACACGCACTTTGCAAAAATTATATCCATCCCCATTCCTATCAATAAAATTCTTGTCTACATACGATTCTTCGTTGGTTCTGTACATGATACTTTGGTCATTGTATTTGATAATTTTAGTATGATCGTTCCTAGCTTCTTTGATGGGAAGAACCTTTGATATAATTATATCCCTATTTTCTAAAAGTGTGTTTTCAGGAATTACACCTTGTTCATTTACTTTATCATAATTGGCGTATTTCATTCCTTTGGTTTTACTAGCGTCTGGACGACATCTAACTTCTTCATCCCCGTGTATTTTTTTATCTTCATCCTTAACAGTAGTTAGAATCGTTGCTTGAAATAATCCTCTTTTTATAGAGCCAGAGTTAAACAATATCGAATCCTCTTGATTGTATCCTGTATGTGAAATGATTGCTACAATTACTTGACACCCTGACGGAGCTCTATTCAGTTGAATCATGTTCATAATGCGCGTATCTACTAACGGACGCATAGGATAGGTTAAAACATATCCTGTTTTATCCATACGAGTATCAAAATTGGTTACATACATACCCATAGCTTGTTTCCCCATCGCACATTGGTATGTATTTCTGGGCGATTGGTTATGTTCTGGAAATGGAATACAAGATGCAAGAATACCAAATATTGTGCTAGGATGTATCTCACAGTGTGTATAATTATGTGTTAATTTATTATTCAATAAATCACAAGGTTTCATCGCAATCAAACATAAATTTTGTTCTGCAGGGTCAATATATTCTATAACAGCATTATCTAGTTTCATACAAGTCAATAAATCATCCCATGAGAGTTTCTTTTCTCGTAACATTTGGATATGTTCCGTTGTAATTAACAAATTATTGTTTTTAACACGCAGAACTGGTCTAGAAGGCCTACCTGTATCGTTACATACCCTAATTTCCTTATGTTTTATATCGAATATAATTGAAACGTACACATTTATAATACCTTTATGTTTCTTTTCTTTTAAAGAATTGTATAACACCGCTGCGTCAATAGCATTACCCATCCAGCATCCATTTACAAATACTTTTACCCCCTTATGCTTTTCTTCTGGTGTTAGCTCTTCAAACGGTTTGATGTGTTGTTTAGTATAATCGTATAATGGTTCGCTATTAGATGGATTGGTAATATGAGTAAGATATGCTAGATTTTTAACAACACCAACACTATGACCTTCTGGTGTTTCTGCAGGACATAAAAACCCCCAAGAAGTATTGTGTAATTTGCGTGGAGGAACTAATTTTCCGCTTTTATCAATAGGAGTATTAATCCTACGTAGATGACTTAAACTACCAATATAAGTAAGACGATTCAATACTTGTGCTACACCTACTTTATTGCTAGTGTGTTTTATACCAAAATCTCCTGTTGCAAGGGCACGTTTAATACCGTTTTCAATCGTAGTAGATTTTACTATTTTATATATATTTGTATAATTTACAATAGAACCATAATCTTCTGTAGAACGCCAAGACCCATTATTTATTTCCCTAATTATTTGTTTTTGCATATCTTTCACTAATTTATTAAAATAATTTCGAAACAAATTGTTTAACAGAATACCAACTAGATCAACGCGTTTATTAAGGTAAGAGTCTCGATCATCTATATGGTCCCATCCAAAACTAGTCCGTAGCAGTTTGTTTGCCATATACCCTAGAAAGTGTATTTTTTGTATACGCGTTTGGCAATGAGGAAATAAATCTGTATCTAGAACATCTAAAGTAAAATCTCTCTTTTTTCGTTGACCGGTCTCTTTATCTGTATTTAAAGGAGTGTATATTGATTGCGGTGTGATAATAGTTAATGCTTGTTCGGTCGTCATACACTCGCGTGAATCTACTATAGAAGCACGTAACGCTGAAAGCAATTTTTTTGTTTCATCGCGCTCTGTTGTATCCTCAACGTTTAATACAATAAACTCGCAAATAGCTTTGTCTGTTATAATACCGAGTGCGCGAAATACTGTGAATAACGGTATTGGTTGCTTAATTCGCGGGATTTGTATGTATAAAGCATTTCCTAAACCATTATTTTTGCTTGAAATATACATCGATATTTGTTTCGGTGAAATGCATTTAAAATCTGGTACTGATTTAATTTCAGCAGTCCACGTCCATTTTGTATTGTTTTTCTCTGTGTTAAAGCACCGTACCAAATTTTCTGCTGCGCGTTCTTGACCCAATACGGTTTTTTCAGACCCATTAATAATAAAGTATCCTCCTGCATCCAAACTACATTCGCCAGTTACAGCAGTAGGTACATGACTATACTGTCTTAATACACACAACGTAGATTTTAACATAATTGGTAATTTTCCTATTTGTATTTTTGGTAAACTTTTATAAAACGTTTCTTCGGATGCGAGGTTTGGACCACTTCGCACTACATACTTAATATTCATATCAATAGTCATATTTGACGCATATGTAAAATTACGTAATCGAGCTTCTTGTGGAAACATTAACTTGATTGCACCGGTGTTTTCGTGTATTTGAGGTCTATATATACTAAAATTTTCAAATGTAACAAACATTTCCAAGTTGTATTTACCACTTGCTTCATCTAAGCATTTTTCAGAACGAATATGAACTGTGTTAAACATAGAAATAGTTTTTGGTATTTGATGTATAACAAAATCGTTGTATGACTCGAGCTGGTGTCTTACCATTTGTTCTAAGTGTTTACCATCAAAATATGCATTTATAATATCCCACGGCTGCTCGATATATTTATTATACTCCATTTTAGTATCGGTTGATTTTTGAGTATCCATATTGGCGATTTGACCTATAGTCATAGCTATTAACAAATTCAATTTTATCTTTAAATCATACCATTTAATTTATTTTAAGCATTATTCTTATATGTTTCGATATGGATTATATTTTTTGTATAATCTATAATGAGTAGTAAGAAAACAATTAAAGTTAACACAGACTTTTTTAAAGTGAATAGTTCACCAAAAAAAGATAAATCTCGCGTTAAAAAAACATCGAAACAAAAATCTGTCACACCTAACAAAATGAGGAAAGAGTTTTTTAAAAAAATAAAAGACTTTCAAGAAAAAAGAAAAGAACAGACAAATATAACTACATCTGCAGAAAGTAACCCAGTAGAAATTAATAAGGAACACGATTTTGAAAACGAATTCAATAAATCATTACAATTTTTAGATAATATTATGAAAACACGAAAACAAAAAGAAAAATCTAAAGAAACAATCCAATTGGAACCAGCAAATTTTGATAAACATCTTCCAAAAAATACACACGTGGATATTACTCCTGTGGATATTACTCCTGTGGATATTACTCCTGTGGATATTACTCCTGTGGATATTACTCTTGTGGATATTACTCCTATGGATATTACTCCTATGGATATTACTCCTGTGGATAATGTTTGTGCTCCGCCAAAAATAAAATTATTGCCAAAACCACCATACAGTACATTAAAAGGAACAAATAAACCAACATATAGAGAATGGATTAAAACACAAAAAAGTACGAACGGTACAAAATCTTCCTCTTCGATAGTTATTAAGGATAAACCTGTTCCGGGAGAGTCAATCCGCTCTAAAAAATTAGAATTATACAAAAAGGAAAAAGAACGAGAGAGACTTAATGATATTAAGAGTAAAAAAAGTACATTTACAATAAAACGAACACTTGGAAAAAATGGTAAGCATATATCTGTATTAATTAAGAGTCTAAAAGTCCGTAACGATATAAATCGTGAAAAAATTAAACTAAATCAAACAAGTATTAATGATATAAAAAAATATCTACGTTCACGAAATATAATAAAAATTGGAAGTACGTCTCCAAATGATATATTACGGAAAATGTATGAACAATGCGTTCTTACAGGGAATATAAATAACAAAAATGCTGCAAACCTCGTACACAATTACGTGAATGAAAAATAATTAATTACTTACAAATTATCTTTTACAGTTATCTAAAGGGATATTATATATAATATATAAATGCCAATCGTAGAAGAATATATATCTCTTACTGCTAAATGGAAGGCAGAATATGGAGAGAATACCGTTGTTTTGATGCAAGTTGGGAAATTTTTTGAAATGTATGGATTTATGGATATACACGGCTCCATCACAGGTAGCAATATCCAAGATATTTCCGATAAATGCGATTTACTTATTGCAAAAAAAAGCCAACAAATTAAAGGAAAACAAGTAGTAATGGCGGGTGTACCGGAATGTCAGTTAGAAAAATATATAAAAAAAATACAAGGGTTTGGATATACGTGTCCGGTGTATACCCAAAATTCTAATACACCAAATACTACACGAAGTTTATCTGAAATTGTATCCCCGGGCACTTATTTTGGTTCTGAGGTAGGTGTAATTACAAATAATTCGGTCTGTATTTGGATTCAAAAGGTAGAAAAAACAAAATATACTCCGGAAATAGTCATTATGGGTATTGCTTGCATCGATGTGAACACCGGTGCAAGCAGAATTTCTCAATTTGAAAGTGCATATTATAAAGACCCTAGCACATATGACGATATTGAGCGTCAAATTAGTATAATATCTCCACACGAAGTTATTATAGTATTTCGTGGTGTTAATACCACAGAACGTAAATGTATTGTTGGTTATTTAGGATTGTCTAATCAAAAAGTTCACATACTTCACGAAAACGATGAAAGTGATTTTTCGAAATGTAGTAAAAATGCTGAACGTCAAACATATCAAGCAGAACTAATGAATAAATTTTTCCCATCTATCTCTCACGAAACGTTGACTGGTATGTATCAAACCCATCAGATATCATTGCAATCATACACCCTTTTGTTAGATTTTGTAAACACCCACAACCCTAGTATTCTCAATAAAATAACATTCGCTGTTATCGAACACCAAGAAGATACATTACTGTTAGCAAACCATTCTTTGCGTCAATTAAACATTATATCGGACCAAAGACAATCTGGTAAGTGTAGTTGTGTAGCCTCACAGTTAGATAATTGTATGACTAAAATGGGGAACCGTAAATTTAGGTATGATATTACAAGACCAACAAACAATCCTTCTGTTTTACAAGAAAAATATGGAGAGATTGAAACGACCATTCAATTAGGTATTTGGAAAGATTTTCGAACAAAGTTGAAAAGTGTTGGCGATTTAGATATGTTTTTTAGAAAAATGGTTTCTGGTAAAATTTCACCGAGAGATATTACCAAACTGCATACAGATCTTAATTTAGTTAAAGAAGTAATCGACCTAATCAGGGATACTCCATTATTTCCCAAATTTAAAAATCTTGACGAATTAACCGAAAAAATTTCTGAAATGATCGAAATTATATCTACTTCTTTTGATTTATCTAAATGTGCGTTAATAGATCATATAAGCGATGAAAAACTAGGTAGATTATCTCCTGCTGAAGCTTGTTTTGTATCATCCGGTGCGTGCAGTGATATTGATAAATCATTTCATATTAGCACCTCATCTAGTACCTCGTTAATTAAAATTCAAGAGTATTTATCTTCAATTGTGGCTAGTCACGAAAAAAAACCAAATAATTATGTTAAAATTTATGAAACGCCAAAATGCAATCCTGTATTGATTGGTACCACGCGTAGAATGAAAATACTTATGAATGATATTGAAAAGCATAAAGACAAAGATAATGTTAAACCCACTCTTGAGGATGGAACTGCAATAGATATTCGGAATATTACATTAACTACCTATGGTAATAATAAAAAAGATATGAAAATTACTTCTCCGCAAATAGAAGGTATTTGTAGTTCTTTGCAAAAACATAGAGAACAATTAATACAACATCTAGAAGTTTTTTTTAGAAAATTCTGCGTACAACTTTCTGAACGAGGAATTGAATTTGATACTATATCACGGTTTATCGCTTGGACGGACTGTTTACAAAATGCGTGTTATATTGCAAATAAATATAATCTAGTTAAACCAGAATTAACATATCAAGATAAATCTTGTTATAGTATGACTGGTCTTAGACATCCGCTAATAGAAGAATTACAAACACAAGAAACGTATGTACCAAACGATATATCTATGGGAAAACATACTAATGGCGTTTTATTATATGGTACAAATGCCGTTGGTAAAAGTAGCTTCATTAAATCCATCGGCATTTGTATTATTATGGCTCAATCAGGATTATATGTTCCCTGTAGTAGTATGGGATTTACCCCATACAATAAAATTTTCACAAGGATTTTAGGAAATGATAACATATTTAAAGGGCTCTCTACCTTTGCAGTAGAAATGTCCGAATTAAGAACAATTTTAAATCAATCTGACAAAAATAGTTTGGTGATAGGAGATGAACTATGTTCCGGAACAGAAAGTAATTCTGCTAGAAGTATATTTACTGCTGGAATCGAATGGTTAAATAAAATACAGTCTACTTTTATTTTTGCGACACATTTTCACGAAATAAACGATTATGAAGAAATAGAACAAATGTCTCTCGTTCGAAAAATGCATATGTCTGTGTATTACGATCGTGAACACGGTTGTCTTGTCTATGACCGTAAATTAAAAGACGGTCCAGGAGAAGATATGTATGGTCTTGAAGTATGCAAATCACTCAATTTAAATGAGGATTTTTTAGAACGAGCATATGAGTTAAGACATAAATATGGCAATCAAATAGGTTCTATTTTAGACAGTAATGTAAGTCATTACAATAGCAAGAAGATATTAAACAATTGTGAACTGTGTGGATTTAAAGGAGAAGACGTACATCATCTTGCACATCAATCAAATGCAAATAAAAATGGGTATGTAAATGAACATCGTAAAAATCACGTGGCAAATCTTATGAATATTTGTAAAGAATGTCATAACAAGATACACTCTGCCGGTAAACAACATAGAAAATTTAAAACATCGGAAGGATACAAAACCATTATCACAGACAAGTAATATATTTACAAATATATATTATGGAAGTAAAAACATTTTTGCATATGTATTGGCCTTACATAGTGACGGTGGTTGTATCTTTTTTAACACTTATTGTAATTTTTAATATATTAGGCGTTAATTTTAATCCAATCGAGAATACCCAAATTGAGAAAGTAGTAACTATAGAAAATTTCAAAACACATCCAACATTAGATACTATTCCAAAAAGTCATAATTATGATTTAAACAAAACACACGGTACGTGTAAAGGGTTAAGTAATAATTCTTGTACTAATGCTAGTTTTTGTGTATTGTTAGACAACGAAAAATGTGTTGGTGGAAATAAGAGAGGTCCTACGTACAAAACTGAAAAAAATATTCCAGTAGAATACACTTCCTATATATATAAAGGAACATGTTACGGTGCATGTTAATATATCAATAAATTGATATAGATAATATATATTATTTTATATATACACAGCAAAATGATAATCCCAGTAAAATGTTTTACCTGTGGAAAAGTTCTAGCAAACAAATATCGCTATTATCAACAAGAGGTGCGTAAAATGAAAAACAGTAAGGACGGAACGACTGATAGAGTAAAGTATTTGACTACAGAATATGCTGAAAAAACTCCAGAAGGAGAAGTATTAGACAATTTATTTATTAACAAGATGTGTTGCCGAAGGCATATTCTTACACACGTGGATATCGAATAAAATATCCATAGATAATATATAAAATGCGAAGCAATACAAAATATAATGTGAAAAACAAACAACGTGGAGGTATGGTATCATCGCCAGCAGCGTACCCACAAGGAAACGCTTGGGAGACCGATGGTAATCTACCAGGCGAAGGGTATAACACATCACAAACCGGCAATTTTTTTGCGTTTAATCCAAATGGAGGCGCACTTCCAGACCCCATCGATACAGATAATTTTTATTATTTGAAAGGTGGTAGTAGAAAATTAAAAAAACACAAACGTTCTACGAAGAAAAGTAAAGTTAAGCGAAAAAAAACAAAAAAACGAAGAAATATTAAAAAACGAAAAAGTCGTAAATATATGCGTGGGGGGTCTAGAGACAGTATGTTTCAACCTTTAGTGAATGGAGGTCGGGAAATTATATTTGGTGCAGGAGATTTAGTTAATCAGTGGCAAGGTAAGACAAACGAATTATCACCATCTCCGACGGTTCAAAATTTAAATGTCTCCGACGTATTATTAATAAACGACCCACCAGATTTAAGCCGTATCCAACAATCTGCTGTAGATAATGTATCTAATATTTAGCCGACATTTTTTCATTATATTTATTATATATACAATAATTATAATGAAAATAGGCAGTACTCTCAGAGGATTATGTACACCTGCATATATATATTTAGTAATATCTGTTGTTGCAATAATTGCAATAATGTTTCAAAACACAGGAAATACGAATAAATTTTGTGTCGGTGCGTATGAATGTAATGTAGATAATACTGCGATTATGTTTTTAGGACAAGGAATATATGTTTTGTTTTGGACGTTCATATTGAATTCTATATGCAAGGCTGGATATAAAGAAGTTTCATGGTTTTTAGTATTATTGCCATTTTTATTATTTTTTGTTTTAATAGGACTTTTAATGGTGGTTAAAACAACTGAACCATATAGCATAAATTTTTAATATAAATACGTATTTGTTTCATTTAAAAATACCTTCTTGATATAGTATATGAGTTCTAATATATCCCAAATAATAATTGATAAACTATTTGATGATAATCCAAGTCTTCTTGTAAATCATCATCTTGACTCGTTTAACGAGTTTTATGGTGATGGTATTAAGAGAATTTTCCGAGAAAAAAATCCAATTAGAATAATGAAAGACCAAGATCCGAATAGCGGTGAGTTCAACCTAAAATGTAATTTATATCTGGCAGGAAAAGAAGGCAATAAATTGTATTATGGTCGTCCTGTTATATTCGATGATAATAGAGAACATTTCATGTACCCAAATGAAGCCAGATTAAGAAATATGACATATGGTATCACCATACATTATGATGTTGAACTAGAATTTTTTATAAAACAACCAGATGCAGAGTATCCAATAGAACCAACATACACTTCTGTGTTATCCAAGATATTTCTTGGGCGATTCCCTATTATGTTGCAGTCTAATTTATGTATTTTAAAAGGGTTAGCGCCAGACGTGAGATTTGAAATGGGAGAATGTAGAAATGAACATGGAGGATACTTTATTGTGGATGGAAAAGAAAAAGTAATTGTTTCCCAAGAGAAATTTGCAGATAATATGTTATATGTACGCGATAAAGTAAATGATATGTATAGTCATTCTGCTGATATACGTTCTGTATCAGAGGATGCATCTAAACCAGTACGCACACTTTCGGTACGTATTGTTGCTCCTTCAGATAAATATACGAATAATCAAATCGTTGTAAATCTTCCTAATGTTAGGAAACCAGTACCGCTTTTTGTAGTAATGCGTGCATTAGGAGTACTTTCAGACAAAAGTATTATCGAATATTGTCTTTTAGATTTAGAAAAGTATTCTACCTATATGGATTTATTTATTCCTTGTATACACGATGCTGGAATGATATTTACACAAGCACAAGCTTTGAAATATATAGCTACATTTACAAAACATAAAACAGTTAATCATTCACTTGAAATATTAACGGATTATTTTTTGCCTCATATGGGAGAAATGAATTTCAACGCAAAAGCATACTATTTAGGACTAATGGTAAAAGAAGTACTTCGTGTCTTTACAAAAGACAATAAACCTACCGACAGGGACAGTTTTAGATTTAAACGTGTTGAACTTCCTGGAGACTTGTTATATGACTTATTCAAAGAACATCTAAATCTACAACATAAAAATATCTATCAAAAAATAGACAAAGAATACACATATAAAAAAGGGTTGTATCAGAACAATTTTATAGGACTGGTAGAGCAAAATTATCTTGAGATTTTTAAAGATAGAATCGTAGAATCAGGATTTAGAAAAGGATTTAAGGGAAATTGGGGAGCAGATGAATCTACGAAACGACTTGGTATAGTTCAAACGTTAAATCGTTTAACTTTTAATTCTGCTATTTCACATCTTAGAAAAATAAATTTACCTCTGGATGCAAGTGCTAAAGTAATTGGTCCACGACTTCTTCACGGTTCTCAATGGGGGATTATTGATCCAGTAGACACACCTGATGGTGGAAATGTGGGGTTACATAAACATATGTCAATCGCAGCAGCAATCACTACAAATTGTTCCGGTAAACCATTAACCGAATGGTTACGTACAAAAGGAATGCGTGTATTGGAGGAAAGCACTCCATTTATTATTTCGTCTATGACAAAAATTATGGTGAATGGAACATGGGTAGGTGTCGTACATAAACCTACACGCATAGTAGATGAGTTTAAATTATTCCGCAGATTAGGATTAATACCAATATTCACATCTATATTGTGGGATATCGCAAATATGACTATATTCATTTACACAGACTCCGGACGAATGTGTCGACCAATATTTTATATTGATAATGATGGTGCTGCCAGTTTTGATAAAAAAACTGTTATTGAAAATTTAGAAAAGGGAAATTATTCATGGAATCAACTTACAACCGGAATAGGAGATAAAAAGATACAAATTCCTATGCATTCTTGTGAAATATATAATGAAAACGACGTTTTTGATAAAACAGATGATGATACGCTAAATAAATCAAAATGCATTATTGAATATCTGGATACTGCTGAAGAAGAAGGAACTCTTATAGCTTTTATGGAAGACAATCTCTCTACAAAATCTTATACACATATAGAAATTCATCCATCCCTAGTTCTCGGTGTTATGGGAAATCAAGTAGTTTTTCCTGAAAATAATCCACTTCCGAGAAATTTATTTGCGTGTGGTCAAATGCGTCAAGCAATATCTTTGTACCATTCTAATTTTCAAACACGGATAGATAAAATGGGAGTTGTACTTAATTACGGACAAATCCCTTTGGTTAAAAGCAGATATTTGGAAAAAATCACACGTGAAGAACATCCATATGGAGAGAACGTTATTGCTGCGATTATGTGCTATGGAGGATATAATGTAGAAGATTCTATTTTATTTAATGAAGGGTCTATTAAAAGAGGTTTATTCAGGACCACTTATTTTAATTCTTATGAAGCGAGAGAAGAAAGTTCAAAAGTAGGGACTTCTCAAGTCAACTCTCAATTTGCCAATATTGAAAAATCTAACGCAGTTGGAACAAGGAACGGTTTTGATTATTCCCAATTGGATGAATATGGATTAATAAAAGAAAATACACCTTTGGACGATAAAACAGTACTTATAGGAAAAATTACTACTAATCTCTCTGAACCGGGCGTATCCAACGATGACTCTATCGTTCCCAAAAAAGGACAACTAGGATTCGTAGATAAATCATTTATAACAGAAGGGGAAGAAGGGTTCCGGCTGGCTAAAGTACGAGTGAGGGATGAACGTATCCCTAATATAGGGGATAAATTTTGTTCTAGATGTGGACAGAAAGGTACTATTGGGTTAGTTATTCCAGAAGAAAATATGCCTTTTACAAAAGAAGGCATCCGACCAGATATCATTATTAATCCTCACGCCTTACCTAGCAGAATGACAATCGGACAATTGGTCGAAACTTTGATGGGTAAAGCATGTGCGATGTATGGTGGATTTGGAGATTGTACTGCTTTTATGAACAAAGGTCAAAAAGCAACTAGTTTCGGGAAGATGTTAACAAATGTGGGGTTCAATTCATCTGGGAATCAATATTTATTTAACGGAGAAACAGGTGAACAAATGTATTCAGAAATATTCATAGGACCAACATACTACATGCGACTGAAACATATGGTAAAGGACAAAATAAATTACCGTTCAAAAGGTCCTAGAACGTTACTTACACGACAAACCGTACAAGGTCGTGCGAATGATGGAGGATTGAGAGTAGGTGAAATGGAACGCGATGGAATAGCAGGACATGGAGCGATGCATTTCTTACAAGAATCTATGCTTATTCGTGGTGATCAATATTATATGGCAATATGTAATAAAACCGGTATGACCGCTATTTACAATGAAAGCTATAATTTATTTTTAAGTCCTATCTCTGATGGTCCAATCCGTTTTAGCGGCACACTTGATAATGGTATGAATATTGATAATATATCCAAATACGGACGGTCATTTAGTATTATACGAATCCCATATGCATTTAAGTTACTCATGCAAGAATTATCAACTATGAGCGTACAGATGCGTATAATTACAGAAGACAATATAGACCAATTAACTAGCATGTCATTTTCAGACAACGTGATTAAATTATCATCAAATAAAGTTGAAAATCAAACAGCAATACAAAGAGACGCACCGCAAACAGATGCACCGCAAACAGATGCACCGCAAACAGATGCACCGCAAACAGATGCACCGCA
>Ga0222662_1001141_pt1 | contig 14166 bp, 4 predicted proteins | sample AntAcemetagen600_FD_179821 | JGI IMG/M metagenome (GOLD analysis project Ga0222662, IMG submission 179821) | Saline water microbial communities from Ace Lake, Antarctica - #600 | ecosystem: Environmental > Aquatic > Non-marine Saline and Alkaline > Saline | place: Antarctica: Ace Lake | collected...
GTGGCCGAGACGCCCGATCTCTTCGTCGCTTCCTCGTCGCGCATCCCGATGCGCTTCCTCATCACTCCTCGACCTCGAACGCCTCGCCCCCACCGCGCTCGCTCGCCTACGCGCTCCAGGCTCCTAGGCGGGGATCCTGGCAATCGCGGAAGCGAATGGTGCCCCACTTCCGCCGACCACCGGACGAACGCACCTGCCCTGCCCCCCGGGGTCCCATCAACGTGGGTCGGGTGGGCGGTGCGCTGGCTGCCCCCACGAGTCGGCGGGCAGGCTTCCGTCAGCAGCCTTCTCGCCGGATGCTCCCGCGACGAGGCCTCGGGCGAGCTTGCCATCTGCGTCCACCCGCAGCCCGAAGGCGCGCTCGGTGGCGTCCGCGAGGTCTGCGCCGGGCACTCGCAGGTCCGAAAGGTCCCAGACCGCGAGACGCTCGTCGGCCCCGTAGCTGAGCAGCACCGTCTCACCAACGAACCGCAACCATCTGATCGCCCCACCGTGTGCGAATCGGCGCGCCAGCTCGGGTCCCGCGCCGGAGTTGTCGATGAGCACGACCGTCCCGTTCACGTCGCCAACGGCCAGCAACGCCGCGGATTCCTGGAGCGCCAGGGCGCGCGCCTCCCCGATGGTGTGCTGGTACTGCAACGGGCGGGTCGTCTGGCCCCCAAGGTGCACCGAGTGAAGGACGCCGGCATCGTCGAGGACCCGCAACCCGCTCGCTCGGTCAACCGTAGGGCGTGGCGCCCAGTCGTTGTCCCCACTGGCTACCGGCCCGAGTTGGTGCCGAGCGAGGTGCTCCCCTGAGGAAGCATCGAGCAGGTCGAGGGCCCCGTGGTACCCCCACACAGCAACGACAGAGTCGCTGAGCCAGCGGACGCCGATCATGGCCCGCCCCGCTCGGTTCGCGACGTCCGGCGAGGGGTCGAAGCTCCACGGCTCCGTCCCGTCAGGATCGATGATCCGGACCCGGTCGCGATGGCGATCGATGACGGCCATGCGCGTCCCGTCGGGAGAGAAGTCCACCGCCGACACGTCGCCAACAGTGCGCGGCGTCCCGCTTGCATGCCCCGCATCGTCGAGGCTCCAGACCAGCGCTCGCCGCTCGTCATTGGCGATCACGGAGCGTCCGCTGGGCGAGGCCGACGTTGCGTAGAGACCCTGGAGGTCCCCGCCGAGTCGCTGGAGGAGGCGCCCAGTCCCCAGGTCGTAGGCGTCCAGCCCCCCCCGCGTGGGCACGAAGAGGCGGTCCCCGGCGATAGTGGGTGAAGCGGTCTGCCCCACCACGAGCCCGTCGAGGGCGAAGATCGTGTCGTGGTCGGCCAGGCTCCAGCCCCGCGCGAGGCCGTCCGCACCGACGCTCACCAGCCCCTCCGGCCCAAACCCTACGGTGATGACCTCGCCTGCGTGGCCGAACATGCGCGCGATAGAGCCCTGCCCACCAGCGTCCTGGAGGAGGATCAAACCATCGCTGCCAGCCGAGGCGACCCATCGCCCGTCCGCCGACCCGTCGACGTCCCACACGAGCCCTTCGTGTCCGGCGGGCAGGGCACGCCCGGCCTCGAGCGCGGCGTCCCACACCTCGACCGGACCCTCGTCCGTACCGAGCACCGGCTGGCCGTCACCGAGCCAGCCCACCGAGAGTGGGGTGTCGTGCATGGGTGCCTCTCCGATACGCTCACCGGTGGCGATGTCCCATACCGTCAGAGCGTGACGACCGGCGACTGCCAGGCGTCGGGCCCCCGGATCGAACGCGACGTCGAACGCGGTGCCACCTTCGGGCGGGCCCAGGCGAAGGCCAGTCCCCAGGTCGTCGGGAGCCCCGACCCAGGCATGGCCTCCATCCGACACCATCGCGAGGAGCGTTCCCGAGGGAGAGAAGCTCGCGGCCCTCACCGTCATCGGGCTCCCGCCGCGTTCAAACGCCAGTGTGCTGATGGCTGCGGGCTCGTCGAAGCCGAATACCCCGGCTTGTCCCATCTCGATCTGGGTCGCCACCAACCTGCGCGCCGCACTCACCGCGACGGCACGCACGTGGCCTCCGTACGCGGGCAGGTCCGCTTGGACCTCCCCGTTTGGCCCGTCGAGCACCTCCACCCGGCCCGCGTCCACCACGCAGGCGACGGTGCGGCCGTCGGTATCCACCGCCGCCTGGGCGACCCGGCAGGGACCAGAGAACCGAGCCGTCCAGGCGAGGGTGGGGTGCCAGGCGCTGCGTAGGCTCGTCCAGAGCCCGCGGGCACTGGTCGTCTCGTGGAGTCGGAGCGATTCGGCAAGCCAGGCCTGCGCGACCCCACGCCGCCCCCGGTCCAGCTCACGCGCCGCACGGTCTTCCAGTGCGCTTGCCAGGGCGACCGTGGCGGCCATCGCCTGGTCTTTCGCCTCCCCCTCCGCCGCCTGGGCTCGCTCGATCTCCTCACCGATCCGCCACGCCGAGGTCCCCATCAGCACGAGGAGCAGGACGAACGCAATGGCCGCGATGGCGAGAGGGACCCGCTGGCGGGCGACGAACCGGGCGACGAACTCGCGCGCCGAGTATTCGTACGCCGACACGAGGCGGCCCGTGCGCCAGGCGTCCACCTCCCGGGCAAGGCCCTCGGCGGTCGGGTAGCGGTCGGCAGGGTCGAAGGCCATTGCGCGCTGCACGATGGCGACGAGCTCGGGCGGCGTAGAAGGAGCCGCCTGGGCGAGGGACTCGAGCTCCCCTCGACCCACCTGTGCAAGGACCTCCTCCGCGCTGTCCCCCTGCACGGGTCGCTGCCCGCTGATCAGCTCATAAAGGATTGCGCCGAGTCCCCAGACATCGGCGCGGGCGTCCACCTGGGCGGACTCGCCCCGTGCCTGCTCCGGCGCCATGTACGCAGGCGTTCCCAGGACCTCACCAATCAAGGTCCTTCCGGCGGCCTGCGGCCCCGGGACCGTCTCGGGCTTCGCCAGGTCGGATGCGTCGGCCAGCCGGGCGAGGCCCCAGTCGAGCAGCACGGTCTCGCCGAATTCGCCCAACACCACGTTGGCTGGCTTCAGGTCCCGGTGGATCACGCTGCGGCTGTGGGCGTAGGCGACCGCGTTGCACAGGTCGACGAAGTGCCCGAGCAGGGCGAGGCGATCGGCTTGCGTGCTGGCGGCCTGGATGGCGGCCGCCAGGGTTCGGCCCTGCACATGCTTCATCGTGAAGTAGTGACGACCGTCGCCGCCAGTGCCCAGCTCGTACACGGGTACGACCCCCGGGTGCTCCAGCGACGCCGTCACGCGAGCCTCTCGGAGGAAGCGCTCCAAGTACGCCCTGCCGAGTGTGCTCGACTCCTCGAGCTCGGGACGCAGCTCCTTGCGCGCGACGCTGCGCCCGAGGTGCCGATCCTTCACGGCCAGCACACGCCCCCAGCCGCCCTCCCCCACCACCCCTTCAGCGACGTACCGGCCCGGAGCCTCCGGTGTCGTTGAGCCCGCAGCCGGGGAGTGCCCCTCGGGCGCGTCGGGATGGCCTCCGGCGCGCCCGAGGCCGAGGGAGACCGTGTCCTCGATCGGAGCGGAGCCATCGGTTTCGTCGGCGCTCATCCCGCGCGCTCCCCCCAACCCAGTCGCGGACAGGCTGGGGTCATGCGCGGCGCCGCCGAGCGAGAAGCAGAAGAAGAAGGAGCCAGCCGGGGGGGACGACAGAGTCACCGCGCGCATCGCAGGCGCAGGCGCCGCGCCCGCCGTCGTCGTCGTCGTCGTCGTCGTCGTCGACCATGTCGTCGTCGTCCGTGGTGTCCCCTCCGCAGATCCCGTCGCCATCGGGATCTCCAAGGGCGTCGTCTCCCTCGCACAGGTCGTCGTCGTCGCAGACTCCATCGCCGTCGGTGTCGTCCGGATTGTCGTCGGGGCACGGGTCGCAGAGGTCCCCTACGTCGTCGCCGTCGGTATCGAGCTGATCGGCGTTCTCGTCGTCGGGGCAGTTGTCCACGTCGGCGCAGTAACCATCACCGTCGCCGTCGTTCTCAGGGTCGAGGGGGCAGGGGTCGAGGTGATCCGGGCGGTCGTCCTCGTCTGCGTCGGCGAACCATGCAATGCCCCGCGGACGCGAAAGGTCGTCCGAGTCGTTGACCCAGTCGACGACTGGACCATTGAGCTGGATGCGCCGAATAGAGCCGGGCGTCGCCTGGAGGCTCACGTACAGGGTGCGTTCGGAGCTGACATCGAAGGAGCTGGGCGCACCGAGGCTGGCGTAGGTCGACACCGACGGCGTATCCCCCGGCTGGAGCCCGCTGACGACGACGAGTTCACCGGCGTCGAACTCGGTCACCAGGAGGTCCCCGGCCCAAGGAACAGCGGCAAGGGGGTGGTCCAGGGAGACATCGAGCTCGACCCAGCTCGCTGACGAGTCCGGCTCTTCCGGGTCGATGCGAAAGAGATCTCCCGCGGTGCTCGTCACGAAGACGAAGTCGCCGACCACCGCGAGCCCGCCGAGGTCCCCAGGGATGTTGGCGGCGAGGGCCCAAACACCGGCTGCGTCCCGTCGCCAGACCCCGTCTCCGAACGAGCTGGCGAAGACGCGACCATCGGGCTCGACGAAGATGTCGTTGGGCCGGAAGCCGGGGTGGAGAGAGGACAGCTCGGCCCCGGTGTCCCGGTCGATCTCTGTAACCCACCCGATGCCGCTCGGCGGGTTGGCCTCGACGACACGCTCGGTGACCAGGAGCGTCCCGCCTGGGAGCGCCGCGACATCGAGCGGGTCTTCGAGGCCCGACGCGACCACGGTGATAGCGCCGGTTTCCGCGTCGACAGCGCTGAGTTCCCCCGTATCGCGCTCGGCAACAAAGATGGTCGAAGCGAGCGCCGGTGACGCCAGGGAGGCCCCGAGGAGGCAGATGATGATTGACGAGCGTGGCATCGGATCCCCGAGAAGTACGCTTCGACACTACACGTGCGCAACCGGCAGGCCGACCGGTGCCCGGCCTGCCGGGGAGTGGACGGTCCGCGCCGATCTGTTCCCTCGTTCGGCGGTCGAGACGCGGGAGCGACCGCTACCGTGCCTTGCTGGAGGCGCGTCCGGGGTGGGATTCATTCAAAACGCAGGGGGTTCTCAGACGAACAGCAGTGGGTGAGATATGCCAGAGTCTCCCGTCGGGGCCAAGCTCCCTCGGCTCCCATCAGTGCGGCGGCGGGGTCCGCGAACAGGAGTAGCGCTCCGGCCCCAGAACTCCGAGGACGACGGCCGGGCCCAGCCCCGCCTACGGGCGCTGGTGTTCCCCCACCGCTCGGGCCACCCCGTGGAGTGCTGCTGTTGGCAAGGTAGCTGAAGACGAAGAAGGCCAGGGCATCGAGGGCGGTCGTGCCGAGGCGACCCACGAAGGCCGTGTCCACCATGGACAGCAGCGGGTCGACGGCCAGAGTCGCCAGCGCAGGCAAGGCGAAGCGCAGGATGGCGCGGTCGTTCTGCCCCGGGTCCACAGGAGCAGCGTAGTCGCTTCGCACTCTTGGACCGGCTCCGCTACCTTTCGTCAGGGGCGGCGGGTAGCGTCCCAATCGTGGGGGCTATTGATGCGAAGTCCTGTTGTGTCGTGCGGGCTCTTCTCCGGCCGAGGAGCGGTGAGCCTGTGGGGCGTCGCTCTCCTGATCGGATGCCAACCGGCGACTCCGCAGGGTTCGGTGAGCAGCGCACTGGTTGACGGGGGGAGTCTCCTCTCAGGGGCGGCGGCGGGCGATGAACTCGGAACCTGCGCGGCCCACCTTGGGGACGTGGACGGCGACGGAGTCGGCGATCTGGCAGTGGGGGCGGCGGGCGAGGGCCCGGGCGGGGCGGTTCACCTCTTCCGCGGTTCGAGTACCGGGTCCGCGCCAACCCTGTGGCAGACCCTCGCCGGGCCGGAAGCTGGGGCGAGGTTCGGAGCGGCTTGTGCTCGCGCCGGGGACCTGAATGGAGATGGAATCCCGGATCTCGTCGTCGGTGCGCCGCTGGCGGACGGTGCTGGGGCCGACGCCGGAGCGGTTCATGCCTTCTTCGGGGCGCCCGGGGGATTCTCCCCGAGCGCGGACGTGGTCTGGGCCGGAACAAGCACTGGCGACGGCCTGGGGTTCTCCCTCGCCGGGCTTGGAGACTGGAACCAGGACGGCTACTCGGACTTCGCGGTGGGCGCACCACTCCTTGGGGCGTCCGATATCGGGACCGCCATGGTGCTGGGGGGCGGGCCCGCGCTCGTCAGCGGGCCGGCGTCCAGTGCGACCCTTGCTTCCTGGTCTGGCGCGGGCCCCGGCGCCCTGACTGGCACTTCGCTCGCTGCGGCGGGCGACCTCGACGGCGACTCCCGTTCGGATCTCATCGTCGGCAGCCCGGGAGCGAGCAGTTCCCACGTTCTCACGGCGTCCGGCCCAGGAGTCGGCGCAGTCTCCTCGGTGGCGCGGTGGACTCTGCTCGGCCCCGCGCTCTCCGGGTTCGGGAGCGCCGTCGCCGGAGTTGGCGACGCCAGCGGCGATGGAGTCGGCGACGTGGTCGTGGGTGCGCCGACGGGCAGCGAGAGCACCGCGAACGCAGGTGATGTCTACTTCTTCTCGATTCCTTCGACCTCCCCCGGGCTGGTTGGGGTGGCGGAATTCATCTTCTCGGGCTCCGCAGCTGGAGAGTCTTTCGGCGCCGTGGTCGCCACGGCGGGCGACCTCAACGGGGACCTGCGTCCCGACCTGCTCGTGGGCGCCCCCGGGGCGGGGAGCGGCGATGGCGAGGTGCACGTCTTCGTAGGAGGGGGGCCCGGCCTCGCGCTCGGGGTTCCGGAGTGGTCCACGGCGGGTAGCCCCGGTTCCGGGCTAGGGACTTGCCTCTCCACCGGCGCGGATCTCAACGACGACGGCCTCGCCGACATCCTTGCGGGCGCGCCTGCCGCGGGGGCAGGCGAGGCGGTCATCGCGCTCGGAGCGAGCACCGCCCTCCTGCCTGGCTCCCTCGTCGCTTCGCTACCGGCCCGACTCAGTCCGTCTCCGCCCATGGGCGTGGTGGGCATGAGTCCCGGAGGGGACCTCGATGGCGACGGGTTCTCGGACACCATCTACGCGGCAGGCGGGTTCGTTGGTGGTTTCGTCGGCCAGGGAACGTTGATGGTCTACGCCGGCGGCGAGGGGCTCTGGCCGGGGCCTGAGACTCTCGGCACCAACCCGAGCAGCGACCTGTACGGGGGTGGTCCGAACATCTTCCTCGGGGGGCGAGGCGGCCTCGTCGGTGATCTCGATGGCGACGGCTACCGCGACATCGTTGTCACCTCGGAGCCTGACTCCGTGCTTGTCTTCTACGGTCGAGAGGGGGGCCTCCCCGACGGCAACCTGGGCCTCCCCAACGCGGACGCCGTCCTGACGATTCAGGCGGGGACCTCGTGGCTGGACATCCGCATCGCGTCCGGCGACCTGAACGGAGACGGGCTGGCCGACCTCGCCATCGGCAACGAAGAGGCGAGCAACCAGTGCGGCAATTGCGGGCAGGTCGAGATCGTTTTCGGGAGTCGAGCGCGTCTCGGCTTCGGAGCGCTCGCGAGCGTCGCCGATCTGACGATCTCCGGCAGTGAGGGCCTGAACACCGGCTTTGCTTCCCAGGTGCTGGTGGTGGAGGACATGGGTGGGGACGGCCTCGATGAACTCGTCGTGAGCGCCCCGAACCGTGCGTTCAACAACACCGGGACCCTCTTCGTCTTCGAGGGGAGCGCGCTGACCGTGAGCGGTCCCGAGACGGGTCTGGCCACCGCGCTCATCGATGGCGCCACCCAGAGCGATCGGATCGGACAGACCCTCGTAGCTCCCGGCGATGTGAACGGTGACGGTCTCGGCGATCTCCTCGTGGGTGCCCCCCAAGCGGGTCCCAACACCCAGAGCGATCGGGGAGAGGTCTACCTCCTGCACGGTCAGCCGGGCGGACTCGCGTCGGGAGTCGTCTCCGCCATGGCAGAGACAACTTGGGCAGGCAGTCTCCAGGTCCCCTTTCTGAACGCGCTTGGCACCGTGGGAGACGTGAACCGGGACGGCCTCGCGGACATCGCGTTGGCATCGAGCTTCGATTCCTTCGTGGTTCTCGGTTCGGCAGGCGGGCTGGTCGGAGGCGATCCTCAGACGGTCGCCGACGAGACCTACGCTGCCCATGGCCTCGTGGGCGCGGGAGACGTCAACGGCGACGGGTTCAGCGATCTGTGGGCTACCCGCGGCAGCGGCGCCGGCGGCGACACCGTCTCGTTGGCTGGCAACTCCGGGGATGCGACGGACCCTGCGCCTGGCTGGGGCTTCTCCCCCCGTCGAGCGCTGGACGGTCGGGCTGTCTTCCCTGGGGCTCTGACCGACGGCCTCGGGTTCGATCTGGTGGGCAGCGTCCGCCCCGGCTGGGCGCCGGGCACCGCGCGGATTGAAGTCGAGGTGAAGCCCCTCGGGGTCCCGTTCGATGGCTCTGGTCTCGAGCTGTCGCCCTACGTCAGCGTGGAGGGGGAGGGCGTCAGCCTCACGGTACCCATCGTGGGACTACAGCCCGACACTCCCTACCGCTGGCGGGCGCGGAGCCGCACCGGGGTCGACAGCGCGATGCCGGACGCCGCGACTGCGTGGGTTGTCGGGGGGACGGGGCGGGTTCCCACCGCGGCGCACCTCCTCACCTTGCCCACTGCGGGGGACAGCGACGGCGATGGGTTCGCGAACTCGGCGGACTGCCGCCCTCTGACCCCCGCCATCAACCCAGGCGCGGTGGAGGTCTGTGACCTCGTGGACGACGACTGTGACGGGGACCTCGTCGAGGGGTTCGCAGACTCGGACGGAGACGGCGCGCCGGACTGCGGCGACCCGGACGATGACAACGACGGGGTAGCGGATGGGCTCGACTGCGCCCCGACGGACGCGACCATCTTTCCCGGGGCGGTGGAGCTCTGTGACGGCGTGGATTCGGACTGCGACGGGGGACTGACCGACGGCGATCTGGACACGGACGGTGATGGACTCCCTGACTGTATCGACGTCGATGACGATGGAGACGCGGTGCTCGACGCCCAGGACTGCGAGCCCCTCGACGCCAGCGTTTTCCCGGGGGCGCCTGAGCTGTGTGACTTCGTAGACTCGGATTGCGACGGATCGCTGCTCGACGGGGCGACGGACACCGACGCTGATGGCGACCCGGATTGCGTCGATCTGGACGACGACAACGATGGCGATCCCGACGCCAGCGACTGCGCCCCTCTCGACCCGTCCGTGGGGAGCGGGCTCGCCGAGACCTGCGACATGATCGACAGCGACTGCGACGGGAGCCTCGTGGACGCGTTCCCCGACCTGGATGGCGACGAGGTGCCCGATTGCGTGGACACCGACGATGATGCGGATGGCTTCGCAGACGGCGTGGACTGCCTCCCGACGGATCCCCTGGGCTACCCCGGCGCGCCGGAGCTCTGCGACCTGCTCGACTCGGACTGTGACGGCTCTCTAGTCGATGGCGCCTCCGACCTCGACGAGGATGGCCTCCCCGATTGCGTCGACCAGGACGATGACGGGGACGGGGTGGACGACACGCTCGACTGCGCCCCTGACGACGCGAGCCGCTATCCCGGAGCGCCCGAGACCTGCGACGCCCTGGACTCCGATTGCGACGGTTCCCTCGTGGACGATTTCGTCGACACCGACGGCGATCTGACTCCCGACTGCGTCGACCTGGATGACGATGGCGATGGCGTCGCCGACGCCGATGAGCCAGCCGGGGACCCCGATGGCGATGGAATTCCAGCGACGCTCGACCCCGACGAGGAGGACGGCCCGCAGGCGGATCCAGACGGAGACGGGCTGACCAACTCCGAGGAGGCCGGGCTCGGCACCGACCCCGACGACCCCGACAGTGACGGCGACGGGGTTGGAGACGCCGACGACTGTGGCCCCATGGACCCGTCGATGGTCCCGGGGCGCCCCGAGGACTGCAACGGAGTAGACGACGACTGCGACGCCACCACCGACGAGACCACCGACGGCGACGGCGATGGGTTCTCGGCCTGCGACGGGGACTGCGACGACGGGGACGCCTCCGTCTACGTCGGTGCGCCCGAGGTCTGCGACGGCGTCGACAACGACTGTGACCCCGCGACCACCGAGCTGGTGACCGACGAAGACGGGGATGGCTGGCGTCGCTGCGATGGAGACTGCAACGACGCAGACCCGAACTCCTGGCCGGGCGCCGCCGAGCTCTGCGACGGCCTCGACAACGACTGCGACGGTCAGGCCGAGCAGCCGAAGCAGGTCGAGTTGATCGACTGGTGGCCGGATGAGGATGGCGATGGCGCCGGGGCTGGCGCGCCTGTCTCATCGTGCGCCCCTGTCCCGATGCACGTGCAGACGGCGGGGGACTGCGACGACGGGGACGCCACTGTCTGGCCCGGGGCCCCAGAACTCTGTGACGGGATCGACAACGACTGCGACGGTGCGGTCGAGACGCCCGCCGAGCTCGTGTTTCTGACCTGGTTCGAGGACGATGACGGCGACGGTTTTGGCAGCACCGCGACCGAGTTCTTGGCGTGTGACCAGCCGGAGACGGCCGTCCGCACCCCAGGAGACTGCGATGACGCCGACGACGCCGTGTTCCCCGGAGCCTTCGAGGTCTGTGGTGACAGCGTCGACGAGGACTGCGATGGGTCCGAAGCTGACCTCGGTGATGACGCCCAGTGCGGCAGCGGCTGCTCCACGGGCGGGTCCCGAGGGGCGGGTCTCGCCGGGTTGATCCTGTTCGCGTTGGCGGTTCTGGCGTTGCGTCGACGCGTCTTCGCCCTGCTCCTCGTGGGCGGACTGGCTGGCTGCGCGGAGCAGCCGGTCGGGGTTTCCTCCTCGGCCCTGGTGGTCGCGGGGAGCAACCCGATCAGCGCCGCGGACGGCACGGTCAACCCGAGCTGTTCTTCGGCTGACATGACCACCGGGGATCTGAACAACGACGGGATTGACGACCTCGTGCTGGGCATTTCGTGCTCGGTCGTCTGGCAGGCGCCCCTCGTGGCCATCTACTACGGCTCGGCGGGTGCCGTTCCGTCGGGCCCGTTGATGGATGCCGACGTCATCCTCCAGGGTGACTCCTCCTTCGGAAGTACCGTCTCGGCTGATGGTGACGTGAATGGAGACGGGATCGACGACCTCGTCGTGGGCGCACCGCTGGACGATCCCGTCGGGCAGAACTCCGGCCGCGTCTACGTATTCTTCGGGGCGTCGGGCGGGCTCACTAGCGGAGACGCGGCGACCCAAGCGGATGTCCTGATCGACGGAGACACGAGCAACGTGGGCGTGGGAACCGCGGTTCGGATCGTTGGGGACGTCGACAGCGACGGGATCGATGACATCGTGGTCTCGGCCGCCTTCGTGGCGGAGTCCTCGGCGTATTCGGGCTGGGGAGCGCCGGGACCGGTGTCATTCATTCCGGGTCGGGCGGCGTTCATCTCCGGACCGCTACTGACGGTGGCGACCACGGTCCTCACGCCAGGGTTCTTCGGAGGTGCCTTCGGCGAGGTCCTGCGCGGCGCGGATGTGAATGGTGACGGGGCCGCGGACATCCTTGTGGGCTCGCCCGGGGACTCGACCACCGGGCCCGACGCAGGGGCGCTCTACACATTTCACGGTGGTCCCACCTTCGGGTCGGTCTCGGTTCTGTACGCGGACTTCGACGCAGACTCCGCGCTCTTCGGGGCCACGGATGACCGCGTGGGGTGGACTGTCGGGACCGGTGACCTCGACGGCGATGGAGCTGACGATGTCGTCCTTGGGAACCAGGACACGACCGTGTGGGTGGTCCAGGGCTCCGCCGGAGGCCTACCCAGTGGCGACGTGGCGGGAGTCGCTTCGGGGACGTTGAGCGCCGCACGGATGAACTACCGGGTCTGCGCCGGTGGAGACAACTCTGGCGACGGGCTCGCGGACTTCCTGGCTGGTGGACCGAACTATCCGAGCACCCTGATCTCTGCTCCCGGGAGAGCCTGGGTATTCCTGGGGAACACTCTGGGGCCACCCACAGGGAACGCGAATGTGGAAGCCTGGGCGTTCATCGATGGGGCCACCCCGGACCGGGTGGGTTGGAACTGCCACAACCGGGGAGACCTCGACGGGGATGGAGCGGCGGACATCGTCGTCTCCTCCAGCGATTCCTTCTACGTGTTCACCGGCTTCGACGACGGTGACCTCGACGGATTCGAGGACGGCGTGGACTGCGACGACACCGACCCCCTGGTGTTTCCCGGGGCCCTCGAGGCGTGCGACCTCCTGGATGCGGATTGCGACGGGAGCATCGTCGATGGGTTCGCCGACTTCGATTCGGACGGCACCCCCAACTGCGTGGACGCCGACGCCGACGGCGACTCGAGCGATTCGTTCAGCGATTGCGACGACTTCGATGAGCTCGTGTTCCCCGGGGCCACGGAGAGCTGTGACGGCGCGGACTCCGACTGCGATGGGGACCTCGTCGACGGGTTCCTGGACACCGACTCCGACGGGACGCCTGACTGCGTGGACGGGGATGACGACGGCGATGGAAGCCTCGATGGCGCAGATTGCGCTCCCCTCGACCCTACGGTCGGTCCCGGCGCGTCCGAGCTCTGTGACGGTGTCGACTCCGACTGCGACGGGGACCTCGTGGACGGGTTCGCCGACTCCGACCTAGACGCCACCCCCGACTGCATCGACCCCGACGACGACGGCGACGGGGTCGCAGACACCGCGGACTGTGCCCCCCTTAACCCCCTTGTCTGGCCCGGTGCGCCAGAGCTTTGCGACAGCATCGACTCCGACTGCGACGGGGACCTGCTCGATGGAGCGGCTGACCTCGACCTCTACGGCACGCCGGACTGCATCGACGCCGATGACGACGGGGACGGAGATCCGGATGCCACGGATTGCGGTCCGCTCGCCCCCGCGGTCTTCACGGGGGCTCCGGAGACCTGCGACCTGTTGGACTCCGACTGCGACGGAGATCTGGTCGATGGGTTCATCGACTCGGACACGGACGGCGAGCCGGACTGCGTCGACGACGACGACGACGGCGACGGCGTCGCTGACACGGAGGACTGTGCCCCCCTCGACGCCGCCATCTTCCCCAGCGCTACGGAGTCCTGTGATGCGATCGACTCGGACTGCGATGGAGACCTGCTCGACGCGTTCGACGATCTCGACACCGACGGCGTGCCGGATTGCACCGACCTCGACGACGACGGTGACGGAGTCCCCGACGACGAAGACTGCGAGCCGACCGATGGGGGCGTCTACCCGGATGCGCCGGAAGCCTGCGATGGGTTGGACTCGGACTGCGACGGCGATTTCGTGGACGGCTTCGAGGACACGGACCTCGACGGCGACCCCGACTGCACCGACCTGGACGACGACGGCGACGGCGACCCCGACGAGACGGACTGCGCCGAGCTGGACCCTCGGTTCGGGACTCTAGCGGAGGAACTCTGCGACACCCTCGACTCGGACTGCGACGGAGACCTGGTCGACGAGTTCGGCGACCTGGACGAGGATGATTGGCCAGACTGTGTCGACGACGACGCGGACGGCGACGGAACGCCCCGCGGGGCGGACTGCGACGATGGCGACCCGACGGTTCACCCCTCAGCGGAGGAGTCCTGCGACGACGAGGGGGACGAGGACTGTGACGGGGCCGCCGATGGCCTCGACCCCGAGTGCCGGGGGCAGGTCGAGGGCGACGGCACCGGCGGTTGCGCGGTCGGCGGGGGTGAGGCGGTCGGCGCTCTCGGCTGGCTACTGGTCCTAGGAGCCGGTCGGCGGCGTAGACGCGCGTCGGCGGCGGCGTAGGGCAAAGAGGCCGAAGAGCAGCAGCGCACTGGGCTCGCTGTTCGTCTCGAGCACGGCGCAACCTTCCGGACTCGTGGGCGGTAGGGGCTCAAAGAGCGTGGGCCCGACTGTCTCGGTTGGGCCTCTCACCTCGAACGCCCGGGGCGTCGATGCAAGAGACTCGAGCCCTGTCGCGTCGGTGGCGGAGGCCGTCCACGAATACGTGCCTGGTGGCAGCGCGTCGGGTTGCCAGGATGCCTGATTGGCGGTGCCCCCGGGCCCGTCGCCGAGGGTGAGCCCGTCGACGGCTTCGACCGGTTGGCCTGGGGAGTCGGAGGAGCTGATCACGAATCCGTAGGTGAGGTCGTCGCCCTCGGGGTCCGAAGAGGCCCCGGCGATGAACACGGGAGATGAGCCGGCGAAGGTCGCCCCCCCCCC
>Ga0222662_1001145_pt1 | contig 14071 bp, 17 predicted proteins | sample AntAcemetagen600_FD_179821 | JGI IMG/M metagenome (GOLD analysis project Ga0222662, IMG submission 179821) | Saline water microbial communities from Ace Lake, Antarctica - #600 | ecosystem: Environmental > Aquatic > Non-marine Saline and Alkaline > Saline | place: Antarctica: Ace Lake...
TTCTAACTTTAGTTGCTTCATTCTGTCACCTGTTGGGTGTTTCGGTTTTTATTTTGCAAGGCTACTTTAGCCACTGAACCCCAACAGGTTCCATCTTTTTATTGGATTTTATTTCACGGATTCAGGAGGTATTTGCATTTAGCCTAAAAGTGCTTAATAAATGCTATATGAAATATATTCTGCTCTTCCTAGTTAGTCATTTAACTCTAACAATTACGGCGCAAGCCCATCCGCAAGGTCATGGCGACTATTTCCTAGATACAGCACAACATATTCTGACACAACCAGATCACCTATTGATGATTGGATTGAGCCTTTTAGCTGTCGCGTTAGTGGCGCGCAGGCTTCTTCGGCCCGCCAAATAGTAAGACACGTATAGTCATTGGCACTGGAACACTCCTAGGAGTCCACTTAGACTTATGATAGCTCCAGTCGTTTTCCTGTGCGCGGCAGGAGCCGCCACTCTTTACGCGACGGGGTCACTACAAATAAAACGCTCCCTCAACGCTGGGGCAAATAGCCGCCGAGCGATCGCCGTCACAAACATAGCGATGGCGCTCTGGACGCTCCCGCTCTTTTTCATCTCACGAGGCGACTTTGAACTGACCGCTTGGCTGACAGCCGTCGGCGCAGGCGTCGCCCTCTTTGTCGGGCGCATTTTTTCAGTTAAATCGCTCGAAGTCGGCGACCTGTCGATCGTCGGCCCTCTACTAGGGATGAAGACTCTGCTGGTCGCGATCTTCTCTTTTGCCACGGGGCAAGCCGAATTGACTACATGGCTGTGGATCGCAGCAATTCTAGCGACTATTGGAATCATCTTTATTCAACGCGGCCCTAGGAAACTTTCAAAGAACCGTCGCCAAGCCGCCTACTACGCTGCCGCCGCCAGTGTCTTATTCGCAGCCTGCGATATTCTAGTCGTCGAAGCGCGTGGCCAACTCGGTATCGGATGGCTCTCCCCGACCCTATTCATGACCGTCGCATTGCTGGTACCGCTACTGGGGAAGCACCCCGCTCCGCCGAAAGAAGCCGCCAAGCCTATGTATCTCGGTTCGGCGATTATGGGTTTTCAAACTTCACTCGTGATACTGCTGATCGGACTGACTGGCCAAGCCGTTCTCATCAACATCGTCTACTCATCACGCGCCCTCTGGACAGTCGTCGTTGACCGATACTACGGTCGAGGGGAAGGCGTCGCAGCGTTTTTCAAGTGGCGACTAGCTGGCGCAGCCATGCTCGTATCTGCTATCGTGATTGTTATTTTCCAACGCTAGCTATTTTCGCTTCAGGCACGACACGGTTCAGCTTACCCGAGATAAAGCCCTCTTCGTCGAACTCGACCTGAGCAAAACCCAAAGCACGAATACTTTCTGCGATCTGCTCCCGAACTACTAAGAGTTGATCACGTAATTCGACAGCTACTTCGACGCGCGCCGTATCGCCGTAGTGCCGAACTCGATTCACGATAAAACCAGCGGCCTTGACCACAACCTCAGCCGCTTCGATCTGGCGAAGCTTCTCCACCGTGATTTTTTCTCCGTAAGGCACGCGCGACGATAAGCAGGGGCTGGCCGGCTTGTCCCAACATTGCAGCTCAAAATGAGCCGCGAGCTTGCGAACGCCTTCCTTGTCAATTCCACATTCTGAGAGCGGCGAGCGCACCTCAAACTCGTCGGCAGCCTTCAGCCCCGGTCTGTAGTCGCCCAAATCATCAGTGTTCGTGCCGTTTAAAACCCACCAACCTGGAAACTCCTGCCGTAAACCATCGAGCTCGTCGTAGAGCGTGTGTTTACAAAAATAGCAACGATTCGTCGGATTACTCAGATAGTTCGAGTTTTCGATCTCATTCGTCGTGATCACCCGTAATGGCATGTCGTTGATCCGCGCAAAGTCCTTCGCCTCGTCCAAGTCGGACAGCTTCAGGCTCGGCGAAGCAGAAATCACAGCCAGCGCTTGGTCACGCCCCAGAAAATGTTGCGCCAAAAAGGCAACCAGCGAGCTATCGACCCCACCTGAAAAAGCAACCAGCACACCGGGGCATTTTCCAAACCAATCACTCAACAAGTCCAACTCTTTCATGGCCTCCGAGATTGTCCGTCTTTTTCGCGCTGTCAACTTGCGCTCACCTAATTCACTGCTATCAAATTCAGGTGTCACTTAATCTCAAAGTCTAACGAAAATGCCTACCCTTGCTTATAACTGCCCTGCCGGAATTAGCGGCGACATGAACCTCGGCGCCATGGTCGGGCTCGGCGTCGACCCCGCAGCGCTCGAAGCGGAGCTGCGGAAGCTCCCCTACCAAGGCTGGCACTTACATTTCGATCCGGATCAACGCGGCGGTATAAGCGGCCTGCGCTGCACGGTTCATCTAGAAGCGGATCATACTCACGAAGACGGACATACCCACGGTCACGAGCATACTCACGAGCACGACCACGGACACACGCACAGCCACGAACATCATCACCGCACCTTTGCCAATATTCGCGACGCCATCGCCAGCAGCCAACTCTCCGTGCGTGTCAAAGCAGACGCGACCGCTTGTTTCTATGTGCTCGCTCAAGCCGAAGGCGCAGTCCACGGGATCGCACCCGAAGAAGTCCATTTCCACGAAGTCGGCGCGATCGACTCCATCGTCGACATGGTCGGCGCCGCCATTTGCTGGGACATTCTCGGCGTTGACCGCATCGTCTGCCAAAATCTCGAAGTCGGAGGCGGCACAGTCCAGTGCGCACATGGCCGCATGCCCGTGCCCGCTCCTGCCACCGCTCGCTTACTTGAAGGCAAACCCTACAGCGCCGGAGGAACCAATAAGGAAACCACCACACCGACCGGTGCCGCCCTGCTCGTCGGCAGCGACTGTGAGTTCGGCGCAAGCACTCAAGGCATCCAGCTCAAAACTGCCATCGGCGTCGGCCAACGCGATGATCCGAATTTGCCAAATGTCGTCTATGTCAGCTTGATCGATGAGTCCGCGACTCAAAGCCTACACTCCGACACAGTCTGGGAACTGGCTGTCAATCTCGATGACATGACAGGCGAAGCCATCGCCTTCCTCTGCGAGCAAATCCGCTCAAGCGGCGCAGTCGATTGCTGGCAAGTTCCCGCCTACTTCAAGAAAGGACGCCCTGGCACCATCGTCCACTGCCTCTGCACCGAAACCGAACGCACAAAGATCGAATCTGCCATCTTCAAGCATAGCCGCAGCCTCGGGATACGCCGCCAGCAATGGCAACGCAGCAAACTCCTCCGTGAAGAGCAACACCTGCAAACAGAACACGGCGAAGTGCGTGTAAAAAGCTCCCAAAAACTCGACGGAACCATGTATCGTAAATTTGAATACGAAGACTGCGCCCGTATCGCGAGAGAGACCGGCAAGTCACTCGACGACGTACAAAAAATCCTCAACGCCCTTAAGTCATAATATGGATACGCGAAAAATACTCGAAGCACTCCAGAATGGAGACATTGACCTCAAAGACGCCGAAGCCCAACTCAAGGGCTTCGAAGACCTCGGGCACAGTCGCATCGACCTGAACCGAGAAGAGCGCAATGGCACTGCCGAAGTCATCTACGGGGAAAACAAAACACCCGCTCAAATCAAAGACATCATGGCGACCATGAGCGCACGTGGTCAAAACATCCTCGCCACTCGCATCCGCCCAGAAGTCGCGACTCAGCTCTTAGAGGCTTACCCCAAAGCAATCTACCACGAACTCGCTCGCTTAGTCGAACTACGCGCCTACGAGCCTGAGCCAAGCAAAACCAAGATCGCATTCATCTGCGCAGGCACCTCCGACTTACCGATCACCGAGGAAGCCCGCTTAACTGCCGAGTTTTACGGCAACGCAACCGAGCAGATCTACGATGCAGGCGTCGCCGGCCTACACCGATTGCTCGCCAGCCTCGATACCATCCGTAATTGCCGCGTGGTCGTTGTCGTCGCCGGGATGGAAGGTGCCCTCCCCAGCGTGGTCGGCGGATTAGTGAAAACGCCCATCATCGCGGTGCCCACGAGTGTCGGATACGGAGCCAACTTTGGCGGGCTCTCTGCACTGCTCACGATGCTCAACAGCTGCGCCAGCGGCGTCAGCGTGGTCAATATCGACAACGGCTTCGGCGCAGGCTTCCTCGCTAGCCGAATCAATCAACTGTAGGGTTCGTAGAAGCGACAATCCTGTCGCTTTTTAGGCGTGAGTGACAATGCCATTGCATATAAATCTAGGAAGATGAGTTAATGACCGTCATGCTACTTCCTCGTAGGCATTCGTAGAACGCGGGCGATAGCCAGTGTTGACTGCTCGATGGGCAAGCGTGACTAATCCAACGCACACAACGGCTATCGCCGTCATACTACTTCCATGTAGGCATTCGTAGAACGCGGGCGATAGCCAGTGTTGACTGCTCGATGGGCAAGCGTGACTAATCCAACGCACACAACGGCTATCGCCGTCATACTACTTCCATGTAGGCTAGTAAAATGCGGGCGATGCCCCCACACAGAAAAAACTACGCGTGCGACTGACCGCCATGCTGCCCGCGATTACAACAAGCATCCTTTTCGTAGAGAATACCACCATGCGCAAGCGCTGCGGCATCTCCGACTTCATCGACTGCGTATTGCGCACGATCTGCGGGCTGCATCGGAGTCGCTGCCGACCCCGCGACCGCTTGATCCACATATTCCAGTTTATCCACGCCAATCACGTGCGTGCAGACTTGTGGATAACTCAATGAATAGCGTAAAAGCTCTTCGGGGTTGGTTTTGCCATGGAGTTCCGTGCGGCGACTACCGCCGAAGCCCTTCATCCCGAGCACCGCGATATTCTTCTCCACACAGAGCGGCATGGTGTCCGCCTCGAACTGACGCGATTTAAGCGCACCCACAATGGAGACCGGCATGAGCGTGGCATCCCACTCGTAACCGCCTTCGATCAAGTCGCGGTGCACCTTTGTATCGGTGTGCCCGGTAAAGCCTGTGTAGCGGATTTTGCCCTGCTCCTTAGCGAGCTCCATCGCTTCGATCGCACCGTCATTTTTATAAGCGTCTTTCGCGTCGTCGCCCGAGACATTATGAAGCATCCATAGATCGAGGTGATCCGTTTTGAGGCGTCGCAGAGAGTCCTCAAGATTACTCATTGCAGCCGCAACCGTTGCCTTTTCTGGCTGGCCATGGAAGTTGCAGTATTTGCTCATAAGGAAAATCTTGTCTCGCTTCCCTCCTTCGAGCGCGATCCCCATGTATTCCTCAGCTTGGCCATCATGGTAGTCCCACGCATTTTCGAAAAAGTTGACCCCTAGGTCGATCGCACGATGGGTAATCGCATTGGCCTCCTTTTGTGAACCCGAAAAGTAAAGCGTATGCCCTCCAAAGCCCACTACCGTGAGCAGATCGTCGTGCCGCCCGAACTTACGCTTGGGAATCGTCGTCGCCTCCGCAGTCTTAGCAAAAGCAGATGCGGATCCTGCGACCGCAGCCGACCCAATTGAAAATTTAAGGAAATTGCGCCGAGTAACTTTCATAAGGATATTTGTATACTGAATCCTCTCAACTCGTCAAACTACTTGAGTAATTTGTATAAGCGGACTTTTTCAATAGGTTCACATTTAATATCTTCGTCCTATGATAAAAATTCCTGCTATCGCAATCCTTTCGGCATTCATCGCCGTCCTATCGGCACAAGCTGCAAGCCCCAAACTGGAACTTGCAAATGCCCACGGCCTGCAAGAGTGGCCCAATGTCGAAGCGATTGAATTCACCTTTCAAGTCAACCGGGAACCACCGGTGGTTCGCCACTGGCGTTGGGATATTAACGAGGGGCAAGTCACGCGGACGATCGATGGCAACTCCCACACGATACAGCTGAATGCTTTGGAGGGCGAAAAAGACACCGAGGCTCACAGCCAGTTCGTGAACGACAAGTTCTGGTTGCTCTTCCCTTTTAGTATCGTCTGGTCGGCACCGACCGTCACTGATCACGGCGAAGTAGAGATCGAGATCAGCAGAGAAATAGTCAAAGTGCAGAAGCTCACCGCCCTCTGGCCGAACGAAGGCGGCTACACTCCGGGAGATGCCTACGACCTCTTCATCGCTGAGGACGACGAAATACTCGGGTGGGCTTTTCGCCGCGCCAATGCCCCCGAAGGTAAATTTTTCGCATGGAAGGACGAAGTTAAGCTTGGGATGTTACGGATTTCACAAAGCCGCTACCTCGAAGGCTCAGACGAACCACTGATCGAGTTAAAGGACCTTCGGCTTAAAATCGCGGGTCAGACAAACTGGATCGAGCCGGCTGCCCAGGATTAGAGCATTCGACTCTAGTGTGAAGCACGCTAAATTCATGCAATTATAAGAGAGGCATCCCACGAAGCACTGATGACGATGCTTGCGGTTGGCTTTTTGCTGAAGAGAAGTGAGTTAGAGCGACGTATTTTAGAACCACAGATGAACACTAGGCATTCGCCCAAGCACTCGGCCAAGAGTCTGGCACCAAAAAGATTGGCTCCTCAGAATCTCTGAGCGCAAACATCGTGCAACGCTCACGAGCTAGACTCATGATTTCTTCGGCATTGACCACCTGCATCAATTGAATGGTTTCATCGGAAAGCGGCACTGGCCACAGCGACTTGGGAATGAGCCACACCTCGTCGACTCGATCAAAGTATTGGCTCCATTCACCTACATAGAGCCAACGCCCGAAACGTGCATCAGCGGCCATAGTCGGATGCCGGGGAATCCCCTCGCAAGCGATGGGTAGAAACAAAGCCCCGTAGATCAACTGCTGCGTCTCGATCGATTCGATACCGAAACGTGACTGCAGCAAAGTCCGCGCCTCCGGGCTCTGGCTCAACAGAAACTGATGCGTTCCCATACGATCCAACTTACGCGGCCAATTATCCTTAGGATCGGGCCCAGGAAACTGCCAGCCCTCGGCAGTCTCTTGGGCGAGATAAAATTTCACCGCAAGTTCCAGATGGATATGCCGACCTGAGAGCCGATCCAACAAAACAAAGTCCATCTCCCCCAGCGTGCGCCCTGCGGCATCAAACACCTGCAGATGACTGGCCAAACACTCCAACGCATCGGTAGCATCGATCAAAGATTCCAAAGCCTGCTCATACAAATGTCCCAACTTCTGATTAAAATTCAGACGACCCCCACCGGCAGGCAACTCAAGGAGCGAGCGGTCAAATACAGGAGCCCCCTCTAAATCCTCAACCAGTAAAGGAGCCTGCAACAGACTTCCTAGGATCGCTCTCGCCTTTGACTCCATATTTTTCAAATCAGTTTCAAAAAGGTCTGATCGGATTGAGGGGAGGGTTCAGCTCCGTCTGAACTGCGATGTGCAACCGGTCTCGCATGCACCTACTCGGCCGAGACGGAGCTCGTCCCTCCCGATTTGACGCATCCTACAAATATCAAACCCTCTTTCAGATCGTATTGTTAACTCCCCGCCTCTACCCAAACCCTAAAGCGCGGTCACGAATTGCGCGGCGGCTTTAGCAAACTCAGCTTTTAAGGCAGGATCCGTAATACCCGCTGTTTCTGAGAAATTATCCTGAAAGGACGGTAGCGCGAAGGTCGCCACGATCTTCCCGCCGAGATGCGGAAAGCTGCCTTCTGCTGCCGCCAAGACAGTCGCGCCACCACGCCCACCGGGAGAGGTGCTGAGCAGGAGCATCGGTTTGTCCGACCACACTTTTTGCTTATGCCGCGTGCCCCAGTCGAAGAGACTCTTAAAGGCCGCCGCATAGCTGCCGTTGTGCTCCGCGAACGAGACGATGATTCCATCAGCCGCTTCGATCGCGGCGACAAAATCCTTTGCCCCCTGCGGGATGCCCTGCGCCGACTCTTGGTTGACCGAATAGATGGGAGTTGAAAAATCGTTCAGGTCGATCAAGTCCACATCGGCACCCGGCACTCGGCCAGCCGCATAGGCAGCGAACTGCTTGTTAATTGAGTGCGTGCTGGTGCTCGCTCCGAAGGCTAGTATTTTAGGCATAATATAAATCGTTTTGGTTAGTATTTTATATTTAAACAGCTTCTTGGTATTCGATCGAGTCTCATTTTCAAATTGCGAACTTGGCATGCTAATCTCAAGAAGCGTTTGGTTAAACCATCGAAGCTTTACTTTTACGATATCGGTTTAGCGGCCTACCCAATCGGCATTCAAAACGCCGATCAACTCAACGCCCACCCCTTGCGCGGCGCACTTTTCGGAAACATCGTCGTTGCCGAGGCCTCATCCGAAAACTTGCCTGCGTAAGCCCTGAATCACCGCAAGGTCACCCCACTCCGCGCCTTTCATGGCGTTCACCTTCGGCGGGTATTGACGCTTGCGCTCCAATTGCCAAGCGCCGGTAAAGCCTCGCACAAACTCCGCTGAGCCCAAGACCGCCCCGTCGGTAAAATAACGCACACGACAGCGCAGAATCGCGGCCTTAGGCAATAAGCCCTCTTCCTGCTCCAAGACCCTTAAAGCCTCTTCACGCTCAATGACATGACCGCTGCCCGCACTGACCTCACTTCCCTTGCCAAAGATCAATAAGCGATGAGCACGGAGCGGGTTTGAATCATAATCCGACCAAATCCGGCGCAGCCCCTCGATGGCAAACTTCTCCCCGGAAACCGCCTCCGCGTAGCCACAAAAGCGATAATCCTTCGGATCTTCCACCAAGCCCGCCCGCACCGAGTTCAGATCAATGTAGCCCGCCATTGTCTGCAAAGGATTCCCTTCACCCTCGACCAATACACTCTTGAAGCGATCCATCCATAATGTCCCGGAGCGATGATGCTTCCGGTTATACCAGACTGAAAAGCGCTGCTTCACTGTCTTCATGAATGACGAAAGGTCGCTCATACGCGCCAAAAGCTTATCTCGAATCGCCTCAGCGTCCGCATCCCCCGCCAGCAAAGAATGCTCCAGACGAGCGAACTCAACAGTTTGGTATTTCGTCGGCTTGGGATAGAGCACCTTAAACCGGCGCATTAATTCCGAATCAGAAAGCCTAACCTTCTCCGGAACCCGCACCAAAATATGGAAGTGATTCGACATAATACAGTAAGTCAGAATCTCAACCCCACAGAAATCCGCCACCTGCCAAAACATCTTTCGAAGCACCTCCTTCTCACGATCTCCCAACAAAAACTGAGCTCCCACCACCCGACTCATCGCATGATAAACCGCAGGCACCCCCTCCAACTTCGTTCGCTTCATTAATTGAGCACAAACTACAACAATCCCAACGTCAACCTCTTATTTTATTACCAGACTATAAAATTTAGGCTCATAAGGCCGTTCGGTAGAGAAGAGGTCTTCTGAGTTTCCTGGCCGCCACAGTATTTTGCCCGAGAAAATACACCCCTGCTCTCCTATTGGCTAACGCTCATATAATAGGGCGGACTTCCGATTATTAATTTCGGCTACAGCACCGGCATCATCCCCGAGCTACTGGCCTGATCGTCAATTGGCTGGAGTCGCAACGCCGTCTAACCACTCCATCAGGATCGCCTTCTCCTTCTTCGTTTCGTAGTCGACCTTTAATTGACCCAGCTCAGCGGATAGCGCAGGATCACTGCGAAAGTTGCGGGGCAACTTAGCACCCTGCGGCATATCGTCGTCTCGAATCGCAGTGATCAAAAGATCTGCCGATTCGAGCGTCTCCCGTATTTTCTTGTCCGATGTAAAATTGATATCCTCCATGGTGACGATCTCACCATGGATTCTGCCGCCATGACACATCACGCAACGACGATCTAAAACCTGTCGAGCTTCGATAGGGATCGGAAAAAGCGCACCAGTCGGTATCGTCACCTTAACTTCTTCTTCGGCATGCAAAAGCGGAAGCGCGCAAAAAAAAGAACATACCCAGTGAGGCGAAAAGATGAAATCGATGAAACATCATGAAAAGTTACGCCGTAACCATTTCTCAATAAAGTAAAATCTAGCACATACCCCAAATATGTTGGATCATAAATAAACTTCTCCATCTAGTAGACATCTCACGATTGCGCACTCAGAATACACCAATGACTAAAAAACTACTCGAACCCTTTGAAATCGGCGACCTCCCACTGCGCAATCGGATTGCCCTAGCACCTATGACGCGGGCTCGCTCGGGGGCGGATCGCACCCCGAAGCCGATCATGGCGGAATACTATGCGCAGCGCTCTAGTGCAGGACTCGTCCTGACCGAGGCCACCACGGTTTCTGCGCAAGGGAACGGCTGGAACGAGTCGCCCGGCATCTACACCGATCCAATGGGCGAAGCTTGGAAGCCGATTACCGAAGCGATCCATGCCAAGGGTGGCACAGTCTTTCTCCAGCTCTGGCATTGCGGGCGCGCTTCGCATAGCGACTTCCATGGCGGCCAGCCCGCCGTCTCGGCCTCAGCCATTAAAATCAACGGCGACCAAATTCATACGCCACTGGGCAAAAAGGACTACGAAGTGCCCCGCGCGCTGGAGACCGACGAGCTCCCCGGCGTGATCGCCGACTACAAAGCCGCCGCTGTCCGTGCCAAAGCGGCAGGCTTCGACGGCCTCGAAATCCACTCGGCCAACGGCTACTTGCTCAACCAGTTCCTTGAATCTAAAACCAACCACCGCGAAGACGCCTACGGTGGCAGCATTGAGAATCGCACCCGCCTACTCCTCGAAGTGGTCGCCGCAATCTGCGAAGTTTTCCCATCCAAGCGGGTCGGTGTGCGCCTCTCGCCCAACGGTGCGTTTAACGACATGGGCTCGCCCGACTACCGCGAGCAATACACCTATGCCGCGAGCGAGCTGAATAAGCTCGGCCTCGCCTATCTGCATGTAATGGATGGCCTAGCCTTCGGCTTTCACGAACTGGGCGAGCCGATGACCCTAGCGGATTTCCGCAAAGTCTTTGACGCCCCGTTAATCGGCAACTGCGGCTACACCCTCGAAGCGGCCGAAGAAGCCGTGGCCAGTGGAGCCGCCGACATGATTGCGATTGGCCGCCCCTATCTCGCGACGCCCGATCTCGTCGAGCGCTACGAGAAAGACATCCCGATGAATCCCGATACCGAAATGTCGACTTGGTATACGCCAGCGGGCGCCGAGGGATACACCGATCTGCCTACGGCCGAAGAAGCAGGATTGGTCTAGCTGCGTGTGTATGCCCTTCAGGTGCTGCAGCCGCAGTTCAATTTCAGTATCGTAGGCCACATCATCCGCGGGCTAAAGTAGCGCGCTCCATAAATTCCCGCGACAAGATTGGAAAAGCAATCGAACAACATATGAATGACGAACTACTCAACCGCCGTGCCGGACTCCTCTTCGGCTCTTTTACTGCCGATGCGCTTTCGCTCGGCGTCCATTGGATCTACGACACGGACGAACTGTCGCAGAAATATGGATACGTTTCTCAGTATCATGCGCCCGGCTCGGACTCCTACCACCCAAAGAAAAAGGCGGGCGAGCAAAGCCACGTCGGCGACCAAGCGCTCCGCCTAGCCAACTACCTGAGCCGAAGTGGCGAATGGAATTGCGAAAGCTTTATGATGGACTGGCTCTCGATGTGGCGAGGCTACAGCGACTACCTCGACCACGCCACGAAGACGACCCTCCAGAAGATCGAAAATGGCAAGCAAATGACCGAAGCCGCCGCCGAATCCAACGAGCTGGCTGGCGTCGCCCGGATCGCCCCGCTCATCGCCTTCTTGGCCGAAGCTCCTGAAGCTGAAGTGGTCAAAGCCTGTGTCGAGCAAACGCTGTTGACCCACGCCACCTCCGAAGCGGAAGAGGCCACGACCTTCTTCGCCATGGCCGCCTACCGTCTCATGCATGGCGCAGCGCTTGAACCAACGATCCGGGAATCGGCACCCGCCTGGGCACTGGAAAAGGCGGATGAGGTTCTACAATTGGGCGCAGTCGAAGCGATTGCCCAGCTAGGCCAATCGTGCCCACTTCCGGCAGCCTTGCCCGCAGTGCTCTACCTCACCCTCAAGCATGGCGATAATTTATCGAAGGCCTTTTCTGAAAACGCAATGGCTGGTGGCGACAACTGCGCCCGCGGGCTCGCACTCGGCCTACTATTGGGAGCTACGCATGGGATTGATGCGATTCCTAAAGCTTGGCAAGACGGACTAGTCTGCAAGAAGCAACTGCTACGTGTTCTGGACTCAGAGTGATTGAATTGAGCGCCTGGATCCCACCTTGTACGAATTCATAAGTTGTATGGATGCTAACCTTTGACATAGTCCGTTAAGTGGACCATGTTGATAAGATGAAAACTTTATTAGTATCCTAATTTAAGGCGCATTGCGTCGGCGTGCTGAACGAGGTCGCGGACTTCGGGGAAGAGATTATCGTGACCAAGCGGGGCAAGCCACTGGCGCGCATACTGCCAATTCAGGCGCCCCTCGTTGGTGATCGGATTGCGGGTGACTACGCCAATAAGGGAATCATTCACGGTGATCTTGTAGCCGAAGATAGCGGCGAATGGGAGGCTTTGCAGGAGTGACTCACCTGCTCGATACTCACGTCATTTTGTGGTTCCGCTTGCAACCAGAGAGGCTGGGTGCGAAGAGCTTGAGACTCCTGAGTAAACGCCAATCAAAATTTGCCATCTCTGCGGTGTCGGCGTTGGAAATCGCGCAGTTGGTTTACAGAAAACGCATCGAATTGGAACAACCAGTGGATCAGTGGTTTCAAGAATCCCTGCGTATTTTTGGCTGCCGAATGACGCCCTTGACGCCGAAGATCTCAGCGACTGCCTACTCACTCTCAAAGCCGTTTCACCCCGATCCAGCTGATCGTATTTTAGTAGCGACCGCACTAGAGGCCAAGCAGACACTGCTCACAGCAGACCGCCGTATTTTAGAAAGCGGCATTGGTAAGACGCGCGATGCGCAGCTTTGATAGAGGGCCTCGAAGATTAACACCTGTGTATTTTAACGCCAAAAAAGCCCGACTCATCGCTGCGGATGAATCGGGCTTAAAGAAGTCAATGATTGTAGAGCTAAGCGTCGGGCGCGGCACCGGCGATGGCTAGGCGGAGCTCGATCGCTTCGGCCACCTTTTCGGTGTTTTGTCCTGGCTTGATCCCGAAGTCGCTACGGTTGATCGTAAATGTCGAACGAAGCACTAGGAGGTCGCCCTCCATCGCTCCGTTCGAGCGCTTGCCGAGCATATCGGGCAGATAGGTGAATGTAACCGGGACAGTGAGCTCTTTGGTGATACCCTTAAGCGTAAAGTCGCCTGTGACGTGTGCCGTAAAGCCATCTTTGCTCGCTTCAACTTTAGAGAGTGATTTTGTGGCAAAAGTGATCTCAGGATGACTGGCGGCGTCGAGCCAGCCGTCGCCAAGCATGTGCTCTTGCAATTTGTTGTTCGTCGCAGTCAGTGTGCTAGCCTGAATCGTGATCGTGCCAGAAACTGTATCTGGATTTTTAGGGTCGAAGCTGACCGTGCCGCTGACGCCCTTGGCGTTACCACTGATCGACTCAAGCGGTGCATCGAGCAGGAAGGAGACATTGTTGATGCCCTTGGGATCCTGGAAATCAAAGTCTTTGGCCGCAGCTTGGAGTGAGAACGAGCCAGCGATCAATGAGGCGCCGGCGAGGAGGAGAACTTTAGTGTTATGCATGGTATTTTTGGTAGTGGATGATTTGGATACGAAAAAAATTACTTCGACTTGCGACCGAAAGCGAAACTGAGACCGAAGCTGGCCAGAGCCGCTCCGTAGGCGAGCGCGAGAAACTCTACCCCCATGACAAAGCGCTCCTCGTAATCGACGTATTCGATCTGCGTGATCGGGTCGACTTGGGGGATTTCGACACGGTTCTTAGAAAACCCCGTATGACTGCCGGTAGAGACCCAAAAAGCGGACGATCCAAGAATGATTAAGAGCGCAAGGATCCTGAGGATGAGTCGTAATGCGGCACCTTTGTTAGTTTTTTGCTCAGTCATGGGTAGTGGATATAACGCTGGAAGCGGTCAGACCTTAAAAAATTCCAAACATAATGAAATACGCTTGGCAGACGTTTCGCTTGATTTGTCGTCCTATAGATACAGCTTATGACCTAATATGTTCCGTTTTGACAG
>Ga0222662_1001147_pt1 | contig 14061 bp, 10 predicted proteins | sample AntAcemetagen600_FD_179821 | JGI IMG/M metagenome (GOLD analysis project Ga0222662, IMG submission 179821) | Saline water microbial communities from Ace Lake, Antarctica - #600 | ecosystem: Environmental > Aquatic > Non-marine Saline and Alkaline > Saline | place: Antarctica: Ace Lake...
CGAGTGTATCCTCCCGTTCGCCTCAATGAGGGCGTTGAGCCTCAATCCCGATCCTGCGACTGCATCGAGGCCTTTTGATAAGGATCATGACGGTTTTGTGGGAACGGGCGGAGGTGTCGCGATGATCCTGGAGTCCGAAGAGGTCGCCCAGTCCCGGAATGCACCGATTTACGCACGGATGACTGGGTACGGGCAGGCATCAGATGGCTTCAGCGCGGTCCTGCCACAACCCGAGGGGGATGGCTTGGTGCGCGCAATGAAGATGGGCATCAAACGGGCTGGATTGAGTGAGGGTGAGATCGATTATGTAAATGCTCATGCACCCTCGACACCGATGGGTGACAACGCCGAGATCAAGGCCTTGCTAAAGGTCTTTACGGACAACGGCCACTCGCCGCTCGTGAGCAGCACGAAATCCTTGACAGGACATGCTCTCTCAATGGCCAGCATTCTCGAGGCAGGACTATCTGTTTTGGCTCTGCGAAAAGGATTTGTCCCGGGATCCGCTAATTTCGTAAATCCCGAGAATGGAGCTGAGCATTTGAACATTCTCCGGAAAACGGAAAATCGACAAATCAAGCGACTTATCAGCAACAGCAGTGGATTTGGTGGAGCCAACGTCAGCTTGGTGTTCGAGCAGGCCTGAGTACGGATGTCGGATGGGGTTCTCACTGCCGGGTTGCCTCTGAAATGAAACAATTTTCCAAAAGATTCCCCACCGCCTTTGTCACTGGTGGCAGTTCCGGACTCGGACGGGTTTTGGTCGAGGGACTCCTCTCCGAGGGCGTTGAAGTCTGGGCGGGGAGTCGTGACGCGGAACGGGTAAAACAAACGGGGCTCGCAGTACGTCCTGCAGAACTGGATTTAGGCGACCCTGACGCGGTGGATCGTTTTCTGGCCAATCCTCCCTGGGAGAAAAAACCTGTCCTTCTCATCAATAATGCAGGATACGGGCAATTCGGCGAGCTGTGTAGTGTGAGTGCAATGGATCTGGAACGACAGGTCACTGCGATGCTGACCAGTGCCATGAAGTTGTGCCGATTGTTTCTGTCGACCTCCGGTGATTCGGCCCCCGCACCAGCAGTGGTCAATGTTTCTTCCCTGGCGGTTGAGTTTCCACTGCCGTATCTGCACGGCTATAATGCCGTCAAAGCGGGATTGTCCGGTTTTTCGCGCTCACTGGAAATCGAGTTTCCCGGCGGTGAGAATCGGCCCTTTGTTTTAGACCTGCGGCCGGGTGACTTTCGCACAGGTTTCAACGAGGCGGTGCTGGACTCCGGGAAGGAGAATCATTTATCGGCAGTCTGGGCGGCACTTGACCATCACTTACAAAACGGATCCGACCCCTCCTCGCTTTGGCCGGTCGTGCGAAAAGCGCTGTTGAACGAGCGATCAAAGACCGTGCGGGCCGGGACTCTATTTCAAGCCCGGGTAGCACCGCTTTTGGGTCGGATGTTCCCGGAGTCATGGGTCGCACATTTTCAAAAGCGTTATTACGGCATCCGGGCAACGGATGGCGACAAGGTATGAGCCAGGTATCAGAATCATGAAGATTACGGCGGTTCAGGACTATCTTCGGGTAGGTGGAACCGAAGCGCAGTTTCTGGACCTCACCGCGCGCTGGTCTTCGGGCGGGCATTCTGTAGAAAGATTGGTCTTTCGACGAAGGGGGGAACTCTCGCGGAAGTGCGGCGAGCCCGAGCCTCAGTATTTACAACCGTTTTCCCTGCCCTGCAATTGGTGGGCACCGGGGCTTTCGCGGAGACTTCTCAAAACAAATCCGGATCTCGTCATTTGCTTTGGCCGCAATGCACACTGGTCGCTCGCCCGACAATTGAAGGGTAGCCACCTGCCGGGTCTTGTATCTACCCTGCGAACCGGTCGACACCTGCCGGAAGGATATAAACAACTGCTTCGCGCGTCTGAGGCGGTCGTTGGCAACAGTCGTTTTGCGGCAAAGCTGGCGGAGAATGCGGGTGTATCCAGTGAGCGGATTCATGTAATTGAAAACGGATGCCGCTTTGCTGAGGGCATCCCACCAGAGCGGGAGGAGATGCGAAAGGAGTTCTTGATCGAAAAAGGGGATAGGGTCATCCTTTGTCTGGGATCGTTCGTTCCCGGAAAAGCCCAGAGTCGACTGCTGAATCTGTGGGATCAAATCGCTGGGGTGAGGAGAGAATCGATGCGACTGTGGTTTGTCGGGGATGGACCGATGAGGGGGGAGTTGGAACGAAAAGTTCGGAAACGAGAGGATGCGGATCGATTTATTTTTTGGGGAAATCGCTCGGACCCAGAAAAATTTCTCGCGGCGGCGGATGCCCTCGTTTCGGTCTCCCGGGAGGAGTCCTCGCCAAATGCACTCGTAGAGGCTCTTTGTCTCGGGGTGCCTGTAGCCGCCACCCGCTGTGCGGGAGTGGAGGAGATCGTCCCTTCGAGCGCAGCAGGTTTTCTTGCAGAAGATTCGTCTGCCGGAGAGAGATCCCTGGCGGACTGGCTGTCGGCTTCCCCGGAAGTATGGAAAGAGCGGCACCGGATTGCCATGGAGAACGCATCGGCTGAGTGCCGGAGATTTGACCCGACCGCCAGATCGAATGATTATCTGGAACTGTTTCAGAACCTGAAACCACTGAAACTGGGAAAGTGAGTGCCATGATGGAAATACGGAATGTTACGGTTCGTCCTGCGGGACAACAGAAGCCGGTGCTGGAGGACGTTTCCTTGCGATTTCGGGCGGGGAGCATGAATGCCGTCATTGGCCCATCCGGGTGCGGGAAGACCACACTGGTCAGGGCCGCAGTTGGATCGGGTGCGCTCCGTGCGCAGGGTGATTTTCTTCTCAATGGAAAAAAGCTGGAAACACGCAACGACCGGGTCGGCAAGGTGGGTTATGTTCCCCAATTCTGTGTGGCCCATCCCGACCTAACCGTCGAGGAGTCGATCCGTTACAGCCTTGAGTTACTCGATCTTTCAGGGGAGGAGATTGCGGATCGGTTGGAGCGACTGCTCAGCCAGACGGGACTTCTGGATTTACGCTCGATGCTGGTCGGGCGATTGAGTGGTGGGCAACTACGGCGCATGGCTTTGGCTTTGGAGTTGGTAGCGGATCCGTCCCTCCTGTTTTGTGATGAAGTTACCGCTGGACTCGATCCGGAGTCTGAGGAGGGAATTCTTGATTTGATCCGTTCGCTCGCTGATACCGAGGGGAAGACCGTGGTGAATGTCATTCACAACCTGCACCATCTGAATCGATTCGATTGGATTATCGTTCTCGATGCGGGACGGAAAATATTCGAGGGCGATTACCCTCAATTTCTTGAGTGGTTCTGTCTGGAAAATCCGGTTCACCTTTTTCGGATGCTGGGGGAGAGTCGCGCTGAGAAAGACTGGTCTCTTAAATGGAAGGAGAACGGGGATCGCACCGGTGAGGATGCGGAAGTAACTCCTGCAGACCATGCCCGGGAAGAGACGTTGAATCGCGCACCATCGCCGGCGGGATTGTGGCAGCAGTTTTATACATTACTTCACCGACGATTAAGATTATTCATCAGGGATCGTGGATTTTTGCTTCTCACCGTGGCGATCACCATCGGGTTTCCCTTGCTGGTGGTGATTTTTGCGTTGGATGGGATTCCCCAGTTATCGCGATTGGCAGTCGATTCAGGACTTGGAGGTCTTGCTCGTATGGAGGGGAAAATCGAATTTTCGAAGGAAGCGGCGGAGATCGGTTCCTTGGTCAGTAGCCTTATCCTCTTTCAGATCGTGTTGCTAACCCTGACGGGGGGGAACAATGGGGCACGGGAAATAGCCCCGGAAGCGGATCTATTTTTTCAGGAATCTCTTCGCGGTCTACGGTCGGGGGCCTATTGTTTTGAGAAACTGGTTTTTACAGGTGCGATAGCGGTGGTGCAGGGGATCACCATGACGGTAATTGTGAAAACGGTGGTACATTTTCCGGGCAGCTGGTTGATTCAATCCACGACTCTCGTGCTCGTGGCCCTTGCGCTTTCGTGGCTTTCCCTCGGGTTTTCCGCTTGGATGAAATCAGGGGCGAAGGCTTCTTTACTCGCAGTATACATCGTTGGGTTTCAACTGCCACTCTCCGGTGTGGTGTTAGCCCTACCGGATCCGTTCATGGATTTCGTGCGCATTGTTATTACGACGTACTGGGCGTGGGCATCCTATCTGGGTTCCTTTCGGTATACATCAACAGGACTCTACGACGCCGCAGTATTTGTCAGCGATGAGGCCATCCCCGCTGTCGGCCTGAGCCTTCTGGTCTTGTTGATCCAGGCGCTCTCGGCTCTCATCCTGGTTCTCGCCGGAGTTTCCCGGATGAAGAATACTCGGTAGGGAATTGATCAGCTTGCTTCTTTTTAACTGATGATTGCAAATCTCCGGGTAGTTCTCTTTTCACTGGAAACCGTTCGTCCACTCTGACAGTGTTCATCAACCCTGCATGAAATCGACTTTCTTATATCCTATCCTATTTGCCTTGCTGCTAATAATCGGCTTCGCTGGATTTCAATGGTTTCAATTCCGGGAAACAAGTGGATATCCGGAAGTGTTTCCCGTTGAATCTTTTATGCAGGAACCCCTGCAGTACGCGGGGAACCGTTACCATTTAAACGCCTCCGTGGAAAACATCTTAGCTTCCGAGGACGACTTGGGCAGAATTGTTCTGGTATCGTCGGATGAAGGCTTTGCCTCGTTGCCCCTCTTTCTCCCGTCTAACCTGGTCGGGAACCTCGCTTTTCAGCAAAAATACCGTTTCAAACTATCCGTAGAGTCCGGTGGTCTGTTGTATGTTCACGGGATGGATAAGATTTAATGATAACTACGCTAAGAATATTTCTACCCATCGTAAAGATAGCGTCTGTTCTGCTGGTAACTCCTTTTGTGCTGGTGGCTCAGAATGCCGCTGATGGATCCTCTAATCAGCCAACTGGGTCGGGTGGTTCTTATGAAAGTGGCACGCTTTTGAACCTTGTGGACCGCGTATTTAATGTGGATTCGGATTCATTGGATCCTGAGGAAGGAGTTTTGAACTGGAAGGGACGATCTTTTCAATTAGGGCAGGGCAGGATGATGAGAGCTCGTTTTGTTCGTTACCTGAACACTCCGGTGGAAACCATGGACTCACGCCTCTACCTTTCACTTTTGGAGCAGATCCGTTCGAGGTTATCTGTTCTGACCAGAGCGAGTGAATCCGTTGATGAGGATGACCCATGGCGCCCGGTTATTTCCGCATGGAAGCTTCTCTTTCAAGCGGGTGACTATGATGTGGATGGCGGTAATTCAGAAGTGATTGCCAACTTGGTTTATGACAACTGGAGGGATCGCGAGATGTTTCAGGACCGCGTTTTCCAAGAGGACCTGGAAGCTGCCGAACGGGATCGCCTGGAGGACTCTGTTGTTGTCGAGACCCGCCGGGAGGAACAGCGACGAGTCAGCGACTCCCGTGATCTGGCCAATCTCAACGAGCAAGGGATTGCGGCTCCTTCACTAGATGGCACCGGATTAACGCCCCTCGGCCAAGCACTTCGACGATTGACCGAGCAGGAAGCGCAACTCGCGGCTCAAGGCATGAAGACCCAGGAGATCGGCCTGAAGGCCCGTTTGAAGATGCAGAGTCAAATTGTATCCTTTCTCTCTCAAAGGAGATTTCAGCACGCTTTGATTCTCAGTTCATTCTACCGCACTCTCTTTAAAAGCAGTGCTCAAGACCTCGAGATTGGGGGTGAGCAATTGATCTCATACCTACCCGAACTGGAGATGATTCCAACCGTTGACAGTCTTGAGTTCATCGCGAAACAGGCTTTGGACGATGTGCGGACTGGTATGAAGTCGGTGGAAAACGCCTATTCGCAGGGCCAACTGATTTCGGCCCTGGAGAGATTACAGGAAACCTTCTTTCTCGGGGAGTATTCTTTGGATGTGGTGCTTTTTCCTGAGGAGCAGAAACGAGTGCTTCGCGACTTGTATTTCGATCTGGACGAAGCACGCCGGTTGGTAGAGATAAAGGATTTCGATGCTTTGGAGGACCTTGTACAAACCATTTCCGGAATCGCCGATGATTTCCCGGCGAGAGAAGCACTTTCCTCCATCCGCGTGGCGAAGCAGGCGAGCCGTATGAAATTACTGGCTGCAAGGGGAGCCATGATGCGCGGTGAAATCGATGAAGCTCAGGAAGCGGTCAGTGAATCCTTTGAACTTTGGCCCCTGAATCCTGATATCGAAAATTTCATGACCCAATCGGTCACCGGCGCTGATTATCTGGGGGAATTCGACGTGGACTACGCTGCGAGTGACTTCCGCCGCATCTACGACAAGAGGGAAGAGTATTTGGCTGCACTGAGCGGGGATGAGACCCGTGCCAGTCAGTTGCGGGAGGCACTCGAGGTCGTGCAAACCGTGGATTTTGCAATTCGAGCGTCAGACGAACGACTGAGCCGTGGTGAGCCCTACGCTGCGTGGGAGGTCTTAAAAGAGATTGAGGGTGTTGCAGGGGATGATCGCCGCTACCACCGCGCTCTTTCTGGTGTCGTTCCACAGATCGCCCGTTTTGTGGGCAACGTGGAAGAAGCCGAACGTTTTGAAGAGAACGAGAACTATGCGGCCGCTCTGACAAAATTTGCCGCCGCCCGGGATTTGTTTCCCGCAAGTCAAGTTGTCTCCAGAGGGATTGAGCGATTGGCCACCCAGATGCTAGAGCAAGCCCGTAGGATCGAGCCGGAAGCTTGAATCATCTTGATTCAGTTATGCCCATTCTGTGGAACCGAATTCTTAGGCTCCAAACGGGATGAATGGTTTGAAACTCTTGAGGGGCTGGGTTTCGAAGATCCGTCTCAAGACGACATTCCCGTAGAATTTAAAATGGAGGCTTGGTATGACGACGAACCAAATAGGCCGACCACAGCCCACCGAACCCATGAAGCGTAGACCCAGACGCAGCGATTAGCTCGTTCCTTCCCATCAAGCCCGGCACGTCGCAGCTGACGAGACGGAACTCGTCCCTGCGTATGCGCTATTGTAGTGATCGATGATCATCTGAAACCTGGAGTGGGAAACCCCTCCACCGCGCGACGCGCGGTCCCCCTCCCCTTGCAAGCAAGGGGAGGAGTTGTATTACCACAGCATGACGCGGTACCCTTCCGGCCGTTGTCCCGTATTCGCGGGCAATCTCTCCTTCGTCCTGCCTTCGCATGCACTATGGCGGACCATGATCGGCGGACAGGCTTTCCCCTTGCAAGCAAGGGGAGTAATTTACATATAAATCCTTGTATTTATATTTCAAGCTCCCCTCCTTGCTTGCGAGCATATCCTTATACACATCTTTGTATCCCCAAATTCACGACATGAATCCACATTTAAAGTTCCTCCCCTTGATTGCAAGGGGAGGGGGACCGGCGTCAGCCGGTGGAGGGGTTTCTTCGCGGCATTACCACCAAATCGTTAAGAAAAGGTTCAGGCAAGCAGAGAACCCTTCCGATCGGGCAAGCCGATCCCCTGCCATTCTAGCTCGTTTCTGAGCCTTCCGCTGTCTCCCTATTCTCCTACTATTTCGCCAAAACCCGGCCGAGCACCTCGTTCATGCCCTTCACAACCTTGCTGCTGTCATCCTCCAGACCGGCACTGAGTCGGGCTCCGGAGAAGATCTGCGTAGCGACCAGAGTGGCCAAATCCGGATCCTCCGTGCGGAGATCCGCCAAGCGTTTGATGAGGGGGTGCTGTGGGTTGAGTTCGAAACGAACCGGAGCCTCTGGCATAGCGCTTTCATCCTGGTTCATAGCCTTCATCATGCGCCGCATGCTGGCGTTCATTTGATGATCGCTGTTTAGTACTACAGCAGGACTGCCGGTCAGGCGCTTGCTCATCACGACATCGCTCACGCTGTCGCCCAGTTGCTCCTTGATCCATTTGCTGAGCACCTCACCGGACTCCTTATCCATGGCATCTTCCTGAGCTTCCGGTGCATCCGGGAGTTCGATATCCTGCCTATCGGCAGAGACCAGCTTCTTGCCATCAAATTCGGCGAGGTGAGACATAACAAACTCATCAATCGGTTCCGCGACGAAGAGGACCTCCAGGTTGCGGGAAGCGAAAGCTTCCAAGTAGGGGCCGGATTCGATGCTGGAGCGACTCGATCCGAAGAGGTAATAGATTTCCTTCTGATCGGTCCCCATGCGGCTCACATAGTCGGCGAGGCTGGTTTGCTGACCCTTGTCGGTGCGGGAGGATTCATAGCGAAGCAACTTTGAAATATCTTCGCGATGGCTCGCATCGGAAACGACACCTTCCTTCAGAAACTGACTGAAGTTTTGATAGAAATCCTTAAAGGTATCGGGATCTTTCTTCTCCTTCTCGGCGAGAAGTTTCAGGAACCGGCGGGTGAGAACCTTGCTCAATTTCCGAATGATGGAGCTGTCCTGCATCGACTCCCTGGAAATGTTCAATGGAAGATCAGAGCTGTCGACCACCCCGCGAACGAATCGCATCCACTCCGGAAGCAGACCCTCGGGGTGGCGGTCAATCAGGACCTTGCGACAGTAGAGTGAAACACCCGGTTCCATCCGCCCAATGCCGAACTGCTCCATGTTTTGCTGGGGCGCGAAGAGGAGTGATTTGATCTCGAGGGGGGCGTCAGCGCTGAAGTGAAGCCAGAACCGAGGCTCGTCAAAGGCGTGAGCCTGGAATTTGTAGAACTCCTTGTATTCCTCCTCGGTAACCTCGGATGCACTGCGCAGCCAAATGGCTCCGACCGTATTGATCTTATCGCCGTTGAGGTTGAGGGGGAAGGGGACAAAAGCGGAGTAGTTCTCCAAGACTCCCTTCACGCGATCGCCCTTCGCGAACTCCTTTTGATCGTCTTTGAGGGTGATGACAATCTTGGAGCCGCGGCGTTGGCCCTCGGACTCTTCGATTTCGTAAGTGCCGGAGCCGTCGCTCTTCCAGCAATAGCCTTGAGCGTCTGACTTCCAAGAGTGGGTGTAGAACCGCACTTCCTTGGCAACCATGAATACGCTGTAGAAACCAACACCGAATTGACCAATCAGATTTTCGTTTTTGGTTCCACTCTCCTGAACGGCCTTGAGAAAGTTTTTCGAACCGGAGTGGGCAATCGTGCCGAGGTTCTCGACGAGTTCTTCCCGGTCCATACCAAGTCCAAAGTCCTGGATTGTGATGGTTCCGGCTTCTTCGTCGGTCGTTACATTGATCTCAGGCTCGAGCTTGTCGTCGAAGATGCTCTTCTCCGTCAACTGCAGGTGCCTTAGTTTTTCCAGAGCGTCGGATGCGTTGGAGACGAGCTCACGGATAAAGATTTCGCGGTCGGTGTATAGGGAGTGAACAACGATATCAAGGAGTTGCTTTACCTCGGCTTGGAATTCACGGGTTTCTGGTTTCTGATCGCTCATGTCTTAGTTATGGGTTTGGTTCGTATTTATATTCTGAATTGTGGAAAACCTTCTGGAACAAATGAAAATCGCCCGTCTTTCAACCCGAAAACGATTTCGGGCATAAATTCGAAGGCGGAGATTGAGAAAAAAGAAGCGCTGCTATGGTTTCCTTTTAGAAAAGGAACCAGTGCTTTTGATCGTTCTTTAGACGCAAGCTGAGTCAGGCGTGAGATGTCTTGGGAAGCGCTGCAATGATTCAGTAACCATCATTCCCGGCAGCACTATCCTCCCCGAGAACAGCTTTTGCCGAGGAGAGACCGATGCGATCAGCGCCTGCGACCAGGAAGGCTTCTACCTGCTCGCGGGTGCGAATGCCTCCGCTGGCCTTGATCTTGATGTGAGAGGAGGATTTTGACTCCGCCCAGAGGCGAACATCGGCCAATTGCGCTCCAGCTGAGCCGAAGCCCGTCGAGGTCTTGATAAAATCGGCTCCCGCTTTCTCGCAGATGCTAAGCATGGCAAGCTTCTGGTTGTGATCGAGGTAGCACGTTTCGACGATGAATTTCGAGGTAAGGCCCACGTTTCGGCAGGTCTCCGTGATCTTGTTCGCTTCTCGGGCCACCTCGTCGCGTCGACCTTGAATCAGCGCGGCGTAGTCAAGAACGATATCCACCTCGGAAGCTCCCATTGCGGCAACTTCGTCTATCTCTACGCATTTTGAACGGGTGGAAAACCTGCCACTCGGAAATCCGATCACCGCAGCGAGCCCAACATCTCCCGATCCCAGAATCTTCCGGCACTGGGGGATACTGGTCGGGTAGACGCATACGGCCGCCACGCTATAGGCCAGAGCATCGTGGCATAGCTTTTCGATGTCCGCCGTTGTGGCGTCGAGTTTAAGGTTGGTCGCGTCGAGCGAACCGGCGATTTCTGAAAGCGAAAGAGACATAAGAAACAAATGTAGATACTTTGAGAGAAGTAGCGAAGGTAATTAGTTACGATTCGATTTCGGCGAGTGTTGCCATTGCGGGAGCCGTTCCTTTGCGCGTAACCGAAAGGGCCGCTGCACGATTCGCGAAGCTTGCTGCCTTCAAAAGGTCGCCCTCATATCGTTGCATTCCCGCTGCAAAAGCCCCGACAAAAGCATCTCCAGCCCCAGTGGTATCCACGACTTTAACATTCGCTACCGCCGGAATGCGTTTCCACTCGGTTTCGGTCGATAAGTGAACGCCGTTGCCCCCTAAGGTCACAAGAACAGTCTTCGGCCCGATTTTGCGGCAGAGTGAATGCATCTCGTCGCCATCCATTGTAGCGAGATCCGCTTCCGAGTAGTCGCCCAATCCAAGGATGCGCAGGACCGCGAGGAATTCGGATTCGTTTGGAATAAGGATGTCGGAAAGTTCAATTAAGTCGGCGCTCAGTTCAGGCCGAAGGGGCGCCGGGTTGAGAATACGAGTGACTCCTTTTTCACCGGCTCGTTTGAGGATGTCGGCTACGGCTCCGAGATTGCACTCGAGCTGACACACGAGAAGTCCTGCTTTTTCGAGAATTTCATCTGGAACGTCGGAGGGTTGCAGTCGGTCGTTGGCCCCAAGGGCGACGACAATCTCATTCTCGCCCTCAGCATTGAAGAGGATACCGGCAGTGCCTGTCGCTGAGTCTTCATACTCGGCCAACGGTGCGTCGATACCCTCGACTTGATAAAACTCGCGGACTGACTTTGCGAAGGCATCCCGCCCCACGGCACCAATAAAAGTCACCTCAGCCCCAGCCCGCTTTGCTGCGACGGCCTGATTGCTTCCCTTGCCACCCGGGCCGGTAATGAATTCACCGACAACGGTCTCGCCGGGTGCGGGAAATCGCGGCGTTGAGAAAGTGAGGTCCTGAACGAAACTTCCGACGACAAGTATGGGCAAAGAATTCATGAGATAAATATAGTTGGGTGCTTGAAGCGGAGACAAGAGAACAGTTGGAGTCACTCGTTCTCAGCCATCGCCAATCCAGCGATCCGTCCTGTGGTCCATGCCGCTTGGAAGTTAAAGCCTCCCGTGATGCCGTCGATGTCGATCGTTTCGCCAGCAAAGTGGAGTCTTGGGACGATGCGGCTTTCCATGGTGCGGAAGTCGACCTCCTTGCGGCGAACGCCGCCACAGGTCACGAATTCTTCCTTGTTGGTCGTCTTTCCAGTAATGGAGAAAGGAAAACCGGTGAGTTCGTCGGCCAGGGAATTGATGGCCGTTCTGGACACTTGTGACCATTGGCCCTGGAGGTCCAAACCGGCGGCAGTTGCCAGCTTTTCCCAGAGGCGCTGGGGAAGGGCGACTGGAGGCGAATTTTTGATGGATCGCTTCCCGGAGCCACTGGACCACTGGCGTAAATTTTCGAGGGTCTTTTCCCGGTTGGTTTCACCGATCCAGGCGATTTCGAGCGGGAAGTGGTAGTTTACTTCGTTGGCTTGTCGGGCTTCCCAAGCGGATAAGCGGAGGATGGCGGGACCGCTGAATCCACGGTGGGTAATGAGGAGAGGACCGTTCTGCCAGCGCTTGGAACCTTGAATGCGAACAGCTGCATTGGGGACGGAAATACCGGAGAGGCCACTGGTGCGCTTGTCGGAACAGTTGAGGGAGAAGAGGCTTGGGACGAGTGGCTCGATGGTGTGGCCAAGCCGCTCGAGAGTCCGGTTTAGAGAGGATCCCTTGAGGCTGCCAGAAGAGAGACAGACTCGATCAAAGTTTCGAGTAGAGCCGTCCGCAAATTCGAGTGCGATTCCGTTTTCACCGGGAATCATGTCATGGACCCCGACACCGGGGCAGAGGGACACATTGCCTTTCCGCGCGGCAGCGTTGAGCGTGTCAATGACGGTTTGGGAATTGTCAGTGATCGGAAACATGCGACCATCACTTTCCGTTTTTAGTTTCATGCCGTGATCTTCGAACCAGCGGATGGTGTCGTTGGCCTGCCAACGGTGAAAGGCCGCCTTCAACTCGCGGGAACCCCGTGGGTAGTGGGTGGAAAACTCAGCCGGGTCAAAACAGGCGTGGGTAACGTTGCAGCGTCCTCCACCGGAAATTTTAACTTTAGTGAGGAAGCGGTTGCCTTTCTCAAACAGGGATATGTTCGCAGCCCGGTTCGCCTCACCCGCCGTGACAGCGGCAAAGAAACCAGCGGCCCCACCTCCGATGACAGCAATCGAGAGAGGTGATTTCGGAGCAAGGTTCTTTGAGGATTCGCGGTTCATGATGGTTCTGGAGGACAATGTCGGATCAATCTGCCCAGAGGAAAATTTATGTAGGTTCAAAGAATTACTGTCCATCATCAAGGTTGGGACTGATTACAGGATGAAAAAGTTCCTTTAATTCCATCATTACCCGAACAAGGATCATCGCTATTAAGCGTGCCTTTAGCCTACTCAAAGCAATCGAGGGGTAAACCCTTTCCTATAGAATAACCAACCAACCATTGAAGAGTCTCTGCTGCACAATCTTCCTCTTTACATGGCTGATTAGAGTAGGGCATCTACTTACATTCATGACTCGGACTACTTCTCGAATCATGTACATGACATCTCGCTAAAATATGTGATTTTACTTCCTAATGCCCAAGATAAGATTGAATCTCATTCGCTTGTTTTTTCAAAAAACTTTGAACAAAAGACTTGCGCGTAAAGAAACCGCTCCTCTAAGTTTTTGGAGTCAAAACACTGACGCCTCCTAACAGGAGGTTATTCTATTTATGTATCAAACTGAAATCTCCGAGACTTGAAACGGTCATCTTTTATGGGTCGCATCGCGATCGCTTTTGGCTTCGCCGCAATCACCTCCCGCTCTGTCGGAAAGACATTGAAGGAAGCTGGTCCTTCGTCGAATCCTACTGCTGAAAACTGCATACGCCCCGCACCACGGAGTGTGCCCCGTGCCGAGGGGGGTTCTCAGTAGCGTCCTATGGCTAACGTATTTCCCTCTTGGATAAACCGTGCACCCATCCGAATTGTTGGATGTGGCCTGCTCGTTGTCGGCGCGGTCATCGCTGGCATTACTTATTACATGACTCCGAAATGGGCACGGGTAGGCTATGAGCCTGTTCAACCCGTAGCCTTCAGTCACAATCTCCACGTCACCCAACTCGGGATGGACTGCCGGTATTGCCACACGTATGTGGATCGCTCTGAACATTCGAATGTTCCAGCAACGAACACTTGTATGGCTTGTCACAGCATGGTCCAGACACAATCTCCTGCTCTGGAACCGGTGCGTGACAGTTGGGCCAGTGGAGAGCCGATCCCTTGGGTCCGTATCCACAAAACACCGGATTACGTTTATTTTAACCACGCCGTTCACGTAAATCGTGGTATCAGTTGTGTAGAGTGCCATGGTCAGGTCAATGAAATGGAAGTGGTGTACCACGCCAAGTCCCTCTCGATGGCTTTCTGCCTGGAATGTCACCGGGAGCCGGAGAAATATATTCGCCCGGCGGATGAGGTCTATAATTTGAATTGGAAAGCAGAATCACAAGAAGCACAGCTTGAAATGGGTGAGGAACTGGTCGCACATTGGAAAGTCAACCCACCGGAGTCCTGTTCCGGATGTCACCGATGAAGGAGGAGATGGATAACGAATTTAAAGCCCTGGAGGGCAAGACCGGTTCCCGTTACTGGAAGAGCCTTGAT
>Ga0222662_1001148_pt1 | contig 14050 bp, 9 predicted proteins | sample AntAcemetagen600_FD_179821 | JGI IMG/M metagenome (GOLD analysis project Ga0222662, IMG submission 179821) | Saline water microbial communities from Ace Lake, Antarctica - #600 | ecosystem: Environmental > Aquatic > Non-marine Saline and Alkaline > Saline | place: Antarctica: Ace Lake | collected...
CGAAGTCTGGCTTCACATTTACCGGCTTGATTAAAACGGCCAGAGGAAATCCAGTCTGGCTGCGTTCCTTTGGTAAACCAGTTATCTTTAATGGTGATTGCTTAGGATTGAGGGGTGTTTGTCAGGATGTGACGCAAGAAAAGCGTGCCGAATTAAAATCACAGGAAAAGTCGAAGCGCTTACAAAAGGCGCTGGAATTTGGGCAAACAGGTTTCTTTGAGTGGGAAATTGATTCGGATGAAATCTACTGGGACCGAGGATGTTGCATTTTAAATGGCCTGGATCAGGAGGAAGCCTTCTTGAGCTTGGCTGAGGTCTCTGAGCGTATTCATCCGGACGATGTGGATGAATGGACCTCGGGCCTATCGACCTTGGAAAAACCTGGCGAAACTTTTGAGTCGGAGCACCGGTTTAAGGGCTACGATGGGGTTTTTCGTTGGCTGCATTCTTGCGCAGAATTGGTTGATTCGAAGAGTGATGGTCTTCGCATGATAGGGATTGCAAGCAACGTGACGGATCGACGTGCGACGATGATCGACTTGTTGAGGGCGAAGGAAGATGCCGATATGGCAAATCGAGCTAAGTCTGAATTTTTGGCAATGATGAATCATGAATTGCGCACCCCACTAAATACCATCATTGGTCCTTGTGAGCTTGCATTGGAGTCCGCAAGAGAGCCGGATGTGCGGCAATTTTTAGAAATAGCCATGGCATCTGGTCGGCACTTGCTGGATCTAATCAATCGTGTTCTCGATCTCGCTCGCCTCGAATCCAATAATGTAGAAAAGAGGGATGAGGAGGTTAATCTCAGATCATTCCTCCAGGATTTCATCAATCCTATGGTTTTTTCTGCCAAGAGCAAAGGATGTAGACTGACCCTTCATTGTGATTACCCGAAGAGCTCTATCATTCTTGACCAAGCCGTCGTTAGGCAGGTGTTGTTCAATTTGATTGGGAACGCCGTTAAATACTCCGATGGGGGTTCTATCGAAGTGAACGTTTCACAGCGAGAGGATGGGATTGTTTTTGTGGTCGCAGATGATGGTCCGGGAATCAGTCAGCATGAAGCGGAGATGATCTTTGGTCAGTTTCATCGAGTGGATAATGCACGGAGTAATGAAATAGAGGGCGCTGGTTTAGGGCTTACTATATGCCAAAGGCTCGCAAAGTTGGTGGGCGGAACCATGGAGGTTGAGAGCACTCTAGGGAAGGGTAGCGCTTTTACTTTTTATATGCCGATTCCGGAACCCGAAATTGAAGAGACAGTTCAGAACGATGAAACCTTCTTCGATTCTGATAGGGTATCGAAAGAGGATCTATCAAAAACAAGAATCCTTATCGTCGAGGACGATAGCCCGAATCGTTTCTTTCTCGAAGCCCTTGTGAATTCACTTGGAATGAGTTATGATTCTTGCGAAACAGGGGAGGAAGCGGTGAGTCTATTTAGTCCGAAACTTCACCGTGTAATCCTAATGGATATCTTCCTTCCAGAAATGAATGGTGAAGAAGCAGCCGAAATAATCCGTAAAAAATCAGGCAAAACTCCAGTCCATATTATCGCCCAGACAGCGGGAGGGGCGAAGCGGAGTCGAAGTGATTTATTGGCGGCTGGGATAGATGATTTTGTCCCCAAACCAATCGGAGTAGAAGCAATCAAGCAGGCGATCTTCAGAGGCATGCAAAAGACTGCCTGACCCTGGTGCGTGCCAATCCTTTTGGCGGAGTAACAGCACTTGAGGCGTGGACCAAGTTAGTGGTCAGCTGGATGCGTCACGAAATCCATCCGCATAGGCCGTGAACACCAGCCGGATGTCGTCGCGGACGGTGCGGAAGACGGTGAGAATTTCCTCCTCGTCGCCCTTGGCATGTGCGGGATCGGGAAAGGACCAGTGGTGGAGGCTTACCTTGCCGGGAAAAATGGGGCATGCCTCTGCAGCGTTGTCGCAAACGGTGATAACCGTGCTGATACCGGAATCGAGAAATTGATCGAGGTGTTTAGAATTGTGGGAGGAGATATCGATGCCTAGCTCCTTCATGACCTTTATCGCTATGGGGTGAACGTATCCGGCTGGCTTTGATCCAGCGCTATAGACTTCGAAAAGATCATAGCCGACTTCGCGAAGAATCCCTTCTGCCATGTGGCTGCGGCAGGAGTTTCCAGTGCAGAGGATAAGTATTTTTCTTTTTTCCATAGAGTGAATAGTGCAAATAGGGTCTCAAGCGTCCTCCTCTTTTTGTCGATGGGATAATTACCGATCAATGTGACATTTTCTTTTCAATCCCGGTGCAGTAGGATGCCTTTCTCAGGTTTGGAATCTTTTGATCGAAACCGTACTGAAAAGGCGGGTGGTTTGGGATTGGTTCACGGAACTATTTATACTCGGTGTACTTCTTCGAACTGCCTCGGACTTTAGCGATAGGATACTTCTGGCCGTTCTGCTCGATCTTAGCTTCCAGTGCTTGTTCCAGGTCGATTTGCAATCCATGGCACAGCATGAAGAGATAGGCAGCGATGTCGGCAAGTTCCTCGGCTAGTCTTTCCCGCGTTTTCGGGTCTGCCAAAGTGGGAGAATCAGCAGGTTTCCACAGAAACAGCTCCTGCAACTCGGCTGCCTCAATTGACAGTGCACTGGATAGATCTTTCGGGTTGTGGAATTGCCCCCAGTCCCGGGCATCTCGAAATTCAATGAGTTTCCGCGTCAGGCGCTGGATGGAATCTTCGGTATTCATGTGTCGGCAGAGGAGCCTTGCTTATGGCTTTTTCTGACTGGATTTATGGCTACTCTTTTCGGTGATTACGGCTTCGGGGGTTTCTTGAACGATGCGCTCGCTGTCGTCTTGTATGACGGAGTCGATTCCTACGCGTCGGGTTTTCGGGAAGGCTTGTAGGCCGCCGAGGGAGTCCCGTTGTCTTTCGAATATCATCTCACTGCGGGCATAGGAGACGAGTAGCTTCGCTATATTTGATAGGGAGTTAAGGTTTGTCCGTTCATAGCCATGAGAAGCATCCACACCAAATGTGATGAGCGCTGTGCGGATGTCATTGCCCGCATCGAGAGCGGAGGCGCTGTCACAGCGGTAATAGCGAAAAATGTCTCTCTGGTGTGGAATGTCTCCATTTTGACAGAGGTGAAGCAGGTGGTGGGTTAGGTGATAATCGAATGGGCCCGCCGAATCCGCTGCTGCAATAGTAACCCCGAATTCGCTGGAAGCCTGACCCGGTCCACACGTCCCGTTGTCGATAGAAACCATCTCGGCTACATCGCCATGGAGAATCGCGGAAGCACCAGATCCGACTTCTTCCGATATGGTGAAGAGAATGTGGAGGTCAACGGGGAGATCGATGTCGTTTTCCTTCAAGCATTTTACTGCTGCGAGCAAGGAAGCGACTCCGGCTTTGTCATCCAAGTGACGGGAGTTGATAAAACCGTTAGGCAAAATCTCCGTACAGGCATCTACCCCGATAAAGTCTCCAACGTTTAACCCCATTTTTTTCAGGTCACTGATTCCGTTTATCTCGGCATCGACCCTGATCTCGAGGTTGTCCCAGGAACTGGGTTGAGTGTCTATTTCCGTGTTGTAAATATGTCCGGATGCTTTCAGGGGTAGAATTGTTCCCCGAATGATGGTGTCGTCGGTGAAAATGGAAACGCGGGCCCCTTCGGCGAATCGCGCTGACCATGTGCCGACAGGCACGAGTCGGAGTCGTCCGTTTTCCTTCAAACCGCTGACCATAGCGCCCAAAGTATCCAGGTGAGCGATAACCGCTCGGTCAGGACTACCCTTTGCTCCGGATAGTGTCGAGCGGATGGCACCTCTGCGGGTCAGTTCAAAATCGATCCCCAGTTCTTTCAACTCGGAGCAGACTTCGCGCACGATTGGATCCGTGTAGCCCGTTGGGCTGTGGATGCGGAGGAGACGCAGAAGCATCTCTTTTAAATAAGTTTCGTCAATTTCAGGATGGGAGGCCATAGATTATCGTTGCTCCTTAGCTTTGATGGAATGGGGAAAGAGGAAGTCAATCAGCTTTTGCGCTGTTGGCTGTGGTTCGTGGTTTGCGAGTCCGGGTCGTTCGTTGGCTTCGATGATCACGTAGTCATCTGAGGTTTCGTCTGGAACGATGAGATCGAGTCCGACAACCGGTATGTCAAGGGTCTCTGCCGCTCGGATCGCGGCATCGCGCAAGATGGGATTCAGTTTGCCGGTGACGTCGTGGATCGTTCCTCCGGTATGGAGGTTGGCTGCTTTGCGAACTACGATGGACCGGCCTTCCTCAATAATTGAATCCAGAGTCGCATTTGCGGCTCGGAGGCAGCGTTTCGTCTCGTCATCCTTGGGAATTCGGCTCTCTCCGTCAGTAGCAGCGGAACGCCTGCGGCTGAGCCGGTCAATCAGCTCCTCTGCGGTGTGCTTGCCAGTGCCTATGATCTCAGCTGGTTTCCGTAGTGCAGCAGCCACTACTTCTCGGTTGATCACAATGATGCGAAGGTCTTGGCCGACGGCAAAAGACTCGAGGATGACGTTTTCACAGCTTTGGTGAGCTTCCAGAATGGCTTCTTCCATCTCAGCGGCATCGGTGATGTCGACCGAAACGCCTTCCCCTTGTTCACCTTGCGCTGGCTTGATGACGATTCGTTTATGCTTCTCCAGAAAGGCTGTGTTTGACGACGGGTCGGAGGCTCGCTGTTGTGCGGGAACCTGTAACCCTTTTTTTGCCAGGAGTTCCTGAGTTAACGACTTGTCATCGCAACGCATGACAGCAACCGCAGAGGTCATCTCCGTTAAAGATTCTCGACAGGTTATGGAGCGACCGCCGAGACTTAGCGTGAAAAAACCGCGCGCAGGATCGGGGTCACTCATACGGATGCCGCGCCGCAACGCCTCGTTGATAATAATTTTCGCGTATGGGTTGAATTCCATATCGGGAAGTTCCCCGATAAAAAGGCGCTCATTGATCGAATTGCGGCATTTGACCGCGAAGACGGCTACTTTGTCGAAACCGAGTTTTCTGTATAAACCGATGGCACCCTCATTGTCGTGCATAACAGAAAGGTCCAATTGGCTGCGGCCACTGACTTGCATGTATTCGATGGTGCCCCTCAATAAAGATTCGCCCACTCCGGGGAGGTCAGCCTGTTTGTCTACCGCTAGAGCCCAAAGGCTGGAACCGTTTTGTATATCGTCGAAATTTTCGCTGTGGTCTACACCGAGAACTACGCCCAAAATGCGATTTCCATCATGAGTTCGGGCGACTTGGTATTGAAACTTGGGGGACTCCCGGTTTTCCCAGACCCAATCGGCGTCAACGGGCACCATTCCATGCGATTGGTAGATGCGGTTGACTTCCTGGATTTCTTCGCGGGATTGTAACGGACCTACCGAGAACCCGATTGGTTTTCGCTCTGAGGGTGAGTAGTCCGAGAACTGCAAACGGAAGGTGATGGATGGATCGAGAAACAGTTCTTGAGGAGCCACATTCAAGACCAGGTGAGGGTCGTTTAGGTAGAATGCAATGTCCCGTTGTCCGTCTTTCTCCTTCAGGATCGTTTGAGCAACCTTCTCCGGAGAGAGGAAGGTGTGAGCGAAAATAAGCCGGCCCCATCCGCATTGGAGGGTTACTTCGTTCCTGTCGGATTCTTCGGCCATGATTTGGAAGTTATTTGATCCCGTGAGTCTGGAGCCACATCTCCAGAAGAGCGAGTTGATAGAGTTTGGATCCGCCGAGGGAGGTGATGTGATCTTCTGGAGCTGCGAGAAGTTTTTCGACGTAGGGAGAGTTGAAAAGGCCACGACTCTTGGCCGAGTCGTTGATCAAAGCTTCGCGAGTCATTTCCAAAAATTCTCCCTTCAGGTACTTGAGAGCAGGCACCGGAAAATAACCTTTCGGACGATCAATTACACCCGCAGGAATCACTTTTCTCGCGGCCTCCTTCAGGGCGTACTTTCCATCGCCGGGAACTTTCATCTCCGCGGGCATCCGCGCCGCGAACTCGACAACCTCGTGGTCGAGGAAGGGGACTCGTGCTTCGAGGCTCGCCGCCATCGTGTTGTTATCCACCCGCTTCACCGGATCATCAACGAGCATGATGTTGGAATCAATCCGCAGCGCCTGGTCCACTGGGCGGCTGGCTCCGGGAGAATCGAAGTGAGACTGCACAAATTGCAAAGGGTTGTCATCCGCGCAGCGATAGCGGTCGGCCACAACTTGGCTGTATTCGGTGTAGTCACGGTCAAAGAAAACAGAGGCGTAGTCGGCGACTCCGTTTTTACCTTCCATCATCTTTTTATACCAGAAATAGCCCGCAAAAACCTCGTCCGCTCCTTGGCCACTTTGGACGACTTTGACGAATTTGCTCACTTCGCGAGAGAGCAGGAAGAAGCCGACGTTGTCATGACTAACCATGGGTTCGCTCATCTGACGAATACAGTCGCGGAGCGCTGGTATAGTATCGGTCGAATCGATGAAAAGTTTATGGTGACTGGTCTGGAAACGGTCCACGATTAGGTCGGAATACTTAAACTCATCACCCTCTTCGTCGTTCACGGATTCAAAACCAATCGAGAAGGTCTCGACGGCCGAGGAATCATGCTCGCAGAGAAGGCCGGTAATCAGGCTGCTGTCGAGTCCACCCGAGAGGAGCACGCCCACCGGCACATCGGCGACCAAACGGCGCTTAACGGCCCGGCGCATGACTTCTAATGTTTCATCGATCCAATCCTCCTTGGTGTAGTCCTTGCGGCCCTCATCGGTCCCGTACTCGACCGACCAGTACTGCTTTGTTTCGAATTTTCCGTCGGGCTCAATAAAGGCGAGGGTGGCTGGTGGTAATTTGCGAATGCCGTTCACGATTGTGTGAGGAGCCGGAACTACGGAGTGAAATGTCAGGTAATATTGGAGCGCAACGGGATCGATCGATGTATCAACACCGCCCGCGGCTAGAATAGCCGGTAGACTGGAAGAGAAACGCAACCGCTCGCTGCTTAGCGAATAGTAGAGGGGCTTGATTCCCAGACGGTCCCGCCCAAGGATCAACCGACCAGATTCACGTTCGGTGATTGCGAATGCGAACATGCCATTGAGCCGATCGACGAAGTCAGCGCCAAACGCGTGATAAGCTTTGAGGATTACTTCGGTATCTCCGTGGCTGAAGAAACGGTAGCCCATCCCTTCGAGTTCTGCGCGCAGTTCCTTATAGTTGTAAAGGGCACCGTTGTAGACGATGGACAGCCCCAGTTCAGAATCCACCATCGGCTGGCGGGATGCCTCCGACAAATCGATAATTTTCAAACGTCGATGGCCGAGGGCAATTTTATTGGCACCCCAAGTTCCGCTGCCATCGGGGCCCCGTAAGCGCATCTCTGCACACATTCGGTCCAATGAGGCCGCTTCGACCACCCTGTCCCCGAATACCATTTCTCCACAAATTCCACACATATCTTTTCTTTTTAGGTTCTTGCTGAAGGCTATGTCGGGGAGCAAGAGGGTGTCAAAGGAAAGCCAGAAAGGTGTTTTAGCCACGAAATTTTATTTGAAAATAATCAAATCAACGAATCTGGATATTTTGATATATTAACTTGCGAAGAGGGTGTTTACTGGTTCAAAGTGATGTTCTCATGAGTCAAACATTTGTATTTTCCTCTGAATCAGTAGGCGAGGGGCATCCGGACAAAGTTTCGGATTCTATCTCCGACAGCGTACTCGACGCTTGCTTGGAGCAGGATCCGACCAGCCGTGTTGCGTGCGAAACTCTCGTGAAGAGTAATTGCGTTTTTCTCGGGGGGGAAATTACGACCAAGGCGAAACTGGACTATGAGAAAATTGTCCGCGAGGCGATCCGCGAGATTGGTTACACGAATGACGACGATGTGTTTCATGCGGATGAGGTATTTATTACAAATTGTCTGACACGGCAGTCGCCGGATATTGCACAGGGAGTCGATGCTTCTGCTGCTGACGGGAAAGACACGGCCGAGCAAGGTGCAGGCGACCAGGGAATCATGTTTGGTTATGCCTGTGATCAAACCCCTGAATTGATGCCAGCTCCAGTTATGTTTGCTCACCGCTTACTAAGAGAAATGGCGCGACAACGCAAAGATCTCGGCGTCAAATGGCTCCGTCCCGATGTCAAGAGTCAGGTGGCGGTCCAATTTGTTGAAGGCAAGATTGTTGGTTTGGAAAACGTGGTCATCTCCACTCAGCATACGGAGGAAGTCAGCCATCAGGAAATTCACGATTTTTGCGTAGAGGAGGTGATTCGGAAAGTGCTCCCGGAAGAGCTGATCACCGAAAAGACACAATTTCTAATCAACCCGACAGGTAAATTTGTCATTGGTGGCCCGCAAGGTGACGCCGGACTGACTGGCCGAAAGATCATTGTAGATACCTACGGTGGATGGGCGCGTCACGGTGGAGGAGCCTTCTCAGGCAAAGACCCTTCTAAGGTGGATCGCTCTGCGGCATACTTCTGCCGTTGGGTTGCCAAGAATATCGTTGCCGCAGGGCTCGCTACAAAATGCGAGCTTCAGGTAGCATATGCAATCGGGTACCCGCATCCAACAAGCGTCCATGTCGATACCTTCGGCACAGCAAAAGAAGGGCTTACGGACGAATCCATCGCAGCAATCGCGAAGAAGGTGTTCAGTTTTAAGCCAGCTGATATTGTAAAGCAGCTCGACCTGTTGCGTCCTATCTATCGCGGATCCACCCATTATGGGCACTTTGGCAAATCCGAACTACCGTGGGAGCAGACCAGCAAAGTTGAGGAACTGAAAGCCTCTGTCTAAACACACTTTATCAACACAAAGCAGGTGCGGCCCACTGCACCCTATTACACAAAACACTTAAAAATTATGGCAGTCCAAACGGAAACAACCACCGACTATAAAGTCGCTGACATTAACTTGGCCGACTACGGTCGTCGCGAAATCGGCATTGCTGAGAAGGAGATGCCGGGTCTGATGGCTATTCGTGAAAAACATGCGGCAGGGAAACCTCTTGCTGGAGTGCGGATTACCGGATCTTTGCACATGACGATTCAGACTGCGGTCTTAATCGACACATTGGTTGATCTAGGCGCCGATGTCCGCTGGGCCAGTTGCAACATTTTCTCAACGCAAGACCACGCAGCTGCTGCAATTGCAGCTTCAGGAGTTCCGGTTTTTGCATGGAAGGGCGAAAGCTTGGAAGAATACTGGTGGTGCACCTACCAGGCACTGACTTGGCCAGACGGCAAGGGACCAAACCTCATCGTTGATGACGGTGGTGATGCAACCCTTCTCATTCACAAAGGATACGACCTTGAAGATGGAGATACCTGGGTTGACCAGCCTGCATCGAGTAAGGAAGAAGCTGTTATCAAGGAGCTACTGAAGAAGACCAAATCGGAAGACCCAATTCATTGGCACAGTGTGGTCAAAGAATGGAAGGGTGTCTCCGAAGAAACAACAACCGGAGTCCACCGCCTCTACCAGATGCACGAGAAGGGCAAGCTTCTCATCCCTGCGATCAATGTAAATGATTCGGTCACCAAGGCGAAATTCGATAACCTCTATGGTTGCCGTGAATCCCTTATCGACGGTATCAAGCGCGCAACAGACGTAATGATTGCTGGTAAAGTGGCTGTTGTGTGTGGTTATGGTGATGTTGGCAAGGGTTGCGCTCAGGCCCTCGGCGCGATGGGAGCACAAGTCATTGTGACTGAAGTAGACCCGATTTGTGCACTGCAAGCAGCGATGGAAGGCTATAAGGTCTCCACCGTGGAAGATTCCCTGCCTATCGCAAATATATATGTAACGACCACTGGTAACAAGGATATCATTACTTACGAACACATGGCTGCGATGAAAGATCAGGCTATTGTTTGTAACATCGGTCACTTCGACAACGAGATCCAGATTGAAAGGCTGGAGACCGAAGAAGGAGTGAAACGCATGAACGTGAAGCCACAAGTAGACCAATGGCAGTTTCCTGATGGCCATGCCATCTATGTCCTTGCGGAAGGGCGCTTGGTAAATCTCGGCTGTGCGACGGGGCATCCATCTTTTGTGATGTCGAATTCATTCTCCAATCAAGTTTTGGCCCAGATCGAGCTTTGGGAAAACCTGGAGAAATACCGCCCCGGTGTTTACATGCTTCCAAAGAGAATTGATGAAGAGGTAGCCCGCCTGCATCTCGAGAAGATCGGTGCAAAGCTAACACTCCTTTCCAAGGATCAGGCTGATTACATCGGTGTGCCTGAAGGCGGCCCGTACAAACCAGAGCATTACAAGTATTAGACTGTTCTAATTTTTTAAATGAGGGGTCAGCGCCGATAGGTGTTGGCCCCTTTTTGCGTATGGAACCTATCTGGAGTCAGTTTTGGGTTCCATGGGCACGGGTAATTTACTTCACCGGTCGTTCAATCGAGAGCCAATGCTTCCCTGACCTCTGTCCAAAGGGTTTCGTAGGCTCGAGCAGCAGGAGAGGTGCGGGCATAGGCAGTGACGGGGCGTTGCTGTTCGCCCATTTGCTCGACGATACTGGCAGTGGGAATAACGCTTGAGAAAAAGGGCAAGTCGGATGTGTCGCGGACTTTATCCATCGTCTGCCGGTGGAGCCTCTTGCGGCGATCGGCGAGCGAGAAAAAACCGCGCAGTCGTTTCATGGGTAGCTTGTCGTCTTTGAAAAATTTTCGGATTTGTTCAAAGGAGTTCAGGGAAAGCGTCGAAGGGATTGTCGGTACAAGAACTAGGTCTGAAAGACGGAAGAGATTTTCCGACAAGAGGGTGATTCCCGCAGGGGCATCAGTGATCAGTAGGTCGTAGTCGTTTTTAAAACCCTTGAGCAGTGACTTGAGCGCTGTCGGTGATTTTTTATCTGCGTGGAGTTTGTGGTCCAGATTGCGAAACTCCAAATGGGCGGGCAGTAGGTCCAAGTGAATGAATTCCGTGCCTATTATCTGTTTATGGGCAAAAGATTTACCCTTGAGAAGCTTCCCGGTTTTCATCGAGTCAGTCGGAGAGGCCTGCAAATAGAAGGTTGATGCCCCCTGAGGGTCGAGATCGCAAAGCAATACCTTGAAACCATCACCAGCAGCTGTGTGGGCGAGGTTGACGGCGGTTGTAGTTTTTCCGACACCGCCTTTTAAATTGTAGAGAGAAAGAATTTTCATCCGAATGAAGATACTAGTTCAATGGCCTTCACCAGACCGATGCAAGAGTTGGCGAAAGTATCTTCCCTGCATGTGACAGAGTTGAGGAATCCTTTGGAAGAAGGCTCGATTGGCCTTAGGGCCGAAGGAAGCTCTCGATCGTATCAAAGTGAGAGCGGATGGCATCCAACGGCCGTGATGATTCTACAATCTCTCGGAACAGTCCCATCTTCTCAGCTTTCAGCTTCTGGATATTTTCCTCGATGGTATTTTGAGCTACCAGGCGATAAACAAACACAGTCTTTTTCTGACCGATTCGGTGCACCCGATCAATCGCCTGTTCTTCGGCAGCCGGATTCCACCAGGGGTCCAGTAGGAAAACATAATCGGCTGCGTGCAGAGTGATTCCGGTTCCACCAGCCTTGAGGCTTACCAGCATCACAGCTGCTTTGCGGTGTTTTTGAAAATCGGCCACCGGTGCTTCGCGATCTCTGGTGGATCCGGTAAGTCGGAAGCGGTTGATCTTTGGGAATCGCTCAGCGAGTAGTTGCTCGGTCTTGTCCAACAGGGTTACAAATTGGCTGAAAATAACAACCTTTCGTGGTCCCACGAGAATCTCCTGCAAATATTCAGACAAAGTATCCAATTTGCCGCTGACCTCCGCGAGCGGTTGCTCCTTCGTGATGCCACTTTCTTCCAAAAAACTATCAGGTAAGAGGCGGAGGTCGCAGCATGCCTGACGGAGGCGGGTTATGGCGGTCAGGAAGTGCAGGCTGCGTTGACCGTCCATCTTGCGAAAGCTGCTCTTGAACTCACGAAAAACGGTTTCGGCGATTCGGTTGTATGTTTTTCTTTGCTGGTCTCCCATTGCACAGAGCAATTCGGTTTCTACCTTGTCCGGAAGTTCTTGGGCGACTTCTTTTTTGGTCCGCCGGATGAGAAAAGGGGCTGCCTGCATCCGCACTCGTTCGACCAGAGCGTGGCGATCACGGGTCATCTGATCGAAGAAATCGCGCCGACTGCCGAGGAGATCTGGCATGAGGAAGCGGAAAATAGACCACAGATCCATATGACTGTTCTCAACCGGAGTTCCGGTCAGCGCAATACGGTGGTCGGCCTCGATTGCAAAACAAGCCCGGCTGACTTTTGCATCCGGGTTTTTGATCTGCTGGGCCTCATCGAGCACAGCATAGCCAAAACGATGTTCTTCGAGGTGCGTGCGGTGACGCCGCAACTGAGTGTAGCTGGAAACCCAGAGGTAAGGCTTTTTGTGATCTTTCCATGAGTCACCGGTGCGCAAAACGCGAACGGCTAGTTGGGGGAAAAATCGTTCAACTTCCTTTGTCCAAACGGAAACGACACTGGCAGGGCAGACGACCAGACATGGTTTGGTCAGGCCCTCACAGTGGAGTAACGAAAGGATTTGGACGGTTTTTCCCAGCCCCATCTCGTCGGCGAGCAGAGGGTGGCAGTTGTTTTGGCAAAGGTGAGCCAAGTGGGCCACGCCCTTGCGTTGATAGGGACGGAGAAAATCCGGAGTTCCTTCCGGTGGGGTGGGGTCGGGGGACTTGATAGCATCGAGCCAAGACCGAACCTCCGGCGATAGGTTAAAAGTGATAGAATGCGTCTGGAAGAGACTTAAGAAGAGATAGGGAGGGAGCTCTTTTTGTTTCGTCTTCGAAAGGTTATCCAGTTGGCGGGAAATCTCGACTCCATCTGGATCGAGACGAACCAACCCGCGTCCTGGTAGAAAGATGGAATTCTCCCTCCGGCGGAGGAGGCGTGCGATTTCCTGATCAGTGAGCGTTTGATCCCCGAGATGGGAGGACCACTCCAGTTGCAGTCCACCCGTTTCTTTAGACCGCTGAACCGTTGCGCGCAACCGAACTTCCCTTTGGCCAAGGTTGAGTAATTCAATTTCGGAAGTCTGGCGGATGTCGAAATTGGATCGCCAGGATTTCAGTCCATTGCGGAGGAAACTGAGAAAATTTTCCGACTCGCTCATCTCGAAAATCCCGGTTTTATTATTAAAACGGAATCCGTGACGGCGAGCCATGTGTGAAAGTTGAATCAACCGTTCTCGGCGACTGGCATCTGTGCCGTTGCTTTCCCCCGCTTTGGGAAGAGCACGAAAACAAAGTTTTTCTCCCTCAATAAAGAGAAGCAGAACCGGAGCAGGTTCGGATTCGGAGGACTTCAACGAAGTGGGTGTTCCGGGTGTTTGCCGCTCTATATTTAGATCCTGTGGTTGCTCGTGCACGGCCTTGACCTCAAAAGGGAGAGGAGAAAGTCGATTCGCCAGAAGTTCCTCAATCTCGTAGAGTCCGGCTACTGCTATGGACTGGCCAAGTTCCCGGTCATTCCGGGAGTCACGAACGAGGGGTCCGATCCGTTCCCACTCGATAATTGAGTAGGCTTCCCCATCCTCGGTGGTGACCGAAACTGTAAGATCACGATTAGTCAGGGCAATTTCTACAATTTCATTTCTCCGATAAATTCCCCGACCATGCTCAAGTGCGGCCACCGGAAAGTGGTGTTCCCAATCCTTGTAAAGACGAGCAGACCAGCGTTTAAGCGCTGAGTCTGTGAACTTGTGTCTGGCATCCCGTCTAAACATACAATCCGCCATTAAATGGGATTTAGATTCGAGTATCAATTCCCGATCCCGAATCTGAATCAGTAATTAAATTCGAATCATGCAAGCTAGGGGTAATTTGTTTTAGACAAACATACTTATTAATTAACCAGGTAAAAATATATTGACAAAGCGAAGTAGAACCATTGGATTGTGAGGATGAGGAGAAGGAAGCGGCAGAAGGTGGAGGGATGTCTGGGGTATTATCACTTGATGAGCCGGACGGTGAATGGTGAGGCTTTGTTTGGAGGAGTTGAGCGCGAGGTATTGCGCAAGATGATCTGGC
>Ga0222662_1001149_pt1 | contig 14025 bp, 16 predicted proteins | sample AntAcemetagen600_FD_179821 | JGI IMG/M metagenome (GOLD analysis project Ga0222662, IMG submission 179821) | Saline water microbial communities from Ace Lake, Antarctica - #600 | ecosystem: Environmental > Aquatic > Non-marine Saline and Alkaline > Saline | place: Antarctica: Ace Lake...
TATATCTTATATCTTATATCTTATATCTCATACCCAACTGTTTCTCTCTATTTTAAAATGATATTCTAGAGAACCATACTGGAATTAGAGACAAGTTAATCAACAACCAGGACTTTCATATATCTTATATCATTTCGTAAAATTTATATCTTATAATCTACGTGCTCTTTTTTAACTTTGTATGCTTTTAATATTTTATTTTCCGTGTTATTTATTTATTTTTGTTATTTGTTATATTTATCTACTCATCGCATTATGATTCGTGTATGGCACTGAAATATCTAACAAGGTTGCACTTGGTTATTATTTTTAGATAAATAATACTTTTATGTGGTGGCATATATTATGATTTAATAAAAATTGAAGTTAAAAATTCAAGATATAATAATATATTAAAATGGAAGCAACACAAATTAAAACAAGAACAAAAGAACTTAATTCTCCTGAAATTGTATATAATATTGTAAGATGTCAAAGTTTTTGTAGAGGATGGTTTGTAAGAAGAAAAAATATTTATGGAATAAGTAAAAAATTTAAAAACTTGCAGTCTACGTTTACTGCGACTGTTAATGGTTATCATATGATTAATAAAACACCCATTAAGGAATCTGTTTGGGAGGAAGTAAATTGTGATATTGTTAGAAGTGTATGCTCTATTACAGATGAAGCAAATGGTAATCATGCTTCGGGAAAAGATAATAGATTTGATAATATAAATGTTTCAAATAAATCTACAAAAACAGATGGAAATAATGTTAGTATATCCTCATATCGGTTGTCAAGTGTTTGTAATGATAAAAATAATGGAAACCCACAAGAGATTTTAAACGAAATTGAAAAAAGAGATAAATCATTTGAATATTATTCTATATTAATTAGAAATGAAACAAAAAATAATGCAAAAATACAATACGCATGGTATATAATTCCCAAAAATTATTATATATTCAAAATTGATAAACTTACACCAAAAATAGGACAAAAAGGAAAGAAAAAAGATGAAGTTGTTGGTTGGAAATCAAAATATTGCGATATTACATTTTCAATGTCTTCACAATTATGGCATAAGTTTAATATAGGATGTATTGAAAAATATAAAGTATGTTCTACTGAAATAGATAATAGTAAATCTAAAATTAATTATTCACAAATATTTCACTCATTCAGTGATACTATCTAACCGTTCATTACATAATTTTACATATTCTTCATTTACTTCAAAACCTATAAAATTTATATTTTCTTTTTTTGCTGCAACACATTCGCTTCCTGAACCAGCAAATGGAACAACTAACAAGGTGTCACGTCCATTTTTAGATGCTTTAATTAGTTTTTTACATAGTTGTAATGGTTTTTGTGTAGGGTGATTAACTCTTTCCTTTTTCCCAGCCCCACCGGCAAGTGCTGATATTTTTATAACATCTCTCGGAAGAGCCCCATTGGTGTGGGCTGTATATAATGTTTCTTTTGTACCATTACTAAATCTACCTTTTGTTGATTTTCTAACCTTACCTGCTGCGTTTTTCAAATATGTTTCTGTATATGGTTCTCTTACATCGTCACGGTTAAAATGTGGTTTTTCTTTACAACAACATAATATACTTTCATGTGTTCTTTGCCAATGATTAAGAGATGGTGTTACTTTATTTGTATAATGCCAAATAATCCACCTAACATTTATATGTATTCTTACCCTAATAAATGCTAATATTTCACTAAAACCATATATATACATTGTTCCTTTTGGTTTTAGAATACGAATACATTCTGTAATCCATTCATCACACCAAATAAGATATTTATCCATTGTTTGTTTGTCGCTACTATTTCCAAAATCCTTTCCAATATTATATGGTGGATCGCAAATTATAATATCAACACTATCTGATTTCATTTCTTTCATTTGTTTAATACAATCGTCATTTATTATAAGTTGCGTTTTAACAACATTTTCAACTTCATCTATGCTTTTATTTTCACTTTCTGGTATAATTTTTTTTGGAGCTTCCATTGTAGTTATAATTATATTTTCTGTGTTATTTGAAGTCAAATTTTTATTTTTATTTTTAATATGAGATATTAACTCATTTTTATTTTTATTTGAAAACCCTTTTATTTTATGCTCTTTACAGTATGAAAGTAACTCTTTAAGTTTCATTTTTTCAAATTCTATAACATGTTCTGGGATGACGTCCATTGTAGATGTAATTATATTTTCAATATTATTTAAAATCAATTTTTTATTTATAATAATATTCTCAACAACTTCTTCTATCTTTCCTTTAGTATCTTGACAAAGTCTTTTTTTATTTTGATGTTTATCAAAGTGGGATTTTTGGGAAAACTCTTTCAAACAGCGGACGCAATTATATTTCGTCATTCTATACTAATACTAAACATTTTATTTTTAACTAGATTTTAACTAAAAGAGTTATCACACTCACTATTATTTTTACTTAAAGTCTGCGTTTTAAATTTTCAAAGGTATAAAGAACCATACTGGAATTAGAGAGAAGTTAATCAACAACCAGGACTTTTATATATCATAGACCGACCACCATAGACAATATCATATATCATATATCATATATCATATATGGTAGTGTTGAATATATGTTTATTTTACATATTACCACCTTATAATTAAGGGTTGAAATTGTCTATATTCGCATATTAGTATTAATCTATAAATGAGTAGCAAAAAATATAAATCAGTTGTATTTTATATTTTATATTTTATAATGTATTAACACGGTTGATATCTTATAAAAATTGAAACGATAACATTTTATATATCCTAAGTATTAAACCATTTACTATCGTAAAAATCATAAATCATAAATCATAAATCATAAATCATAAATCATAAATCGTCAATGTCACGCCAGAATATTTCTCTCTTAAGTTCTCTCCACAATCTAGTCCATGTAACAACTTTTAAACCCCTATTGAGACTATTTACAATATTCGAAAAACAAGATACAACATCTCAATATAATGAATTTTCATATGGTTTATTCTTGGATCGGGATATAGAACTAGAAGTTATGGAAATGGGTATGGACAAATACCACGTGCTATATGATACACAAGATAATATTATTGAAATATCCACGATCAACCCATTATATAAGATACAGCAACTAGTTTAACACTTTAACACTTTAACACCTTAACACTCTAATAATACAACAATACAACAATATATTACACACTTTTTTATTTATATATTATATCTTATATCTTATATATTATATATCTTTTATGATTCGATAACATAACGTGGAATACAAAATATGGAATATGGAATATGGAATATGGAATAAAAAAGGGTTTATATATTGTTTTACACACTTACACACTTACACACATATTATATTGGATTTATGATATGAATTATTTAATTTATTCACTACTTAACCTATGATTTTGACTTTACAACACGACGCTTTACAACCTTCTTTGGTTTAGGGTTTTCTTCCTCTTCTTCTTCCACATCACTATCTTCTACTTCTTCAGGGGTTCTCTCTTCTGGGGTGCTTGTCACTGTTGTTCCATGCTCATTATCAAAACCTCCACCATCGTTACCAGTTCCTTCTTCGTTCCGTTCATTAATCTTGTTAAGTTCCACCAAATCATTATCACGGGGTCTCAAGAAACAACCTCCTTGAATACGTAGTGGTTTATTTACCATTGCCTGAACCAACACCCACGTTACTCCAAACTTTCCATTCGCATACCAGATCCCATTGCTACGGATACAAGCAATCATATGAGAAGCCTTGGGAATAATCGTCTCAAATTCTTGTTTTTCAAGCATCTTATCCGCGTTACTCTCGTTGAAAATCGTCTCACCGCTCATATCATAGAATTCAACATTAAACTTTCCCTCCCAATATGGGACTTTAAACCGAAGAGTTGGGGGACGCGACAAGTCTTCTTCTCCCGAAACCTTATCCTTTGGGTATTTAAGCATTGGATTAAATAGAGCCTCGGCAACTTCACGAGGTTGTTTCTTGCCAAACCACTCCTTACTATGTTTTACACTATCGTCCAACACTTGCTCCTCAAACGCCTTCATTTTCTCCAAGAAAAGGCTGGACTCATCATTCGCATAATCGCTCGATGGAAATTGTAGGGACATCGAATAAGACACCTTTCCACTCTGATCGTCCACCAACTTATTCACTCCCCACGTAAGCATTAGGGGCGTTGTCAGCACCAAAGGCATATTTTTAATATCATTAATCTTAATGGATTTACCGCCACGAGCGTTCACCTTCGCCATACCATATTTAATAGATTGTGGCTTAAAATCACTATAAGACGTCATCATTTCACGCACAGCATCCACATTCGAGCTTGCCATTTGAGTAGAAGATGAAGTTGAAATATCACTCATTATATGTTATAAGTTATCTGTTATAAGTTCTATGTAGAAGGACTAAGTATGACATTATTTACACCCATTTCACAGCTTCAATTTTTATTTCGTCTTTCAAAATCCAACCCAATAAATCAAAATAAATACAAGATAACATATCACAGGTATTATAGTCAATTTAATGAAGGAGAGGAGATATCACCGGTCACGTGTCCTGTGGGACAGATATGAGATATCCATAGATAGGTTATTCACAATATTTAATAATACAATACACACAAAAATAACTTAAAGACAAGATTATATTATATATTGTGAGTATAATTTATATACTATAATTAGAAACATACAGCAAAACTTATAATAAATAAACGGTTATTGTCTCGCGTAATTTACAAGAGATAATCACTAAGAAAACACGTTTCTAGCACGCGTCGAGTAGTCCATTAGGAGCATTATAAGACACGTTAAAAACACGCGTAGCTCAGTGGTAGAGCATTGGTCTTATGAGCCAAGGGTCGAGGGTTCAATCCCCTCCGTGTGTATTATATTGTATATATTCAAAAACTAATTTAGTAAATATTATAACAATGATTATAATATTTTACTCCAATGTTGTCCAACAAACATTATATGGTTGATCCTTCCATTAAATCTTATTTAATAATAAATAATTACCTTAATAATGAAACAAGAGATGTAATTACTAAGATCACGGGGAGGGAAAATTATATCACTTATCAGTATATTATGACTATTTTACATTTATTTGGTTCAAAGAAATTACCCGAATATTATGATATAAGCTATACACCAAAAAAATTATAGGTGATAGAGGTCTTATTGATTATTATAATAAATATCTCCCAACTATTACTATTATAACTAAAAATATTTCCATAGGAGTGTGTTTCGCATAGAAAATAAGGAGCGAACTAATAGCGAAATTACAAAATATACAGTAGTTTCGCTATCAAATCATAAAAACAAAAATATATATCAAATACTTATATATATTTTTATATTTCGCAAGTTCCGAAACACAACCCTATATTTCCCAACAAAACAAAAAAAAGTTATAAATAATATAATTCGTAATTATGGATAGGGTTGGTTTACACACTTTTATCTACAGAAACCTGAACCCCGTTGTAAAAAAATAATTGAGAACCATTCCACAGTATCCACATTAAAATTTTCTCTCCACGGTGCGTTATTTAAACCGACTATATCTGACTAACTAACTGACCTCGAGTATTTCGTTCATTTCAGCTTGCTTTAACAATTTCAATACATCCAGTATCGCCCTTATGTTATCTCTATATGCGTTAACACGGTAATAATCACAATTGATCCTTGTAGTGTTGCATAATCTCGTGTAATTCGTTATAATCCTGCAAATTTTCATATATAATATCTTTTAAATATACTTCCAGAAATGAAACTATTTTTTCTATACTCCAATCTAAATCCTGGAGGATACATAATATATTTCTTATATTTTTTGCATATATATCATCGTCTATAATAGTTTCAACCTCGTCTATAATAGTTTCAACATCATCTATAATAGTTTCCTCTTGCTGTTCTTCTTCTACTGTAAAATAGTATTCAGTACTATCACCTTCTTGAAAATCAATGGTTTCTTCTTCGTTATAATTAACGTTATAATTATGTTGCGTAACCTGGTCTTCATGCAACAATGACGTATAATGTGTGATAATATTGTCTATTTCAACAGAACCAACACGGTGTTCTACATCCCACATTTCAATTTCGTGTCTATAAGCATTTAAGAATTCTAATATTTCTCTTATCTTCCAACCATCTTGTTTTAGGTCAGCTATTGTATTATATATATTAGTATTGAATATATTAGATCCTATGAGCAGTTCAGCTTGAAATATAGTATCCGTATCAACGTCAAAATTTGGATTATTAGATTGTATTACACCTATATTAATTAAGTTCATTCTTGTATATAAAGAAGCCATTTTTCACTTATAAATACGTTATTATATTTACTTATATTAAATATAATATATTTATATTCTTTCAATTTTATTATAATCACACCATTTTATCAATTTTGTAATATCTTTGTCAAGATTATATTCGCACATAATACCAGAAATATAACTCAAGAGTTTCATATATTCATCTTCTTGTTTCGCATATAACAATTCTTTATCACGACTATTTCTCTCCATATTCTAACAATGGAACCTTTTGTTAATAATAAAACTATATTCAAGTTGTTCCACTAATTTAATGTAATTATCTATATTTCCACTCGTAGGCGTTAAAATAAATATATCTATTGAGAGACTTTTCGATAGATATAGAGAAACGCTTCACTCCAAATACAATGAAATAACTATTGTCAGGACTTGTTTTTTTCGTAATAGTACTCCACGTAATCGTATTCTTTTTGAAAGAATTCGTCCATAAACTTCTCCATTTCATCTTTTATAAGTATTGAATAATGGAATAAAAAATAGAGATAACATATTACCAAACACACCAACGCAGCCAACATTCATAAATCTAAAATATAACACTAGTCGTACCACCTAAACAAATTGTCCCTTTTTAATTTTAAAATTTTCTTTTTATCATTAATATGATTAATATTCGACAAGTATTTCCAATTCCAATTTTTATCTGGCAACATATTAATAAAATCATAATCTATATATTTATTATATGATAGAATATTCCAATTCCAGTCTTTATTTTGGTATTTCTCGATAAACTCTTTAGTAATGTTTTCATTATATGAAAGTAATTCCCACTCCCAGTCAAAATCAGGACGAGCATCCACGAATTCCATCATATCATTTCTATTAACAAACCTTAATGTTTCCCATTGTATGGACTTATATTTTACAAACTCTTCAATAGTTAATTTAAGCTTGACGTATTCCGATAAATTCCAACTCATATTTGGAAACTTATCTACTATCGAAATATCGAAATCTTTTCGACACATTATTTTACTCAAATCCCAATTCTTATTTGGAAACTTCTCTAACACCTTTATAGCATCAAATTCATTATTTGAAGAAAGCGTTTCCCAATCCCAGTATTTATCTGGGTTATTAAGTACAAGTTGCGTTAAATCCATAATATTATATTGTTGCTTTTACTTTTATATTATTATTAGTAATCAATTTTATATTAAACCAAAAATAAAGCATATTTATCAACTATATTTGGATATACAAAACCATACATTATACTTTATATTTGGATTATTCTACAACCATGTTATGAAATAAAAATTGAAGTAGTGAAATATCCAATATAATACACTACAAACACTCATAGCTCAGCGGTAGAGCATTGGTCTTATGAGCCAAGGGTCGTGGGTTCGAGCCCCACTGGGTGTATATTTTTTTATTTCCAAGTTTTATTCTTATTTATAGGTGATAGAATTATGGACGTTTTTCAATACTTTATACTACTAATATACAGATTTTATAATTATTTTAAAGTTTTATTACTCATTTCGTTTCCTTGTAAATTACAAAAAAAAATTGATTTATAATCTACAATGAAACGTAACCACATTAATACACTATATTTAATATGGGTACTTGTTCAAGCAATAATTTTATTACTATTATCCCTTTTGATATCTATATAAAGTATCCGTCCTCAATACCACCTACATATTATATTAAAGAAGTTAATTGTTTTAGTATTATGAATGGTTTAAAGATGAATAACCTTAGCGTAGTGCATTATTTTAATGACACATCGTCATTGTCTTCTAATAGGAACTCTAATTGCGGATTTATTTGTACAGGGGATTTATATTTTGAAAGAGCAAGTTTATGTCTAGTTCTTAATTGTAGAAAAAATGACATTTTAATGGATAAAATTACACCTATATTGCATATGTCCAACAAGAATGATTTAGTAATTGATTCTAAATATTTAACCATGACGCGTTTGTCAGGTAAATTATCCTACCGTAGATATGTATATAGAAAAGATATTGATTTGAGAAAAATTAAAAACCCTGTTAATAAAGACAGTTTTGTTAATATTATAGGTTGCCACCCGGAAGGTGATATTGTTAACAGATGGATGACTGATTTTATTAAATTATTTCATGGTTTGATAGGTATGCCTAACATTGAACAAATAACTGGTAAAATTCCATATTTACTATGTGATAAAAAAGAATATGACAAATATGTTAGTTCTATTCATCCAATTACTATTATTCATAATGATGATATTACGGATTTGGATAAGAATTTAATTAGGGATAAAATAGTTAAAAAGTTTGGATATGAATTTATTCGTGATAAAATCTTATTCTCCACTATGGATGAACTTTTGTGTGAAATATTTGATAAACCAAAATCAACAAGATACTACGCATCTTTCATCAAGACTTTAACCCCTGATATATATGCTAATTATCTTAAAATGCTTCCACAAAAATACAGTGTTAATAAGAAAACACTTGAATTAGAGAATGTGGTTGAAACTCATCCAACGCCTTCTGCACCCCCTCTAAAATGTATCGATGATACCGATGATACAGATGATACTCATCCAACGCCTTCTGCACCCCCTCTAAAATGTATCGATGATACCGATGATACAGATGATACTCATCCAACCCCGTCAGCACCCCTTCTAGAATGTATTGATACCGATGATACAGATGATCTCACAACAAATATGCCTTCTTAAATATATATATAAATATATCCTATATTAAACCAACAATATATACCTTTTTTTATTATAACTAAGGCTAAGAAATATGTTTTAACAGCAAGATTATTTATCCAGTGTCAATATTTCGTTGCCATACTAACAATATAGATATGTTTCATTATTGTAATAATAAATAATTATTCAAAGATTAATATTTCGCTTTTTATGTTATATTACTATTTTATTTATAAAACACATAACATAAAAAATTGAATTCAAAAATATAATAATAATAATAGTAATTAAAATACTCAAAATGTCTTTTGAAGAACCTGTTTTAACATATACACCTAATTATAGGGCTAAGCTTAGTAATATTGTATTGAATAAAAAGTATTCAATTAGTAATAAAGTAATGAATAAGGAAATGAAAATTTCCACATTTTCATATTCACTTGAATATCGTGCTGATGATTCACAAAGTTTTAAAATTATGTTCAAATGGGAACCAAAAGAAGGTGAAACTAAATTTAATCTTAATACAAATATTACTATTATTGATTATATTTTGTTCACTAATAACTACGGGAGAATTGAGACAATAAAACTTATTGATAATTATGGAAATATTCACATAGTAAATCGTGATAACATACAACAAGATCTATTAGCATCATTTACTTCATCTATAATAGAAAATAAAGAAGGACTTGAAATCTTGTCAGACCAAGTTATAGATTTTATTATAGATAATAATGTTGTATGTAATCCTACAATTGGAAGTGATTACATTAAACAAATCCAAAAAATTGCTGGAACAGGTAAAGAAAAAAAAATTACATATACAATTAAAGATACTTGTGAAACAAGAGATATTACATATGATAGGAATGATATTATAAAGGATATAGTAATTTCATTCCCTGGAGAAGACCCTTGGGAAAAAGCAGACGACTTATATGATATTTATGAATCTAAATATGACAAACTTAACGATGAACGTGACGGTGATATTAAATTGTTAAAATCACTTGTTCATACAAAAAATAATATAATGGATTTAATAACAAGAAATAAAGACATTGATGATGAAGATATTTTAGAATTGATAGAAATTAAAAAATTAAAATTAACTGCTATAGAAAGACAAATTGATGATTTATTAGAAAAAAATAGTACTAGATATGAAGAAATTATTAAATTGAAATTATTAATTTCAAAGTTAGAACTTATCCCTGAAAAAGATTGTGGGACTGATTTTATTTAGGCACTATATAATCTTAAAGAAAATAGTGAATATTTTTGAGAATAATAACGTTTTTAAGGAAGTTTAATATCATAAAAATCTTTATTATATTCAATAATTGAATTATATGCCTTAGTATTATCATTAAATAAATGTATATCTTTATGTAACGATAAACCAAAACTATCCAAATATTTTTTTTTAAATGCGTCTTCCCAACTAATATCAGCAGGCATTGAAAAATCATCTAAAAACTCTTTACTTAATTTACAATGCATAGCCATTAATAACATATTCCAAGGTACATTATAATGTTTCTTAAAAAATTCATAATCAACCATTTTATATATATTATGATTGTCAGTTATCCACTTAGCATAATAATGTTCTTTTATGAAAAATTCTATATCTGTAAGTGTGATATCTTTTACTTTAGTTATATCACCTAACTTTGTAAAATCATCATATTCTAACTCACTATATAACTTATAATAATGTTTCATTCTAATACCAGGATTATCAAGTATATAACTAAAATCCCATTTAACCATAGGATGATATAGCGTATCCGTTATTTTTTCAATATCTTCTGTTTTTGTTAGACTTTCCCAATCGATACAAATCATAATATGCGTTGTTATGGTTTGAATTAATATATATATATCTATTGTGGATATTTAGTATGTTAATAATATTGTTATTTCTTTATATATTATTTCAATATGTTTTTGAATGGATTTAAAAATGTTTAAAATATAACTATTGAAACGACAAGAGGGACCACTAAGGTATACAGTAAATTTAAACCCACTATTATAACTAATAATATTTTCCAACAAAACAAAAAATTATAAATAATATAATTCGTAATTATGGAGCTAATAAATATAATCAGGAAGTAAATAATATTATCTCCAATAAAATCGTATACACTAATATTTACGATGTATTGGACGAATTATTTAATTATGATATAAAACATAATTACAAGTATTATTAGCCAATAGTAAAAAAATCGGTCATAAACGATATGCTAAATATCATTCTACTTGACTTTATAAACCTACGCCTTCAGCACCGCTAAAAAATAGAAATGGAAATAGTAATCAAAATGGAATTGCCTACTGCTAATGAGGGACACACAACAGCTACTTGGAATGAAGTTGAACATGAACACGATAATACACAATTCCCGAATTAAAAATTTATTATATTAGCTATTTATATTTATTATCACTATATCAATATCCCTTTTATTACAATACTTATATTATATACATGTGGTATTTACACCTGTGGAAAACTGTATATTAAACCGTCTATTATAATTGGAGGTGTTATGTGCGAATATTGAATAAATAAGGGTGATATATTCCAACTCCTTTCTTGAATATTCCATATCCAAATTATCCCATTAACATCTGTATATTCTTGTGTTATTGATTGTTGAATTTCTAATTCAGGATTATCTTCTTCAATTTCTGTAACAATACTCATATTATCGCTTTCAGAAACGGTTTCAATTCCAGTTTCAATTGTAACAACATTATCATTTTTAATATTATTTTCGGTAATATTATTATCGACTATATTTTTTAAAACATCATTTCCGCCTTTAGTATAATATTTATAGAATTGTGGATTATCTATTTTGATTAAGTCTAATAGAATTTCAAATTCTTCCCTTATTTTATCTTTTTCTGAACCATTAATGTCAGGATACTCGTTAATAATAGGTGTTGATTTATGAGACAACCAGAATAAATATACATATTTCAATAGAGAAAACTGGCTATAATTATCTATTTTTAATATAATCATTCTATTTACTAAATCGTAAGAGGAGTTTTTTAGGTATTCTTTATTCATATTTTTGGGTTTATTAGTATGTAAATCATGAGATAACATTGTAAATGGGCACGGCATTATTATAGGTTATTTATATTACCATTTATTTATTTATTTTTGAATTCAATTTTTATAACAAATATTTGTATTTATAATTGTATTCATATTTTCTTCTTATTGCTCTTATTACTCTTATTAATAATTCTTTTATTCCTATATAATTTATTCTTATGGGTCTTCTTATGTGTCTTCTTATGTGTCTTCTTATGGGTCTTCTTATGTGTCTTCTTATGGGTCTTCTTATGCAATGTCTTCTTATGATTTTTATTTTTTAGAACTGGTTTTTTAGTTGGCGTTTTGTGTTTTTCATTAATTTCACCAGCTAGTCTTCCTGAATTATTATTTATTATCAATTCACCGCCATATTCTTGAACCTTACTTTTAATTGTATCATATAATTCATCAACACTAATATTTATATTTGCTAATTCTCTAATTGTATAACTGGATAAAGCACTTTTTTCAGGTAAATATATATATTTTATTAATTTATCTAATGATATATTACCACTATAAAACCCTATTTCAGGACCACCATCACAATTTTCAAATACATCTTCTTGCTTATTAGAGTCTATTACAATATTAGATATTCTCTCCAGAGATGTAACAAAACATTTTTCTCCTACTGGTGGTTTATACAAGTCTTGTGGTAGTTCTGGAGAATAATAAGTGAAATTACATAGACATCCACCTCTTCTATTTGGGTTTCCTTTACCGGGTCCATAAGAATTTTTATTATTAATAAAAAAGGATTTATATTTCGCTATAGTTTTATCAAAATCCAATATTATAGATGTAGATTTTTCATAGGTCAAAAATTTATAAGCTACAGGTGTAAAATATATAATTCTATTATCTTCACCGGTTGTTCCAGAACTACCTAATTCTAACGAACTCTTTAATGACCCACTTTTTAATATTTTGTATATAGATAATATATCTGTCCCATGACGAATATAATCTATTGTTTTTAGTTTTCCTGGGTCAGCCATTTATATATATATATTATATTTTATTATCAACATAAATAGAGACTTGATTGTCGGCATATGCTCCACTATTTACTTGGTCTTCAGCATATTCTTTTCCTCCAAAATTATTGTCCATTGGATTATCGCTTAATTTATTATTTTCTTCATCGTGGAACATTTCATCTAACGGCGTCTTATCACCTATGTATTGATTATGTGGATCAAATCCTGGCATACTACCTTTATTATGTCCAGCATCAAATAATTTTGTTGTTGGGACTGGAGGCAATCCGTTCATTGGTTGTTTTGGATCGCTCTTGAATTTATATGTTCTCTCACCTTGTGTGTCATATGTCTGTTCTGCATACAATATAGGACATTTAATACCAGATGAACTTAACCATTGTGTAAATTCAACGTATTCTTCTAAATTATTAAATTGGATTGGATTAACCCCCGGGACTTGAGTTTTTTGAGTATTGTACATAAAATATTTATCACCTTTTTTTATTAGTAGGTTAGGACAGTTTTTACGTCCATTCATTCCTAAAAACGGCTCTTTATTTTCTTTGTACATAGAGAGAAAATAATAGAACCCATACATAAATAATATACCAATAATCATAAAATTTATATGTGTTTTATTTTTTGTTAAATATTCTATTATTGAATTGAAACTGTCCATATATATATACCTTTTATAAAAAGGTAATGCCAAAAAATATATATTATACCTTTTATAAAAAGGTAATGCCAAAAATCGGGGGTCTAACGGGATATATTATACCTTTTATAAAAAGGTAATGCCAAAAATCGGGGGTCTAACTGGATAT
>Ga0222662_1001153_pt1 | contig 13986 bp, 11 predicted proteins | sample AntAcemetagen600_FD_179821 | JGI IMG/M metagenome (GOLD analysis project Ga0222662, IMG submission 179821) | Saline water microbial communities from Ace Lake, Antarctica - #600 | ecosystem: Environmental > Aquatic > Non-marine Saline and Alkaline > Saline | place: Antarctica: Ace Lake...
GATGCTCGAAACGGCTTGGCCAATACGCACACTTTAAGAGCTGCTTCACTCATTATGTTTTCACAAATCTTGATGCGCGGCAGTATAAGATCAGTGCTCTGAGTTTTAACCACGGATGGACACGGATTTGAATACGTCAGAGTGCATCTGTGTCCATCCGTGATTTTAAAAAACCGAGCAGAGGGGCCCGTTTCATGGGGTAAGCAGCTGACGCGTATTCGTAGGACGGGGAGGCACTCGTGGTCACTATCGTCGTGCTTTACGCCAGTATAGGCTCACCCAACGTAGCATTCAATCGCAGATGGATCCGTGCTTCGCTCTACGAGCTACGCAGGGCAGGCAGCGGATGAAATGCGTGTGAGCCCGATTACAATGCTCTACTTTATCGCGGGGGAATTGAAGTTTTCCAGTGTGACTGTACCATTAAAAATAGCGAAGAACCTACTTGATTAACGTTAATTAACGTCCATTAACGGTTTAGAGAATTGAGCCTACTTGAACTGCCGTTTTTTAGGTTAAATCGAAGTCCAAGACCCGACTCGACGGCTTCATACTCGCCAGTAGTTTCCCACAGCTCTATTTCGGCTTCTTTGAGAGTCTGGACTTGCGGCATAAGAACTATGCGTAGCGCTCGTCTATTTCAGCAAAAACACCTCGAACAGGTCGAAATTTAGCCGAGCCTTTTTCGAGACTCTCAATCCGGCGGACGATCTCATCTTCCCGCTCGGCGCATAAAGAAACCTCGTCGCTCAAACTCTGAAAGAGATGGCTAGCTAAGCGCTCACGATCTTCCGGTGGTAATGCCATCGCTTGATCTTCAATTGCTTTAAGCTGACCTAACATAACCATTAAACTATGAATAAAATCAAGGATAGTAAATCGATTTCATCCTCACGAAATAACCTTGAAGAACGCGCTCGGCTACGACTTAAATACGCGCATGTCTAAAGTAATCATCATCGGTGCCGGGGGTGTGGGTAATGTGGTCGCACAGAAGTGCGCGCAGCTTACGGATATTTTTACGGAGATCGTGCTGGCTTCGCGCACCGTCTCTAAATGCGAAGCCATCGCGGCCGATGTGCTCGCCAAGACTGGCGTGACCATCCGCACCGCTGCTCTGGACGCGGATGATGTCGCGGCGACGACGGCATTTTTGAACTCTGAAGCGCCCGAACTTTTGATCAACGTGGCGCTGCCCTATCAGGATCTTGCGCTAATGGACGCCTGCCTCGCGGCCGGCGTGCACTACATGGACACGGCCAACTACGAGCCACCAGAAGAGGCCAAGTTCGAATACAAGTGGCAGTGGGCCTACCAAGAGCGCTTCAAGGATGCGGGGCTGACCGCGCTGCTCGGCTCGGGCTTCGATCCCGGCGTGACGAATGTTTTTTGCGCCTATGCGCAGAAGCATCTCTTCGACGAGATCGAGACGATCGACATCCTCGACGCCAACGCAGGCGAGCACGGCTATCACTTCGCGACGAACTTTAACCCCGAAATCAACATCCGTGAGATCACCGCGAGTGGCCGCTATTGGGAAGAAGGCGAATGGAAGGAAGTCGCGCCAATGAGCGTGCACCAAGTCTACGACTTCCCGGTGGTCGGCGAGCAAGATGCCTACCTCCTCTATCATGAGGAGATGGAGTCTCTCTGCCAGAACATCAAAGGGCTAAAGCGTATCCGCTTCTGGATGACTTTCTCGCAGAAGTATCTGACTCACTTAAAAGTATTGGAAAATGTCGGCATGACCTCGATCAAGCCGATTGATTTTAGGGGGCAAAAAGTCCAACCGATCGAGTTCCTCAAAGCCGTGCTCCCCGACCCCGCCAGCCTAGGGTCACGCACGAAGGGCAAGACCTGTATCGGTTGCGACATCGTGGGGACTAAAGATGGGCAGAAGAAGCGCATCTTCATCTACAACTCCTGCGACCATCAGGCGTGCTATGAAGAGGTCTCCAGCCAAGCGATCAGTTACACCACCGGCGTGCCCGCTATGATCGGTGCGCAAATGATCCTGAAAGGCCTCTGGAAAGAGCCCGGAGTGTGGAACATGGAGCAACCCGATCCTGATCCGTTTATGGAAGAGCTGAACCTGCGCGGCCTGCCGTGGCAGGTGATCGATCTGCCGCCGGAAGGGTAAGCTTGAAAGGTTGGAGTCCCGCCTTTAGGCGGTCGCGTATCAAAAAACCTACAAACGCAGCCGCCTAAAGGCGGGACTCCAACAAAATATGCATAAAAAGACCTCCGGAACGTTCCGGAGGCCTTTTAGAAAATGGAGTGAGTGAAGAGGTTCGAACTCTCGACATCTACCTTGGCAAGGTAGTGCTCTACCAACTGAGCTACACTCACTTTTGTTGAAGAAGACGGAAGAATCTAGAACCGACTTCTTATGTCAATGCGTTTTTGGAAAAAATTTCTAGGGGATATTGACCCTAATTTCACTCTAGATCGAGGTCGATCAGTAGCTTGCGACGAACGGTATCGGGCAAGGCTAGCAGGTCGTTTTCGCGCAGGCTGGCAGCAACTTCATCATCGAGTAATTCGCGGATGACTTTGCGGAGCTTGGCCGCGTCGCGCTTGTTGTAGACGATATAAAAGGCGAGACGAATCGGGTAGTCTCCGTAGTGCACGTTGTCATCGGATGGACCGAAGGCGGGCGCATCGGCACCGTCCGACACCATGAGCACTTTGATGTTACTATTCTCGGGCATGCGCGAAAGTATAGCGATGGAGGCAGCATCGGAGCGGAGTAAGTCCTCAATCTCGGCGTCCTTTACCATGGCCACGCTGGGCTTCATCGCCCCCCCCTTGAAGACGCTGAATTTGAATAGTTCCAGCGCGATACTCTCTTCGCTCGTGCCAGCGAGTGCTTTGATATTACGACTCCCCCAGCCGGAAAGCCCTAGATCGCCCCATGTGTTGAAGTTAAACTCTTCGCTCGCGCCGAAGATGCCACCGAGGCGCGAGAGGCTGATCTCGTCGATCGGATTACTGTCATTGACCACGACCACAGCGGCATCGTAGGCGAAGGGGTAAATGCTGAACTCATCGCGGGGCACCTCGGTGCTCTCGGGCACGGCGATGATGGCGAGATCGATCTCGTCGGAACGGAGGCGATCTAGCGCAGGTAAACTGCCGATGCTATCGACGACGAAGGTCGTGTCGTTCTCTTCGCCGTAAGCTTCGAGTGGCGCCTGGATGTAGTCGGCGAGCAGGTCGGAAGCGGCGATGCGGATTTCTTCGGCCTGGGCGGAAGCGATCAGTGTGAGGGGTAGGAGAAAAAGTGTTTTGCCAAAATTCATGGTCAATCGTCGTTGGAGTGTCTGAGTCATGCGTATTAAACTATGCTCTCTTTGTGAATGCTACGCTTGGAGAGTCAAACTCTAAGCTGAACGCGCTACTTCTGCACGTCGAGTTCTGGCCACTGGATGAGTTTACGGTGGAGCGTGCGGCGGCTGATGCCCATGAGCTCGGCGGCGTGCGTGCGGTTGCCGTTGGCTTTAATCAGGGCGTTTCGGAGGAGGCGTTTTTCGTTTACCTCCTTACTGAGGGTCGGGCTGCTAGCGAGCGCTTCTGGCTCAGCGGCGTAAGCTTCGGCCTGATTGTGGTATTTAGCGTCGAGGTCGTATTCAGTGATTTGATTGCCCCGCTTGAGCACGACGGTGTTTTCGCAAAAGTTGCGCAACTCGCGGATGTTGCCCGGCCAGCGGTAGGCGCGGAGCACCTTGATCGCGCCGTCGGTCAGGTCGATCGGGGGCAGCTCGTTCTCCTCGGCGAAGTAGTCGATGTAGTGGTTGAGCAGCATGGGCAGGTCTTCTGGGCGCTCACGCAGCGGCGGCAAGTGGATCGTGACCACGTTAAGCCGGTAGAGGAGATCTTCGCGGAACTCGCCGCGCTTGGACATTTCGGTGAGGTTACGATTTGTCGCGCAGACGAGGCGAACATCGACTTTTACAGGTTTGGAGCTGCCTAGGCGCTCGAAGCTGCGGGTTTCGAGGAAGCGGAGGAGTTTGACCTGGGTCGACGCATCGATCTCGCCGATTTCATCGAGAAAGAGGGTGCCGCCGTCGGCGGCCTCGAAGCGGCCGATCCGCCGCTCGGTCGCGCCCGTGTAAGCGCCCTTTTCGTGGCCGAAGAGTTCGCTCTCCAGCAGATTGGCCGCGAGGGCGGCGCAGTGGATGGGCACAAAGGCTTGGCGAGAGCGGTTGCTGTTCTGGTGGATGGCCTGCGCGATGAGTTCTTTACCCGTGCCCGTCTCGCCTTCGAGTAGGACGGTGGCCTTGGAGGGGGCCACAAGTTTGACCTTGTCCAGCACGTCGATCAGGCTGGGCGAGTTGCCCACGATGCCTTCGAAGCTGTATTTCTTGTCGAGGCGCTCGTGTAGGACGACGTTTTCCTCTTCGATCTGGCGGCTCTGGAGGGCGCGCTTGATGATGATTTCCAGCTTTTCGAGGCTGACGGGCTTGGTCAGGAAGTCGAACGCGCCCCGCCGCATCGCCTCAACCGCAGTTTCGACGTTTCCGTAGGCCGTCATCATAATACAAATCGGACGGTTCGGCAGCTTGATGGCGCGGTCGATCACCTTGAGCCCGGACTTACCCGCCATGCGGAGGTCGGTCAACACGACGTCGAAAGTCTCCGCCTCCATCAGGTTAAAGGCTTCGTCCGCACCCGAAGCCAAATAGACTTCATACTCCTCTTCCAGAGCGAGGCCAAGCCCTTCACGGGTGTTTTTCTCATCATCGACAATTAAAATAGTTGCTGGCATGTGAGACAATAAGGCACATTCCGCCAAACAATGCAATATTCTGATTGCAATGAAACCGATCGCTTTCTCCTTTGTCTATTCACATGCCGCAAGCACCTTTGCGAACCTAGCAATTTACTATGAGCCAAGATTCAAACACACCTGAAATCGAAGAAAAACTCCAATCGGCGATCCAATGGATTCCGACGCTCCGTGAGGAAATCGGACGCGTCATTGTCGGCCAGCACTATCTGGTGGATCGCCTATTGGTCGGTCTACTCGCCAACGGCCACGTCCTGCTCGAAGGCGTGCCGGGTCTAGCCAAGACGCTAAGTATCCGCACCCTCGCCTCGGCCACAGCGGCGGACTTCAAGCGTATCCAATTCACGCCCGATCTACTCCCCGCCGACATCATCGGCACACTTATATATAGTCCGAAGGAAAACACCTTCCATACCCGTAAGGGCCCCATTTTTGCCAACTTGATTCTAGCCGACGAGATTAACCGCGCGCCCGCCAAGGTGCAGAGCGCTCTGCTCGAAGCCATGCAGGAGCACCAAGTCACGATCGGCGATACGACCTACCCCCTGCCCGAGCCTTTCCTCGTGCTGGCTACAGAAAACCCCATCGACCAGGAAGGCACCTACCCGCTGCCCGAGGCACAGGTTGATCGCTTTATGCTCAAGCTCAAGGTCGGCTACCCCAGCAAAACTGACGAGCGCGCCATCCTCGATCGCATGTCCTCGACTGCGCCGGATCTAAGCGTCAACGCCGTCACCACACTCGACGAGATCAGCGAAGCCCGCGCCCTGGTCAACGAGGTCTTTGTCGATCCAAAGATCCGCGACTACATCGTCGATCTCATCCTCGCCACCCGCGACCCCGCCCAATACAAACTCGAGCTCGGCCAATACATCCAGTTCGGCGCCAGTCCCCGCGCCACGATCAGCCTGACACTCGCCGCCAAAGCATGGGCACTGATGCAAGGCCGTGCCTACGTCATCCCGCAGGACATTAAGGAAATCGGTATGGACGTGCTCCGCCACAGAGTGATCCCCTCCTACGAAGCCGAGGCCGAAGAGATCAGTAGCGAAGACCTCGTCACATCGATCTTCGACGCCGTGCCAGTGCCCTAGAAACGGTTCATCAGTTTTTCCGTTTTCGGTTTCCCCGTTTTGTTCATTCAGCGCCCATAGGGCACACGCTTCATTCATCCCTTCGGGACAAATTGTTCCAATTTACCATTTCCGCGCTTCCGCACTCCATCAACTTTTCAATTTGTGACTCCCTCTGATGTTATTAAAAAAGTCCGTCGCCTCGAGATACGTACGAGGCGACTCGTCACCGACTCGGTGACGGGGGCTTACCATAGCTCCTTCAAAGGGCGCGGAATGGACTTCGAGGAAGTGCGCGAATACGCCATCGGCGACGATGTAAGGACGATTGATTGGAACGTATCGGCCAAGATGGATCGCCCCTTCGTCAAAGTCTTCCGCGAAGAGCGAGAGCTCACCCTCATGCTGTTGATCGATCTAAGCGCCTCTGGTATCTTTGGCTCAGTCGAGCAAAGTAAGCGCGAGCACGCCGCCGAGATCGCTAGCGTGATCGCATTTTCCGCTTCGCAAAACAACGATAAGGTCGGCCTGCTACTCTACACCGACGAGGTCGAGCACTACATCCCACCGAAAAAAGGTCGCCGCCACATATTACGCGTCATCCGCGACATTCTTTTTTTTAAGCCACACGGGAAGAGCACCAATCACAAAGCCGCGCTCGACTACCTCAACCGCGTGCAACGCCGTAAGAGCGTCGTCTTCCTCATCTCAGACTTCCTCGAAGATAACGCCCCGCTCGCCACTCCCGACGCCCCACTCTTCACAACTCTCGCTCTGACCCATCAGCGCCACGATCTCGTCAGCATCGCACTGAGCGACCCCCGCGAATACGAACTGCCCGAAGTCGGACTGATCACTCTCGAAGACGCCGAAACCGGCGAGATGGTCGAGGTCGACACCAGTAGCCGCAGTGTCCGTGAGCGCTACGCGAAACTCGCACAAGAACGCCGCGAAACCTTCCAAACCGGCATGCGTAAAAAAGGCCTCGACTGGATCGAGGCTCGCACCGATCAGCCCTACCTCCCCGCGCTTCGTCAACTCTTCGCCCGCCGCGCCAGCCGACATTAGATGAAATACTGAAATTTTAGAAACGCTGAAACTTCAAAAACCAATAACTGATAAACCCACACTCACTCACCCATGTTTCTCGCACAGATGCCAACCCCGCAATTACCGCCGCTCCCCAATGGGCCGGCGCTTGATCGCGCGCGCGGCCCGATCGAGATATCTGCTTATGAACCTTGGCAAATCGTGCTGGCTGTCGGCTTTTGCGTCCTTTTTATCGGCCTACTATTTTGGCTGTTTCTGCGCGCACGTCAAAAAGGCAAGCCCATCACCCCGCCCTACGAGGCAGCCATCGCTGAGCTCGAAACTGCCGCGCAGCTGACCAGCGAAGACGACGAACGCTTCGCCGTGCTCAGCTCGCAAGCGCTCCGCCGCTACCTTGAAGATGGCCTCGGGCTGCGCTTCAGCGCCCGCACAAGTGAGGAGTTTCTCAAAAACCTGAAAAGCAATACGGCCTTTGATCAAGGATTTCAAAATCGACTAAGCGAAGCCCTCGCCCTCTTTGATCGAATCAAATTTGCACAGCAAGCCATCAGCCAAGAAGAACGTATCCGCATATCGGATACGGTGCGCAGTCTCATCGATCAAGCGCACGCATCTGTCGAGCAGGGAGGAGCCAAGCCATGAGCTTCTTTCAATTCAACGACCCTACTTTCTTTTTCCTCCTGCTCTTGATCCCCATCCTAGCATGGTGGGCAGGGCGCATGGGCCCCGAGGCTGCCGTCCGCTTTTCAAGCACTGCGCTGCTTAAAGAGATCAGCCACAACCGCCACAGCCGCCCGGGCAAACTACTTTTCGGCCTCCGCCTGCTTGCTTTGGTCGCGCTTATCGCCGCACTCGCCCGCCCGCAAGTCGGTCGGATCAACGACAGCACCGAAGCCGAAGGCATCGACATCGTCGTCACGCTCGACCTCTCCGGCTCGATGCGGGCACTCGATCTCTCCACCAACGATGACATCGTGACCCGCCTCGACGCAGCAAAGCGCGTGGTCGATGACTTTATCAGCAAGCGCGAATTTGACCGCATCGGCCTCGTCGCCTTTGCGGCCAATGCCTACGTGGTCAGCCCACTGACGCTCAACCACGACTGGTTGAAGCGTAACTTAGAACGCCTCGAGCTCGGCGAGATCGACGGAGGCGGCACCGCCATCGGCACCGCGCTCGGAGCGAGTGTGAATCGCCTCCGCGACCACGAAGCCCGCAGCCGTATCGTCATCCTCCTGACTGACGGCGAAAACAACGCCGGCGCCGTTTCCCCCATCGCCGCCGCCGAAGTCGCCAAGACACTCGGCGTGAAGGTTTACACCATCGCCACAGGCAAGAAGGGGCGCGTCCCCATCCCCGACACCGACCGCAACGGCCGGGTCATTCGCGACCGCGACGGTGCCCCCGTCTACCGTGGGCGTACCGACATTTCCAACTACGATGAGGCCGAACTCACTGAGATCGCCGAGCTCACTGGCGGTCGTTTCTTTAGCGCCACCGAAGACGGCGACCTCGAACGTATCTACGACGAGATCGACGAACTCGAAACGACTAAGATCGAGCTACGTTCGTATGCCACCTTCACGGAGCTATTCATCTGGCCAGCCAGCCTCGGCTTGCTCCTACTCGGCCTCGAACAACTCCTTCGTAACACCCGCTACCGCCGCCTGCCATGAGTTTTGAGGAACCCATCTGGCTCACCCTCACCCCGATCCTGCTTCTGCTTTTCGGCGGCATGGTCGCGTATGGTTTCCGGCGGCGCGATGCCCTGCTTGGTCGCTTCGCGGCCAGCCGTTTGCTCGATCAGCTCACCGAAAAAGCCAGCCTCTCGCGCACTTGGATCAAGGCAGGCTGTGTTCTAATCGCAGTCGTCGCAGTCGGCATCGCGCTGGCTCGCCCACAACTCGGCGTCGAGTGGTCGGAGCGTAAAGCGCGCGGCCTCGACATCGTATTTGTGCTCGACAGCTCCAAGAGTATGCTCGCCACCGACCTGCGCCCGACCCGCTTGGATCGCGCCAAGCTCGCCATTATCGATTTGGTCGAGCGTCTAGAGAGTGACCGCATCGGCCTAGTCGCTTTTGCCGGACAAGCCTTCCTGCAAACGCCACCTACGCTCGACTATTCCGCCTTTCGCGAGAGCCTCGACGCCATCGACCCGAGTATCATGACGAGCGGTGGCAGCGATCTCGGTAATGCAATCAAAGAAGCGGCCGAAGCCTTCCCTTCGGAAAACAACGTCAAAGTCGTCGTCCTCCTGACCGACGGCGAAGACCTCGGTGGCAACGCCGCCAGCGCAGCCGCTGCCGCCCAAAAAGTCGGCATCCAAGTATTCGCCATCGGTATCGGCACGCCCGAAGGCGAGTATCTCAAAATCCGCAACAGACAGGGCATCGAAGAGTTCGTCCGCGATGCCGAAGGCCAACCCGTGCTGAGCCAGCTCGACGAAGCCACACTGCAAGCCATCGCAGAAGCCACCGGCGGTAGTTACAGCCGGCTCAGCAGCGAATCGCTGGATCAGCTCTACACTTCGGTCATCGCCACCCTCCCACGCGAGGAACGCGAGTCCGAGCTAAAGGAAATTCGCATTGAACGATTCCAGTGGGCACTCACCGCCGCAATATTCTTCCTTGTATTGGATATTCTGATACGCCGACGCCGTCGCGCAGCCATTCACACCAGCCTCATTTTATTGACTGTCTTCATATTCAATCCAAGCGAAGCGCTGGCTCAGGCGGAAGAGGCGATCGACGCACGCAGCAGCTACAACCAAGCTTACGAAGCACTCACTGCGGGGGATTACGAATCAGCCCGAAAAGGCTACGAAGCCGCGCTTTCGCAGACTGACGATCTCAGCCTGCAGCGCGACGCGCTCTACAACATGGCACACGCCACCTACCAGCAAGGCCGCGCTTCCTACGAAGGCGGCGACCCTCAAACCGCCTTGGAGCAAATGAAGGATGCCGAAGCACTCTTCAGTTCCGCTCAAGAAATCGACCCGGACGATACTTCAATTCAGCCAGACCTTGAACAAGTCTCGAAAGTTCGCGAGACCATCGAGAAGTTAATCGAGCAACAACAAGAGCCAGAACAGCCCGAACAATCAGAAGATTCAGAAGATTCAGAAGAGAATCAAGACTCTGAACAAAACCAAGAGGAGTCTCAGGACGGAGAGGAATCCGAGCCATCGGAGAACTCCGAGCAAGACCAACAGGGCGACGAATCAGAACAAGACCAACAGGGCGAACCAGGCGAACAGAATGACGAAAGCTCAGAGCCATCGAGCCAAGGCCAGGACGGCTCCGAAGGCGAAGAATCCGAACAGTCAGGCGACCCAACAGACTCCGAACAAACCGACGAAGAACCCGAAGGCGATTCATCAGCAGGCAGCGAACAAGAGTCCACCCAAGACCCCGTGGACGACATCCCCGAGCCGCAGCTCGGCGAAGAAAGCGAAGACGCCCCCTCAGAGGAAGGTCAGCAAGCCGGCGCGCCCGAACCCACCGAGGGCGAAGCTTCCGAAGAAGGCCAAAGCGGAACGGGCAGTATGCCCGGTGAACCAATCGAAGGCATGACCGAGGCCGAGGCTGCCGCCCTACTCGATTCCTTGCGCGGCAAAGAAACCCTCCTCCCTTTTATCGACCAATCACGCGGCGGACGCCAATCTGACCCCCGCGACTGGTAAACATTTCAGCTATGCATCGAATCAAGTTCATATCCGCACTCCTCCCTTGGCTCATCGCGCTCTCGACATCCGCCGAGATCAGCGTGACCACCGTCTTCAATCCACCGCGCATCGCGATGGGCGACCAGGCGCAGTATGTCGTCGAGGTCAAAGAGACTAGCACCAACAAGCAGCCAGAGGTCGAACGCGTCACTAGCTTGCCGATTGCTCAAAGTGGTGGCCTCGCCCTGACCAATGGTCGAACCTCCACCAGCCAGCGAACCAACATTATCAACGGTGCGGCCGAATACAATGTGACGCAGCAGCTCATCATCGACGCCAAACCGCCCCGCGTCGGGAAGTTCACCATCCCCACTTACGTCTTCCAGTATAAAGGGCAAACATATCGCGCGCCGGCCGCCACCCTTGAGGTGGTCGAGCGCTCTGAAGATGCCGGCCCCACCACCGATGAGTTGATCTTTCTGAAAGCCGATACCCCCGACCAGCTCTATGTCGGCCAAACCACTCCCCTCCAGCTCAAGCTCTACATATCGGAAGGCGTCCGCCTCACCGGTCTCAATAGTTTCGACCGCAGCGCCGACGGCTTTACTATCAGCGAGTTGCCCGAGAACCTAGAGACCACAGAAATCGTAAAAGGACGCCGCTACCGTGTGCTCACTTGGCCACTCACGATCACCCCGATCCAGACCGGCGAGCAGGACTTGAACTTTCAGTTCACCGTCTCCGCCAGCTTGCCCGGGCAAAACAATCGCCGCGATCCCTTCGGCGGACGCAGCTTCGGGAGCAGTGTGTTTGGAGGCATCTTCGGCCGCACCGAGCGCTTCACGCTCTACACGGAGCCGACGCAGGTAGAAGTCTTACCGCTCCCCACGACTGGCCAGCCCAGTGCTTTCACCGGAGCGATTGGCGATTTCACGATGCAGGTCTATACCGATCGTAAGAGCACCCAAGCAGGCGAGCCTATCATGCTCTCCGTCGAGATTTCCGGTAGTGGCAACTTCGACCGAATCAACGGCCCCGCGATCCCCGAAACAGACGCTTGGCGCAGCTACGACCCCGAGTCCATCTTCCAGCCCCGCACCGCCGACAGCGTGCTGCGCGGGACTAAGCGCTTCGACTACGTGATGATTCCAAACCAGGCAGGCACCATCGAGATTCCAGAAATAAGCTTCGCCTACTTCGAGTCGCAGGCCAAACGCTACACCGAGCTCCGCTCACCCACCATCTCGATCGAAGTCAGCCCGTCGGATCAACCAGCCACCTCGACCGCACCCAGCATCCAAGCCCCCACGCCGAGAACTGAAGTCATCCCCTTGCAACAAGAGCTCAGTATGGAGGAAGCCCTCCTCACCCTCGACTATCGTCCGAAGGCCAGTAATCGAATCGGCGCAAGCACGTGGAAAGATACCCGTTTCTGGGCGATTAATGCACTCATCGCGCTCATCCTGATCGCTACCTGCTTCTGGCTGAGCCGCAAGCGCCGCCTCGCCGAAGACCCCGCCTACGCCGATCGGCACGCGGCCAAAAGAGAGTATCGCACAGCTAAAACAGCCGCACAACAAGCCAAGGACGCCGAGAGCTTTTACGCCCACGCCCAAAGCGCCATACGCCTCGCTGTGACTTGCCGAACCACAAAAAACCACCGCACCGCTAATACAGACAAACTATCCGCCGCCATGCAGAGCGTAGGCGTCTCCCAGCAAACCATCGCGCAAATCAGCGAACTCTTCGCCACCGCCGACGCTCAACGCTTCGCAGGCAAAGCTACAGCCGATGACCTGAGCACAGCCAAATCAGAACTGGAAAGGATTTTAAAAGCACTATGAAAACGCCCAAGTTATTGATCAAGTTTGTTGGAGTCCCGGCCTTAGCCGGCCTTACCACCCTTCGCAGCCGCCTACAGGCGAGACTCCAACCCTATGCTCGGCACTTCGCCATCGCATGCCTAGCTATAATAATCCCCCCCGCACTCCACGCCGACGACTTCCAGTCCGGCCTCGACGCGTATCACGAATCTCAATACGCCGAAGCTGCCGCCGCCTTTGAGCGCAAGCTCGAAGGCAGCGAAAGCGCAAGCGCCCGTCATAATCTCGCGTTAAGCCTCTACCAACAAGCCCAGCCCGCCGAGGCCGTTTGGCAACTCGAACGCGCCGTGCGACTCGACCCGCTGAACGAAAGCTACCTCTTCAAGCTCGGCGCGCTCCGTCAGCAACTGGGGCTCTACGAACTACCCACCACATGGTGGCAGAGCGCCGCTAACGTCCTCGCCCAAAGCATTTGGATTTGGATCGCCAGTATCGGCTTCTGGATCGTGGTCGCAGCCATCATGCTGCCGCGCATCGGCGGCTTCAACCGCCCGATCGTGTTAAAACTCCTGCTCGGTTTCGCGACTTTCGCGCTCCTCCTCAGCACTGCTGCGCTCATCATTCACTCCACTCAACAGGCCTCCGGAGTCGTCGTTTCGAACGAGGGGGTCATGCTGCATCATGCCCCCGCCAGCGCCGCCCCCGAGGCCGGCCTCGCCCGCCCCGGTGAGCGCGCCCATATACTCGATCAGCACAAAGACTTCCTCAAAATCGAAACCGAGGCCAAGATCACCGGCTGGATCGAACAAAGTCAGTTTCGAGAGTTATAGGCGGTGCTCATTCGTAGGGGCTAAGACTTCAATTTGAAGTCAATTCGCGGAGGGTTTCGCATCGCAGGTTCGTTCTGTGCAGCATGATCCCGAAAAATGCAATTCTCTGACACGACAAATGTCTGTTCGCTGATTAGGCGGCGCAATTAATCCTAAAAAGATGAGTTGAACCGTTAATTAAGAAGACATAAACTACTGATAATCAAATACTTTAAAGGGAAGGGATGATTCTTCGCTGTTTTTAGTGGATAGATAAGGTCAGTGCTCTGAGTTTAAACCACGGATGGACACAGATAACCACGGATTTGAATACGTCAGAGTGGATCTGTGTCCATCCGTGGTTTAATCCTGCGTCGGGTAAGCCTCCCCTATTATATTTTTGAGTCAGCCTTCTTCGCAAGCAACACCGGGCGCTCAACCAGCGAGCACGCCACGACCATTGCAATCGTAGCGGAAACGGGAACCGCTTTCGACCTTCTAGCCAAGGCTCTACTGAGAATAAGCCGTCCTTAACCACAACCTGACAATACGCGGGCGCGAAGCGAAGAGCCGGTCTCAAAAACCTATGAGGCGCTCCAAATCGTTACCGATTCGGCTACAATCTGAAAAAATGTAGCCGAAAGCGTGAGCTTTTGGGCTCTTCACGGAAGTGCGTTTAGGGCACTACCTAAGCCTCTGATCTATAGTACTTAGTGGGATTTTAAGGATTCTTCGCTATTTTAGTGGATAGAGGAGGTCAGTGCTCTGAGTTTTAACC
>Ga0222662_1001155_pt1 | contig 13976 bp, 10 predicted proteins | sample AntAcemetagen600_FD_179821 | JGI IMG/M metagenome (GOLD analysis project Ga0222662, IMG submission 179821) | Saline water microbial communities from Ace Lake, Antarctica - #600 | ecosystem: Environmental > Aquatic > Non-marine Saline and Alkaline > Saline | place: Antarctica: Ace Lake...
TCGTGCCGATGACCAGTGGTTTCCCATGGGCCGCGCACAATTCTGCTAGGCCGGGGGTGCTTTCGTGGGAACTAAAATCCACGACCACTCCGGAATCAGCCATCGAGTCCTTCGGGTTCGAGGCGATGTCGCAGGCAGCCACGATACGGCAACCTTCCTCTTCTGCAACGGAGGTAATGGCTTGGCCCATGCGCCCTTCGGCACCATTAAGAAGTATTGGCATTGTCATGAAGATAAGCGTAGCGCGGGTGGGTTCGGGCGATCAATCACTAACCGTAACTGACCCCCGCTTGAGAAAAGTTGTTGTCGGGAAGGATTTTACCCTCTAACAAAAAGCGGTTTTATGTCTGTGGACCTCAAGAAATTGATCGAGGCTCTTCTGTTTTCAACTTCGGAACCTCTTGCTGTGCGTGAGCTGCATCGCGTGCTCGCGGGTGCCCACGAGCAATCGTTGGCGGATGCCGATGCGGAAGCGACGGCTGGCGAGGAGGAAGATTTCGTCGGCGAAGCGGCTGTGCCTCCACCGCCAGCTACTCCCCGTCTGCGCGAAATGATTCGTGAATTGCGGGATGATTGGCGTTCCAAGGATTCGGTCTATGACCTCGCCGAGACGGCCGATGGCTACCGCATGGTCGTGCGCCCCGCTTACGGGGATGCGGTTCGGCTACTGCGGAAAGAACCCCGACCAGCGCGCTTGAGCATGGCGGCTATGGAGACCCTCTCCATCGTTGCCTATCGCCAGCCGGTGACGAGGGCCGATATTGAGCGGATCCGTGGTGTCTCAGCCGACAGTGCTCTATCCCGTTTGGCGGAACACCAGCTGGTCGAGGCGACCGGAAGAGCGGAGCAGCCGGGTCGACCCATCGTTTACGGAACAACGGAAAAGTTTTTGGAATTTTGTGGAGTCAAATCGGTGGAAGATCTTCCCTCGTCCGATGTCCTGACCCCCGCCCGACTGGATGCCTGGTTGGGTGAAGACGAAGAAGAAGAGTCCCCCGGCACCGTCGATATGGGGCTTCCGGAAGTGGAATCGGAAACCGGAGATCCTCCCGAAGAAGAACAAACGGAGGAGGTCCGGTGAGCGAATCACTTACTGAACTGCGAGACCGCATCAACCGGATTGACCGTGACTTGGTTGCAGCTCTTGACGAGAGAGTTCGCCTGGCGGCACAGATCGGGCAGACGAAAGCGCGCGATGGAGTGCCGGTCTTCGATCCGGCTCGGGAGGATGATGTCCTGGATCGGGCGGAAGCCGCGGGGGATGGATCATTTCCCACCCACGCATTACGGAGAATATTTCGGGAAATCATCTCGGCCTCCATTTCTCACCAAAAACAATTGGTGATCGGTTTTCTCGGGCCGGAATCCACTTTCACCCACCAGGCGGCCAGAGAATGCTTTGGCTCCAGCGTGGAATTTCGTGCGTATCGTACGATCCCCGAGGTATTCCGGGCCGTAGAGCGCGGGGCGGTGGACTACGGGGTGGCGCCGGTCGAAAATTCGATTCAGGGATCGGTTTTTGCCACCCTCGATTCGTTGGTCGATGCGGACCTGCGTATCATCGCCGAGAGGCGGTTGAGCATCGAGCATTGCCTGATTTCCAGAGAGGAGTTGAGCGATATTCAACGTGTCTACTCCAAAGACCAAGCACTCGGCCAATGCCGGGATTGGTTGGCGCTCAACTTGCCACACGCGGAGCTTATCGACGCTACATCCACGGCGCGGGCGGTTGAGATTGCAGCAGGGGAGAAGGGGTCGGCGGCTATTGCCGGTGCACTTGCAGCCGCCGAGTATGATTTGCCTGTTCTGGAAAGAGGGATACAGGACGTGCGGAATAATTACACGCGTTTCCTCGTTCTCGGGCGTCCGGAGTCGGCGCCCTCCGTTCCCCAGGAACGGGCGCGGACCGCTCTCGTATTGACGATCTCCGACGCACCGGGTGCCTTGCAGTTGGCTTTGGGACCATTTGCCGAGCGCGGGATTAACCTGAGTCGGATCGAGTCCAGACCCAGCCGCAAGAAGGCTTGGGATTATCTCTTTTTCATCGAGTTTGCCGGGCACGAGGAATCGCCCGAAGTGGCGGAAGTGCTTGAAAAATTGAGGTCTATCTGTCCCCTTGTAAAAGTGTTGGGCAGTTTCCCAGTGGCAGACAAACTTGACTGATTGATCCACGAGCCGAACATTGCACTACTATTTCAACAAATTGCGTTCACAACAATTATGGCCATTTTCCCGAGCAGACGAAGTCACAAAAGCCCAATTACCAAGAGGTGTGAGGATGACTCCGTCACCAAATTGCGGCTGAAATACGCTCCCTATTATTACACTTTTGACCGCCAAGAGGGAACTCAGGTTTGGCGGGACGGGAAATCCTACACTATGCTCTCGAGCAATGACTATCTCGGATTGGGTTCTCACCCGAAAGTCATTGAGGCGGGCAAGGCAGCTATCTCGAAGTGGGGTAGCAGCACGACGGGTGCACGGTTGGCAAACGGTAGCCGCTCCTATCATACGGAGTTGGAGGAAGAATTGGCTGATTTTATCGGCAAGGAAGCCTGCCACATTCACGCTGCGGGTTATCTCTCCTGTATGTCGGCAGTGGCGACATTCGCCGAACGCGGCGATCTGATCGTAGTCGACAAAAACGTTCACTCTTCCCTTTGGTCGGGGATCAACCTCAGTGGGGCGTCTGCGGAACGTTTCATTCACAACAACCCGGACGACCTCAAGGACGTGCTGGTTCATGAGGACCCAGCCCGGGCGAAACTCCTCCTCTTTGAGGGTGTATATTCCATGGAAGGCCACGTAGCCCGTATGCCCGAGCTTATCGATGTTGCCCGCGATAACGACATGTTCTCGGTGATGGATGATGCCCACGGCTTCGGCGTGATGGGACCCGGCGGCAGAGGAACGGCAGCACACTTCGGGCTGGAGTCGGAGGTGGATGTGATCTCGGGGAGCTTCTCAAAGGCACTCTCAAGCACGGGCGGTTTTGTTGCCAGTTCCCGGTCGATGATCGATTATTTGCGCACCCATTCGAAACAGACGATCTTCAGCGCGGCGATCGCCCCCACCCAGGCCGCTTGTGCCCTCGCTTCCCTGCGTTTGCTCAAGGAAGAGCCGGAACATTTGGAGCGTCTCTGGCACAACACCCGCCGCTACAAGAAAATGTTGCTGGATTTGGGGCTCGATACCTGGGGCAGTGAAACACCGGCCATGCCGATCGTTCTCGGAACGAAGGAGCGGGTTTACGCCTTTTGGAAGGATCTTCTCTCAAAAGGGGTTTTCACGGTCATGTCCGTAGCACCGGGAGTTCCTCCCGGCAAAGATCTTGTGCGGACCGCAATCTCAGCCCGCCATTCCGACGAAGACTTGGATAAAGTCGGCGAGGCAATTGCCTTCGCCGCTAGAAATCTATAGCCAGCTGGTCACCCATCTACAGTGGGGGATTGCTGAAGCCTTCTTCTCGGAAAACCACAAGGGGAGCTTATTCGCCTCGCGGAAACATAATTGCCCAATGCTGATCATCTGTCCGTTAAGAAGCCGGGGCTGAAGCCCCCGCCCACTTCCCTGCGGTGGCGCGGCGACAAGCGCCGGACCCTACGTGGATCAGAACGGCGCGGCGACAAGCGCCGGACCCTACCTTTACGGATTAGGATTTCAATGATCCCACCCGTAGGGACCCGACCTTGTGTCGGGCCGTCTTCTACCTCTTGAAGCTTGGCAGTAACCGTTGGCGGATATAGTCGATTGCCAAGCTATAATAGATTCAGTTTGCCTGATTAAAACGGGTAGAATGTTACAAAGATTCTGTTTTGCTGGAAAAAACTGACCTGAAATCGCTGGATCGCCCGAGAATTAGTTGATTTACTGGTGATGCTTGGTCAGTGTCGCCGTTTCCATGCGTTTCTCCCTTCCTTCCATCTTCCCGATACTACTACTACTATCGGGTCTGTTTGCAGTTTCTGGTCTACCAGCCCAGGAGCTTGAATCACCGACGGTGGTCAAGGAAGTACGGGTTCTGTATGATGGATTTCCTTCGGTGAGTGAGGCTTTGATCCGTGGAAATATTCAGGTTCAGAAAAACGCCCTTTTCCAGCAGGCAGCGGTAGACCGGTCGATTCGGTCCCTCTACCGGACCGACTTTTTTGAGTTCATCACCGCAGATGTGGATGAGGTGGGGGGGGATGAAGTCGTTGTCACCTTTCGGGTGAAAGCGAAATACCGGATTGAACGGATCGAGTTTCGGGGCAATGACAAGATCAGTAATTCGCGATTGCGCGATGAGATTTCCACCGAGGAAGGCGATTTCTTTGATGAGTTTAGGGCTAAATCCGATCAGGACTCTATTTTGGCTCTATATCTGACGAAAGGGTATTCGAACGTCGATGTGGACTACGAGTCCATTCGCGACGATGCAACCGGAAGAGTCGATGTGATCTTTACGATATCCGAAGGCCAAAAAGTGCGTGTGGGAGATATTACTTTCACGGGGATCGGTGACATTTCCGCCTCCAGACTCCGCAGTATCATGCAGCTTAAGGAATGGAATTTTTTCACATCATGGCTGACGGGATCCGGTCGTTTTGATCCAGATCTCTTGATCGATGACCGCCAAACCCTCTTGGCTTACATTCGGGACCAAGGTTACTTGGACGTGGAGATACCGGAATCAGCTCTCACCATCAGCTATCCGAAGGCAAATGTAGTCGATATTAATGTGGAGGTGGATCTCGGGAAGCAGTATTCGGTCGGGACCATTGCTATCGCGGGGAACACTCTTTTCGCGGATCAAGAGATCTTAGAGGCGATTGATCTGGAGCCCGGCGACGTATTTTCTCCCTCGAAAGTAGGGGCAGCTGGTGAGGAGATTCGACTCTTTTACGGTGCGGATGGCTATCTGGAGACTTTCGTGCGTGCGATGCGTTCTCCCAACCTGGAGACGGGAGCCATCGATTTGACCTACAGGGTTTCGGAAAGCGGCAAGTTTGAAGTCGAGTCGATCAATATTCAGGGCAACACGAAGACTAAAAGCATCGTGATCATCCGTGAGCTGGCTCTCGCGCCCGGACAAACCTTTGACTTGGTGCGGATGCGCAACAGTCAGTTGCGATTGGAGAATACGCGCTACTTTGATTCAGTATCCCTGCGACCGGAATCCACCAACATCCCCGGCAGAAAAGATTTGAGCATCGTTGTTCAGGAAGGGCGGACCGGAAACCTGACTTTCGGGGCTGGCTTCAGCTCACTGGAGAAGGCGGTCTTTTTCGCTGAGATCAGCCAGGGGAATTTTGATATCTTCAACTGGCGTTCCTATTTTCAAGGCGATGGGCAAAAATTCCGTCTCCGGTTTCAGATTGGTTCCCGGAGCAATGAGGTCGTTCTCTCCTTTGAGGAGCCGTGGTTGTTTGAGCAACGGTTGGCTCTTGGTTTTGAGTTGTTCCGCCGGGAAACAGATTTTAACAGTTCGGTTTACAACGAGTTGCGAACCGGTTTTGAAGTCTATTTGCGCAAGCGCCTCTTTGAACTCGTCGAGGGCCGGTTGAGTTACAGTCTGGAGCAAGTTAATATTTTTGACGTAGCCGAGGATGCCTCGGACCAGATCAAAGACGAAGAGGGTGATAATTTAATTTCCAAAGTAGGCGGCACCCTGATCCGCGATACACGCGATCGACTCATTCTTACCCGCACAGGGAATCGGGTGGAATTTAACACGCAGGTTGCTGGCGGCCCTTTTGGTGGAGATATTGACTATTGGAAGAATCAATTCCGCGCCTCCCAATTTATCCCAACCTTTGACGCTTTGAATCAGGGGATGGCCTTTTTCGGGAGAATTGGGACAATTGTCCCCTACGGTGACAGCGATGTTCCCTTCTTCGACCGATGGTTCCTCGGTGGTCCGAATACCCTTCGAGGGTTTGGCTTCCGCGATGTTGGACCGAAAGACGAGAATAACGAGCCGATCGGCGGTAATTCTTTCGCCTACCTCTCGGCTGAATACATGTTCCAATTGGCCCAACCCCTTGAGTTCGTGCTCTTCTACGATTGGGGATTCGTGAATCCTGAAGACTGGGATTTCAATTCTGCCGGATACAACGATAACTGGGGATTTGGCTTTCGCGTATTCATTCTCGGGGCTCCCCTTCGGTTGGATTTCGGGTTTCCCATTACCTCAGACGATAATAATGACGATGGAATGCAGTTTAATTTTTCATTCGGCACCCGCTTCTGATAACAATACTTGAAAGAACAAGTTTTTTCGTTCCACTGAAACTCATCTAACACAAAATCCTATGATCAAAAAAAACATCACTATCCTATTCGCCCTCTTGGCAGGGTCTATTTTTGCAACCGCCCAAGATGCGCCAAAAATCGCCATTGTTGATTTGGACCTCGTCCTGAGTCAGTACGACAATTTCAGCGAGGCGAAAACTGAGCTGCAGAGTCAGCAACAGCGTGCAGACGCGGAACTTCGCCCTATGGTCGATTCCATCAATGCCCTGCGTGAAGAAATTCAAGCAGTTGCCGACCGTATCAACAATCCGACCAGCAGCGAAGAGTCCCAAATGGAGGCCCGTCGTGAAATGCAAACTTTGCAGGCTCAGCTTGAACAAAGTGCCGTCGAATTCCAACGCTTACGCGCAGAAGCTCAAAGGACAATTGCCCAGAGAGAACAAAACATGATGGCTATGGTTCTTGATGATTTACGTGGTGCCGCTGCTACTGTTGCAGAAAACGAAGGCTATGACCTTGTCCTCAGCAGCCAGAATCAAATCGTTCTTTTCTTCAGCGGTGCGATGGAAATCTCTGATGAGGTTCTCGCCGAGTTGCAGAAAGAGGGTGAGTCTGAGTAATATCAGTCACCAATCAGCACGATTTTTCGGAGCCAGTGAGAATCATTCGAGAGTGTAGTATTCCCTCGAAATTCTCACTGGGCTATTTCGTTATGACTCCTTGAGAATTTAGCCGATATCAATTAATGAGGTTTTCGGTTTCATTTGCAGATTTCTTGTCCGAGGTTGGCGCATGCGATGTCGAAGGGGAATGGCGCGGTGAAATCCAGGGCATTTCGACCTTGAAAGAGGCACAGGAGGGAGATTTATCCTTTTTGGGCAATTCGAAATACACACATGATGTGTCCATAAGCGAAGCTTCTGTCATCTTGGTGCCAGCGAGCTTTGAAGGGAAACCAAAGCCGGGGCAGACATACATCCGTCTGGAAAATCCATCCTTTGCATTAAGTCTATTCTGTAGAGATTTGGAAAAACGGTTTTGGCCTCGGCCTCCTTCGGGAATTCACCCGACAGCCACCATTGATCGAGACGCTTCCGTTCATGAAACCGCTTCGGTCGGGCCCTACTGCTTGGTCTCTGCGGGTGCGAAGATCGGTGCCAACGCCGTCCTGATGTCTCATGTCAGCCTGGGCTACAGTGCTGTCGTGGGAGAGGGTAGTTGCCTCCTTAGCCAGGTGACCGTGGGGCACTTTTGTGAAATTGGGCGAGAGGTCATCTTAAATCCCGGTGTTGTTATCGGTGCGGATGGTTTTGGCTACGAGACTGCCAACGGAGTACACTACAAGGTGCCTCAAATCGGTGCAGTTATTATTGAGGATCACGTGGAGATCGGTGCCAATACGACAATTGATCGAGCCCGATTCGACGAGACGCGCATCGGCGAGGGTACGAAGATCGATAATCTTGTCCAAATCGGTCACAATGTACGCATCGGGAAGCATTGCTTGATTGTCGCACAGGTTGGGATAAGCGGAAGTACAACGCTAGAGGATTTTGTGGTCATCGGCGGACAAAGCGGCGTGGTTGGACACATCACTATCGGCAAGGGTACGCAGGTGGCTGCGCAGAGCGGGGTTTCCAAAAACATTGCTCCTGGTAGTGTGATTCAGGGCTCTCCGACTGTGGATATTCGACTCTATCGGAAAATCTCAGCTCTCCAGCGGAAGTTGCCCGATCTTTTCAAACGATTTAATGCCTTGGAGCAGAAGGAGCACAACCCGAGTAGCTGATGAAGGAAGCACAATTAAAAATATTTTCTGGAAGTTCCAATCCCGAACTTACTACAAAAATATGCGACTTTATCGGCATAGCCGCTGGGCAAGTCACGGTAAACAGTTTTCCGGATGGGGAAACCTTCGTGAAGTTTGATGAGAACATACGGGGGGATGATATTTTCATCATTCAAAGCACATCCCTCCCGGCGAATCATCATATCATGGAGTTGCTGATCATGATCGATGCAGCCAGACGGGCGTCGGCGAATAGAATAACTGCTGTCATTCCATTTTATGGCTACGCCCGACAGGACCGGAAAGATCAGCCCCGTGTGCCCATTACTTCCAAGCTCGTTGCCAATCTGCTCGTTGCCGCCGGGGCGAACAGGGTTCTCACCATGGACCTCCACGCACAGCAGATCCAAGGATTCTTCGATATCCCGGTCGATCACCTCTATGCTTCTCCCATCGTATACGAATACCTGCGATCACTGAAAACCGAGAGTTTGACAGTCTTCTCACCCGATGTGGGCGGGATGAAAATGGCAGCCGCCTACGCGGATATGCTTGGTTGCCCTTTGGGGTTCTGTGCAAAAAGGCGGATGAATGCCGAAACCGTCGAGGCTTTCAATATTGTTGGAGAGGTCGAAGGATGCGACATTTTGATCGTTGACGATATGACCGAGACCGCAGGGACTTTGGTTTCAGCTGCAAAGCTTCTTAAAGAGCATGGAGCCCGAAGCGTAATGGCTGCAGTGACTCACGGCACAATCAATGAGATCGGTTACCAGCGATTGAGTCAGGGTCACATCGACCGTCTGATTACGACCGATACTGTCAAAGTTGATACGAGGGATCTTCCGATCAAGATATTGACGGTCTCTTCCCTTTTGGGTGAGGCAATCAAGCGGATCCATGGGAATTCCAGCGTCACCTCTCTCTTTCGAGTAAAGGGTTATTGATCAATCATTCAGTAATTGCTGTTTGCTCAGTTCGGTTTCTCGATACAACGTTTCCTAGATAAATTATGAAGCTCTGGGTAAAGTTTGTTCTATTGATCGCCGTATTCCTCCTCGTCCTGGGAGGATTAGGCGTGTTCAAATTTAATCAGATCCAAACGGCAATCGCGATGGGTGCCAAAATGGCACCGCCACCACCAACTGTTGGGGTAGCGGAGGCAAAGACCGAGTCTTGGGAAATTAATATCTCCGCCATCGGAACCCTTACGGCGAGTGAGGGAGTGACCATGGCTTCCGAGGTCTCTGGGCGCGTGGTCCAAATCAATTTCGATTCCGGACAGGAGGTGAAGAAAGGAGATCTTCTGCTGGTCCAAGACCATTCCATCGAATCGGCAAATCTTGCAGCATCCAAAGCGAGCATGGTTCTGGCCGAGGTTGATTTCAAGCGGTCCAAGGATCTGCTCGACAAGAACACCATCGCCCAAGCCGATTTTGATTCGGCAAATGCTCAGAAGCAGCGGGCGGAGGCCGATGTGCAGGCTATTCAGGCCGCAATAGAGAAGAAGAGGATTGAAGCACCGTTCTCTGGTCAACTCGGTATTCGCCAAGTCAGTCTGGGGGAGCTCCTTTCTGCAAACACAGCTATCGTGGTCCTGGAAGCATCGGATCCGCTCTACCTCGATTTCTCGCTTCCGCAGCGGGAGTTGAGTCGTATCGCCGTCGGGCAGAGCGTTTCGTTTGGCGTCGATGCCTACACGGACAAAACCTTTACCGGGAAGGTGGAGGCAATTAGCCCCCGCGTTAATCCGGGCACCCGCAATGTGGAAATTCGCGTTGCGGTTCCAAACCCGAAGAAAGAGCTTCGCTCGGGAATGTTTGCCCGTCTCCGCTTGGATCTGGGCACAGAAAACAAATGGATTGTCATCCCCGACACGGCCATCAGCTATAATCCATATGGCAATGGAGTCTACGTCGTAAAAGAGTTGGAGAAGGAAGACGGGTCGACTTACCAGGGCGTCCGTCAGGTTTTTGTCGATATCGCTGACCGCCGGGGTGATCTCGTTGCGGTAAGTAAAGGGATCGAAGAGGGCGAAAAGGTGGTCGTCATCGGAGCGGCAAAGCTCAGTGATCGCTCGCCGGTCAAAATCGATAACTCGATCCTTCCCGATGCCAAAGCTAACCCGACTCCCGCAGAGGGATAAAACCGGCCCACTGATCCGAGCATGAAATTTACGGATATATTCATCCGTCGACCGGTTCTCGCAACCGTCGTCAGTCTCCTGGTCCTCCTCCTTGGTTTGGCTTCGATCTATCGCCTAAACGTGCGGCAGTTCCCTCAGACCGACGTGTCTGTTGTTACGGTCAGTACGGTTTACATTGGGGCCGACGCAGAGTTGGTTCAGGGCTTCATAACAACTCCACTGGAACGGGTCATCGCCAGCGCTGAGGGAATTAGTTACCTGGAGTCCTCCAGCTCGGCGGGGATCAGTTCCATTTCGGCTCACCTCGAGTTGAACTATGATCCGATCAAGGCACTCACCCAGATCAACTCGAAGATCAACCAAGTGCGCAATCAACTCCCGCCGGAAGCGGAGGAGCCGGTCATTGATATCGAGCAAGCAGACAGCCAGATCGCTTCTATGTATCTGGGATTCTACTCGGACGATTTACAGGGCAACGAAATTACCGATTACCTGACTCGGGTCGTCCAGCCGCGTCTTTCAGCGGTCGCCGGGGTGCAGGAGGCCGAGATCCTCGGTGGGCAGACGTTTGCCATGCGCGTATGGCTCGATCCAAATAAGCTGGCGGCCTTTGAACTGACCGCTTCTGATGTTCGCCAGGCCTTGGCGGCGAACAATTTCCTCTCGGCGGTTGGACAAACAAAGAGCGAGTTTATACAGATATCCATTACCGCTAACACGGACCTTCAGGATGCTGAGCAATTTCGAAATCTGGTCGTTCGCGAACAAGACGGGACGATTATCCGTTTGGGTGATGTCGCTAATGTAGTCCTTGGTGCCGAAAACTATGATGTCGACGTCCGCTTTAATCAGAAGGGCGCGATTTTTATGGCGATTTACGTGCTCCCTACCGCCAATACTCTCGATGTTATTGCCGGGGTGCGGGAAACACTTCCGGTCATCGAGGAGAATTTACCCGGAAGTCTGAAGCTCGGTATTCCCTACGATTCGACGAAATACATTCAGGATGCAATTAGTGAAATTGGCTCCACCCTCACGGAAACTCTTTTCATCGTTGTCATCGTGATTTTCCTTTTCATTGGTTCCTTCCGGGCGGTGACAATTCCAGTGGTGGTCATGCCGCTCTCGCTAATCGGAGCGGTTTTCCTGATGCTGGTCTTCGGCTTTACGATTAACTTGCTGACCCTGCTTGCGATCGTACTCTCGGTTGGCTTGGTGGTCGACGATGCGATCGTGGTCCTCGAGAATATCGAGCGCCATATTCGGATGGGAAAGAGTCGATTCGATGCGGCCATCGATGGAGCGCGGGAGCTGGTGGGTCCGATCATCGCGATGACCCTGACGCTGGCAGCAGTTTATGTCCCGATCGGATTCCAGGGGGGGTTGACTGGTGCTTTGTTCCGCGAGTTTGCCTTTACCCTCGCCGGTGCGGTCTGTGTCTCGGGAGTCATAGCCCTGACGCTCTCACCGATGATGTGTTCCAAGATACTTCCCAAAGAGTTCAAGTCTACGGGATTGGTGGCACGCCTGGAGAACGTGTTCGAACGAATTCGAAGTCGATACGGGAAAATATTGGCGAGCACTCTTCGCTCGCGCTCGGTTGTTATCACAATGGCCCTCCTCGTCGTTTTGCTCGCTTTCCCATTTTTCATGTTTTCGCAGAGAGAATTGGCACCTCAGGAAGACCAAGGCGTGATCTTTGGGATTATGGAAGGATCGCCGAGTGGAACGCTGGGGCAAACTCTCCTTTACTCCCCTGAGGTGGCGAAGGTCTATCAGTCCGTTCCTGAGACCGAGGCGACCTTTACCATTTCATTCCCCGGTGCCGGTGTCCCGGGAAATCCAATAGCTGGGTTTTCCGGAATGGTGACTGTCCCCTGGAGTGAGCGGACGCGGACAACTCAGGAGATCCTGCCACAGATTCAACCAAAGCTGTCCGGAGTGGCAGGACTTGACGTTCGCGCGGTCACTCCTTCACCACTGCCGGGAGGGAGTCAGTTTCCAGTAGCGTTCGTCATCACCACGACTGCCAGTCAGCGGGAAATCTTCCAGATATCCGAAGCGCTGGTGAAGCGGGCGAACGAGAGTGGCAAGTTCATGTTTGCTTTTAGCGATTTGAAGTTTGATCGCCCTCAGATCGATGTGGATATTGATCGTGAATTGGCGGCCGATCTCGGTCTGAATATGAGTGTGATCGGGAATAACCTTGGGTCAGCTTTTGGGGGTGCTTATGTCAACCGTTTCAGCATCGATGGCTGGAGTTATAAGGTGATTCCTCAAGTAGAACGGGCGTCGCGTCTGGTCTCCGGTCAATTGGGGGATCTTTATTTTACGGCCGCCGACAATTCAGTGTATCCTGCTTCGACCATTATTTCTATTTCCGAGAAGGTGGTGCCGCGTCAGTTGAAACGGTTCCAGCAACTCAATTCGGCCATGATTCAAGGCGTCCCCTTGCCGGGAACGACTCTGGACGGAGCGCTGACCTATCTGGAGGAGCAGGCGAAAGAGTTGTTTCCGAAGGGGCGGGGATTCGAAATTAACTACGCGGGAGAGTCACGACAACTTCGCCAAGAGCAAAGTAGTGGAAGTTACATTCTTCTTTTTTCGATCCTTTTCATCTTTCTCGTCCTTGCAGCTCAGTTCGAAAGTTTTCGTGACCCTCTTATCATTCTTCTCGGTTCGGTCCCACTCGCCTTGACTGGTTCGCTCTTCTTCACCTTTACCGGGTTTACCAGCATCAATATTTATTCCCAGATTGGTCTGGTCACTCTAGTTGGATTGATAGCAAAGAATGGGATTCTGATTGTGGAATTCGCCAATCAACTACAACGGCAGGGAAAGGAAAAGTTGATAGCCATCCAGGAAGCATCTGAGATCCGGCTCCGACCAATTTTAATGACAACAGCTGCCACGGTTTTTGGTCACATGCCTTTAATCTTCGTGACCGGAGCTGGTGCAGCTGCGCGTAATAGCATCGGGATCACACTGGTAGCCGGCATGGCTATCGGAACCCTCTTCACGCTCTTTGTGCTCCCGAGCCTTTACATGCTCATTGCCCGAAATCATCAGGCAGAACGCAACTCTTAGAGATTCCCTTATTTAAGCGGGGCTGTGCCTTACTTTCATCCCAAGGGCTACCAAGTGTATTCGACGGTGTAGGTAAGGGTCCGGGTTTCTTCAGCTGGAATTTCTAGTGGGAATGTAACGGTGCGGGCATCGATTTCTTCATAATCACTGCTTTTGACGGTGATTTCCCAATTCATGCTGCGATAGAGGTTTTCGACCACTTGGACCTCGACGACCTCTTCGCTGCGATTTCGGATCTCAATTTCAAAAGACTCGCGAATGAAATCCAGGGAGGGATGCTTGAAAAATTTGGTAATTTTCCGCTCACCGACTAGATCAAACGCATTTCCCAAGTAGAGGCGAACGGTCTCGTTTTTTGGTGTATGGTCTATCTGGTTCTCGCCAATAAACTCGATCTGTCCATCAATGTCTGTTCGATAGAAGCGAACGATTCCTGCTGGAAGCGCAATACCGAGATTGTTATCTTCGGAGTTTTTGAATTCCCGGTAGATCTCTACTTTATCCGTCGAGTTCTGGCCGTATCCGGGGTTCGGGTTCACACCCATGGAGCGCCAAGAACGGTTCAAGCTGGAGCCATCGTAAATATAAATCTTTTGTAACTACTCAGGTAGCCCCACTGTGGGACTACTGAACTGAGGATAGTGGCCCCGCCGCCTCCTGAGCACAATAGAAAAAACAAAAAAGCATTTTTTGCTGGACTCGAACGGCGTGACCATGAAC
>Ga0222662_1001156_pt1 | contig 13969 bp, 14 predicted proteins | sample AntAcemetagen600_FD_179821 | JGI IMG/M metagenome (GOLD analysis project Ga0222662, IMG submission 179821) | Saline water microbial communities from Ace Lake, Antarctica - #600 | ecosystem: Environmental > Aquatic > Non-marine Saline and Alkaline > Saline | place: Antarctica: Ace Lake...
CGGACTCGCCTGCGGCGCTCCATCTCCGCTGCGCTACGTCGAACCCAATGGCTCTCATCTCCTCTTTCTAACCTTATTCTTCAGATGGCGGAGAAGGAGGGATTGATTCGCTCCGCTCAGTCCTGCGGACTCGCCTGCGGCGCTCCATCTCCGCTGCGCTACGTCGAACCCAATGGCTCTCATCTCCTCTTTCTAACCTTATTCTTCAATTGGCGGAGAAGGAGGGATTCGAACCCTTTAACAGTTTTCCTAATGTTGCACGTAATTTCACTTATCGTTGCTTATGTGCTACTTGTAAAACCGTCGAAATGTTATGGAGTGATTAGAAATGCGGCGTTTTGCGGGTAAAATGACAAATAATTGGCAAATTAGTCTGTGCTTAGGATGAGGCGATTCAAACTTAAGCGACTGCCAGCTCATCTACTTGAGCGGGAAGACTTTTGCTAAAACGCAGCTTAATCCAGCTGAGCATCTGTAGATTGCGGATTGTTTCAGCTAGGTTTGCCTGTCTTTTCTCATCCTCTTTCCAGGTCTTTTTCCACTCTAGGATATAATCGAAGAGTTCTTGTTCGGAGACGCTAGCGGGATCCTTTGAGCGTTCTGCTTTCAGCTTCTGAACTGCAAAGATCACAGTGGCGACTTCCTCCGCTTGGTCGGTGCTCTTTATGCGACTAAAGAGATCAACGGTCTTCTCAATCTTACTACGAAACTTTTCAATCTGAGCACGAAACTCACGACGGTCTTTTTCGTATGTGGGCCCGACCTTAATTGCAGTCATTTTGCCTAGTTGGCTCTCGGAAATCCAGTTCTTGTTCGCCAATACGCTGACAGCTTCTTTGACCTCATTTGCATACGGCCCGTAGCTGTTGCGCTCGAATTCAAACCCGGTATCTACGCCAAGCTTTGTCACGATGTAGCAGATCTTCTGAAAGATGACGCGACCCACGGGATTCGCATAGGGTTGCTTTTCTAGCTGATAGAGGACTTCCACCAGCGTGGCCCATTCAGGCCTTAGTTTTTCCGGCCGCTTACCTTTGACTAAAAACTCTGCCTGCAAAGCACCGTCCAAGAAATCCGCTGTGATTTGCTTTTTTGACGTTCCATAGGGCGCGTAGATTTCGACGGGTATGTCGATCTCCTTCAGCTTCTGATACATCAAAGGTCCCACGGTTTCCCAGCTTAGGCCACCGTTTCCGCAGCCCAGTGGTGGAAAGGCAATGGATTGGATTCCCCAGCCCGCATAATTGGCGATGAAGTAGTCCAGCCCCGCTTCCACATCGGCAAGACGCGTTGACGCTCGCCAATGCTGCTTTGTGGGAAAGTTTAGAATAAAAGCCCCGGCAAGGTCCGTATAGAGGTAAGGCTCCCCCATGCGCATTTGTCCGCGGTCGCAGCGCTCCTTGTAATCCTCGAACATATCAGGATACTCCTTCTTGAAGATCGCAGCGATACCTTTACCCATCACGCCAACGCAGTTGACCGTATTCACGAGTGTCTGCATCTCGGTCTTAAAAAGGTCTCCTATTTTTGCCTGAATCATAATCGGTCTAATTTAGCAGAAGAATAAGCTAGGAGCCACCGAAATTGGAAGATTAAACCCGACGCCCCGCAATTTTTCTCGAACACTGTCTGAAACCACATAAGCACCTGTGAGAAAGGAGATCGGCACTCGGTCAGGCACCAAGACTTCTGCGCATTTTGCGCTGCTGTGCCTCCACTCCGCGATCTGGTCGTCCAGATGCTTCCAGTCTGCAGCGTAAATATAGTTCAGGTTTAGCGATTTAATCGCCGCTGGTGGTAGAAATTTAACGTAGTTACTAGCCGCGTTCTGGTCAGTAACTATGGTTCCGGCTATTTTTAGTATATCAGGTCTGATTCGCAGCACACAGAGTTCTTCTGCTTCCCCGCGCCTTCGCGACATCATCGGGTTGCGCGCATGGAAATAAATATTCGCATACGAATGAAGTTTGCCCCCTCCTGGTATCTGTTTTCCTGCGCGCTTGGCTTGAACGTCTTCGAGAGCGACTGATTCATGATCCAGACGTTCCGCCAAATCGTGCGACACAATTCCATGCTGCATCACGGAGGGGATGTTGCGGATCGGCATGATGCACTGGAATTCTTCGATCGTCATTTTTATTTCAGCCTTTAGGTGGATTGTAATTCAGACTCCTGCCCGTTCTGGCATAGCATCGTAAACTTTTCCTTCAAGCTCTCGTCCATGTCTGTGCTTCTGAACGCCTCCCCATTGCTTGAAGAAGAAAGCCGTTCCGGCCGCCGCACATTGCTTTTTAATGGAGTGAACCCACGCTTCTTCCATCGGCCTGGCTCCTGGGCCTGATTCTCCCCCTACGATTGCCCAATGGATGCCTTCGAGGGGTAGGCTTTCGCACGAGCCGATCAAGGGCTCGCAGGATAAGAAACGAACCTGCGCGGGCACTTTTTGGAGGTCATGGATGCGCTTATAAACTCGATCATCCTCGATGCTGACCCCCATCCAAATATTTGGAGTCCAGTCCAGCTTGCTTGCAACTGTCTTCAGGCGTCCGCTGCGCTTGGTGAGAATCTGAAAAGTATGCTGAGGGCACTCGTTCATTGTTTTGAATGCCCGTTGAATAAATTTAGTCGGCACATCCTTATGGAAGAGATCACTCATGGAATTCACGAAAATAATACGCGGTGCTTTCCAGCGTCGAGGAGCGTCTAGAAGATCCTCATGTAAGGTGACTTTGAAACCATCTTTGTAGCGGACATTACCCATGGCTTTGAGCCTTTGTGACATTCTCTCCGCATAGCAATGCTTACAGCCAGCACTAACTTTAGTGCAACCCGTGACGGGGTTCCAAGTCGCTTCAGTCCACTCGATATGTGATTTACCAGCCATTCTTTAAATTTATTTTTCGTATTTCCTTTAAAACGATTTCGCCTGTTCGTGGTGCATTTCCCGGCTGATAGAATATCTCCCCTGATTTGCGCATTTCTGAAAACACTGGCTTTGCGGCTTTAGAAGGCAAAATTCCACGACTAAGACAATGGTTCACCACATCTGCATCTGTTTGAAACACACCACTCAGAATATTCTCTCGAATTTCGTCCTGCAACAATTCGAGCTTGGTCTTTTCGAACCCTCCAAATAAGTCGCCTTGCATTTTGCTCGCCTCCATGTGGAAGTTGGCATCACCACCAAGGCGATCATTCCAGACTGTTTGCAAGAACTTGAACATTCCCAGTCGATGCCCAGAGCCGAAGATAAGTCCATAAACATTCCCGTTTTCTTTCCGAATAGAATAGTCACCTACATAATAGCCTTGAGGTGCCCAGCTCCGGTATTGATCGGCCACAGCACGGTGAGCCATTTTAACGGGCGTGTCAGTTGGTATATCTAGGTCATTGTCGAACTGTTCATTAAACCTTTTTTGGTGTGTTGATGCAAAAAAGAAAAGTATGTCGGTTTTGCTTTTGGATGCCAATTGTTGAAATCTAGCCTTGTTCACATGCTTAACCCCGCACTGATCTAGAAATACAAGTGAGGGCCCTGTGCCAATTAAGTCGATCTGATCTAAGTAAGCTTCCGCGAACTCTTTAGAATTAATAGTCGGAACCCATGGCATATTATACTCTTGGCAGAGTTCCGTGAGTATTTTCGTCTTTCGCTTGGTTCGATCATTGAAGTAAATTTGGATGCCGCGCTTCGCCTTAAATATTTCCCCGCGTTGCTGTAGTAGCTCATCCATTAGTATGGCTGGACTGCCAGGTGTGCCATCTGGATCTTTACCAGGGCCAGAAAAGAAATCAAAAAAACTTAATGTTTCGCCCTCATAATGACGCGTGTGGGTGAAGACCTTTATCCAAGCTCTTAGATAGCTCCCGTAAATAATGAGCTTGGTCTGTGTGCCATCATCAAATGTTTTCGAATGGTGATCCATATCAAAATTAGCAATTCGGCTTTCGCCAGGCCTTATACTTTTTAAAGCTCTCCATAAGCTCATCAAAAAATTTTGGAGCGTATTTATTGAAATCATCTTCGTCCACGAAAACAAAGTCAAAAACGCCTTCTGCCTGAACCCGGTTAACATCTTCGCACCATTGCCGCAAGCGCTCCATTTTTGGTGGCACATCTAAATCCTCCTGTCCCTTCGTCTCTACAATGACGATTCGCCCATCCGTGAGTCTTACGATGAAATCCGGGTAGTAGTTTGAGATGTCGCCGTCTGCTTTCACATAATCCAGCTTGAAGTGAACGGCGAGGAAGTTCTTTGCATACGAAATTACGTCCGGGCAATTCTCGAGAAAACCTGCAAATTCCAATTCCAATTTACTGTCCCCAATCACTCGGTTGAATACTGACTTTTTTGGAATCATATAGACTTGATCTTTAACCACAAACGGTCGCGTCTTACGCAGTTTGATGCTGTCGCGTATTTCCGCATCGCCCTTGTCGCGAACCGTCAACTCGTTAATAGCTTGTTTCAAGGTCTCAATGACTGTCTTCGTAGCAGCCATTTCTGAAAGGTTCCGCAGCGTGTTGGGCGATTCCAAATCGATTGTCTTGCCAAACAAGCTATACTTAACGAAGCCTTTTACCTTACCGTAGAGGACATCATAACCGCTCACGAGTCGTAACTCCTTCATAACTGTTTGTGTGAAGTAGCCAATCACACTGCGATAATCAGCGACTCCCGCACTATCCAGGACAGTCGTGTGGGTGATTTCGCCTGTAGTAATGTCTTTGAAGACGATCTCCCGCTGAGCTTCCTCGCTGAATTCCTGATAGATAACGGTCTGAAATGGAAACTTCTCTGCGTCGAGGTCGGTCAGGTTTTTATATTCCCGATACACTCTCGGGGAAAGAACAGGAATCTCAATATCCAGCGCGTCCATGTCCTTTTCTGTATTTTCGTGATCCACCTCCACGATCAACGGCGTCTTCGGTTTTGTGCCTTCTCCCATTTCACGGCGTTCGAGTTCGACGCCCTCGGCCTGGATCGATTCCACAAAATCCATAAACGCATCCGTCCCGACCACGCTTACATACTCTTCGGTATTGCCCGGATACATCTTACGCAAGCCACGCCCCAGCGTTTGTTCGGGCAGGATATTACTTTGAGCCGTGTAAGCGCGTAGCCCGACGATCGTGGTCACGTTCCGCACGTCCCAACCTTCCTTGAGCATCAGCACGGAGACGATGACTTTGAAAGGGCTATCGCTGGAATCGATTTCGTTGGATTGTTTCCGCAATAGCTCCAGATCTTCCTTTGCCTTACCCGAGGCGGCCTCAGAAATTTCTCCGTTGTTCTTGGTATGAATCGTCAAAACGCCGCCGGACAGATCCGGATAGCGACTCTCAAGATACTCCGCTACATCATCGCAGTTGCGGGTGTCATCGGTCATCACAAACAATATCGCCTTCTTGCCCATCTTCTGGTGCTCATCGTAGGCCTTCCGCCACTCGATCACCCCGAGGTCGATGTAGTCCGCATACTTCTCAGTAAACTTGATGCTTTGCTTCTCGGAGAGCTTTGCCCGGCTTGCTGCATCGGGTAGCACTGGATGCTTCACCACATTTTGCGAGATCGCCTCGACCAAGGGATAGTCGCTGACCGTCTGCACAAAAATAGCGCCGTTGTTGTGTTTAGGTGTTGCCGTTACATCGACCTGCAAGCTCAGGCTACCCCCTTTTTGCAATAACCGGTTGTGAATGTCTTCGATCGACTGAAACCACGCCAACTTAGAATCATGGATGTGGTGAGCCTCGTCATTCAGCACCATGAGTTCATTAATGTCGCGCACGATCATCCCCAAGTCCACTTTGGAATCGGTGGTTTTGCCAGTTGGGCGCTTCCCGAGGAAGTAATCCATCGTATTGTCGTCCTCCGGCGAGGGCATGATTTCTTCTCCGGAATAGATCCGGTGGATATTGGTCAGGAAGATATTTCCCGTCGCACGGGTTACGTTCACTTCATCCTGTTTATGCAGGGTCAGCTGGAAGTCATCCCGCCAGTTGCGTCCATCATAACCGTTATCCGGCAGCACTGGATCCTCGAAGAAAATACTCAGCCCCTTAAAGTCGTGATAGATCCGATCCAACACAATGATGTTAGGCGCGATCACCAGGAAGTTTCGCGCCAGCTCTGAGCCCGGTTCGTAGAGCTTGTGGTAATAGCTCCACGCCAGCGCTAGGCTCATCACCTTGGTCTTGCCGCTGCCCGTCGCCATCTTGATCACGTAGCGCCGCCAGCTCTCATCAAACATTCCCGCCGAGACCGCTCCGCTACTGTCGTAGCGCATTAGGTCATATTTATCCTTCGCGCCCGCGACATCATAGAGGTAGATAATGGTCTCAATAGCTTCCCGCTGTGCGAAGTAATATTGAAAGCTACCCATGATTGCATCCCTGCCAGGCAAAAGGTGCGGCTCCTTAAACCACCAGTTCAACAAGCTCCGACTCGTGTCGGTCGCCCCGATGTAGCCGCCGTCGCGAAATTCTTTTACCTTGCGTCTCAGCTGTGCCACCAGTGGGGGCATTAGCTTGTCCATAGTGTTCTCGCGCAACGCTTCGTCGGCCGGAAACCATCGCACTTCCGGATTAAGAATTGCGTGGGGCGAGTCGGGGAATTCTGGATGCAATGCCATTACTTGCTCCCTCCAATGTTTACATCTACAATCGTCATCGTGTCGTTGCCGAATATGTCCACCACCTTGACCGCGATCTTGCGCCGGCCTGGTGGCACTTCGTGCGCCACACTGGTCAGTTCCAGCGAGCGATCCTTCTTCGTGCGGAAGCTCTGCCACTCGTTCTCGAATATGTAATCTCCCGTCCAGCGCTCTTCCCATTCGTCGAGGTCTGGCTGCTCGCCCTCCATACCCTTAATCACAGCTTGCTCATCCCACTGTTTGGGCACCCGGACGATTTCTCGCTTGCTCTCGTAGTCAAAATCCACGCTCCAATAGTCGATCCAATCCGTCCAGTGCTGGGTGAGCTGTTCCCGCTCCATCACGCCATTCTTGTCTTTAACCAGCTTCACGATTTGGCCTTTTTCCACTACGATTTTGCTGCCCGCCCTCTTCGTCTTGCTGAGCGCTTCCTCTGCCTGGGCGATACTATCTTGCGAGTAAAAGACGGAAAAATCTGTCAGCTCCACCGCCACTGTTGATGGTTGGCCTTTCTTGCCACCCTTGCCCTTACTCATGTGCGGCTTCACCTCGATGTAACTGACATCGTGGAAGACCACTTGATTGCGCTCCACCGCCCGCTTGTCGAAGACTTCTGCCGGGATGTATTTCGGCGCAATGTCGATGCCCTTGGCGCGAGCATCGTCGAGCACATTCGGAAACAAGCCCATCTCAAACTCGAAACCGAGGATGTCCACCTTGGTCAGTTGCTTCTTGCGGCATTCCAGAATAATCTCTTCCACGAACAACCGCGTCACGGGAAGATTGACTGGCCCAATTGCCACCAACCGCCCTGCACGCTTGCCGTGGAAGTGGGCAAACTGCTCGACCTTTTCTGCACGGTAGGCCCTCAGGATAAGTTCAAGAAAGGCATCTTCTTTTCGCGCTAGTTGCTGCGCCTGCTCTTCTTCGCGCAAGTTCGGGTTGACACCTACGAAATGTTGCCGCTCGTATTTGCCGAGGTTTAGGATTTCAAAAGCGCGGTAGTCCTCGCCTTCTGCCTTCAGATTTCGCTGCGCACCAATCATCCGCTTACGCGTGGTATGGATGGCGAACTTGCCGAGGTCGGTCGCAATCCACTTACGTCCTAGCTTTTCAGCGACTGCTGCTGTCGTGCCACTGCCGCAAAAGAAGTCGGCGACGAGGTCACCTTCGTTGCTGGAGGCTTTGATTATGCGTTCAAGTAGAGCTTCAGGCTTTTGGGTGGGGTAATCAACACGCTCTTTCGCTTGAGGATTGACTGGAGGAATATCATCCCAAACGGAGTCTACAATATCTCCCTCCATCTCATCCAAATAGATAATTCTAGTTCCTCCCGCCGTCGGATTAACATCGTCTCGGTATTTTCGTCCGTCGTTGTCAGTTTTCCAGCGCTTCAAGTATTCTGGACTGTGAGGACGGAACTGTGTGTTCCATATGAATCTGTCTTTGGTCTTCCTGTATGAAATTATATCATCATGTTTCGAGGGGAACTTTTTTGCAGTCTTTCTCTTGAATGAAAAATAAGCCCAAATCACTTCATTTAAAAAGAGTGAGGATCCGAAGACTTCGTCCAATAACTGTCTGAGGTGTTGATTAACCCTCCAATCACAATGCACATAGATACTCCCATCATCAGCTAACAGATCGCGCATGAGGATGAGTCGCTCGTAAATCATGGCGATGAAGGAGTCTGCTCCCTTGCCCCAGGTATCTCGGTATGCGATTTCTTCGAGGATGTTGGGCTTTTTCGTAAATGTGTCACCGCCGATTTCAATATCCATGGAGAAATCCGCGCCCACGTCGAAGGGAGGATCAATATAGATCAGCTTGAGCCCTCCCTGCGCCTCGATCTCCTCGCGTAGCGGCCCGTTTTTCAGAGATGAAAGGATTAGTTTGTTATCACCCCAGATCAGCTTATTCGTCCAACCCTTGAGCTGCCGCCCACGCGCATCAGTCGAAAACAAATCCATCTGCGCCGAAGTCTCGTCCGGCTGCTCTGCCCTCGGCTCGTCCACCTGCTCAATCGTCTGGAAGGGCATCACCACATTACAGACTTCATTTGTCTTCCCATTCCAGACCAACTCGACCTCCCGCTTATCATCGAAGAGCAAAAATCTATACCGCTCTGGCAATTCCTTGCCCGCCTCGATAAAACGCGCAACTTCCTGTTTTTCCTGTTCCGATAATTTTAGCATGTTTATTGTTGTTAGAGTTTCTAATGCAGGTCTTTTCTGAGTAGATCAATCACTTCGCTCGGCGTAGCCATTAAGAAATCTCCCGCCTCGGGAGCTCCCTCCGAAATATCAAAAGGTGTCACCGTGATGACGGTATCGCAGCCCAGCGCCTCACGCAGCACTTTGGCCGTAATAACGGCACGCTCCAAATCGCGCTGCACATTAAAGCGGCATTCGAGGGCGATGCGCTTGCCGTTCGTCTCAATAAGAAAGTCGGTCGAAATCGCGCCTTTGCAATAGTCGGCGGTAAACTCAATTCCAGCCTTAGCTAACTCACGCCCAACCGACCGCTTAAAGAGGATCGACTGTGTCTTGACCTCAAGGAAGCGCTTGACCCGCGCTTCATCCTCTTCGGCATTTCTGGCGTCGGCCAATGCAGCCTCTTCGGGCAGCGCCTCTAGGCCGGAGTAAGCGCGGATTAACTCTTGTTCCTCTGCTTTGCTCTCGCAGAGCCGTTTCAAGATACGGGTAAAAGTGACCTGTCGCGGACGGCTTTGCCCAGTAAGGATCCGACTCACAGAAGTGGGCGTAATCCCTATGTCTTCGGCCAATTTGAGGCCGGACACGTCTTTGGCATCCATCAGTTCCCTGAGGCTATTCCCAAATAAGCTCATCTTATGTTATAGCGTGAAAGTATAAAAATCTGCATAAAATTGAATGAATCAAAGTGAAATGTTGATTTTTTAGGTGAAATCGACGTATTTTGTCAATCCATGAATACGATTAAACACCGGAAATTTAGCGAGCATCACTTTATAGAGCGTTTCGCACAACATGAGTCGATCTTAAAGGATTTCTTAAATATCTGGGGCTTACCAGAGTTGGGGCTGACCGAAGAGGTCGATGTGGCCTCGTTCATCGGCTACTTAACCAATCCACCGGCGGGCAACGAGGCCTACGAGCGGAGGTATGACACAAAGACATAGGTAACAGTTAACACAAGGACATCGGTAACACTAAAATGGCGTCTATGCCATGGAACCAAACCGGGAATCAGATGGGTTCGATCCGAGGACATAGGTTACACATAAATGGCGCTTATGCCATGGAATGAAACCACCTCAATGAACGAAAAAGAACGTTTTGTACTGCTGGCCCAAACGGGTCGGTTCACTATTATTGATTTGTGCAAGGACTTCGGCATCAGCCGCAAGACCGGGCACAAGTACCTACAGCGCTATCAGTGCGAGGGCCGTGCAGGTTTAGCAGATCGTAGCCGCCGCCCGAAGAGTTGCCCCTTCGCGACGATTGAGTTTGTTGAGGCCTTGATTCTAAAAGAGCGCCGCAAGCATCCGACCTGGGGGCCGAAGAAGATTCGGGATTTGCTGATGAAGGTTCACGCAGTAGAGCAACCTCCGCAAACCAGCACTATTGGATTAGTGCTTTCGCGCAACGGCCTGACTAAGAAGCGCAAGCGTAAGGCGGGAGTCCACCGCATCCACCCAGAGCACTTGACTATTCCGACGCGCCCGAACGAGGTCTGGACTTTTGATTACAAAGGGTGGTTTTTGTTGGGCAATTCTCAACGCTGCGATCCTCTGACGGTATGTGACCGTTACAGCCGATATTTGATTGGCTGCAAGGCTCGCCCAAACCAGCAATTCAAGGGCACATTGAGTGCGTGCAAAAAATTGATGCGTCATCACGGATTACCCGAGGTGATCCGGGTTGATAACGGAACACCGTTTGCCTCGATTGCCCTTGGAGGGCTTTCACAACTGAGCGTATGGTGGATTGAGCAGGGAATCCGCGTCGAGTATATGACGCCCGCAAGTCCCGGACAGAACGGCTCTCACGAGCGGATGCACCGCGATCAGAAGGCGGAGTCGATCCAGCCCCCTTCACCAAACATGTCGGCTCAGCAGAAGCGTTTTGATCGTTGGCGACACGAGTATAATCATGACCGTCCACATGAAGGTTTAGACATGCTCCGGCCTGCCGAAATTTACCGCACCAGTTCAAGGCGCCTAGGTGAAACGGACAAAATGCGTTATCCTAAGGGCTATGAAATAAAGCCCGTGAGCGGCTCAGGTCATTTTAGCTACGGTGGCTCCAACTTCTATATGAGTGAGATTTACACAGGCTGCAAAGTTGGACTTTTTGAGAATGCTAAAGGAATTATCGAACTGCATTATGCGAATCTACACTTGGGTAATTTGGAGTTCAACAACCCAGATACGTGGCGTCCAAAGGCCATAATTATTCCGCGACAGAGCAAGCTACGTGCAGCAAAACCAGTCACTCGGATGAAGAGAAAATGAGAATACACACACCTGCACTGTCTAGTGACGGGGTTTCTCCCCTTCGGGGGATTCCGCTACGCTCCATCCCCCGAAGGGGAGAAACCCCGTCTCGCCGAGGCTCGACTGCACCCACTAAAAAACTCCCCAGAAACTACTCCTTGACTCCCACCCCTCACGACTCCATCAACCTCAGAAGTGTAACCTATGTCCTTAGACAATGTGTAACCTATGTCCATGCCGTCCCGGTTGAGTGGTTGAGGCAATTCGAACGGGTCAAACGCAAAATATAAAGATTACGGGGGAACGAAGGGCTCAAACGCAAATCCGAGCGTAGGGACCACCCTCATATAAAGATCTGGCCTGGGTGTGATGGGAACTCGTCAGTGCGGAAACAGGGGTCGTTCCGTTATTCTTATAATTGATGTGTGATGCGGATGCGTGAGGGCAGTGAGGCACTACTGTTTTTTTACCGCTTATGAACGCTTATGGAAGGATCGCCAACGGGCCGATCCGTTGCCGTAGCTATACGAATTTCAATCGAGGGTAAACTCGGTTAGTTTCTTGTAGCTGTTCGTCCGGTCAAATAGAGCCTCAGCCATCTTACGTGCGCTGAGGCTTTGTTGCTCTAAGTGATCGAGATCAGTTGAATAGTGTTTGAAGGCGGCCTGCAGTGATGCAAAGCAGGTTCCTTCTTGCTATCTTGCTTTCTCATTCTACTTTGAAAGCATGAAACAACTCGTGAATATTCGTCACACGCTAGCCGAGCATCACGACCAATTGCAGGCCTTACATGTGGCTAACCTATGGCTGTTCGGTTCGGCAGCTCGCGGCGAACCTTCAGCTAAAGACCTCGATTTTCTCGTCGAATATCAGGAGACGCCGAGTTTGGTCGAATTTGCTGAGTTGAAGTTCCTCTTGGAGCAACTCTTTCACACGGAAATTGATCTTGTCAGTCGGAGAGGCTGTCGCGAGCGATTCTTACAGGTGATTCAAGACGATTTACAACATGTCGCGTAATTCCGATTTATACTTATTGGACATCTTGGATGCCGGACTGGCCATACAAGACTACGTTAATGGCTATGATTACGATGCATTTGCCGCAGATCGTAAAACACTCGATGCTGTTGTGCGTTGCTTTGACGAAGCGCGGATGCGCGTAGATGGTTAATCTATGATTAGCCCCGAAGGGGTGAGCGAATTGGGTGCCCGTGGGGCAAATGAGTAAACAGGTGATCGGCGAAGCGGTGAAGCATTTGCCAGAAGAGTTGAAGGCAGAGCACCTCGCAATCCCCTGGCATGCGATTAGTGCGTTTAGGAACATATTGGCGCACGCATATTTCAATGTGGATGCCAGCATTGTTTGGGCAACATTACAGCGTGATCTTCATCCGCTACTCGCTGCCTGCGAACAGCTACAAGCGAGATAAGTAATAATCCGTGGACAAGAAACAGCGTATCATTCGTCATTTCCGAGTATGAACTCAGCCAGTCTGTGATAGGTCTTTTTACGATCAAACAAGGCTTCCGCCATCGTGCGGGCATTGAGTCCTTGTTGTTCTAATAATTCCAAATCAGTTGAATAGCTTTTGAAGGCGGCGTGTAGCGATACACTGTCGCCTTCGTTGTATCCGTAGCCCGCGTCCCATTGCTGGAGCAATTCGCCGAGTTCGCCTTTGAGGCAGGAGAGCATCGGTAAGCCAGCGGCTGCGTATTCGCCAGCTTTATACGGGCACGCGACGAGGCTGTCGGGGCGGTTCGGCACCAGGGCGAGGTCGGCGGATTCAAGCAACTCTGTGATGGCAATTTTGCCGAGATGTCCGTGGAAGACCACGCGCGGGATGTTGGTGCTGCTTGAATCGTGGGAAGGTTTTAAAGTGGGAAGGTCAAAAGAATGGGAAACTGGAAGCTGGGAGGAGAGGCCAAGCGCTTCGCATCTTGCTTTCAGCTTTTCTAACTGTGGCCCGTCGCCGGCGAAGTGTATTTGAAACGGAAACTCGCCTTCAGCTTTCCAGCGGGCTGCGACGTCGATGATCGTTTGCAGGTCGTAGCCGGAACCCATGGAGCCTAAATACACTGCGCCGAGCGGTTGCCGCTCGGAGTGATGAGTGAGGAGGGACTTTTTTTAGGGACAGGACTTTTTTTAGGGACAGGGGCAATGGAATTGCCTGCCCGGGAGCACGTCGAAGGGCGAAGAGTGACTGGAGCGGCTCTGGCATCGAGCATTTATGAGTCTTTACCTCTCGGCAGAAGTCCTCATTATACATCCCATGACTGAAGAGCTCCAATCTGCCGTTGACAGTGCTGTCGAAGCGTTGACCTCTGCATTAAATCCCAAGCAAATTTATTTGTTTGGTTCATGTGCACGGGGGACAGCGACCCATGGCAGTGATATTGATCTGTTGGTTGTGGTCGAAGACGGTTCGGGTGATCAGCTGTCCAATACTAGTAAAGCTTATCGAGCGACGCGTCAGCTCAACGTCTCCAAAGATATCATCGTTGATCAGGAGAGTGTGTTTAAAAAACGCGCGCGCTGGGTCAGCTCGATTGAGCGGGAAGTGATGGAAGCCGGGAAGCTAGTATATGGTCGATCCTGAGGAGCTTGAAGAAAACCAATATAATAAACCAAAATTATATAATAAACCAGGCTATAAGAATTAGGTTGACTCGCTGTGTTCTTATAGCTCAGATTCAGGTGAATAGAAGATGGAACTTGAAGATGAAACGAATACGTCGAACTAAGGTTATGGGTAGTGCCGCGACTTATCATTGCATGACGCGTGTTGTCAACGGTGAGATGCTTTTCAAGGCTCGTGAAAGGGAAATGCTGCGTAAGAT
>Ga0222662_1001159_pt1 | contig 13935 bp, 11 predicted proteins | sample AntAcemetagen600_FD_179821 | JGI IMG/M metagenome (GOLD analysis project Ga0222662, IMG submission 179821) | Saline water microbial communities from Ace Lake, Antarctica - #600 | ecosystem: Environmental > Aquatic > Non-marine Saline and Alkaline > Saline | place: Antarctica: Ace Lake...
CGAGACTCGATCCGCGCTCGCCCCGAGGCTTCTCCGCACCCGAAGTCATCACGCGGGTCTTCCACGCGACCACAGACGGCCGCACCTTGCTCGTCGAGCAGGAAGGCAGCGCACCGGTGGTGGCCGAGCTTCCTGGCCCCGGCGTCGCGCGGGTGGAGGTCTGGCTCCGGCCACGACACTTGCGGCCGTATCTGGGTCAGGTCGCCGATGACTACACCGACACCCCCATCCCTTGGATTCAGACCGGCGGAGTGTTCCTGCGATGAGCCGGTCCCTCGCCCTGCTGTTTGCGCTTCTCGTCGCCGGCTGTCCGAGCCCCGAGCCGCCCGACGAGCCGAGCCCGGCGGAGACCATCACCGACATCGAGAACCTGCCGGGCGGCGACGCCCTCGTGCCCGAGATGGCCCTGCTCCCGTTTCCGTCTGACTTCTGGACGACGGAGGACCCGACGACCCGTACTGGGCGCCGGGTCACGTTCCCCGACGGCGTGCTCCCGGCACCGCTGGTCCCAGGCACCTATGCCTCCCACGACGGCTTCAGCCGCATCCCGTCGCTGCTCGCCTTCTTCGACGTGCCGATCGACCCTGCCAGCCTGCCTCCGGTGACCCAGCCCGACGCAACGCTGTCCCCGACCAGCTCGGTGCTCCTGCTGCGCGAGGACACGTGGGAGCCGGTGCCCGCGCTCGTGGAGCTGGACGCCAATGCGCAGTTCTCTTTTGAGCAGACCCTCATCGTGCGGCCCCGCCGGCTTCTGGAGGCGTCCACCGGCTACGTCGTGCTCATCACCGACGGCGTCATCACGACGTCGGGGGATCCGCTGCCCATGAGCGAGGCCTTCCGCGCGCTGCGTGATGGCATCGCCACCGACTCGGACGCGGTGGAGGCATGGCGGCAAGACTTCACGCTCGTCAACGAAGCGATCGCGCAGAGCGGCCTCGCGGCGGAGCGGGTGCGGCTTGGCTGGTCCTTCCACACGCGAAGCGAAGAGTCCGTCGTGCGACCGCTGCTCTCCATGCAACAGGTCACTGCGAGCGTGGAGCTCCCGCCGTGGGAGCTGCTCAGCGACACCCTGGACGGCGACGACCGGCTGGTGCGGGGCTCCATCACCGTGCCCAACTTCCTCGACGCGGATGGGTTTGTCCGCCTCGATGCCGACGACGCAGCGGTCCAGCAAGGAGAGCGCGACGTCGAGTTCTTGGTGACCATCCCCGCGGAGATCGACGGCACCCGGCCCGTGGTGGCTTTTGGGCACGGGTTCTTCTCCACCCTCGAGGAGCCCACCTGGGGCAGCCTGAACAGCGCGCTGGCCCGCTGGGAGATGAGCGCCATCAGCACAAACTTCTTGGCGTTCAACGAGGGCGACGCGCTCTCGACGTTCGGTCTGCTCGGAAGCCGGCTGCAAGACACCTTCAGCATCACCTCGCAGCAGCTCCAGTCTCTGAGCCACTTCACTGCCCTGTCTCGGCTTGTCGACGAGCAGCTCAGCGGGGACCCGCGGCTCCTCGCATCCGACGGCTCTCCCCTGCTCGCGCCCACCCCGCGGTACATGGGCATCAGCAACGGCGGGACGCAGGGCCTGACGCTGATGAGTACGTCACCGGCGTTCACCCTGGGCGCGCTGGTGGTGCCGGGCGGAGCCTGGTCACACATGCTCGAGCGCGCCGTGCAGTGGAACGAGATGGGGGCGCTGCTGCGCGAGCGGTTCCCCGACCCGCGGGAGCTTCAGCTGGTGATGGCCCTCGTCCAGCCGCTGCTCGACTCCGCGGACTCCATGAACTACGTCGAGCACCTCGTGACGGATCGCTTCCCGGGCCTGCCCGATGTGCGGGTGACGCTGCATGAGGCGCTGTGGGACTCCCAGGTCGCCAACCTCGTCACTCACTGGGTCGCGCGCACCGCGTCCATCCCGCTGGTCACCCCGGCGCCGATCGAGGTCTGGGGGGTTCCCACCGTGGCCGCCGCAGGCAGCGAGCCCATCGACACCCCAGCCGCGTTGTTGGTCTACGACCTGGGGGTGGAGCCCATCGCCCCAGGCAACACCCCGCCGGACTCGGACAACGACGCGCACGCCCAGATCAGGAACCGGGAGGACTACCTCGTGCACCTGGGCCGTTTCTTGACCGATGGCGCGGTGGTGCAGCAGTGCAATGGTCCTTGCGACGGCGACGACGCCCAACCGTGACCGGCAAGCTGCCCGAGATCTGGAACGAGGCTGCGCTGCGGGCGCTGGTCCCCGGCGAGCACGACTTTCAGGAGTTCAAGGGCTCCGCGTGGCTCGACCACGACGGGGAGATCTCCCCATCGTTCCTGCCGCTCTACAGCAAGCAACTCAGCGCGTTCGCCAACGGGGCCGGCGGGCGGCTGCTCATCGGGATCGACGATCTGGGCGAGATCGACGGGGGCGTGTCGGTCGATCTGAAGTCTGGTGGGCTGCGGGGATGGCTGGAAGACGTCACGCCTGGCGCCATCGACCCGCCACTGACGGGCTTCAACGTGTTTGAGGTCCGCTCCGACCAGTCCATGCGGTCCCGGCTGGCGCCCGGACGCGCGGTCTACGTCATCGAGATCCCCCGCAGCGACAGCGCGCCGCACCAGGCCACCGACCACCGCTACTACCTACGCATCGCCGGGAAGTCCCGCCCCATGGGGCACGTGCACATCCAGGATGTGCTGCGCAGGACCCGTCATCCTCAGGTCGTGCTGGAGAAGCTGGGCCCCTATGGGGAGCCCGAGTTCGATGAGGAGGACCCCCGCGGGCCGCGCGCGCTCGTCTCGCTTCGCGCATACGTCAAGAACGTCGGTCCCACGCTGGCTCACCACGTAGGCGGCGAGATGATCCTGCCGCGCATGTTCGTGAACAACACGGCCAGAACTCGGATGTTGGAAAACGACGGGATTCGACTTACACAGACGCCAGGTGAACTCTCATTCTTCAAGTATTACCCGAGCCCCTTGTTCCCGAGCCAACAGTCCTTCTTTCAGCGGGTGTGGATCGGGATTCACGCAGGCAATCGGGCCCTGCTCGAGGGCGAACGAGGCCAGATCCGGTGGACCATCTACGCGGACGACGCACCTCCGCTCGCGGGCAGCGACGATCTGTGGCGATTCAAGGTGGTCCGGCGAGCCGCGCGATGGGTCGATAGCAAGTTGAAGGGCTGAGGCTCGGTTAGAGTCGCGGCATGGAATCGCACCTCGACCGCTTGAACGACCTGCTCGCGCGCTTCGCCGATGCCAGCACGCGCCCCCGGGAGACCTACCGCTGGTCCCACCACCACGACGGGATGCTGCACCAGACGCACGTCGTCTTTTCCGTGTTGATTCACGGGAATGAGGTCGGCCCCCTCGAAGGGCTGGTGAGAGTTGTCGAGGGGCTCGTCCGCGGCACAATCCAGTTCGGGGGCCGCGTGACGCTGTGCATCGGCAACCCCGAGGCCGCAGCCCAGAATGTCCGCTTCCTGGAGTCGGACCTGAACCGGGTGTTCGGGATCGCCGGGCAGGGCGACTCTCACGAGGAGCGTCGGGCCCGAGAGCTCATGCCGATCATCGACCGAGCCGACCTGTACCTGGACTTTCACCAGACCCTCAAACCCACGAAGTCCACGTTTTACATCTTCCCTTGGGGGGCAGAGGCCGGGCAGTGGGTGCGTGCCCTTGCCGGCGCGAAGGTGTGGGTGACCCGCAACCCGGGGCAGGCGTTCTCCCCGGGGATGATGTGCGCCGATGAGTACGCGCGGGCTCGGGGAGTGCCCGGGATCACGCTCGAGCTGGGCGAGAAGGGCTTCTCGGACGAGGCGGCAGACACCGCTGCGCGGGTCATGATCCGCGCCATGGAGATCCTCGACGGGCTCTCCGCTGGGGAGACCACCCTGCCCGCCGAAGCGGCCAAGGAGCCCGCGGTCGCTTTCGTGGAGACCTCGTACCGCCAGCCGTTCAGCGACCCTCGCATGCGGCTGCGCGACGGGCTGGTCAACTTCGAGCCGGTGACCAAGGGCGAGCTCTTGTCGGCGCCGGGGACCCCCGAGCTCCGCGCAACGATGGATGGGGCGCTCTTGTTTCCCAAGTATCCGCCGCGCGAGGCGAACGGGGCCGCCCGAGAGCCCAGGCCCGGCGAGATCTACCGCATCGTCGCTCCGGTGGACGGAGACCCCGCGGTCCTCTGGGCCTAATGGCTCGTGAAAGAACCCTAACTCGCGCGGCCTCGCCGCCTCCGAGCCAGGCCGAGCAACCCAGCGAGCACGAGCCAGCCGCTCCCCGGGACCGAGCCTCCGCCGGCGTCACAGCCGTCGCACGCGTTCGGCTCCACAACCGGTGCGCTGTCGTCGTCGTCATCGCCTGAGGGCTGCGGCCGCATCAGGGTCAGCGTGCGCAGCATGTCCTCCCACAGGGGCTCACAGACCTGGGCCACCGTGCTGTCTGCGGGGCAAGCCAGCGGCCCTTGCAGGTCCAGGGTGCTCAGCACCGTGGTGAAGCTCTCCCCGTCGACCGTGCTCGACAGCGCCTCATCGTGGGCGAGCGTGTTGACGGCGAAGAGCATCCCGCCGTTTCCCGACGCGCCGCCCCACACCTGAGGCGCGTCGCTGTGCTCCTGCCAGGTCACTCGGTCACTGGACGAGAAGAGCTGCCGGTCGCCGCCCACCATCCATGCCTCACCGTTGGGAAGCAGCGTCAGGTCCAGCACGGAGGTGGCCGGCAACGTCACCGGTGCCAGGGTGCTCCCGCCATCGACGCTGCGCAGCGCACCATCGATGCTGTTCCCGTCAAACGTAAGCCACACCTCATCGGGGTCCGCCGGGTCGACCGCCGCGATGACGCCAAACGCCGGGCTCTCGAGATCGTCGTCGGGGACCACGATCTCCGTCCAGGTCAGCCCAGCGTCGGGACTGGTCATGAGCAGCGCAGCCAGCGGATCCTGTTGCACGGCGAGGGCGTACACCCGTCCGCCTCCACCAAACCGCACCTCCCGAAAGAGGCGCCCGGCATATGTCTCTACCTCGGTGAAGGAGAGCCCGCCGTCGGTAGACCGAAAGATGGATCCGGCGATGGGTTCTCCCTGGACCACCGCGTCAGCGGTCACCCCGACGGCGACGGCGGCGTCCTCAGGATCGAAAGCGGCGTCCTGGATCACCCGCCCGGTGGTGCCCGCGACCGGGTCCCAGCTGCAGCCATCCACGCTGCGGTACAGAGACTCTCCCTCCACGGCCGTACCCGTGAGGAGCCCGCTCACGCCGAGGAGCACCCCGCTGCTCGACACTTCGAACTCGGGCAACTCCGCGACGCCGTTGGACAGCACCTCGTGGCAGATCCACTCGAACTGCGCGCCGTCGGCCGAGACCACAAGGCCCCATGGCGCCTCGAGCAGAACAGCCTCAGGCGTGGACGGGCGCGGCAGCACGTCCGTGTCGCCGGCTCCTGCACCCACATGGGCAGACACGGCGCCTGGCAGCAGCGCGGCGAAGAGGACGGAGCGAACGGCGGACAGGCGTAGGGGAGACTTCATGCTGCGGTTCGTATAGAGAGGCAAGGTCGCCGCGTCAACGGGTCTTCCCGGCTGCGGCCGATGGAGGTGCCCTTTGAACGCTCGTGTGGTGCTCGTTCTTGTCGTCGTCGTTGCCCTCGGGGTTGGGGCCTGGTTCTTCGTCCGCGACGCGCCGCCCGAGCCCGTAGCCTCACCCGCCAGTCTCCCCGTCGCCGCGATCAACGACGACGGAAGCCTCGCCGTACACAGCGTCGATCTGCCCGAGGTCACCCTGGCCGTGTTCACCTTCTTCGACGGAACGGGGAAGCTCGATCGCGACTACACCGCGGCGCTGCCTCGCTTTCAGCAGGCTCTAGGCAAGCTCGGTCTGGAGCCCGTGCCCACGCCCTGGCTGATGGCCGAGGGTTCCTTCGGCGACACCCCGGTCGATCCCGAGGCCAAGAACCGAATCTCTTTCGCTACGCCGGTGCCCGAGGACATCGACCGCCGCAAGCTGCGCGCCGTCGGGCTTGAGCGCCATGTCATCCAGGGCGGCGGCGGACTCCGCCTGGAGATCGAGGCGAAGAGCCTGCACGGCGCAGTGGCCAAGGCCGATGGCGTGCTGCGCGAGGCGTCGGCACGAGAGGGTCGGGACATCCTTGCGCGGCGCTGGTTTCGCCCCCTGCCGACCGATGCCGGCGTGCGCTTTGAAGCCACCGCGGACATGCGCGACGAGGGGAGTGTGATCGACGCCCAAGGCCCTCAGTAGCGGACTCAGCCGCCGACGAGCAGACCAGCGCGGACGAATCGCACGAGCTCCTTGAGGCGACGCTGGCGCCAGTCGGGGCGCTGTGACGCCTCGAGCAGGTGGGGGCTCGTCTTCTGGTCGAGGGTCGCGAACGTCGAGACGACGAGCAGGCCGATCGACGGGATCGCGGCCTCGGGATCGATGTCCGCTCGCATGGTCCCGTCCTGCTGCCCACGCCGGATGTAGTCCGCAGCGACGGACACCCACGCCGTCGCCGACGCCCCGAAGTCCGGCGCGCCCCGGTCCGCGTCCAGCAGGTCGCGCACGATGAAGCGGGCCCAGTGACTCTCGGTCTCGAGCACGCTGATCACCTCATCGAGCACCACGTCTACCCGGTCGTCCCCAGCGGTCAGCGCCATCAGCAGGCGAGGCACAAGCTCAGCGACGTGTCCCTGCATCCGCTCAAACGCGGCTTCCCGCAGCCGCTGCTTGCTCGGGAAGTGGTGCATGAGCGCTTGCTTGCTGATGCCCACAGCGTCGGCGACGGCTTGAATCGAGGTCCCAGCGAAGCCCTGAGTTCCGAACAGCCGCAGCGCCTCATCGCAGATGGTCTGCCTGAGCGCTTGGGCGTGTCGCTGACGCGACGTGGTCTGCATGACGGCCTCCCGAGGAGCGCCGAGCCTACACGGCAGGCCCGGCCGCAGGGATGGACCGCTCGGGTATCTTGCTCCCGTGAGTTCCCCTCCCCCTGGATCGATCCGCGCGCTCCTCAGTGACCGGTGGGAGGACATCGAGCAGTCTGTCTCTACGTGGGAGCTGCATCCCGAAGAGACGCTTCGCCCCGAGACCTTCACCCGCGAGTCACGGCGTGCGCTCGTGCTGTCGTCACTCGGAGCGGCAGGGTCCATCGGCAGCGCGGGCCAGCGCCTGGAGCTGCACGACGTACTGGGCATGGGCGGGATGGGAGTCGTGCACCGGGGCACGCAAGCATCGCTGGGTCGTGAGGTGGCCATCAAGGCTGTGCGACCCGACCGCCGCACCGACGACAGCACCGTCAAGTTGCTCCAGGAGGCCTGGATCGCCGGAACCCTCGGGCACCCCAACATCGTGCCGGTGTACGACATCGGGCTCGGCGCCGACGGTGAGCCTCTCATCGTGCAGCAGCGGGTGGAAGGCAGGCCCTGGGGCGAACTGATGGATGACGCCGAGGCCGTCGAACAGGCATTCCACGACGACGACCTGCTGGAGTGGAACTTGCGCGTGCTCATGCATGTCTGCAACGCGGTCCGCTTTGCGCACTCGCGAGGGGTACTGCACCTCGACATCAAGCCGGGCAACGTGATGATCGGTGGCTTCGGGGAGGTCTTCCTGCTCGACTGGGGGCTGGCGATGGCGCTCTCGGGCGACGCGCTGGGACGCCTGCCGCTGGCGTCGGAGAACGAAGACGTCCTGGGCACGCCGGCGTTCATGGCTCCAGAGATGCTGTCCCAAGGGGACGCACCCCTGAGCCAACGCACCGACGTGTACCTGCTCGGCGCGACGCTCTACCGAATCTGCGCAGGCCACCCGCCCCACCGCGGACCCACCCCCCTGGCCACGATGTACGCCGCAGCGATGAAGAGCCCTCCGCCGCTGACCACGGTCCCCGAGGAGCTGGCCTCGGTCTGCGCCCGCGCCATGAGCCCCGAGCCGGCCGACCGCTACCCGAACGCCGACGCTCTGCGGGTCGCCATCCAGGACTTCCTGCAACACCGCGGGGCCGTGCGCCTGGCGGACGGAGTCGGCGAGCCCCGCCGCCCAGCGCACACGGAGCAGCTCCAGCCGGGCTGCGGACTCGACGAGGTCCGCGCACTCTTCAGCGCGGCCCGCTTTGGCTACGAGCAGGCCCGGGCACTGTGGTCCGAGACCCCAGGGATCGCCGGCGCTCTGCAGGACCTGCACCTGGGTATGGCTCGCTGGGAGCTCGACCAGGATCGCCCCCAGGCCGCGAGCGCCTTGCTCGCACAGATCGACTCCCCGCCCCTCGATCTCGTCGCCGAGGTCGAGGCGCAGCTCGACGCCTTGCGCAACCTCGGCGCGCGGGTCGAGAAGCTCCAGGCGTATCGCGACCAGCAGGACATCAAGGTGGGCATGCGCACCCGAGCCTTGATCAGCGGAACTCTCGGTCTCTGCTTCACGCTCGTGCCCATCTATCGGGCCTTGAGCCCCGCAAAGGACTCGCTGGACTGGACGAACACCATTGCGGTGCCGGCCGCGCTGCTCGCGTTGTTCTCAGTCCTGAGTTTCATCGCCCGAGACACGATGCTGCGCTCGGCGATCAACCGCCGGACCATCGCGACGGTCTTCGTGGTGCTGCTCGGCCAGAGCGCGCTGAGCATCGCTTGTCAGTCCATGGGGCTGGCACCCGACGCGACCGCCCCACTGCTCTTGGTCCTGTGGGCGACGGCGTCCGCGATGTACGCCGCGCTTGTCGATCGCCGCCTGCTCCCCACCACGCTGGCCTACATCACGGCGATGTTCTGCGCAGTCACGTGGCCCCAGTGGCAGTGGTGGGCCACGACCGTCGCCCACGCGTGCTTCACCATCAACGTCGTCACGATGTGGTGGCCGTCGGCGAGCAATCTGGCGCGCCCCGACCTCGCCGCGGCCGCCTCAGTTCCCGGGACCGACGCTGCGAAGCCCCAGGCGTGACAGCCACTTGAGCCCCGGCTGCGCCGATGTGACTGGCGCCTTGAAGCCGAGGGCCCCGGACAGGCGCAAGTAGTACGGAAAGAACGGGCTCATTACATCTTTGAGGGTAGTGATGTTCGGCCGTTTGTTGATGTTCTTCATCAACTCTTCGTAGATCCAGATTGGCTCGAGGTCCGGCGAGACGAAGTGGTAGCTGGCGAGGAGGTCGTTGTCCTCGTCGATGGCGCCGAGCTCGATGGCCTCGCGCTGCAGCGGCGTGTTCGGGTACACGCGCAGGCCGACCTGCACAAAGATCATGTCGTTCTTCGGGATCTCCTCGTGGATGAACCGGAACGTCTCCTGCATCGTCTCTTTGGTCTCGCCGGGGCCGCCGAGCAGGAAGACCCACATCCACTCCATCTTGCTTCCCAGGGTCAGCAGGTGGCGCCGATGCTCCACCGCCTTGCGCAAGTGCTTCATGGTGAAGCCCTTCTGGAGCCGATCGAGCATGACGTCGTTCGCGACTTCGGGCGTGATCAGCACCTGGGTGAACCCCGCCTTCTCCATCTTCTCCATGAGCTCGATGCTTGTGGCGCGCGGGTTGAAGCCGTTGGTGCCGAGCGATGCGCCGATGTTGCGCTCGATGATCGCGTCGAGGACCGAGATGCAGTACTTGAGCGGCACGTTGAAGGTGTTGTCTACAAACTCGATGGACGCGCCGGGGAACTCCCGGGCCATGGTCGCGATCTCGTCCGCGACTTGCCCGGGCGGCTTCTGCCGGTACTTCTCGCCCTCGATGGATGGGTAATTGCAGTAGGTACACTTGAATGCACAGCCCCTACGTGACTGAATTTGCAGAGGACCTGAGCGCTTGGCGTACTCCCGGAAGTCCAGCCAGGTCCACATCCGGTGGTTGGGGATCTCGCCCAGCTCCTCGACGCGGTACTGCTCATTGACGCGGTGTTGGTCCGGACCGTGGCCATGTGGCGTCACGACCCCCTTGACGTCGGCGGGGGTGCCCTCGCCACCCATGGCCGCGACCAGCTCGACCACGCTGCGCTCGCCGTCGCCCCAGACTCCGTAGTCCGCCTCGACGTACGACACGACCGGCCCGGGGGCCACCGCGACCGCGGGGCCGCCGACGATGACCGGGGTCCCGCTCTGCTTCGCGAGGCGGACGTAGTCGCGGGCGTCGTCGAGGTACCAGATGTTGTTCATCCAGCTGGTGTTGTCCATGTTGCGGATCGACATCCCGATGAGCTCGGGACGCACCCGGTCGATGGCCTTCTGCAGCGCTGCCTGGGGCTTCTTCTCCCACATCAGATCGACGAAGTGCACGTCGTGGCCGGCGTCCGCGAGGACGGTGGCGATGTTGCACGCCCCGATTGGGGCGACGGGGACCGGGGCCTTCTCCCGGTTCGTGGCGACGATGAGTGTGCGCACGGTTTCTCCATGGTCAGCGGGCCGCCGCTGAGCGGCGCGCAGCGTAGCTCCGCGCAGCGCGCGCGCAAGGACGGCGAGCGCCCGGTACGTTGGAAGCCGTGAGCGCGCCTCCCCACCGCATCGGCCCGAACCCCGGGTTTCCCGTCGACGCTGACGCGGAACGCACGCTGCTGGCCCGGTACGAGACCCTCGGCGTGGAGCGCAGCACGCTGACCCGCGCCACTGAGGAGTTCGAGAGCATCGAGCTCGACCGCTTCGACGGGGACGAGATCAGCGTCGCCGACGAGCCCACGCGGGTCGAAGCGGACCTGAGCCACCTGTCCATGGCGATGGACATGCATGACGAACTGGGACGTGGGGGCATGGCCGAGGTGCACGCCGCCACCCAGCGCACGCTGCGGCGCCAGGTGGCCGTCAAGTCGCTGCGCGAGGACCAGCAGACCCCCGAGCACGCCCGCCAGCTGTTGAGCGAGGCCCGGATCCTCGCCGCGCTCGAGCACCCCGCCATCGTCCCGGTGTATCTGCTGGCCACGGACGCAATGGGCAGCCCCGTGATCGTGATGCGAAACGTGGATGGCACGCTATGGCGCCACTTCGTGGACGAGCACGGCGAGCTCCGCACCCCCGATGGCGTTCCCGGAGACCCGCTTCGCTGGCACGTGCGTGTGCTCGCCACGATCTGCGACGCGGTGCACCACGCCCACGGGATTGGGGTCCTTCACCGCGACCTCAAGCTGCGAAACATCGTGATCACCGACAACGGCGACCCCTACCTGCTCGACTGGGGCCTCGCCGCGACGCTCGACAAGGACTCCGATCTCGATTTGCCGTACGCCCGCGACGAGCAGCAGCTGCGCGGCACGCCCGGCTACCTCGCGCCGGAGATGGCGGCGGTGAACGGGGCTGCGTTCGGGCCGTGGACGGACGTGTACTTGCTAGGAGGGTGCCTGCACGCGCTGCTCACCGGGTGGCCGCGCCACCGGGGACGCACGGTCATCGAGCAGCTCGCATCAGCGTATGCGAGCCGGCCGGCCACCTACGAGAAACACGTGCCCGACAGCCTCGCCGCCATCGCCAACACGGCCACCGCTCGGGATCCCTCCGACCGTTACCCCACGGCCGCTGCCATGCGGGTCGCGCTGCTGAACTGGCTCGACGGTGAGCGCGTGGCCAGCGCTGTCGCCGTCGAGCGGGTCGCCCTCGCCGGCGAGCAAGCCACGGTGCGAGGCGAAGCGGAGTCGGTGCGCGCCGAGCAGGCGACCGTGTGGGCGGAGCGCGAAAAGAACAAGCGCGAGCAGTCCGAGATCACTCGGCAGCGCGACGGTCTGCGCCAGGAGCAGCGGGCGCTGCGCAAAGAGCGCATGGCGTTGCTCGCCCAGCGGGAAGACGGATCAGCGATCAGTTCCGAGCGGATCCGGCGGAGCCGGGTCCTCGTCGTGCTCGCCCTCGCCGTCCTCCTGCTCGGCACCCTCGTGGTCGGGCAGCTGGCCCCCGTCGGGCTCACTCGCCCCAGCCTCCTGCTCCTCCTCTTCGGAGAGCTGCTCGGCGGCCTGCTCGCTCTTGTCGCCCTGATCCCCCGCCGCTGATCCCGGGGGGCTGCTCAGGGGTAGACCTGGCAAGAGGAGGCGCACCGCCAGCACCGCGGCGAGCGCGCCGGTGATATCGGCAGCGAGGCCCGCGGGCACGGCGTGCCGACTGTTGCTTACGCCCACGGAGCCGAAGTAGACGGCCAGCACGTAGAACGTGGTCTCGGTGCTCCCGTTCATCGTCGTAGCCAGGGTCCCGATGAGCGAATCAGGTCCGTGGCTCTGCACCAGCTCCGAGGTCAGTCCGAACGCGCCACTCCCCGACAGCGGACGCATCAGCGCCAGGGGCAGCACCTCACCAGGCATGCCGACGAGATCGGTGAGCGGGCTCAGGAGCCCGACCAGAGCCTGCATGCCTCCGCTGGCCTTGAACATCCCTACCGCGAACAAGATGGCGACGAGGTACGGGATGATCATCACCATCAGGCCAAAGCCCTCCTTCGCGCCCTGCACGAAGACCTCATAGACCTTGACGCCGCGCACCACGCCCGCGGTCAGCATCGCGAAGATGAGCAGCGGCATGATCCAGCGGCTCGCCGCCTCCCCGTAGATGTACACCGCGGCGACCAACCCCACGAGGGATGCGCCGAACACGGCGAGCGGAACCAGCTCGGCGATGCGGGTGGGCTGCCGGGCGGCGGCCAGCTTCGCATCGGCCTCTCGCTGTGCCGCCGGGGCGGCAAACAGGGGCAAACGAGAGAGGAACTTCGCCACCAGGACCCCCACCAGGGTCGAGCAGGCGGTGGCGAAGAGAGTCGTGGGAAAGATGGAGGCGGGATCCGCAGAGCCGAAGTGGCTGCGCAGACCGATCATCCCCGTCGGCAACAGGGCCAACCCAGACGTGTTGATGGCCAGAAAGAGCACCATCGCGTTGGTCGCGGTGCCCTGCTCCTTGTTGAGTTCGTTGAGCTCCTTCATGGCCTTGAGGCCGAACGGGGTCGCCGCGTTGCCCAGGCCCAGCGCGTTCGCGGCGATGTTCATCACCATGGCCCCCATGGCCGGGTGGTCCGGGGGCACATCGGGAAACAAGCGCACCAAGAGCGGCTGGATCATGCGCGCCATGAACTTGAGCCCGCCCGCCTCTTCGACGACCTTGACCAGCCCCAGGAACAGGACGATGTAGCCGAGCAAGCCGATGAGCAGGGTCACCGAGGCCTTGCTCATCTCCAGCGCCGCGTTGCCGACCTCCAGTGGTGTGCCGGTGAGGAAGGCGAACAAGATGGAGAGCGCCACCAGCGCATAGAAGACAATATTCATGAGGACGTAGCTCCGAAGGCACGACGAAGGAGGAGCGCAGCGAGTAGGGCAGCGAGGGGAACGGTGGCGTGACCGACGAGCAGGTGTTCCTGCATCGCGATGGGGCAGTGCATCTGGAGCGCCATGACCCCGCCCAGGCCCGCGCTGGCCGCTGCGATGGCCGCGATGCGCGGACCCGTCGGAGGGATGCGCTGGAGCAGGACAAGGATGCCCATCACGGGCAGCGCCGCGGCGAGCCCGTAGACAAAGCAGGCCAACGCGTCACGGCCGAAGGTGTGCTCGCCGCCCTTCGCGCCGGGCAGCATCAGGTCGGCGGGAGGGACGAGGGCGAGGAAGAGGGGCAGCACGAGGGCAGCGCCGGCGAGGATCCAGGCTGCCCGGGGGCTGGGGACGGGCCGATGGGGCCCTGTCAGAGCAACGGCGGCCAGACCCAGCGACAGCCCCGCAGAGAGGCCGCCCTCGATCACCAGGCGGAGCATCGGGTACTGGCCCAGGTCCTCCCGGCCGTTGATGCCCAAGACGATCGCTCCCAGCATCGCGAGGACGACGCCGGCCAGCGCGACCCGATGGCGGGTGGAGAGACCCCGCAGCGTCGCGACGAGCCCGCGCTCCCGCGCGACCCGCGCTCTCGCCGTTCCGAGCCTCTCTTCGGACTCATCCTCGGGCTGTCGCTCCTGGGCGATGCGCGCAAGGGCGGCGTCGAGTCGGGGGTCGAACTCGTCACTCACGGCGCGCCTCCTTCCGACAGGGCGACCCTGAGCCGCTTGTAGCCACGG
>Ga0222662_1001160_pt1 | contig 13901 bp, 19 predicted proteins | sample AntAcemetagen600_FD_179821 | JGI IMG/M metagenome (GOLD analysis project Ga0222662, IMG submission 179821) | Saline water microbial communities from Ace Lake, Antarctica - #600 | ecosystem: Environmental > Aquatic > Non-marine Saline and Alkaline > Saline | place: Antarctica: Ace Lake...
TCTCTCTGAAGTACAACAATTTCTCTTTTAAGTTCTTCATTAATTAAAAGTTCTATTTCTTTATCCATACTGCAACAATAATACAGGTTGGCATCAATGTCAAGTCTCTATATAATAAGTAAATTATATGATCAAATACAGTTTACTCTGCCAAGAATGTAATGTCAAGTTTGACGGATGGTTTCCTGGTATCAAAGAATACACTCAACAAAAAAAGAAAAAATTAGTACAATGTCCTATGTGTGATAGCTATGATGTAGATAAGACTATAATGGCTCCAAATATTGGTAAAAAAACAAATCGGAAACCAGATATTGACAAAATGACCAAAACAAATGTCATGATGCCGGCATCGCAGGCACCAGCATTAATGAACAGATTGAACAAGTACATTACCAAAAATTTTGAAGATGTTGGAGACAAATTCTACAAAGAGGCCAAAAAGAATATCAAAGGAAAAAGAGACGATAAGTTTTATGGTACACCATCGACAAAAGAAGTGGATGATTTACTTAAAGATGGAGTTGATTTATTCCATGTTCCAAAAACCAAAGAAAATTAGTCGCAAGAACACTGGCTTTTCTGTCTGGTTGACTTAATACACTTACTAGTATATAATTGTTAATATGGAACGTAGGATAACAGAGATTGAAACTCCAAAGTTACGTAACCATACAACAACAAATCAAGGAAAAGGAAACAATATGCTAACAAGTATGTTCAATAAACTTTTTCCTTCTATTAAAAAGGAAGAAAAAACCATGGCAAACTCAACACAATACGTTGTATACACAAGAAACTTCAAATCAAGAGCGAAGCAAATTGGTGTATTCGCGGAGCCGGCATCTACTTACAAAGTAAACGGTGAAGTACACGGTGGTAAAATCAAGTTCAGAAACCTAGCAGTAAAAAACACTGCAAGAAAAACAGCTACTAACAAGTTGTTATCAAAAGGGTTGGACTTTACAGTAGAAGTATTAGGTGTTGCACCTAAGAACTCTGCTTTGACTATGAAGTCAAACATCATTTCTTTATTAAAGAAATCAGGAAGAAAAGTAATTAATTACTCTGCGTAATTAAATTAATTCTAAAGGGGCGGTGCAGAAATGTATCGCCCTTTTTTTGTGACTGTGGATTAACTCCAGTTAAATTTGTCTAGAGACGGATCTGCATAAGATCCATAAGAAATAAAAGTATATTTTCCTGTAGACAGGCCGGAATCCTTAGCCGCTACTGTATTCATGAATGTTGTTTGATCTGACTCACTGGCAAAAGTTGCTGTGAATGCCACTGCTTTTCCTGAATCTAATAGTTCCCAAGTTGTTGAACTAGGGATAGTCCAATCAAATGCATCTGAATGAAAGGCTATAGCCGTTTTAGCTTCGTCAACTGTTCCATATACCGCTGGTGGGAAGGCGCCAATTGCATTACCCGTACCTGGTTGTAACCATTCTAATAATAATTGTAGGCTTGACTGTGATGATGTTCCGGAACCAAACTCTAAACCAGTAACTGGTGCTGAATATCTTGATGCTCCGTCGGAACCTGAATCTGTTCCTGTGAATTGAGCTAAATCATGTTTTCTATATGCTTTTCTAATTTTGTTGGCCATTTTAATCCTCTGATAATTTTTTATCTACTAGGTATTTATCACACTTGCCATAATAAATCACATTGTAGTTGTTGTTTTTGAAGCATCTCCACGGGTCAATCACTGTTGATCCTTTAGCAAGATTAAAATAGAGTTTTTGAGTGTAGGTTTTACCTGTATGATTATAGGTCGTTTGTGGATCGTGTGCTAAAAAACACACACAATCAAACGGATTTTGTTTAAGATTTGGATCATCACCTGTTTCAATATCTGCGTATATTACTTCAACACCCTGTTCCTGCACATAATGGGCCAAGAGCACACTAGGAGAGCCTATCGTGTATGGCACACTAGGTTTGTATGCTTTACCATTGATCACTAACTTTTTCTTTTCTTTTAAACAGATTTCAGACACAAATTTAGCCATGTTTTTTGTTTGCTGTTCGCGACTGTAAGCAATAGCATTGAACAGATCGTAACCCAAGTCAAGGTCTTTGGCCAACCAACTTAATGCGATGTTATCTCTAGGATGACAGGCTCCGCCATCTCCCATTCCGGCTTTGTAATATCCTTTTCCTGTGATTCGAATATTTGCTTCTTTAAAGGCATCTGTAATTTTATCAACATTCATGTTTCCTATCTTCATGGCAACATCTTGTATCATATTCACTAGACTGATCCTGGCCGATATCATTGTGTTATAGAATATTTTAAAGCCTTCTGCTTCTTCCCAGGTACCTAACAGTTGTTTGGCATTATTTTTTACAAGTTTTTTATAAAAATTAGAGACTATGTTACTTGCTTTGGTATCTTGGCCTTGCTCTGTTCCAATTATTACCATATCTGGATTGACCATATCATATGCTTCCGATCCCATGGCTATCAAATAAGGATTATAAACAAATTGGAAATTTTTTATATATTTTGAAAACAATCTTCTTGTTGTGCCTGGCAAGACTGTGGAAATTAAAACCACAATTTGATTTTTATCTGCATATTTTTCACATTGTTTAAGTACATCAATTACTAATGAATAATCAAAATCTTTTACTGGCAACTGTGTTGTTGGCCTAGATCCGTCGTAGTCCGGATGATGTGGAGTGGGCACAGCAACAAATACCATTTCTGTGTTGTTAAAAACTTCTTTTATATTCTGTGTAACCTTAATGTGTGAAGATACTCTATGTTCCACGTCATACCCTATAACTTGATGCTGTCTGGTCATTTCTTCAGCACACGGCAATCCTAATTTTCCTAATCCTATGAACCCTATTCGCATAGAATTATTTAACGTTTTATTAATCTTGTAAATAATAAAATGGTGCTGAATAAAACTCAACTCGAGACTTGGTTAAAACAACTTGATGTTTCTGGTTATCAACTGTACAGATATCATAGATATCCTATAAAACATTTAGATATGAATTATATGGAAGAGCTTGAAAAACATGCAGAGTTGTGGAAGGTAGATCCAAATCATTTTACTTTTCATCATCTTAGAAACTTATTTCAACATCTAAAAAATAATACAATAATGTATCCAATGGTGGGAACAATGGATCAAGAAGAAATCAACATAGACCCAGGTGGATCTAGACTCATGGTTAGCAAGTATCTTAATGTTGAACACACAATATTAGATCTTATATGCAAAAAAGGAACACACAATCCAGGGCTAGGGTACGAAGTAATTGATACTGCAGAAAAATTTTGTTCAATCTATAATAAATCCACTAGTGATTATCACATACAGTTTGATAGAAACGATACACAAAATGCCAAAATGCATGAGTGGTATCAAATAAATTGGAATGACATGATGCACTATTCTAAAATAGACATAAACGGATTCAACAAACAGTTTTACGAAATGTACAAAAATTCAAAAGATAAAATAGATCTGTATTTTCTATGAAAGGTTTAATAATTTTTCATTGTTGGAATTCTATGAATCATGCTGTAGAGACACAAGCATTTGATAATATGAAATCTATTTTAAAACAAAATCAAAATATACCTATGTTGGCTAGTGTTGTGGAAAGACCGGACCTACTTGCTAAAATGCCAAATGCATTGATCAGTGATGTAGATGTAATGGCTGAAAAAAATATACTAGTTCTAAAAGATTGGATTGCTAGGAATCAACTCAAAGAAGTACACATAATGGGTATGCATTACAATCTTTGTGTGAGACAACTACTTACTCGGTTATGGGAAATAAACAAGACCAGTTGGGAAAATGATTTCAAGGCGAGAGTAATTGAACAATGTACTGCGGCCTGTGTAGATGATGAAATATTTTCAATGGAACAATATAAAAAAAATAATCAATGTGATTTGTTAATTAACGGAAAAGAATGGACGACAAATTTAAAATAAGATTAAGAGTGGTTGAGGATGAACTTGTTAATTGGGACGAATTCCTTGCGGAATTTAACCAAAGACTGTTGGACAAGGAATTTCCTATAGTTATTAAGATTGATGAAGCACCCGATTTGACCTGCATACAACCTGTCTTATCAACTATGACTTTTTTAAAATGGGTTGAAAGTTTCCAACTTAATAATGATATTTTTATTGAGACCGATAACCTTGTACAAAGATTTTTACCTATTTCTCATATCAAAAACTTTAACGAATTACCTTTTTTTCATTTTAAAAATCATAAAGTAAAACAAAAAAACCTTCATAAAAATTTTATGTGTTTTGTTGGAGCACACAGATGGCCAAGATTTATACTCTCAAAATTCCTTTATGAAAACTACAGCCATTGTTCTTATCTCACTTATTGGCAGAACAAGTTTCCTGCCAAAAGTTTTAAGAAAAAATTACCTATAGATGAGGTCACAAGTTTTAAGAAAAAATTACCTTTGTACATCAACAGTGATGAAACTATAGAAAGACATGCCACGGGGTACATAAATTTTACTGACACAAACCCATTGTTAAAATTTTATCAAAACAGTTTTATTGACATTGTTTGTGAAACCTGGCACGACGGACAAACATTTATGCCAACTGAAAAAACAGCAAGACCATTAAGCACAATGACCCCTTTTATTGTATACGGTCCAAAAAATTATTTGAGTAATTTAAAGAAACTGGGATTTAAAACTTTTTCAGAGTTTTGGTCAGAAAAGTATGACTCCCTCGCTGGTGAGGACAGAATAGAACAAATAAAAATCATTATATCAACCCTTGGAAAATTAAGTAAAGATGAAATGTTTGAGATGTATCAAAAAATGTTAACTATACTAAGTCACAACAAAGAACGTTACGAAACAATTACTAAACAAAATATTATGAAAGCATTTGATGAATACTTATAGATCATTAACCGGAGGCCTGCATCACTTTCTAGTACAACACGGCCCGTTCAAACCTTTTGTATCTGTTAACGATGCACAAACACTCAAAGGTAAAAAATATTCATATATTAGCGAATTTAATCCAAATAATGAAAGAATGGATGCACTTTATAAAACTATCAAACAGCATATTAATATTTTTGATCACGTCTATGTAAACTTTGGTGAACCTGGTATAATGTGGAAGGACATTAATGACCCTGCTTATCCAGATGGCAACTATTTTAGCACAATAGACTTTATAAATCGATTTTCAAAAGACGATCCTGTAGATTTTTTTGCTAATCTTGTTAGCAGTATACCAACCAATAGACCATTGCATTATGTCAATGATATGTTCTTTCAAGGAAACGACATCTATAAAAAATATGACATTTGTAAGGATCTTTTTAAAGAACTTAATTACGAACTAGGAAACAGAACATATTTCTGGGAGTCTATGTTCAGCAGACATTTTAAATTTTACAAATATTTTAAAACTCATCCTGCCGACAAAGTTACGTTGAGTACTTGTTGGCCTTTGGGGGTTGAGTTCTACAGTAAGAATGTTAGGAAACCCAATATTACTCCTGCCGAAGATATTGGTATAGATAATCTTAGGTGCAGTGATCTTTTTGATCCTGAAATTTATAATTTAAGTTATTATAGTATGGTATTTGAAACAGTCAGGCATAATCATTTTGCTATGTTTTCAGAAAAGGAAGCCAAACCTATTATAACAAAAAGACCTTTCATCATATTTGGAAGTTATCGACACCTAGAAGCATTTAGAAGTTTAGGATTTAAAACTTTTTCGCCTGTTATAGACGAATCTTACGATTTAGAAATAGACGAAGATAAAAGATTTCAAAAAGTATGTGAGTCAATGGTCAAACTGTCAAAACAAGATCCTGTTGTAGTTTACAAAGAATTAGAACCAATACTTGAACACAATAAGAAACATTTTGAAAACAAAGATGTGTGGAACAAAGAATTTTTAAAAGCCTGGTATCAGAATAGCGTTGTTGAAGCAAACGGAAATGTTAAAGTAATCCAGTAAGTTGTAAAACATATCTTTTTTCTTCACCCACATTGCAAGCCATATGTTTTTTTCTTCCTTGCCAAGCATACCAACTACCAGCAACACCGTAACAGAATTTGTCTTCTATCCATAACTGATGTCCGGGTTTTGCATCTTCAAGGAATACCATTATTCTAACTACAGATTCAGGGTCTGCTATTTTTTTATTTCTTCTATATGTTGGATAATTATCTTTGTGCCATGGCAATATCATTCCCGGAGCATACATACTCAAACTAAAAACTAGTTCTTTTAAATTAAAAAATTTGAATGTGTTTTCAAAAACAGGATTAAGTGTTGTTGGAATATACACTCCTAAGTTATCGCCATAAATTTTATAGTTAACATCGTCTGTTGTAAACCCATGGGATTTATCTGGGTGAATGTACCAACCAGAATCTATATAATCCTGTGGTTTCCACACCACCGGTATGGTTCCTTCTTTGTCGTGCCAGTCAGAGTATGAGTACTTCATAATGTATATAGATAATTATCATTATATGAAGACAATAGGATTTTTTGGTGACAGTTTTTGTGAGAGTCAAAAAACCGACTCTTGGTGTGTTCTTTTAGCGGAAAAACTTAATGCTAAGATTGTTAACTGGGGAAGAGGCGGTGCCAGTATTTGGCATACTTTTATGTCATTTGAAAAACGAATAGAGACAGATCTGGTGCCAGACATCAACATATTTTGTTGGACCGAGCCGTATCGATTGTACCATCCCAGTTTGCCTTTGGCCAAAGGAGCGGTGCCAATACCTGGTAAAGATGAACGTATCTACAAGGCCGCTGATATGTACTATGTCTATCTACAAGACTTTAAAAAAGACGAGTTAGCCTATAGATATGCTTTACAATATTTTGATCAACAGGTACTGAGTAAAGTGAAAAAACAAATAGTACAAATGTGGAGCATGAGGCCGTTTGAATTGTCGGGCAATGAAACATACATATCTCTTGGCTCTGGAACATTTATAGATGAAAGTATGCTGATGTTTGCCTGGGATGGTAAACCCAAGCAAGAAAAATTTGATATAAACCTTTCAAATCACATGACTTCCAAGCAAAACCAGGAGTGGGCTGACAAGGTGTTTGAAAAAATTAAATAGAAGTTTATGAAAATATTAGTAACTGGCTCAAGTGGATTTATAGGATACCATTATCTCACACCTCGTTTAGAAAAAGAATATGAAATACATCATTTAAAAAGTGATTTACTAGATTTTAAAAGTGTAGCCGACGAAGTACACACTGTACAACCCGATCAAATTGTTCATCTTGCCGCACGTACTGAAGTAGAAAAAAGCTTCTATGAACAAACAAGTTTTAGCCAAGTAAATTATGTAGGAACTGTTAACTTAATTGAGCAGGCAACTAAAATTAAACATTTGAAAAATTTTGTTTTTGCTTCAACTATGGAAGTGTTTGGTTGGCAACCAATAAGTGATCGTATTGAGAATGGTGAAGAGATAGCACAGCTGGAGGCATTTAATGAAAACACACAACCAAATCCAAATGCTCCGTATGCCGTGGCCAAATATGCTTGTGAAAAATATTTACAGTATGCACACAGGGCCATGGATTTACCTTTTACTGCATTAAGATTGACCAATTGTTATGGCAGAAAAGATAATAATTTCTTTGTCACAGAACAGATTATATCACAGATGTTAACGGGAGAGATCTGCAATCTTGGTTACAAAGAACCTTATAGAAACTTTATATACATTGATGATATGATTGATGCTTGGTCAACCGTGATAAGCAATCCAGATAAATGCAATGATGGAAAAATATTTACATTAGGTCCTAATAATGCCTTAAAGATCGAAGAGTTTGCCAATATTATAGCAAAAAAATTATCCTGGAACGGTGACATCAATTGGAATACTAAACCCAAACGGCCAGGAGAAATATTTTTGTTGAATAGTGACTACAATTTAATTTATAATACACTAGGTTGGAAACCTAAAATAGATTTAGAAACCGGATTAGATAAAACAATAGAAATATTAAAGAAATGAAAGTAAAAGGATACAGCACATTTGATAAATTAAAGACTGCAATAGTTGGTGATGTTTTTTCGTTTGATCAATTTTCGCATTTGAAAGGTGATAAGATATTGTCTCCTTTAAAAAAAGTAATTGAAGAAACAAAAGAAGATCTAGAGAACCTATCAAACACATTAAGAAAGTTTGACGTGGAAGTACATAGACCTGATATGAGCAAAGCGCCAAACGATTTATCTACTTACGTCAGAAAACCTCCGCAACAGGTAAGAGACGATATGGCGATCATAGGAGAAAATTGTTATGTGGCAAATAACTTGCCTGAATATTCGCAAATATTAAAAAACATAGATCCTAAAAATGTACATTATCCAAAACGTTATCTTGACTATACCGATCCTTCTTACACATACGATTTAAATATTAACACACCGGATACACCGGATCAACAAAGATTACTCAGTACTAGTTTTATACATCTAATGGGCAAGGACCTTTATTGGGGTACCAACACACCCGGTTGGAAGGACTCACCGTTGATTGCTTATCATAAAAATAAATGGGAGCAAGAAGGGTTCAGAGTACATATCCAAGCCATGGAAGAAATGGGTGGACATGGAGATGCGACGTGGGCTATTCTTAAACCTGGAGTGATCATGACTTTGTTTGATATACAGCAATATGAAAAAAGTTTTCCTGGATGGGATATTCATTATATTGAAGACAAATACTGGGATCAACTTTCACCATTTAGAATTATGAAAAAGAAAGTTGGAGGTAAATGGTGGATTGAAGGAGAAGAACACAACAACGAACTAATAAATTATGTAGAGTCTTGGCTAGGTGATTGGGTTGGCTACTGTGAAGAAACTGTTTTTGAAATCAATCTTTTAAACATAGATCAAAACACAGTAATTGTAAACAACTACAACAAACAAGTTTTTGATTACTTCAAGAAACATAAAATTGAACCAATTATTTGTACCCAACGGCACAGATGGTTTTGGGACGGTGGAGTACACTGCCTTACACAGGATCTATATAGAGAAGGCGAAATGGTTGATTATTTTGCTTAATGATTATCTATAAAAATCATTTGTTAGATACCATTAATGACTCCAGAGTCATTTTTGAATTGATAAAAACAACAATCAACGATGAAAAAATTTTGGTACTTAATATCGACAGTGATCAAAACAATTTTTCAACGTTGATTAATAATATAAAATATCATAACACCGAAGTACAAATTATATCTAACGATAATTTTAATATAATAAAAAATTATTCAAACCAAAAAGGCTTATTTTTCTTATGTGGAAAAGAAAAAACACTGGAAGCCTGCAAAGACCAATCCAAATTTGATATATTCAAACCACAGTACAGATTATTGGGTTTGTGCTGTTAGGCTCGCTATTGGCTCGCTATTGGGTCTTTAATTTTATAGGTTATTTTGAATAGTCTGGTAGAGGTCCGCCATAGGCCTTGCCCTTGATCCTCTTGCCGGCCACCTTCTTGGTCTTGCCACCAATCTTCTCACTACGATTGCCAGTACGCTTTTTTTTACCTTGAGATTTGCAACTTGATACCCATGATGCAGGCAAACTACTTGTAGGTTTACTGCAAACACCTTTGGGTGCTGGTCCTATATTTTCTATAATAATAATATCGTTTATCTTCACAAAGGTATTTAACCATTAACCGTCAAGTTGATCTTGTACCTAGGGACACATGGAGTGAGATCAACTTGTATAATGGTATTATGTATTTGGTTAATAAGGTCAGTTAATAAGGTCAGTTAATAAGGTCAGCTAATAAGGTCAGTTGTTAGTTGTTAGTTGTTTAGGTTAGGTTAGGTTTAGATGTGTTAGGCCAATCAAAACAGCAGATAATACATATAGCGCCATCAAAACAGTAGATACTACATATAGCGCCATACAACATATAGCGTCAGAAAATATCTTGGCACTAGAGGTTGACACCTAAAGTTTCATTTCTCTTTTTTTAGCCTCTCTTTTAAAAGATGCTTCAGACATTTTTCGTTTATGTTCTTCTGAGAATTTTATTCCTTTACGAGCAATAGACATTTTCTTTCTAATTTCTTCTGATAGTTTCGTACCTTTTGTCATTGGAATTAATCCTCTAGATCTTATTTTCTTCTGTTCATCTGTTAAATTTGTCCATCTACTTCTACTTGCTTTAGATATCTTTCTTTTCTGTTCCACAGTCATATTGGCTATTCTTTTCCTTGTGCCTTCGGACATTTTCTGTTTGGTTTCGTCTGAGACTATTCTGCCTTTATGAAGTATAGACCTAGCCTTTCTCATATCATCAGTCCACTTAAAAATTGGCCACGATATTGCCAGATTGTAATACCTTTCACCTAGATGCTTCTTCCTTGTGTGGAGCAACCTTTGTTCTAATTCTGACATTTCTTCTTGTGTACCTGTGGCCAATATCCTTCTTGTGAAGTCCTCGGGTCTTTGTCTGTATTGCTCCATCATAGGCCTGCTTGAACAGACATAGTTAGGATTTTTACCACAGTGATATCCTATGTAGTATCTGTTGGATAGCCGATCCCGCCAGATATAAACATATGGTTCCTGTTGATTGTAAATAGTTGTCTGCATCGGGTCACATCCTTGTAGAGCCAGTGGATGCTATTAACATCTCGATTGGCGTTTTCTTACACTTATTTACCTTATTTTGGGTGACGTCACTCAGGTTAGGTCAATAAATACTCGTATGAAGATCACAGAACTTTTAGCGCCATTCAACTCAACCAATACCACAGTTAGCGCCATCCAAGTGCCAACAACAGAAAATACAGCGTCAGAACAGTTCGAAGGCACTATAGAATCACATCCAGACCACTCGGCTATCTCCGAGGGAGTAAGTCAAATCCTGAGACGAGTAAAAGGCAAAGGTCTCAAGACTGGTTTTAGGTGCACCACCGGTCCTAGGAAAGGTCGTATCGTGGCCAAACCCAGCACCTGTTTCGCCAAGCGAGATCCTGTCAAGGGTACCAAGATTGCCAAAAAGCGACAACTCAAGGCCAAACAAGCAGGAGCCAAAATGGCAGTGACTAAAAGATCCGGAGCAGGAAGTAGACGTCTACAAAAGGCTCAGATCAAGACTCGTTCTTCCAAAACGAGGAAGATGGGTGGTTCCAAAAAAGCTCTACAACGAGGTAGAGTGGTGAAACCAAAATAAAATTATTTTAATCCTCCTATTTTTAATATCGTGTCCTTTGTTATCTGGTAGCCCTCTTCGTGCACCGATGCCTGCCATTCATTCTTCTCTGACTTCTCAATGATCTTGCCTGCGGTGTTCAATGCAGAATACACCTTCTGCGATATGTCCACGGTCTCATTGGCTGTGAATATCGACAGTAGGCCTGCGAATATGGATGTTATGCTCACGACATTATCCACGGTCCGAACAGGATCAATATCAACATAATGGGTACCACTATGGTCATTGGCCAGAAGTCCAGCAACTCCATCCAGTCCTTCTTGGTCATCTTGTGTTGTTTCTGTTTCCTCTTCTTCATTATCTGAACCTGCTTTCCAGTTTGTCCAGGTGCTCCTGGCACCATTCCTTTATCTCTAATTTCTGTGGTATGATCTCTGCCTCCCTGTATCCAAACCCAAAACAGATGTGTTGGAACCTGTCCGCGAACTTGTCCGGACTCATCAAGGCATCCTCACCATATGATGTGTATCCATCCAGGTACTCGCCCAGGCTGTATGACTCCGTCATCTCCTCGAATATTTCCTGTACTGATCTGGTCTGTATGGCCACTGGTCATTATGCTTTCTCCATTTCTAATGCTTCTCTGATGTTGGTGAACGCCGTGCCACTCGTGTCTACAAATTCTTCTATGGCCGGAGTCCAGTCAATACCATTGTCTGAATATTTCCAGATGCCTGTCATATGGCAAAATAAATGGCCAACATCTTTCCTCATATCTTCCTTGTTCCAAGATAGGTTGGATTCAATAACGTCACCAAATCCTTCCACTCCGCAATAGTCGTCTTTCTTGAACACTGGCACCAACAAGGGTGAATCAACGACTGTTATCGCATCCGCCTTGGTAGGGTACTTGTCCAATAATAATTTTGATAATGCTTCTGGTTTGATGTCCCATCCAGGTACCACGGCTGTGACAGTTCCGTTGTCAACATAGCCCACCATCATTCCGTGTTTATTTGTATAATCTATTTTCATATGTTCAACTCCTTTGGTTAGCTTTCATTGTAGCACGGAACAGGATAGCGTCAACCTGGTAAAATTTGGGTCTATATAAAGTATGATTAAATAGGTTTATGAAGAGTTTCTGCTATAATCCGTTCACAGGCCTAGACATATCTACATCCGGAAACTTGAAACCTTGTTGTAAATTCCTCGATGATCAAATACCAAAGTTCAATATAAAAAATGGTTTGAATTCATATAAAAATTCCATATGGCTTAATAATCTACAAAAAGAATTTAAAAATAACAAAAAGCCTAAAGGATGTGAAAGATGTTGGAAGGAAGAGGACGCCGGAATAACAAGTAAAAGACAAATGGATTCTGCTCAGTTTGATGAAAAATTTAAAGAACTAGATATAGACGATACAGGATTTACAAATGTGGCAGTGGCGTTTGGAAATATTTGTAATTTGGCCTGTAGAATATGTGGACCAAAAGACAGTAGCCGTTGGGTAGCCGAAATGAAAAAACACGAAAACAAGTCCTATCCCATTACCCAGTGGTTTAAGGATCCTGCTATCATCGAGGACTTATTCAAACATACCAAAGATGCGGTACATCTTGATATTCCGGGAGGTGAACCAATACTTTTAGAAATTCCAGAACATTTTGAATTCCTTGAAAAATTTAAAGACAGAAGTCACGAAATCAGTCTACATTATACGACAAATGCTACCAACTTTCCAAAAAAGAAATTTATTAATTTATGGAAAAAATTTAAGTCTGTTGACATTCAAATGAGCATTGACGGAATAGAAAAGAAATACGAATATAATCGTTGGCCTGCCAAATGGAACAAGGTCTACAATATTATGTTAAAATATAAAAAACTCTCAAAAGATAATACCAATATAAAATTAAGTATCAGCCACACCGTATCAGCCTTCACTATAAATTATGTTGACGACTTTGTTAAATGGTGTGTCGTTAATGGGTTTCCTAGACCTTGGTTAGGACCACTTGACAAGCCTGATCACTACAGACCCGGCATCTTTCCGGAACATATTAAAAAAAAGATAATAGCAAATCTTCAATCCAGTCGTTTCAATGATGTAAAGAACCTTGTATCTTATGTAGAACAAGATGATCAACAATATTATCTATTATTCAAAGATAATATCCAAAGATTAGACCACAACAGAAAACAAAATTTTTCTAAGACATTTCCTGAATTAACAGATTAATTCCAAAAATACATACAAAAACTTCCATTGTATGCGACTTTTCTGTAGGTTGACCCAATTACCATCCGTGCTATACTGAATATACAACCAATTAACAAATAGGAGTTGAACAAATGAAAATAGACATACACGAAGCAATCTTCAAGATGAATGCTGATGAATTGGAATCAGTGATGGCATCTGTGAAGTTGAGAAGAAATCAATTACACTTCAAATCAGCCCACTCATTGAGAGTAGGACAGAGAGTGTCATTCCAAGGCAGAGGCGGTATCACGGAAAAAGGTACTGTTGAAAAAATTAAGATCAAATATGTTCTAGTAAGAACTGACAGAGATCAGAGATGGAATGTACCAGGATCACACCTAACCCAAATCAAGGAGGCCGTTGAGGCTTAATAAAAAATTTTAATAACTCTTATAATATACCAAAGGG
>Ga0222662_1001164_pt1 | contig 13859 bp, 13 predicted proteins | sample AntAcemetagen600_FD_179821 | JGI IMG/M metagenome (GOLD analysis project Ga0222662, IMG submission 179821) | Saline water microbial communities from Ace Lake, Antarctica - #600 | ecosystem: Environmental > Aquatic > Non-marine Saline and Alkaline > Saline | place: Antarctica: Ace Lake...
CGGACGCAGCGACCTTGATCGCTTCCCCGAGACTCAGGAGCCTCTCGCCGATGGTCAGCGCCGCCGCCACGGCCAAGCCGATGGCCGAGCCGTAGAACAGCATCAGGGTGTTGTTCTCCACGGCGCCAAGCACCGCCCGGAACGCCTCGAGCGAGAGCGCCGAGGGCATCTCGGCCCCGAGCACGCTGCGCGCGTCCAGCACGAACAGCCCGCCGATCGACAGCAGCGTGATGGCGACAGGCAGGATCGCGATGTGCGCCCGATGGGGGATGCCGTCCTTTGGATGGGCAGACTCGTCGTCGCCGGACATCGGGTTGCTGCCGGGCCGGAACACCGCGCCGGTCTGGCGCGCTCGCCGCTCCGCCTTGAGCATTGGGCCGTAGTCGCGACCGAGGATGCTCATGGCGCCCACGAAGAACAGCGTCAGGATGCAGTAGAAGCGGTACGGCAGGGTCTGGATGAACACCGCGTACCCCGCGGTCTCGCCGCCCGGGAACAGATCACTGGGCAGCTGCGGGGCGAACTGGCTGACCTCGTAGGCGACCCAGGTGGACAGCAGAGACAGCCCCGCGACCGGCGCCGCCGTGGAGTCCACCAGCCAGGCCAGCTTCTCCCGAGAGACGCGCATCCGATCGGTCAGCGGACGCATGGTTCCGCCGACGATGAGCGTGTTGGCGTAGTCGTCGAAGAAGATGCACAGGCCCAAGAGCCAGGTCGTCACCCGGGTGGCCCGGGCGGAGCTCGCGAACACCACAAACCGCTCCGCGACGCCCGCCATGCCCCCGCCGCGGATGGTTAGCGCGACCATTCCGACCAGCGCAAACACGAAGCCGATGACCGCGAGGTTGAACGACTTCCACTCGCCGGTTCCGCCGCCGAACCAGGGGCCGCCAGGGTCGTAAAGCGCGTTGCGGATGATGAAGCGATCCACCGCAGCGACGAGGCCGGTCAGCGGACTGAGGAAGCGGTCGCCTTCGCGCCACGCGATCATCACCGCGCCCAGCCACACGCCCCCAAACAGCGGAAACACCGTCGAGCGGGTCGCAAACGCCAGCGCGATAGCGAGCAGAGGCGGCAGCAGCGTCCATGCGCCGGGCCCGTCAGCCGGTGATGGCAACACCAACGCGAGCAGCGGAATCGCCGCCGCGGCGGCCACGCGGATCACAAGACCTCGGCGGTTCGGCTCGCTCTCCTCCCACGGCTCCGTCATCGCGCCACCTTAGCGGGGCGGCGAATCGACGTGTTCAGCGGGACTCAGCGGTACATCGCCTTCTTGCCGCCGCGGGGCTTGTTGCTCACTCCAGCCATGGCCATCTGCTGCTTCACCGACGGCTTCTCGAGGTGGAACTGCCACCACTGCTCACCAAACGAAGACATGTCCATCGGTTCGTTGTTCTGCAGCGCCATGAGGTTCTGCGCGATCGGCTGGTTGCTGGGGCACTTCTCCTTGCCCTTGCCCAGGGTCGCGATCGCGGCGTCCCGGTCCTTCGTCTTGAACTGCATCCACGCCTTGAGCCCGTAGAGCATCGGCTCCTTCTTCGTGGCGGCGATCGCCGCGTCCAGCGTCTCAAATGCCTTGTCGGCCTTGTGGTGCCGGAAGTGGTACGAGGCCAGCATCCCCTTGGCGACCCAGTGCTTGACCCACGCCTCTTCGAGCAGCGGCAGGGCGTCGTCAAAGTCCTTCTGGATGTAGTGCAGCGTGCCGATCTGGCCGTCGATCTGGCCCTTGAGCATGAACACCCACTTCGCGTGGGGGTAGGCGGTCTTGAGCATGCGGATGGCCGTGGGCACCCGCTGCTGCTGGATCTCGCGCTGCAGCTCCGCCATGAGCGCCTCGACCTGCTTGCTGTGCCGCCGGGCGAGCACCCAATAGACCCCGCCGAGCACGGCGACGGCGGGCAGCACAGCGTACGTGCCCTTCGTCGTCAACGCGATGGCCAGGAAGGTGACGAGGGATGCGGTCAGGGCGGCGAGCAGGGAGTACATGGGCCGCGGATGATACTTGCAGGGCCGGCGGATACAATCGTTCCTGCAAGCCCACGCCAGATTCGGCGCGCGCTGCTGCCAAGCGCGCCCGCTCGGTCCGTCCCTCAAGCAGAGGCTGCTTTGCCCTTAGACCTCGCACGCATCGAGAAGAAAGCCATCTCCGAGTCGGTGGCCGAGCAGCTGCGACTCGCCATCCTGCGCGGTGAGGTTGCGGTGGGAGAGCGCCTGCCGCCGGAGCGGGAGCTGGCGCCTCGCTTCGGCACGAACCGCAACACGTTGCGGGAGGCGATCCGCTCGCTCGAGGCTCAGGGTCTGGTGGTGGCGCGGCAGGGCGATGGCGTCCGGATCTCGGACTTTCGGGAGACTGGCGAGCTGTCGCTGCTGCCCGACCTCATCCGGGTCGCGGACAAGTCCGAGCGCAACGCCATGCTCACCGACGTGCTCTTGATGCGGCGGCGCATGGCGGTGGAGGTGGCCGGCATGGCGGCCAACCGCGCGACGCCGGAGCACATCGAGAACCTCGTGTCGCTGATGGCCGTTCAGACCAAGAACGACGGCGACATCCTGCTGACGATGCAGACCGACCTGCTGATCTACCAGGCGATGGTGGCCGCCGCGGGCAGCGTGGTGGCGCGGCTGATGTTCCACTCCCTCGGCCGCCTCAGTCAGGCGTTCGTGGAGCGCATCCCCGCCCTGCTGTACGTGCATCCGCAGTACTTGAGCTGGATGGGCGCCGCCGTGGACGCCATCGCCGCTGGGGACGCGGACCGAGCCAGCGACAGCATCAACGCCCTGCTGACGGACACCGACGCGACGCTGGCAAAGCGGGTCGAGCTCTTCGGCTAGCCGCGCCGCCCCGGGCGCTCAGGGGACGATGACGAGGTCACCGGCCGCGGTGATGTAGTACGCGGGCGCCGCCTCGCGATAGATCGACGGGGAGCCCAGCGCGAAGCCGGGCAGCTCGGGGATCGGGATGCCGCCGATACCGCCGAGCGTGTCGGTGAGCATCGGGACGAGCAGGTCCACGACCGCGTCCATCAGGTTCTCGGCGATCTCACCGTTCAGGTTGGGCCAGTCGGACGTCACGAAGCTCATGATCACCGAGGGCGTGCCCACTCCGAACTGAATCTCGTTGTTGACGTCGATGCTGAGGTCCATGTCGGCCTCGATGGTCACTGCGAGCTGCATCATCAGCCCGTAGGTGCCGCCGGGGTCGCCGTAGACGTTCACCATCATGTCGCCGATGCCGAGCTCCATCAGCCCCGTCCCAGAGCTCGCAGGCCCCACGACGGGCGGAAGGAGCGGGCTGGTCTCAAACGAGATCTCCGTCAGCGGCAGGAAGTCCTGCAGGTCCGCGAGGTCCAGGCCCAGCTCGCTGCTGTCCATGCTCAGGTCGAGCACGCCCGCCTGCCACACGGCATGCATCAACTGGTTGATGAAGTTGTCGGCCATGGACAGATCGAAGTCCGGCGTCGCCGGGAAGGTCGGCAGGGCGTAGTCAGACCGCGTCCAAGATCCCAGGGTCGCCGGGGCGTTCGGTCCCGGCGTCGTCGTCGCGATCGACTCCAGCGCGATGGTCATCCCGTCCACGTCGATGTCGATGTCCTGGGGAAGCGCCTCGATGTCGATGTCGGTCCCCAGCAAGGGGATGGTGGCCGCGATGTCGATGTCGCCCAAGGCGTCCTCGATGAGGCCGGGGATCTGGCCCTCGATGACCGGCGGAAGCACAGCCTCCATCAGGGTCTCGAGCACTGGACTCAGCCAACCGAGCACCGGGTTGAGCACATCGCCCAGGATGCCTGCGCCGTAAATCTGCAGGTTAAATCCGGGCAGGCTCACGTTGGTGTTGGCCATGCCGACCTGGATGTCGTTGGTGGTGTTCACCCAGAGGCTGACGTCGCTGTCGATCTCCGCCGAGTTCGACGCCGCGCTGAGCCCGAGGTTGATGTTGATCGTCAAGATCGACACCGAGGGGAAGAGCTGGCCCCAGATTCCGCCTCCAATACTGAACGGGGAGATGCTCGCGAAGAAGTCCAGGTACCCGTTCTGCGCATCCAGGTCGATCGCCATGTTGCCCAGCGTCGCGCTGGTGACTCCCGCGCTCAGGCTCCACCACGTGACGCACTGGTTGCCGAACGGCCAGATGTTGATGCAGGTCTGCTGGCTGTTGCTCCACAGCGGCGCGCTGATCAGTCCGTTGACGATGTCCTGGGGGTCGAACAGGGTCGACGCGAGGTCCTCGATGGTGTCGAGCGCGCCCTCGTTGAGGCGGGCGAGGATTCCGTCTTCCTGGGGCGTGCCCATCGGGTTGAACTCACCCCACAGGAACGTCTGGTGGTGGTCGGAGACGTTGCCGTCCCCGTCCTCGGCGACCAGCTCGATCGTGTTGAGTCCCTGCTCTGGCGTCATGGCGTAGGTGAAGAGACCGCCCGCCTGCAGCGTGGCCGGCTGGCCGTTGATGTCCACGGACACAACCCCGGTCCAGGCGTCCGAGACAGAGCCGGACACCGTCACCGTGGGACCATTCGCGCTGGGGATCTCAATCCCGCGTCCCGGGGTCGTCACGCGGATGGCGGGGCCGCTGGAGTCCACGAGCACCGGGCCGTCTTCGGCGTGCAGTGACCACTGGGGCAAGTCCGCGGAGACCGTGAAGATGCCTTCGTTGTCGAAGCGTACGAAGTTGCCCCAGGCCAGCGCGCCCGCCGGGCTCGCGCTGAGATCAGGCATGACGTCCGATGGGTTGCCGAAGGTGTCGCGCACGTCGACGGCCACGACCACCCCGTCGCCCTTCTCCACGTCGTAGCTCGACAGGCTGATGGCGAGGCTCGCCGGCGCCGCCGCCGTGACGGTCAGCGACTCGGAGTCCGAGGCGCCGCCGGCGAGGGCACCGGTCACGACGAAGTTGCCTGTCTGCTCCGACCGCACCTCGTCGGCAGCGATGGTCGCTGGCGCGTCCACCGACCAGCTGATGTCACCTTCGACCGCGTTCCCGAACGCATCGGTCACCGTCGCAGAGACGCCCACCGGCTGGCCGGCGACCGTGATCGGGACCTCCAGATCGACGTCGATGTTCGCCGCGCCGCCCGGCAGCACATCCACGCTCGCCGCGCCGACGACCGTGGCTCCACGCACTTCAGCGGTGGCGAAGTAGGTGTAGGTATCGGTGAACGTAAAGCGGTAGAGCCCCGCGCCCTCGAAGACGACGCCGAGGCTGGGGGAGATCTCCGAGCGGATGTCGTACTGGTCGGTCAGCTCCTCGCCTTCAGGCCCGAGTAGGCGCGTAGCGAAGGTGACCTGCTCCCCGGCGCCCACCGAGTTGGACGACGCCGTCACCTCGAGGGTGTAGTCCGCCGCGGACACGGACGACGGTGGAGTGAACGTGGCGCCACCGGGGTCGTCGGTGTCTTTGCAGCCGCCGACCAGCAAGAGGGACGCGGCAGCAAGGAGAACAAGGCGCTGATTGGACATGCACGACTCCAAAGCCCCACAGAGGGAGCGCCCGGAATGTATCAGAGGCCACCGACCGATCGAGCGGGATCGTACGCGCACGGGCGTATGTGCCGGACGCACGGCTGAGATCGCGTCCACGAGGCGGCCCCCGGGAGCTACATCGAGTGTGCTGAGTCGTCGTCGTCGCCGTGCTCGTCGTGATCGTGCTCAGCGCTGTCGTCGTCGTCCGCGCCAGCGCAGCCCGCGACGAACACGGTTGAGAAGGACAGGGTCAGCGCGAGGAGGAACAGGAAGGGACGCATAGGAAGCTCTCCGGTGGGGGCGACGTGCCCCGTCATCTGGGGCCACTCTGCCGGGCGCTCGCCCGAGTCGCCACGCGGCGAATTGACGCAGCCGCGGAGCTGCGCGCTCCGACACGCGGCCGGGCGCACCTCACACACCCTGCACTCCGGACGCACGAAGGCCCCACCCAAATGGGCGGGGCCTTCGTTGAGATTCGTAAGAACGAACCTCGACTACGTGGCGGAGTCGTCGTCGTCCATGGCGGCCGAATCGTCGTCGTCGTCGGCGGTCGTCGGGCAACCGGCGAGCACGAGGGTGGAGGACGCGAATGCCATGGCGAGGAGAATCATGATGAAGCGCTTCATATTGGTTCCTTTTGCGGACGTCCGGGGCGTCTGCTGGCGCGCGGGAAGGCGCCGTCAACTGTCTGCTAATCGGGATGGGCCGCCCGGAAGGACAACATCCACTGTGTTCGGGGCGGGTTTTACCACCGATCACGCGGAGCGCAACCGTAGAGCCATTCTTCGTGTGATCGCGCCCGCCGTGGCATCAGCGACACTTGCAGTGGTTGAGCCCACGACCACACCGGGCACACAGATGCCCGACAATTTGCCGTCAGCCAAAGGCTCCGTCCCGGGCACCAAGAAGCCAAAAGCCCATACAGACCAGCCATTTAGGCGATTGCCAGCCATGCATCAGGGGCGTCTGGGAGAGGTAAATCACGACAGGAATGTCGCGATTGCTGCGATATACCCTGACGCCGCTGTCGCGCAGCGTCAGCACGCCACACGCAATCGGGCACCCGCGCGCCCGATCAGGACAAGCGGCTTGCTCGCGGGCCGGAGCGGGTCCCGGCGGCTGGCGACCGATCGGGCTCCCCCGGATCCGGCCGGACAGAACCGCAGAGATGCCAGGTAGTACAAGGCTCCGCCCCGCCTCGGAAGGTCACTCGTCGCGCTCTGGCAGCAACGACCGCACAGAGCGGCTGGACGCCGGATGCCCCGAGGGCTCAACGGTTCTGGCATGGGGCTTGCTAAGTCCATGGGTCGACTCGCAACTCTGTTGCTGCAAGGAGATACTGATGAAGCGCTTTATGATGATTCTGCTCGCGATGGCTTTCTGCTCTTCCACCCTCGTGCTCGCCGGTTGCCCGTCGACCGCGGACGACGACGACTCGGCCGCCGCGAACGACGACGACTCGGCGACGTAGTCCGAGCGAAGCTCGCAAGAAAGCCGGTCCCCTCGGGGGCCGGCTTTCTTCGTTCTGGGATCCGGCAGCGTGGGATCCGAAGGCCAGGGGCGCCCTCCTCAGAGCCCCAGCGATGTCTCGGCTTGCACGGCGTTTGGCGCCACGCGGGGGAGCAGGTCGCGCAAGCGCTCCCGATCGCGAATCACGCCGCCGAGCTGTCCCACGGTCATGGCGGCCACGGCCGAGGCCAGCCGCCCACACGCCTGCACCGGCCAGCCCCGCGTGAGCCCGAACAGGAACCCGCCCGCGTAGGCATCACCCGCGCCAGTCGTATCGACCGCTGCGACGGAGAGCGCCTCGACCGGGAAGATCTCGCCGTGGTGCTGGATGAGGCTGCCCCGCTTGCCGAGCTTCACCACGACGGTGTCGGCCCACTTGCCGACCTCATGCAGCGCCAGCGCGGCGTCCCCGCCGCCGATGAGCCGACTCGCCTCCTCCTCATTGAGGAAGACCGCGTCCGCGTAGCGCCGGATCACGTTGGCGATCGCATCGCGAAAGTGGTCGATCACAAAGGTGTCGCCAACATCGAGGGAGATCCGCGTGCCTGCGTGCAGCGCGCGATCCATCGCCTCCATGGCGGCGTCCCCGACGGTCCCGCCGGTGAAGAGGTAGCCGGTGATGTGCAGCCACGAAGCGTTCTCGATGGCCTCAAACGGCAGGTCCGACGGCAGCAGGGCGGTCGTTCCGCCCAGATCGGTCAACATCGTGCGCTCGGCGTCTTGCGACGAGACGAGGCTGAGGCACTTGCCCGTCTGCACTTCGGGGCGACTCACCAGGTGGGTCTGACCCAGCGTCTCGAGCAGCTTGCCGCGATACACATTGCCCAGTTCGTCCTCGCCGACCAGCCCGCAGAACGACGCGTTGCCGCCCAGGAGCGCCACCGTGGACACGGCGTTGGCGCAGGATCCGCCAGGGTGAAGCTCGACGCCGCCGCCCTTCACTTCTCCGTAGACCTCTTCCCAGCGCTGGTGGCTGACGAGGTGCATCGTCCCTCGTTTGAGCCCGTGCCGCGCAATGACTTCCCGGTCATCGAGGACCACGAGAGCGTCAGTGAGGGCGTTTCCGAGGCCGCAGACATCCAGGTGCATGGGAACTCCATCGCGCAACTTTTTTGAGCCTCCGGGGACCGGGGCGGCGGCAAGGTAGCGGCCGCCCCAGTTCGCGGCAAGAATCCAAATGCCCGGGAAAAGTGTGCTCCCCTTGTAACCGCATCGGCGGACGTGGCTAGTCCAGTTCGCGGCCCGGTGCCGCTCGGAGGACCCATGTCACGACGTTTCACTGTTGCTGTGCCGCTCTTCAACCGCCGCGCCGCCCTGAAGGCAGGGGGAACGCTGCTCGGCGCCGCCGCAGCGGGCGTCGCGCTTCCGGCGTGCGACACGCTGAGCATTCCGCCTCCAACCGACCCTGGCCCCATCTCGGGGATCACCCCCCAGAGTGGTTTCTACGTCCAGAGCTGCTGCGGGACCCCGGACGTCGATCCCGACACGTTCGTGATGGAGTGCATCAACGCCGGGACTGGCGATGTGCTCGGCAGCATCGACAAGGCGTTCGTGGAGGCGATCGCCTCTCCACAAATGAAGGAACACACCCTGCAGTGCATCGGCTCGGGGCCCCGCTTCCTCTTTGTGAGCAACGCCGTCTGGACCGGGCTGCCCCTGATCGACGTGCTCGACCTCGCCGGCATCACCGTGCCCGCAGACGCCGTGGAGATCGTGTTCTTCGCCGCCGATGGCTACGACACGTCGATCCCGATCTCCGATCTCGACACGCCGATGTGGCTGGTGTGGCGCATGAACGATGAGCCCCTGTCGGCGACCCACGGCGCACCCTTCCGGTTCCTCGTCCCCGGGCGCTACGGCACAAAGAACCCAAAGTGGGTGGAGCGCCTGGAGTTCTCTCCCATCCCCCACACGGGCTACTGGGAGCGACAGGGCTGGAGCAACGAGGCGACCTACCGCCCGAACGCCCTGACGCTGAGCCCCTCTGCCTATGCGGTGGTCGGAGCGGGCGGCGCGGTGCGCGTGCAGGGCTCCGCCTTTGCGGGGCCGGACCCCGTGACCCGGGTGGAGTGGACCGACGACGACGGGGCCACCTGGCAGGACGCCGAGATCACCTACGTATCCGAGAACCCACACACCTGGCGACTCTGGTCCCTCGAGTTCACGCCTGGCGGCCCGGGCGACTACTTCATCCGCACCCGAGTGACTACGGAGAGCGGGGCCATGTCCGAGGACTCGGCCGACGGCACGGACCGCTTTGGTGGATTCAACGGCGGCATGGAGATTCGGCTGGTGGTCACGTGAGCCCTGCGCCGGCCCGCTGCCTCCCTGCCCTGCTCATCGCCGCTTCGCTTCTGCCGCTGCCGGCCCTCGCCGGCCCGTGGACCAAGGAGTTCACGCAGCACTACGTCAAGCTGGGCGCTGACCTCTTCTACACCACCGACTACGCCGACTCGCGCATCGCCACCAACGACGGAGGGGCCGCGGGCGTCGAGCAGTTCGTCGGCACCGCAGTGAACCTGTATGGCGAGGTGGGCGTGTTCCCGCTGTGGCCGATCCAGCTGACGGTGTCCCTGCCGTTCACCATCGGCACGACCACGTTCAAGGACTCCGCCCTCATCGGAGACGGCGGGACCGGCAAGGCCACGGGCGTGCGCGCCGGCGACCTGCGGGTGGCCCTGCAGACGTCGATTCTGCGCAAGGGGTTTCAGCTCGCCCCGTCCATCGAAGTCAAGGTGCCTCTGTACTCGAACGACCGCGTCGGCAGCGGCCTGGGGCCCTACCGACAGTGGGTCCCCATTCCTGGGGACGGCCAGATCGACATCACGCCGATGATGCTGTTCGGCGGCAGCTTTCCCAGCAAGGTGCCGCTGTGGCTGGAGGCCGGAGTCGGCTATCGCTTCCGCACCGAGGCGTTCGTGAACTGGGGCACCGACGCGGTGTTCGTGGATGGGGTTCCGTTCTATGCCGCGGTGGGGCTGGCCCCCGGACGTGCCTGGGTCGTTCTCCGGGTCGATGGCATCAAGAACATCAAGGAAGACGAGATCTCTCGCGAGGCCGTCACCGTGGGTCCATCCGTGGGAGTGACGGTGTGGAAGGGCCTCGCGATCGAGGCGCGCCTCGCGGGTGACGTGGTGGCAAAGAACGCGCCTCGGGGGATCTCTGCGGGAATCGGGGTGTCCTGGCGGTACCCGTTCCCGGGGGCAGCCGCGAACGAGTAGACTCCCGCGCCGTGCGTTGGTCCCTCCCCATCTTGGCTCTGCTCCTCGTTGCGTGCGGCGCGCCGCCCGCGCCCCCTGCCGAGCCTCTCGAAGTTCCGCCGTTCGCGGAGGCGCCGACGCCGCCGCCCGGACCCACGGGCGATGACATCGGCTCGCTGCTGCCCGTCGAGCCCCCCTTGCCGCCGGGCGCCCGTCCGCCGGAGCCCACGCCCGAGCCTCCTCCGAAGTCAGAGCCCACCCAGGTGCCGGCCGGGGCGAAGCGGATCACCTTCGACAAGGTGGTCACCGCGGGCTCCGTCGTGGACCGAAAGCCAAAGGGCGAGGCCACGCGCTTCAAGGACGGCAGCGAGGTCTCCTGCTGGATGGCGGTCACCAACCCGGGCCCCGTGCGCCGGCTGCGGCATCAGTGGTCACACAACGGGGCGCGCAAGAGCAGCATCCCCGTGACGGTCAAGGGTCCCACCTGGAGGACCTGGACATCGCGGCCGGTCTACGGCGTCGGGAAGTGGACCGTGGACATCGTCGATGAGGAAGGCGGCGTGCTGCACAGCGTCGCGTTCGAGGTGCAGTGATGCGCTGGCTCGCGCTGCTCGCGCTGCTCCTGCCCCTCTCCGCAGCCGGACAGGAGGAGCCGGCCGAGGAGACCGCCCCCGCCGAGGAGACCGCCCCCGCCGAGGAGACCGCGCAGCAGACCTTCTCCGTGGGACTGATCGAGGTCCTGCGGGACCGCAACGGCGGCACCCTCACCTTGGTGCGCAAGGTCTCCCGTCAGGTCGAGATCGTGCGCTCAGGCAACGAATTCCCCGCCGCTCCGTCGTTTGAGATCGGGCCGGGCGACGCGGTGCGGACCCGGGATGGGATCGCGGCCCTGGCGTCGCCGAGCGGCCTGCGCCTCGAGGTCGGCGAGCGCAGTCAGATCCGCTTCGACACCGATCTGGCCACGATGCGGCTGGGAACCCTGGTCGTCGAGACCCCCCGCCCCTACTCGATCCTCGTCGGGGAGAGCCGCGTCACCACGGACGGGGGCGTCGTGCTCGTGCGCGCCGATCTGCGAGGCACCGGCGTGCTCTCGGTGCTGACGGGCTCCGCCACCGTCACCGAACCCTCGGGCTCCCGCACCGTGTCCTCGATGCAGACGACCGAGCTGGGTGGCAGCACGGAGCTGCGCCCCCTGGCCACCGCAGACGCCGACGCCATCGCAGCGACGCGGGTCACGACCTTCACCGCGCCTGAGGCGAACCGCAGCCCGGTCACATCTGCGGACCGCGCGCACATCATCGTCAGCGGCGGCCTCGTCCGTGTCGACCGCGCGGATCACGCAATCATCGACCTATCCACCCGGATTCGCATCGCGGGGCCCGCGTGGTTTCACGTCTCGGGCGGGCTCACCCTGCGCCCCGCGGACGAAGTCGCAGGCTACGACACGGTGCTCACCATCCCGGCCCGGCTCGGGGTGCGCTTCGTGGCCGAGCTCCCGCGCTCGGTCTTCATCGAAGGGGGCGTGGATCTGTCCTTGCTGTTCGGCGAGCGCTGCACAAGCCTGGATGGGTGTCCTCGCGAGTTCGCGGTCGAGCCCGGAGGCTGGGCGAATGTCGGCATCGGGATCTACATCCACCCCCGCATCGGCCTCCAGTTGGAGCTCGCCGCCGGGCTCTATCGCCGCCGCTTCCCCCCGCCGCTCACGGGCGGCTCCCCCATCGTCTTCCCCGAGTTGCAGGCCCAGGGTCTCATCGGGGTGTTTGTGAGGCTCTGATGCGCGCACTTGCCCTCGCCCTCTTGCTCGCTGCGCTCCCCCTGACCGCCCTCGCCAGCGGCGACGATGACGACTCTGCGGCGTGCGACGACGACGACTCGGCCGACACCACCCCGGACGACGCAACCACCTACGGGTTCCTGTGTGGCGTCGCTCCCCCCGGGGGCGTGCCGAGCGCGCCCGGGCTGCTTGTCATGGCTGGGCTCGTCTGGGGCGTGGCGCGACGACGCTGAGGGCGCAGGCGCAATCAATCCCAGCGTTGGCTGACCGGGGGCGGGATGTCGGGGGCCTCGCTGTCCGTCAACACCGGATTGCTCAGACGCCCGATCCCCTCGATCTCCACCGCGACCTGCCGGCCCACCACCAGGGGGCCCACGCCCGCGGGGGTCCCCGTGGCGATGACGTCCCCTGGGCGCAGCGTCATCACTCGCGAGACCGCCGCGATCAAGGTCGCCACGTCAAAGACCATCGCGCTGGTCCGTCCATCCTGGCGTAGCTCCTCGCCCACCCAGCAGCGGACCGCGAGGTCAGAGGCGTCCAGAGCGGTCTCCACCCATGGGCCCACCGGGCAGAAGGTGTCGAAGCCCTTGCCCCGCGCGAACTGCCCGTCGGCGCGCTGGAGATCCCGCGCGGTGACATCGTTCAGGCAAGTGAGACCAAACACCACGCCACCGGCATCCTCTGGACGCAGGTGCCGCGCCGCCCTTCCGATCACCACCGCGAGCTCCGCCTCGTGCTCCACCTGGCGTGAGTCGGGCGGCAAGAGGATGGCGTCGCCCGGCCCGATGACGGACGTGCTCGGCTTGTGAAAGAGGAGCGGTCGGCTCGGCACGCTGTGGCCCAACTCCGCAGCGTGAGCGTGGTAGTTGCGACCGATGCAGACGATCTTGCTCGGCGTGACCGGAGCCAGCAGCCGTGCCTCGGGACCGAGCCGCAGCGGAGCCTCTAGTCCCGGCGCATCGCAGCCAGGGAGCCAGTGGCTGTGCGGGGGGAAGAGGGAGACCCCATCGGCGGCGACGACCGCCTGACGCACGCCGTCTTGGGTCAGGACCCGAGCGAGCCGCACGCTAGAGACAGATCCCGTTGTCCCAGTCGGAGCCTTCCTGGAACCCATCGGGGCACCAGTCCGGCGGAACGACCATCACCCGGGTCTCATCCATGCCGTAGGTGTCGTGGGAGAACGTCACGTCCATCTCGCCAGTGTCGGACCCTGCGGTGAAGGTAAAGCCGCCGACGTGGGTCGCCGGAGATCCGTCGTTGTGGTGCACCGACGGGTGACCGGGGTAGATCTCGGTCTCGTTCATCTCCTGCCAAGGACCCACCACCACGGTGACCTCCTCCTCGGTCAACGAACCCACGCGCACGTCGTCGCCGCCGCCGGCCTCCGCCACCAGGTTGGGCCCGGGGAGGTAGAGACCCACGTTCGCGGTGTACGTCTGCATGAGCTGCTCGCCACCTTCTGCGGGGCGCAGCCAGATGTCGCTCTGGCGGTACCCGGGCAGGTCCGTGATCTGGGTCAGCTGGTCACGCTCATGCCCGATGAAGGCACCCTCGACGATGACTTCGAGGGTCATCACGTCCAAGAAAGACTCCAGGCCCTTCATGTTGGACACCCACACCTGCTGCTCGAACTGCCCCGCCGCGGTGGGGGTGCCGCTGATCTGACCGGCTTCGTTCAGGGTCAGCCCATCGGGCAGGGCGCCGTCACCAGCGGCGAAGGAGGCGGGGCCGTCGTACCTGCTCAGCGATCCATCGTTCTGGACCTGCACGACCCGCAGCTGCGCGGTGTAGGCCTCGCCGAAGACCGGATCGTCCACCAACGACAGGTCGAGCTGACCCGCCTTGGAGCCGCACCCCACCGTGAGGGTCAGCGCGAGCGCGGACAGGAACAAAATGGGGAGACGAAACGAGCCTAGAGC
>Ga0222662_1001166_pt1 | contig 13832 bp, 18 predicted proteins | sample AntAcemetagen600_FD_179821 | JGI IMG/M metagenome (GOLD analysis project Ga0222662, IMG submission 179821) | Saline water microbial communities from Ace Lake, Antarctica - #600 | ecosystem: Environmental > Aquatic > Non-marine Saline and Alkaline > Saline | place: Antarctica: Ace Lake...
CGGGTCATCCACGCGCCGCAGATTAGGAAAATAATCAACATCGCCACAAACATCCAGCGGTCGGTCTGTTGGGCCATAAAATTTGCAGTTTCAAAGAGACCAGGCAGGTCAGTGGGATCGGGGATAGGCGGCATGATATAAAATTGCTACAGAGCACTCAACCTCATGGTTCTGGCGTTGGCTCCGGCACGGGATCAATGGTCACGGTGCCATCCTCGTTGATCGTGATGGCGGGCGTGCGGGATTGGATGGCCACGAGGCGAGCGAGGCCAGCAGCGTCCCCTTGCGCGGTGAGGAATCCGGCCACTAGCTCGCCAAATGCCTGATTAATCGCAAACACCGAAGCGGCCTTGTCGCCCAGCGCGGCCAGCACGGCAGCGGGATCGGGCGCGGACCATAGTCGCTGGCTGGCATCGTCGAGTTGGTTGATGAGCACGTCGCGAGTTTGTGCCGGGGCGATAAGCAACTCGCGGGCCGTCCGCTGGGCTGGCGTCTCCGGCTCTGTGGTGAGCAGCGATTGCGCGGTTGCGTTAAGGGTGAGCGCAACCGCAAGGGCCGCGAGGATTGGGATTAGGTTTTTCATAGTCGGGTCGGGTCAGTTAATGCGGAGGAACTCAAAAATCACATCTTTCGAGAGCCCAGAATTGTTGATAATCTTCAGATCAAACGCATTAGTAAGAGATAGGTCCACCGGTGCAGGATAAATATACATCCCTGCCGCTGGGACATTCCCAAAGGACGTAGTGCTGACTCCGACGCCGCTTGGCCCCGCGTTCACCTCGACGTTAGTATCGGCAGTTGTGAACAGAATCCCATTAGTTGGGCGGATGGCTGGGCTTGCAGTGCTTGTGGGGCCGGCTGACCCGTCCAAGAAGTACACCTCACCCGTTGCCCCAGTTACATTCCCGGTCAGGACATCCCCGCGACTAAGACTGAGGGCACTCGCAAGGGTGACATTGTATTGCTGGCTCCGAATAGTAACATTTAGGGACCCCGTGACTATCGTCCCGCTGGAGCCGCCACCCCACCCCTCAAACCAACTGCCGCCTGCATTCAGGGATAATCTCCCATTAACTAGGCGGCTAGGAAGCTGGCCATCGCCCACTAGGGTTCCAATGGCATCGTCAGCTAAGTTGTCAATATACCCACGGAAAAGCATCAGGCCGGGATTGCTAGGTGTAGATCCGTTCCCTCTCCCAATAATTTCCCCCCGTTCCGGCATCGTATTGGCCCCGGTGAGGACCACTGCCTTGATGGCTCCAACATTGGCAATACTGTTGTCGCTGGTATCTGTGGCATTTGGCGCGGTGACTGTCCCCGCGTTGATCGTCACTGTGTCCCCGCTGGCGTCTCCGAGGGTCGTGTTGCCAGTGTAGGTCTGTGCCCCGCTCCACGACCACGCTTGCGTCTTAACCCACGTCCACCAGGCAGCGAGGGACGAGACGACGACATTTTTGCTCCCGGTGCCGGTCTGCACCTCGCCGTCCGTGGCCTCAGTGACAACGCCCGCGTTGCCAGTTGCACTCAATTGGACCTCGCTTCCGGGCAGGGTGCCGGTGACTTCGCTCGCTAGGTCAATGGAGCTGCCCAGGCGAGTCACGTCAGCAGGCAGGCCGAGAGTAAATGCGGCGAGGTCCAGAGAGCCGCTGCCTCCGGTGAGATCGGCCCGGCTGCCTCCGGTGCCCACCGCGTCGGTGATCCCGTAGCCGGAGAGCGTCGTCGGCGTGCTGCCGATCTGCGACCAGATCATGTCAGTGAGCGCGGAGCCGTTGCCTGCTGGTGCTAGGACATTCGTGCCGATCACAAGGCCCAACGTAGCGCGGCCAGCCGTGGCATCGGCATCGTCCAAGAGGGTGAGGCCGAAGGAGCTGGCTTGGCTTTCATCTAGCTTTAGGTCCAAAGCCGTTTGCCCATCGGTGGACACGGGTTTGTCCGCGTCGCTGGTGTTGTCGGCTGAACCCAGTCCCACGTCACCTTTGACGAGGCCTGTAGGGGTGTTGATTACCGGGGAAGTCAGAGTCTTGTTGGTGAGCGTTGCCGTCGCAGCGTCCTTTGTGGCGTCGCTGGTGTTGTCCACATTGCCCAGGCCAACCTGCGATTTGGTCATGTCGGTGAGCCCGGAGCCGTCGCCGACAAACGCCCCCCCGCTGATCGTGCCGGTGTTGATCGTCGTGAGCGCGAGCGTCCCGCTGGTGATGGTGGTAATCCCGGTAAAGGCATTGGTGCCAGTCCATGTTAGCTCTCCCGTGGCGGTCCCGTTAAATTTCGGGGACGAGATGTTGTTTTGAGCATGGACGGACCCCGAAATGAAAAGGATGGCGAGAATGTATTTAGGCAATTGCATAATAATGGAGCAGGTAATTGGCTGAGTCTGTGGGGCCGGAGAAATTGGCGGTGAAGCCAGTAGTGGCAATGCTTGCGGCCTCGATGGCTGCGTAAATCAAACCCTCGCCGGAAGGCGCTTCGATGGTGCAAATGATCGTGGTCGGCGCAACCGTCAACGCGGTGGAAAAGGTGACGTCTAATGTTGATACGCCGCTCCCGATGGCTTCCGCGCCGTATCGTCCCACGCCCGGAACCGGGGTTGGGCTCAGGTTTCCAGCCTTGATAATGTCCTCAGAAATTGAGACGGAAGCGGAATAGGTTTGGATCTTGCCGGACTCTGTGACTTCAACCTCGAAAACCAAGGTCAATTCGCTGGCCCCACTAACGTCAAAAAGGTCCTGAAGTGAAAAGGTGGAAAGCGTCAATGTCCCGGTCTTGCCAAGCGGTGCGGAAAGGATTGCGTCCTCGACCGTGATTTGCGGAAAGTTTGCGTTTTGTTTGCTGCCCGTAAAGCTCAAGACGTACGCGACGCCAGGGGTCCCGCTCACGCTGACGTTATCGGTCCCGATAGTATCGATAGCAACGAGCGCGGTTTGAACTGCGGAGACGGAAGCGTCAAAATCAATTTCGGCGGTCGTCCGCGCGGGAGTGGTGATCGTGCCAGTTCCCGAGTCGGCGGTGGCTGTGGTTATCGCTGCGCCGCCTGAAGTGGCTGCAATCGTGAATGTGGTTGGAGACGGTGCCGCTACAATATAATAAGTGGTGCCCTCTGTCCAGTTGGCCTCGTTAGTAAATCCCGTGCCGACTACTGGCTGGCCGACCGCAAAGCCGTGATTGGCCGTGGTGGTAAAGACTCCCGCAACAACTGCCGCCGTGACGGAGCGCGTATCCGAAGGGATAGTAATGGAGAAAGTTCCGCCAACTGGAGCGGGCGCGAAATCAATTTGCTGGACCTCACTGGCCGTCAATGTCCCGGCAGTGACTGTGGACGGGGTAGCGGTGACGGTGCTGGCCAGGTTTGTAAAGCTGGTTTGGAGCGCGACGGGATCTGGCGAAAGAAAGATTTCCTGAACTTCCTGCACTGACCCCGACCCGGCAATGCGCTCAGAAACGATTGCAGTGGTGTCAGGGACTAGCGAGCTGTCTGTGACGGTGAACGCCGCCTGTGCTGCCGCTGTGACGAATGTAATGGCGTAGCGCGAACCGAACGCCGATTTGGTGATGGTGACGCCGCCCGCACTGGTGACAGATGCCAGAGCATTGACCGCCGTGGAGAGCGCGGCCGCAGTGATATTGTAGGCCAGCGCGGCGGTTGTGTCCCCGCTGAGAGTGATTGTCCAGGTGCCGCTGGTGGGAACTGCCCGCAAATCGCCGAGCCCAACTTTGATGCTGGCACCGGATTTATCCAGATACGAATACGGCCGGCCAAAAATGCCCGTTTGTTTTAAGAAATGGACTTCAACGGTGTCAGAGTCGCCATTGAAAAAGTCCGCCGGAAGCAATCTGCCGGAATCTGTATCCGACTTGACAAACGCAAGGTCGGTTGTATCGATGAAAAACTTGCGAGCCATTTACTAGCGGACTGGTGTCAAAGTTGATTACGGGTTGAGAGCACTATCGCAACAGCCGGAAGCCCTTGGAGCGGTTGCAGGGTGGCTTCTCTCGGCTCGTGCGAAAAGCTCTGCGGCGAATTCTTGAGTGTTATTCCCGGCCGCGATGCAGGCATTGCAGTTGCCGAGGAATGGCTTGCCTCCGAAGAGACCGATGACACAAAGCCGGCGTCCGGTGTCCTTGCCGGGAGGCTGGGATTGGTGCGGGCAGGTCATGCAGATATAACCCCATAATTACCGAAATCATCTGGGTATTCCCCTTCGGGTGACGACAAGTCTGCCTTGGCTCCTATAATGTAAACCGTACTGTATTGAATCCACGTCACATTCCAAATAATAGTAGCACCAATTCGATAATCCAAACTGGCAACCATTTTTGTCCCCTCAGCAGGGAAGGCGTCACCTATAGCCACCCAGCTACATAATGAGACTCGGGTCAACTCAATGGTCCCGTTAGAATTGTCACCTGGATCGAAAGATTCCAAAGTATAAGTCGCCGCAAACTGATCCTCAACTGCATCGTCTCCAGCGTTGAATTTCCCGTCACCCCGGATTAAACAGTCAAACGTGGACCGCACGCTGCCAACATATTTCGCCCATGTGTCCGTCTCGAAGATTACTCCGTCCGTCGTGTCGCCATAGCCGGTCCCCGACCGGGAGAGGCTGCCAACCCCAAGAAGGGTGATTGCGTCCGGCAAATCCGCCGCAACTAAGTCACCAGCGGCCAAAGTTGTCGCCGAATACATGCAGCAATCCGGCTCAGGGCAGCAGGTGCAAGAAGCCTTCCCGTCTTTCAGGACAACCTTTCCGTCAGATAACTTGATCGTAGCCATAGCCTAGCAAGCCTCTGTTTCAAGCAAGGTAAAGACGCCATCAATAAACCCGAGAACATACGTGCCGGTGGCCGGGACATCAAACCCGAAGCCTAACTCGTCACTCAGCGGAAAGTTTGGTGTGATCGTAAACATTGCTTCAACCGGTGAAGCAACCTTGAGCCGGACCGCCGTGAAATTCTCGTCAATCTCGCGTGCCACAATTGGCTTCACTCGCCCCTCCGGCGACTTAACCTTGTCCTGAAATTTGTATAGCTCAGCCATTATGATACGCTATTTCTCCCTATTACGTTATATTTCCATGATTCAATTACGGTTTCATATTGTCCGTAATTAGATATTACAGTATCAATGATTTGCCAGTTGCCGCGCACGTGAAGAAGACGAAGTAGCGTTGAAGAGGGATCATCTGATGAAAATATTATTGGTTCCAAAATTATTCTTTTCACGCTTCGCAATGGCGCATTAACTTGCTTTGTATAAAAATACCGATGAGTTGGGATTGTGCGAGAAATAACTTCGCCTAAGGGCCTGATTATTCTTGTAGTTTCAATCGTTACATTTAATGTCTCATAGCTTTCCCCTCGCCCGCCTTCAGAGACCCCGGTGACGCCATAAAAAACGCAGTCGAAATAAACGTGGGTTGCGTCTTGCGTCTCTGTTGGCGGATTGAACAAATAAAGATTTGCGTATCCTTCCGCCCTGTAGCCCGGACGCAAGACCTGCCTGGCGTCCCTAATCTTATCTTTTCGGATAGCGTATCGCCGTTGCAACTCGGTCAGGTTCGATTGTCCAGTTGTAACCTTGTCCCCGGCCTGCCGGATAAGCGTGTCCGCGCCTAGATATTTGATGTTAGCGCCGTTGTTCATGCCATTACCTGTTGCGGGAGTTTGGGTTCAATTTTTTCAAGGATTGCTTTGATCGCGGTTACGATTGATTCCATGGATTGCGCTTCTGGCTTTTTGGAGTCTGGCCCCTTGCCTTGCTTGGTAGCGGCTGCGGCTTTCTTTTCGTCTTCAGGCTTCTTCCCTCGACGCTCATCTATTTTTCGCTTCTTCTCTGCCTTATCTCGTTCCCATTTTTCATTGGATTTTTTGTTCTCGGCTATTCTCTCAGCCTTTTCCTCTTCCCTAAGAGTCCCGCCTTTGGTCCGCTCGGATAGTGGTTTTTTGCGTTCCGCGTCAATCTCCATCTGTTTTTCAGATTTCCCTAGGTCTAGGATCTTGTCCGCTTTCGGTTGCCGCCGAATTGCGGGTTGATTCGTTTCGCTTGCTCCACTATCGCCCGCCAATCGGCCGGTGTCCCCGCTTCCTGATACTATTTCGGCAGCGGCTTCAGCCGCCCGCGCTGCATCGTTAGCTCTTGCCGCATCCCCTTCGGCCAATCCGCTTGATGCAGCTTTGTTTTGCTCGTCATTAAGTTGATCCAGCGTCGACAAAACTTCCTTCAACTTGGCAATTTTTTCGTTGTAGGATTTCACTGCCTCATCGTTTCCGGCTTTCTCGGCGTCGTTTGCAAGCTTCCGAGTTGCGTCAATATCATCGAGCACTTCCCGCTTTTCTTTTTGAATCTTGATCTCACGGTTGGCTTTTTCAAAACCGAAATTTGCGTCGGCAGCTTGCTTTTCTGTCAGTCGCCCGGATTCCAGCAAGAGAGCGATTTCCGCAGTCGCAGCATCGAGTTTCGCTGCCGCCAGTCGAGTCTGGGCAGAGTCCAGTTCCGAAGTTGCTTGAGATACTCCTTTGATTGCTGCCGCCGCCTCATCTGCGGCCTCCTTAATCGCCTCCATTTCCTCGGCGGTTTTCGCCGCTGGCTCAGGATCAACGTCTCCGGTAGCGGTTACAAGGTCTTCAACCGGCGGAACGGCATTTGCCGCTGCGTCGGCCAGATCGTCGGTCGCGCCCATAAATTTATTAAACAGGCTTATTGGCCGCGCAAAACCTGGGATTGCCGCAAACATTGTTAAAAAAGATATTTTAGTTTCTTCCACGCTAGTATTCACGCCGTCAATTGCTGGAACCATTCCGTTGAATGCTGTAACTAATGTATCCGCCGCCCCAACCTCATTTATGCTTGCTACAAAAGCATCAAGGCTTTCGATATATTTCATCAAACTTTTTCCGAACGCAGAACCTGAACCCGCCGCATCCAAATTTACAAAGGTATCAACAAGCTTATTTAGAGACGGCAAAACTTCCGAAAGAAGCCCAGCAGAAAATTCTGTGCCTTTACTTTTAATGGCAGCAAAACCATCGCCAAAATCATCAAACGCTTGATTTGATTTATCCAAAACGTCAGGCAGGCTTCCAAGCTGATCTTTTGATCGCTGGATTTGCCCATCAAAATCTCTCAAGAGCGGAAGCAATTTAGACCCGGACTTTCCAAAAACGCCCATGGCTGCGGCGGCTCTTTGTGTCGGGTCATCAATTGCAGCAATCCCGGCAGACAGGATTTGCATTTGCTCCGTGGGTAATTTGCCCTCCAGGTCGGCGGCGGTTAGGCCCATGAGCGCGAGCGCGTCAACCGCCTCGGCGGTTCCTTCGGACGCGTCTTGGATAGACTTCTGCATTTTTGCAATAGCCGGACCAACCTTCTCAGCTCCCGCTCCTGCATTTTGAAACGACCTTTCCAGAATTGCCAGATTGCCAGCCGTGTCTCCCGTGCTGGAAGCCAAGTCGTTCAACCGTCCTCCCATGTCGAGCGCGTCGGAAAATGACGAAATGACTGCCCTCACCGAAATAAAGGCGGCAGCCATTCCAGCAATCGACCCCATAGCGCCCTTTATGCCGCTGCGAAAAGCCTTAGTGTCGGCCCCTATTTTGAAACTGAGTGCTTCAACGGCCATTGACGTATAGCCCCGGATATTTTGCGGCGATGTCTTTGGCTTTTTTAAAGACGCCTTTCCGCATATTTGTTTTGAAGAATGAAAGTCTGCCTCTGATCGCGCCAGACAATGCCCGCACGATTCCGGGAGCGTAATTTCGCAGAGACGTGCCTTGGATTGTGTATCCCGATCCGCTCCCGGTCTCGCTGCCGCTTGCGTCGATGGGGTAGTCTCCCTTTTTGGTTGTGGCCTTCCGAACTTGTCCGGCGACCTTGATCGTCAAATTAAGTTCCTGCGCAATTTGCAGCCAGATTTTGCGAGCCAATCCTCGCACTTTCAACTTTTCGACGAGGCTTCGTTTTTGCTCACGCTTAATCATTGCCCAGGTTGCGTCTGGGTATTTGTGGCTGAGCTTGTAAAGTTTCCCGTTGATGTTTTTCCATCCCTTCGCTTCCTGCGCGGCTTTAATGTCTTTGGCTTGCGCCATTGATGTACGCCGAGCCGCCCCTTCGAGAATCTTTTCCGTTTCGTTTCTAACGACTGTTCGGAAATCCTTGCCGGAAACTCGCGCCAATTCGCGCAAAGCTCCAGCCATTCGGCTCGCGTCCATCTCGATTGTTACAGTCTTAGCCATCAAATATAGAGTCTATGTCAACACTGTCCCCGGCCCACCTTAGCCCTACGCCGGCGCGGAAAAGAATCGTGTCGTGAATTTGGATGATAACCGCCGCTGGAATTTCCCACATTATTGATTGATAACTCCATCCGGTTTCCTTAGCGATTGATGAAACTACCCACGCTGACCAACCCGGCGACCAGCTTTTTTTTTAGGCCCCGGTGCGTCTGTGGACTTGGTTTGGATTCGAGCAAAATCTTGGCACATTTTCTGAATGATTGGGGTGAGCTTGGAAATGTCTGCCATGATCGCTCCGTTTTCGGTCAGATATTCATTTACGAATTCGCGCCATGCCACGCGCCCCTCCCATGCCATGTACCTCGCCCGCCTTGCTGCCTGTCTGTCGGCCTGGTGGATTAAAAGGAAACCAATGACATCCGAAACGCCAGCATTTTTAGAGCTTCCAGTGAAGAATCGGTTTTGGGTTTCTTGCAGCAAGTCCAGCGTCCCAAAGGATAGCGGGGAAAGCGCAATTCCATTAAAGGAAATGGAATCATGTTGCGTGAATGCCCTGCGCTGGGGCGCGTCGTGGTCGTCTTCGAGAAAGTCGGTGTCGTCGTTCATTTGGTATTTTGGTTTAGTTTTTAAGAGTGATTGATAAGTGCGGTCAATTGTTCGCGGTTGGCCCCCTCGCGATAAATCACAGTTCGACCGCCAGAAATTTCCTTGGCAATCATCGCCTTTTGATTGCGACCGCAATGCATAAGCGTCGAGCCGTTGTTGAGCCCGGAGCGGGCTGCGTCAAAAGCAATTAAAACGTACTCCTCTGCGGTGACTCCGCGAGCAGCAAGGATTTCATCAACTCGGCCTGGCAGGTCCACCTTGTTGTTGAAAGCGTTGAGCATATCCACCGCCTTCACTCCTTGGTGCTTAGGCTCAAGTCGGAAAGATAACGTCTCCCGGCCCTTAGCGATGATTCTGGAAATACCAGTGATTACTTCTTCGCCGTTTTCAATTGCGGTTTTCAGTCCGAAGCCTGCCGCCGTCATTGCTGCGGCGAGCTTTAGGTTATCGGTCAAAAAAAATTGATCGCGTTTTTCCTGCGGGAGTTTGTTCATTTGGTATATGTCGGGCCACGAAGGGCCGGGTCATTTTTAAGCTGAGATGCCGCCCCATGAGGTCAAGCTAATGGTCACGCGTTGGAAGTCCGTATTGCCGAGCTTGAGTCCTTTTGCAGTGATGTAATACGTGCCAGCGGGAGCCCCGGTTACGGAGATTGCGTCATTGATTGCAAGGGCCTCGGAGTTGTTCACCCCTTCAATTGTCCCGGTGATTTTGGGGGCGTAAATTGCAGCGGAAACAAAGTCTCCATCTTCATCAGCAACTTCCGCAATGCTGCGGATTTCGTCAAAAGAAGCGGATTGAACCACCAATCCGGTGACGGTTGGAGCCCCAAAAGAAAGTGCGGTGCCGAGGACAGTAGAAGCCATACCACTGCGGCGGTGTCAAATTAACGAAGCCCGCCGTGCAAGGTGAGGTTGCGCGTCCTCACGAAACGATTCCCTTCGATCGCTTGCTCTCTGCCCCCGGTGACAGCACCATAAATTGCGAGCGTGCTAGTCGTTAGCTTTGCCGAAAGTCCTGAGTCCTCCACCACACAATCTATTCCAGAAACGATCCGGGTGTCTTTGCTGGACGAGTTTTGCTGTTTGGCGTCGATGTAGGTTATGATTTCAACCGCCACCTCGTAAACATTTACCGAAATGAGATCGGGCGTCTCTAGGATTTCCGCTCTCACCACCACGCGGGGAAGGATTGCATTATCTTCGTCGCCGCCTTGCATATACGGTACGACCTGGACGCCGCCAGTGATCGGCATTTGCCTAGTAATAAGCCTGCAAAGCCCGTCCTCAATTAATCTGTCCAATGTGTTGCTCATGAGTAGGGAGCGACGAGGGTAAGAAACCAGGAAACCTCGTCTTTAGTGACTGGCCTTCCGACTTTATGCAGGACTTCGTTTACGAAAATATCTTCGTCCGGCTCCGGGTCACCTCCAAGAACCTGAGAAAACGGGATCAAAATGTTCCCGGTCAGCTCTTGCTCAAATCCGCCAGCGGCAAGAACGTCCGATTCAGAAAGCTCTGAATAAATGCCGGTGAATGATTTGTTCCGAAATGTAAACTTTGTCGGAATCTCCGCCACAGTCTGCGCCAATCCGGCGGCCATCAAATCGGAAAATTCGCTCATACAAAGGGCACGGTGTCACATTACAAAAAAGACCTCGGAGCGGGATTGCTGCCGAGGTCTTAATTTGCTGGGGTGAATTACTTATCCTAGGAGGATAGCCGCGTGCTCTGGTTTTTCCATCGCCCAGCCCCAAAGGGCATGAACGCGGTAGAGCACCATTCCGTCGCCAGGATAGACGCGGAGATCAAAGCTGATTCCGGTGCGGGGATCAGTGATGATCTCGCTATCAATGGCAAGGTCGCCTTGGCGAGGGAAGATTGGCAGACGAGTGGCGAGGGTAAGCGCGTTGGCCGAGAAGGCCAAGTTGCGGACGCTGGTAGCGTTAACCGTGATTGCCTTAGTGGCCGCGCTCATGGCGATTCGCAACCCAGGGGCTGCAATGGTGACGGTGCCGCCGCCAGAGACATCAGCGTCTCCACTGACCACCACGTATTTGTTTACGTCGCCAACGAAGGAGAGGATGTCGCCAGCAACAATCGTTCCGGTCCCGGCAGAAGCCAAGGTCAAGACGGTTGCGCCAACAGCGTACCCGGCAGTGTCAGTGGTTGCGCTCGATCCGGTTCCGGCTGTGCCGTTGTAAATCTGAGCAGATTCACGGACTGCGAATCCGTGAAGGCTCAGAAGCTCGCCATCGCGAAGAGTCATCGTGGTTGCCGCCTCGTTGGCTTTGGTGAGTTGTCCCAATGATCGGAGAGCCGCGCCTGCGCTGGTGTTGATAACCAAAGACCGACCGGAAGCCGGAGCACCATTATCGTCAAGGATTTTCTTGGCTTGCGCCGAATCTCCGAGAGTGGTGGCAAACGGGGTAGTGCCAGCAGTGCCATAAGCGCGGGAAGCGCCAAGGGCAAGTGCGTCGCAAACATCGTTTTCCATCTCATTGACCAAAACCCGAAAAGCCTGGGCGATTTGGTCTTGCTGGATGGACATCGAACCGGGGCCTTGGTCCACGCCGTATTCCTCTTCGCCGGTCCAAGAAAAACCTGCGTACTTGTTTTTCGACAAGGACAACTCGACATTTCCGACCGTCTGATCAATGGCAGCGGGGACGCTCATTGCCGGAGTGTACGTCGCAGTCGTATTGACTGGGACAACGGACGACCGAAGGGTTTGTCCGGTGGCAAGGCGGTCGGCCTTAGCGTTGCGATTGACGCCGGGAATCGCTCCAACGAGTTCGCGAGAAACTACGTCGAGGGCTTCGTAAACGTCGGGGATCAGGTTTGAGAGGGTGTTGGCCATGGTATTTTATTTGTGTGAGATTGGAGTTTTTTACTGGTTGGAAGTGATGCCGCATTTTTCGCGGAAAGATTGCTTTTCTTGGTCGGTCATTGCCTCGACTTCGGCCATAGTTTTAATGAGCGGATCGGAGGCGGGTGCAGGCGCGTGCTCGACTTCTTGAGCGGATTGTTTCGGCGCGTTATATTTTTCCTTTGCCATATTCAGGAAATTTTGCCGCCGGATTTACAAAAAGCCAAACGGTCGGCGGGGCTCATAGCATTAAATTCGGCGCGGTCGATAGGCTCGGCAGATGCGACAGGTGCTCCGCTAACCACGGTCTCGACGGGAGCGTGTCCGTTACTGGCAACCACTCGGGCAGCTTCGGCATTTACTTTTTCAGGGAGCGCGGCCACTTCGGCAACCGCCACTTCGAGCTTGCCGGAAAGGTCAATCTTTTCGGCTTCGAGAGCGTCAATGGCTTCCTGTTTAGGAGCGGCTTCGATCTTAGCTTCAAAATCCGAAACGCTGGATTTCAGCGCGGAGATTTCAGCGTCTTTTAGTTCGACGGTTGCAAGCGCCTCCGTGAGTTTTCCGACAACTGATTCGAGTCGGTCCGACTGGCCGGTGATTTTGGAAAGGAAATCTTGTAGGTTCACGCCATGGTTGGCGTGTCAAATCAGATTGCCGCCGGGGAGGCTCCCACAACGTCCGCGAGCCCAAGCAAAACTGCATCGCTGCCGCCATACCAGCCAGCGCGGAAAACCTCATCATGCACCTGGCGATTTGCAGAAACGTGGGAGCGAAACATCCCGCCCATGCGATTGACATTATCTTGCAGGAATTCGCGCTGGTCTTCGGTGAGGCTCGGCCCGTGCATTGTGCTTTTAAGATCGCTCCCCTCGCTGACGATAGGATCGAACTCCAGCCCCATCATTTCCCATGCGCCTGACGAATCCACCCAAGGGAGTATCACGCCTATGTTGCCAACCATTGCGCTCTCGGTCGCAACAATAGCGGTGCATCCTGCGGCTAGGTAATAAGCAGCGGAACACATAAGGCCGTCCGTGAAAGCTACCGTGAAAATGCTTGTCTCGTCGCGGAGCCGTGAAATGGCCTGCGCCGCCTCATGGCAACCCATGCAAGCCCCGCCTGGTGAGTCAAAAAGGAAATTGATCCGAGCCGCCCCAGCTTCCTTAGCTTGTTCGATCTCTGAAACAATATCCTCGTACGATGTGTTGCCGCATGATTTCTCAATGTTGGAAAGGTGGGGCCCCAACACGCCGAGAATGTTAATGGTCGCGGTCCCGGTCATCGGGTCAAACACCATCCCTGGACGCTGCCGGATGAAGTCGGAAAAATCTTCGCCAAGGTCTGCCGATGGTTTCGCCATCGCGTTTTCCAGCAACGCCCGGACTGAGCTATAACCCGCCGAGGAGATAAACCAGGGCTGGTGATTGACGGCTTCGTGGATGCGTTGGAATCTCATGGTGTTTCGGCTTTCTTAAATCTCGTCGTCTTCGCTTTGCTTCGGCTCACCTAAGAGCCCGTCTTTTCCCACAAGGGTTATTGGTCGCCGCACCCCGCCGTCTTCTTCCCATGCTTTTTTGACGTTGGCGTTGATTTTTGGCAGCCCTAACTGCGCCCGAAAGGTCGCCTCGTCCTCGTTATTTGGGGTGATTGATCCCGATCTGACGCCGACGCCATAGGCATCCATTTGGCGTTTTGTGTTTTCGATGCCCACGTCTGGCTCGTCCTCGGCATCATCGCCATCAGGGTCATCGGTTTCGGAAACAGTTGCTTCGCCGCCCATGTCGTTCGGCGTGAACATCTTCATTTCCCGGTCTTCAATTTTCATCCCGGACGCTTCCTCTTCCGCAAGCTGCGCCTTTTTGCGCGTGATAACGTCTCTGGCCCTTTTCTGGCAGAACTCTTGATAAGTGGTATTCCCGTCCTCCTCGACAATGGTCGAATCTAGGACCAAACCGAACTTGCTATCCTCCCGGCGCTGCTGCCGGTCCCGGCCCTCGTCGATGCTGATCCGGGGCGGCTTGGTGAATCCCCATTTGAGAAATCCGCCCTTGTCCTGCCCCGGGTAAGCCGGGAGCATTCCGTTTTTGATGGCAACTGAAATTGCGTAGCCAACTTGCCGACGAGCGCAAGGT
>Ga0222662_1001167_pt1 | contig 13827 bp, 11 predicted proteins | sample AntAcemetagen600_FD_179821 | JGI IMG/M metagenome (GOLD analysis project Ga0222662, IMG submission 179821) | Saline water microbial communities from Ace Lake, Antarctica - #600 | ecosystem: Environmental > Aquatic > Non-marine Saline and Alkaline > Saline | place: Antarctica: Ace Lake...
GCAAAACGCACCAGAGATGGAGGCAACGCCAACCGCGCGGCCTCGTTCACTCATCACGGGCGAACGCATGGAAAAAATCGAGTGGGGCCCAAACTGGGAAGAAATTCTCGGTGGGGAGTTTTCCAAGCGATCCAAGGACTATAATTTCGACAACATCCAGAAAGAGATTTACGGCGAGTTCGAAAATACTTTCATGATGTATCTGCCGCGTCTGTGTGAGCATTGTCTCAACCCGACCTGCGCAGCTGCCTGTCCTTCAGGTGCCATCTATAAGCGTGAAGAAGACGGCATTGTTTTAATCGATCAGGAAAAATGCCGTGGTTGGCGCATGTGCGTCTCAGGCTGTCCTTACAAGAAGATCTATTACAATTGGTCTTCCGGGAAATCAGAGAAATGTACTTTCTGCTATCCACGCATTGAAGCTGGTTTACCGACTGTGTGTTCCGAGACTTGTGTAGGGCGTATACGTTACCTTGGTGTCATGCTCTATGACGCAGATCGCATTGAAGAAGCTGCATCGGCCCCCGATGAAGAAGATCTCTACCAGTCTCAGCTTGATATCTTCCTCGATCCCAATGACCCTGAAGTCATTGCGCAGGCGCGGAAAGACGGCATTCCGGATGCTTGGCTGAAATCTGCAGCCAATTCACCGGTCTACAAGATGGCTATGGATTGGAAAGTAGCGTTCCCGCTTCATCCTGAATATCGGACATTGCCAATGGTTTGGTACATCCCACCATTGTCACCAATTCAAAATGCAGCGGCAGCGGGCAAGATTGGCTTTGACAAGGAACTGCCAGACGTACGCTCACTTCGTATTCCTGTTCAGTATCTTGCCAACTTGTTGACCGCGGGCAAAGAAGAACCAGTGGTTCAAGCCCTGGAACGCATGATGTCCATGCGAGCTTACATGCGCTCCAAAACAGTGGATGGTGTGTTGGATGAAAACCTTGCAACACGTGTGGGGCTTACCGTCGATCAGATGGAAGACATGTATCACATCATGGCGATCGCCAATTACGAAGACCGTTTTGTGATCCCGACAGCTCACCGTGAGGAAGCTGAAGATGCCTACGGTATTCGAGGCGATTGCGGCTTTAGCTTCGGCAATGGCTGCTCCGGCGGGAGCTCGACGGCGAACCTCTTTGGCGCCCCGCGCAAAAAGAAGATTACAACCCCAACGGAGGTGATCGGATGACCAAGAGTTTTAAAGTCCTATCGGCATTGCTTTCCTATCCGACAGAAGAGCTAAAGGAAGCAGCGCCTGAACTGTTGGCGGTCTTGGCAAGTGAAGGCTTGTTGACCCTGCCACGGCTCAAAGCCGTGCGTGGATTTGTCGATGATCTGCTCGCCCATGATGTTCTCGATGCACAGGAGCGCTATGTGCTTTTGTTTGACAGAACACGTTCCCTCTCCCTGCATTTATTTGAGCATGTGCATGGCGACGGTCGTGATCGCGGGCAGGCGATGGTCGATCTGATGCAGATGTATGGTGAAGCCGGTTTGGAAATTGATGCAAAAGAACTTCCAGATTATCTACCGATGTTCCTGGAGTATCTGTCTTTGCAGGAACTTGAAGAAGCACGCGAACTTTTGAGTGAACCGCTTCACATTATTTCTGGATTGAAAGAGCGCCTCAAGAAACGCAAAAGCCCTTACAAGGCTTTGTTTGCAGCACTTGAGTGCATCGCCAAATCAACGGCACGTGCCGAAGATGTAAAAGCCTTCCTCTCAACGCCTGAAGATGATCCAGAAGACCTGTCAGCACTTGACGCTGTCTGGGAAGAAGAAGCAGTTACTTTTGGACCAGGTCCTGGTGCGGATGGCGAAGAAGCCTGTCCACAAGCCAATCAAATGCTGGAACAGATGATGCGCGACCCGATGAAGGCAGCAGCATCTGACACTTCTAAAGCGCAAGTGAGGAATTGACCCATGGCAGATTTTTTTAACACAGCGGTATTTGGTATCTATCCCTACATTTGTCTCGCGGTTTTGGCCATTGGCACGATCATTCGTTATGATCGTGAGCCTTACTCATGGCGCTCAGGCTCCAGCCAGTTGTTGCGACGCAAGCAACTCGTCTTAGGATCGGTATTTTTCCACGTCGGGGTCCTGATGATTTTTGCAGGCCATTTCGTTGGCCTTCTCACGCCAATTGCTTTTTTTGATGCTTTGGGCATTGCCCACGGTGACAAACAATTGTTAGCAGTTGTGGCTGGCGGGATCGCAGGCATCATGGCTCTCTTTGGTGGCACCCTTCTGCTTCATCGTCGTTTAAGTGATCCGCGTATTCGCTCAACATCAAGTTTTAGCGATATTGCCATCCTGGTCCTTCTCTATGCTCAGCTCCTGCTCGGCATGGCGACCATCGTTGTTTCTCTTGGGCATCTGGACGGGCATGAGATGGTGAAATTCATGAACTGGGCGCAAGGTGTGTTCACGTTCCAAGGCGATGTTGCCAGGCATGTTGCAGACGTACATCCCATTTTCAAACTTCACATCTTCTTGGGACTAACGATCATGCTGGTCTTTCCGTTCACACGGTTGGTGCACATGTTAAGCGCGCCAATTCGCTACATGTGGCGTCCTGGTTTCCAGGTTGTTCGGTCTCGCCAAGGCACAGGGAGCAAATAATCTCATGAACATGATCAGCATCAACGGCGTTGAAATTCCGCCAGCCGACATATCAACGGAAGCTCAGTATCATCCGGCATCCTCGCCCGATGAAGCGAGCGCTGAGGCGGCTCAGGCCTTGGCAATCCGTGAGTTGTTTTTACAGGAAGCAAAAAGGTTAGGCCTCTCCGCTGAACCCGAAACGGATGAAGAGGGACGTGTCGAAACACAAGAGGATGCGCTCATTCGTGTCTTGCTTGCTGACGAGTTGAACGTGCCTTTGGCGGATGAGGAAAGTTGCAAACGCTATTTTGAAAACAACAGAAAGCGTTTTCGCACCGCAGACATATATGAGCCTTGCCACATTCTCTTGTCGGCCTCGCCAGAGGATAAAGATGCCCACGCCATGGCGGGTGCCAAAGCCAAAGACATCATTCAGATGTTGCAAGAAAACCCAGCGCTATTTGAGAAGCTGGCACGCAAGCACTCTGATTGTCCCTCCGCTGAGGTTGGCGGCAATTTGGGACAGGTGAGTCGCGGTCAAACGGTGCCTGAGTTCGAAACGTTTCTGTTCGAACTGGAAGACGGTCAGCTTTGTCCGGTCCCTATCATGTCTCGTTACGGCGCACATGTCTTGCGCCTAGACAGAAAGATTGAAGGTCTGGCATTGCCTTTCGAGGCCGTGCACGAAAAGATCGCTGCTTACCTTGAGGAGGCGAGTTGGCGCACAGCGGTTGCGCAATATGTTCGTGTCCTTGCGGGACAGGCGGACGTGAAGGGCGTAGACCTTGGCGCTGTCGGTACGCCACTTGTTCAATAGACTTTTACCCTGATGTGTGTGCCCTCGTGACGTTTATTTTATCGAGGGCGCACAATCATTGGTGCAAAGTGACCGACGAAAATCAGAAACCCGCCGCTCCAAATTATGCCACTGAGCGACACTAGGGGTATGTAGAGGCTTGGTATCCAGGGCGCACCAGCACGCAACAAGGCGCCACCTGCAATAAGCAATAGAGCGGTGGCAACGGCAGGGCTGGTAACCAACGGTCGGCCGGTGTGTCCCAGCAGTGCCCTTGTCATCACAACAAATGTCATCAGGCCGATGGTGCCAGCAGTTAGCAGGTGTAACCCTGTTGAAATGGCCACAAGGTCCGGTTGCCAAATGCTGACCCCAATTGCGATCAGGCTTGTGGCCAAAAAACCATATCCCACATGCAAGAAGAAGATGAGCGGTTCACGCGTGGTTTTAAGTCCATGCCATTGGCTAAGGCGAACCAACAACGTAAGGCCCGCGGCCATAAGCACGAACGCCGTTAGCAGGTGATAAGGAAACACCGTCCACGAGAAAACGCTCAGCGCGGTGAGCAAAAGAGCGCCTTTGTCGACGCCTCCCATTTCACGGACCGCCACTTGCCGTCCTTGTGATTTTAGCCAGTTACCAGTGAAGGCCGGTGTAATGCGTCCGCCGATGAGCGCGATCAGCAGAGCTGCAATGCCAAGGCCTAATCTGCTCCACAGATCATTTTCATATATGTCGAGCGCGTTCAGGCAAAACAGCAAATTGGCCAATCCAAATACACTGACGGCGCCCACAACAACCAAATTGCGCTTGTTGCCCCCGGCGATGACCTCGCGCCCAAACAGAAAGGCAAACACGGGGATGAAAGTAACATCGATCAGAGCGGCGGCGGCGAGCGGAATGGTGCCAAACAGGGCAAGTGTCATGCTCAAGCGACCGGCAAGCCATATGAGGAATAGCATTATGAGCGGTGTGCCGGACACAGGTGGACGCCCCGTCCAATTGGCAACGGCCGTGAGCGTGAAGCCTGCGAGCACAGCTGCCAAATAGCCAAACATCATCTCATGTGCGTGCCAGGTGATGGCATCCAATGGCCCGGTGCTATTGAGAAGTCCTGTGAACTGCGCCACCCACGCCAAAATACTCAAGCCCGCAAAAAGAGCGGCGGTAACAAAGAAGGTACGAAACCCATAGCTGAAGAATGTTGAGAGCGTGGATGGCATGTGGGCGATCCTATTCGTCGGTTAACCCTGCCTCTTGCAGGATGAAGGCAGCGATAGCGGCAATGTCTTCGATATCGAAAACAGGCTGTGTGCCAATATGCCGGTCTTTGTCGGTGGCGATGGCTTTGACGCTTGGGTCTGTCAGGGCGACCGGTTCGTCTTTGGGTTCGCCCCGAATGACTTCGATTTTGGGATGGGCGTGTCGTTTGAACCCTTCAACCAGAATGAGATCGCACGGTTCAACCCAGCGCAATGTGTCTTCCAGCGTCGGTGGTGTGGGTTCGCGATTTTCACGCAACATGGCGATGCGTTGGTCGGAAGCAATAATAACTTGCGCCGCGCCGGCCTCCCGGTGCTTGAAGCTGTCTTTTCCCGGATGATCCATATCAAAATCGTGATGGGCATGCTTAACAGTGGCGACTTTTAGTCCCTGCGCGGTGAAATGTTCCACCAGCCGCACCACCAAAGTTGTTTTGCCCGCATTCTTCCATCCGATAATGCCGAACAGGTTTTTTGGAGTCTCGGTCACATGTCTTCCTTGTGAAGGTCCTTTGTGATGCGCTCAAGAGCCGTCAGCTCTTCTGGCGTGTCGACATCGGAAAAAGGGTCAAACGGGTCGTTTTCATAAGGCAGCGTAATGGTTTTCAGGCCTTGTTGCACCCGCCACAAAGCGCGCGTACGATTTGTCGCAGCTTGTTCGATATCCTCCAGGCAGCTTGTACGCCATAGGGCAAAAACGGGATGAGCATTGCCACCGCTTTCAACGCGCGCACAATCGTTATCGTGCAAAGCTGCGCGTAGTTCACTTTGAAGGCTCAAAGGAAAAAGCGGGGCGTCTCCAGGCACTGCTAAAAGAAATTCGAAGCCTATATCCTTTGCGTGACGCAAACCGCTGATGAGGCCGGCAATCGGACCAGCGTTTTGAAAAGCGTCGTCGTCGGGCAAGATTGGAACCTGAAAGCTGTCGAACCGACGTGTGTCGCCATTGGCACTCAAGGCCTGTGCATCCGTCTGCGCTCGCAAGCGTCTTAATATATGAGTGAGAAGGGGCTGCCCGTGAAAGAGGTGAAGGCATTTGTCGCCGCCGCCAAACCGCTCTGCCTTACCGCCAGCCAGAATGAGCCCGAGAATTGAGGACATAAATATCAACTTCTCCAAGTGAGAGAGGGGCACTCATGCAGCCTGACTGTCACACAGTCACATTATACTAAGTCAGGTGGATGGAACCAGAAATTGGGCTCTAAACAGCCGTATTTTATCCGCCGGTGGGGTCGCGGGTGACCATGTTTTTCAAATTGAGAGCAGCGGTGCTTTGGCTTTCGGGACATATGGGTTATGAAGGCCGAAATCTCCACCGATGGTTGAATGCCCCGAGAAGCTTTAAGGCTTTTCCAGAACGGATCATTACACGTGCCAAAATCAATGCTTGCTGCTTTTGCTGATCGTCTGTCCATTCCCGAATGGAAGCGGTCGGATCTCACTGCCTTTACCCCCTCGGTTGTCAAGACGGAACTGCTCTCCGGATTGACAGTGGCTTTGGCTTTGGTGCCTGAAGCGGTGGCATTTGCTTTTGTCGCAGGCGTGCATCCGCTGGTGGGTCTTTATGCAGCCTTTATCGTTGGGTTGATAACGGCTTTGATCGGCGGCAGGCCCGGCATGATTTCTGGTGCGACAGGCGCGCTTGCCGTCGTCATGGTGGCATTGGTTGCCCAGCACGGAGTGGAGTATCTCTTTCTCACGGTTGTGCTTATGGGCATTCTTCAAATTCTTGCGGGCATATTTCGCCTTGGAAAATTCATGCGCCTGGTGCCGCACCCTGTGATGCTTGGTTTTGTGAATGGACTGGCAATCGTCATCTTTTTGGCGCAGCTCACTCAGTTTCAGATCACCGATGCCGAAGGTGTAAAGGTGTGGATGAGCGGTATGCCACTCGTCAACATGTTAGGTTTGGTCGCTATGACCATGGGTATCATCTGGGTGATGCCTAAAATCACGACCGCTATTCCAGCGCCTCTCGCGGGCATCGGCATCGTAGTTGCCATTGTAATTGTTTTTGGCATCGATGTGCCACGTGTTGGCGACTTGGCGTCAATCCAAGGCGGGCTACCTCAGTTCCATATTCCTATGGTCCCGTTAACATTAGAAACATTAGAAATCATCTTCCCCTATGCGCTCATTCTTGCTGCAATTGGATTGATTGAAAGCTTGTTGACACTCAACCTCGTGGGCGAAATTACGGGAAAACGGGGCGGTGCCTCACAAGAGTGCATCGCTCAAGGCATCTCCAACACCGTCACCGGCTTCTTCGGTGGCATGGGCGGTTGCGCCATGATCGGTCAATCCATGATCAATGTGAAATCAGGTGGTCGAACCAGATTGTCTGGCATCTCCGCCGCACTGTTTCTGCTGGCATTCATTTTGGTTGCCTCAAATTTGATCGAACAAATTCCATTGGCTGCACTTGTTGGCGTCATGTTCATGGTGGTCATAGGCACGTTTGCGTGGCAAAGCCTGACGATCCTGCGTCGTATTCCTTTGACCGACACGCTGGTAATCATTCTCGTAACGGCCGTGACCGTTATGAGTGATCTGGCGCTGGCGGTTGTTGTGGGTGTTATCGTTTCTGCCCTGGCGTACGCTTGGAACAATGCCAGCCGCATCCACGCAAAAATCACACAGACCCCAGAAGGGTCCAAAGTCTATGAGATCGAAGGACCGCTTTTCTTCGGCTCCGTAGATGGCTTTCTGGAACTCTTTGAGCCGAAAGACGACCCAGCATTGGTAGTTGTCGATTTCATGAACAGTCGTGTTGTTGACCAATCCGCGTTGCAAGCTATTGAAGCGCTCGCTGGAAGATATGAAGCGTGTGGAAAAAACCTACAGCTTCGTCACCTCTCACATGATTGTCACAAGCTGCTGAAAAAGGCCGGTCAACTCATGGTCGATTCTGATGATGATCCTGACTATGCATTGGCTGTAAATTATTCCGTGAAGACCGGCATTCTCGGTGGTGGCCACTAAAAATTCGTGGCTACGCATTTTGCGTAATGCGCACATTCTGCGACACTGGTCTTAAACATCAGATGGCCAGGTGAATGATTAACGACATAGACATTGATGGATTGAGCCTCGACCCGCAGGCTTTGCGGGTGAGCCAAGCCCGATTGCTGTTTGACCGGGCACGTGGCTCTGGGCTTTCGGTTTTTGCAATCGTGTGTCTTTATTCTGCAATTCTGACGTTTTCCGCACCCCTAGCGTCAATTGCAATCTGGTTTGTCGCTGCGGTGATTATGATCGGCATCACATTGCTTCTCCCTGCGATATACGACAAGGCGGGGGGTATTACAGATAAGAATGCCGGCGGATATCTGGCCTGGCATACATTTATTTCATGCCTTACAGGCTGTGTGTGGGGATTTGGCGTTGTCGGACTGACCGACTTGGACGCGCAGCTTAGTGTTTTCACAACGTCGATGATGGTGCTTGGCATCACGCTGGGAGGCGTCTCCCCGCAATCAGCCTACCGCCGTTCTTATGTCGGTCTAGCGACATTTGTCATGCTGCCTTACGCCGCATTCCTGTTGCTGTGGGCGGATTGGCCGATAAGTGCGACAGGTGGGGGAATTCTGCTCGGGTATGCTTTTTTTATGTCTTCGAGCGCGCGCGTCGAGACCGCGACGCATGACGCGCTTGCCGTAAAAAGCAATCAAACATTGATGGCCGAGTTGCGTCGGCAGCGAGATGAGCTTCAAAAGGTTAGCGAAGACAAAACGCGTTTCCTTGCGGCGACCAGCCATGATTTGGCCCAACCCCTTCATGCGCAAGGCTTCTATCTGGCCGCACTTCGCGAGAAATTAGCCGACCCCTCTCAGTTAGATCTGTTGAATAAGGTTGAAGCGAGCTGGCGTGGAATTGGCAATCTGCTTGATGGTTTGATTGATGTGTCGCGACTGGATGCAGGCGCAATTGTCGCGGACTTTCGTGACATTGATCTGGCTGCGTTGGTGGAGAGAGTTGTCGATGAGTATGCTGCCGTTGCTGTAGAAAAAAATATTCGCCTGACAAAAAATGTTGTGAGGGCGTTCGCCAGGACAGATCCAATTCTTATCTCTCGTGTTTTGCGTAATCTTCTGTCTAACGCCATAAAGTTCACCGATCCCGGTGGCACTGTTTCGGTGACCGTCTTATCTGAGGAAAACAATGCTTTAGTAGTTGTCGAAGATACAGGAGCGGGCATTCCAACAGATCAGCATGAAGCCGTATTTGACGAGTATGTTCAGCTTGGAAACCGCGAACGAAAAAGAGAGAAAGGGCTGGGCCTTGGGCTCTCCATCGTTCGACGCTTGACCAAGATGCTTCAGGTAATATTAGATTTTGAGTCAACAAAGGGCGTTGGAACAGTCTTTCGACTGACGATCCCAGGTGTCGCGGGCGAGGGAATGTTGCCGGACGGGCAAGAGGCGCTTTGTCCGACAAACCCATCATCGATTGGAAATCTTAGTATTCTCATCGTGGATGATGAAGATGCCATTCGCACTGGCATGTCGACCTTATTGTCGAGTTGGGGTGCCCAAACTTATACGGCAGCTTCAGGTGACGATCTGGTGGATTTGCTAAACCAGATTGATGTGGTGCCTGACGTGCTGATTGTGGATCAGCGTTTGGCGGCTGAGGAAACAGGACATCATGTGATTGAAAAGTTGCGTGATGAGGTGAACGAAGAGGTTCCTGTTATTCTAATGACGGGTGACATTGCAATCGAAAACCAAGTTCTCTCCCTCAAGGGCGTTCGTCTTTTGCGCAAGCCTGTGGAGCCCACGGTTTTACATGAACATTTGATGGACATTTCTCGCGAGAACCAGCTTTTACGAACGCTTAGCTAATCAAGCAAGCCAAGTGTTTGGGCCTTTTTTACGCAAGCAGTGCGACGGGTTACGTTCAACTGTCGAAAGATCTGTTTTATATGCGTCTTCACAGTGTTTTCACTGATGTTCAAAACATCAGAAATTCGATTGTTGGAATAACCTTCAGCAATCAAACTCAAGACTTCGATCTGTCGGGGCGCAAGTAGAGGGTTGTCCTCTGCGGTATCTTCTTGATTTTTAATCGCCGTATTTGGGGAGCTAGGGTTTTTTTCAATGACTGACCAAAGTTCTTTGGGCAAAAATACGTCCCCCCTGAGGGAAGATGCAATTGCCTCGCCTAAGGTTTCCTTTGGTGCGGATTTCGGCACGAATCCGAGGGCGCCGATCCGCAGAACTTTCTCGATTGGTGGCAGTGTGTCAATGCCAGAAACCACCAAAACGGGTGTGGAACATTTACGCGCCTGTAGCGCCAAGATAAGTGCCACGCCATTCATCTCTTCCATGACAAGGTCAGAGATAATGAGGTTGTAAGTGGCTCCATTTTCGATGGCTCTAATGGCCTCGCGGGGTGACGAGAAACTGGTGCAGACATAGTGTGAATTCAAAGACGTAATGACCGCGTCCAATCCATCTAGAAACATCTGATGGTCATCAACCAGGGCAATGAAAATCTGATCAGTCATTTGGCCGTTGGTGCTTTAGGTTGCGAAATCATATTGAAGCTCAGTGACACACGATCTTCGTCACTCCTGTTCGCTTGAACAGCGTGTTGCAACCAAGAGGGAAATATCAAAAGCTTTCCTTCTGCACCCTCGACCTCAAGTGTTTGTCCTGTTCTCGGCATTGCCTGTTTCACGGGAATTGCCATCATCGCGCGTTCTCTAATGGGATCATAGAGCTCAATATTTCCAGATTGCGGGGGCACTTTAATGTAATAGACGCCGGAAAAAATCGCGTGGGGGTGTATGTGCGCACGGTTGTAATCGCCTGGTCCGTTACGGTTTAGCCACATTTCATTAAACGCGATGTCGAAGTTCTCAAAATCGTAATTTAGGGACGTGGCGCATTGAACGCATGTCGTTCCAATGATTTGCCGGATCTGCGCAAAATCATTGTTCAGGTGTAAATTGGGCGCGCTATGCCACCCCCCAACATTGGAGCGTTGGCTTGCTGGTGTTGCTTTCTCGATCTGCGGCAAGAGAGAAAGCATGTGATGATTGATTGTCTCGTGATCCATAACAGTGCGTGACCATAGCGGTGTCGAGAAAAGCTGCTCCGGCGTAAATTCGTGAGTGTCGATTATTGTGTCCTCTATTTTGCCACCGCTCATGGTGTGTTCCCGCATTCTACGACAATGTTCCCAGCTTGTGGGCGCATCGCGTGCCAGCCGGTCCAATGGGTCGCATTTGGAACGACGTGTATTTGCGCGCACCGTTTGGTCGGAAGTGCCTCTAAATAGCTCAGAGCGATTTTCTCCGGGATGACGTTATCTTCGTCGCCGACGATGTGAACTTGAGGGATGGCAGCGAGAGCTGCCGCATAGTCCCGTGGGTTCAAAGACGCTGAAAGCGGTGTGACGCCGTGATGCGCTGTAAATGCGTCTATATCCAACGGGGCGGCAATTGTGACGAGGGCACTAACATCTGTGCGTCTGGCCGCGAGAAGCGCTGCGAGCGTACCACCACCAGAATAACCTATCAGTCTCAATGTCAGCGTTGGTTGTCGCGCGAGCAAGTAGGAAATGGCTTCGTTGAGCGAGGCAACAACAGGTTCGCTATATCGCGCGTTGGTCCAAAGAGAAACATGGCAGTTGCGGCTGTTTGCGCCTACGAATTGGCAAGGTCTGGCGAGGTAAGCAACATTGCCAGAAGTTTGTTCCGTAGCTAATGCCAACACCGTCTGCGTAATTGGTGTTGGGTCGTTGGAAGGGCGGGAGCGGCTTTGCCAGGCATAGCCATCACCTTCGATGAAAATGGTAAGCGACGCATCGGAGGTCACAGGGCTTGCCAGCAAAAAAAGATCGAATTGAGATGTTTCCAGAATAATTTCATGAAACTTGGAGCTGGACTGTTTGTGTGCCGCTTCCAATCGCGATTGGAGATTGGGCGCACCTGCGCACGACGCAAGTGTCGCGACGACCAAAGACAGAATCAAAGTGTTGCAAGCCTTCATAGGTTTTTCATCACTGAATACCGGTCGAACATGTATCAAGCCACAGTCAACTTTGCAGAAAACGATTGCTACGCCAATAAGGCTGAATTGAGAAAGTCACAAGAAGGTTTTGGCCTTAACCAAGTTTCGCGACAAATTTTCAAATTTTCCAATTGAGAATCGCTTGATTGCTGCCGGTTTATGCAAGCTATCACTCGAAAGGGTGAGTGACGATGGGATGTGGAGTGGTTACTGAATCGTTCTAACCGGAATGCTGAGAGCCGAATGTTCTCAAAGCATCACGTGGTCGGGGTATCGCCGTTCGTTGGCGCAGGGTGAGATTTAGTCAAATGGTTTCCAAAATTACATCGATCAGAGCAAACGCATCGCGGTCCTTGTCGGAAAAGCTCAATCACAGTGCATATGGCTATTACAACACCACGGTGGTTGTCTTTTCCGAGCAAAAAACAGCAGTTTCAAAAGCCAAGCACCTCGCGGCTGCCGCTCTTTTGTCATCTACTTCGCTGCTGGCCTTGGCAGGAAATGCCAAGGCTACGCCTGCCATTTGCACACCCGGTATGCCTGCTATTGGGGCGACGGTGACCTGCACAGGCACAACAACCGCGCGTCAGTTTTTTGGTGTGAACGACCTGACAATTATCGCTGATGAGAATTTCAACTCAGACACCAGCGGTACGATCGCGGCTGGCCAACGTTTGAATTCTGGCATCATGATTCAAAGCAATGGCGGTACCATTCGCAACAGCGGAACGATCATTACGGGTCAGCAGCTAGACGAAGGGACAACGCACGGCCAGCATAATGGCCTTTTCATTTTGGGTGGAACAGGCGACGTCTACGCGGAAAACACGGCCACGGGTTCGATCACAACCACAGATTATGAAAGCAACGGCATTCAGATTTCGGCTACCACTGGCACATCGACGGCTATCAACCGCGGCAGCATTATGACAACCGGAGACAGTAGTTATGGCGTCGCGGCTGCCAACATTGCCACCGCGATTTCGCGAAACTTTGGCACCATTACAACGCAAGGCAACAATGGCCAGGGTGTCTATTCCTACAGCAGCGCAGGTGTTGCAACGTCAAGCAATGATGGCACGGTAAATACCTCGGGCCACACGTCGGCGGGGATTGTTGCGGCGGGGAGCACCACGGCGACCAGTACTAACAATAGTTCTGGAATTATAAATGTGTCAGGTGCAGGTGCGGCTGGTGGTGTGTTCGCCGGGGTATCTGGTGCGACAGGCGTAGCATCGGCAACAAATAGTGGGGCGATCAACCTGACGGGTCTGTATGGCCCGACCTACCACGGGTTTGCCAATTTCGGAGTGATTGCTTCTGGCGCAAATGCGACGGCGACGAATGCTGTTGGCGGCACGATCACCGATACAGGGACCCAGGTTGGAACCTCTGGCATCTTTGCAACAACGCAAGTATTTAATCCATTTGACGGGTCAAGTAACCCGGCTGCAATGGGCGTGACGACTGCGGATGCCGTCAACCAGGGCACGATCACTCTAAAAGATGACAGCAGTATTGGTGTCCGGGCGCAAGCGTCGAACAGCACAGCGACGGCCACCAATGGAGGCGTCATTTCTGTCTCCGGAAACAATGTGACCGGCGTAAGAATTGGCGGTCAAACGGTTACTGCAACAAATACAGGAGCCATCACTGTGGCCGGAACAAGTGGGAGTATGAGTTTTTCAAATGCCACAGGAATTAATGCATATTCCTATTCTGTCGTCACGACAACGGTGGTCAATAGCGGCACCATCACAGCTACAGGAACGGGTCCTGTTGGTATCTTGGCCTCTGGCCCGACGACCAACGTGACAAACAGCGCCGGCGGCACAATCACAGCCACCACAGCCATCGGCATTGGTACGTCACAGAAGGCAACTGTTGAAAATGCGGGAACACTAAATGGCAACGTCAGTGTCGGTCATGGTAAGTTTAGGAGTAGCGCAACTGACCAAGCGACTGTGACCAGTACGGGCACAATCAACGGTCAGATTAATTCTCATAGTTTCTACAATACCACCGTTGTGAACAATGGCGGCACCGTCGGAGATGGGAACTATGCGATCTTCACCGGCCTCGGTAATAATTCTGTGACCATCAGTGGTGCAGGAAACGTGATCAAAGGGGTCAT
>Ga0222662_1001168_pt1 | contig 13821 bp, 14 predicted proteins | sample AntAcemetagen600_FD_179821 | JGI IMG/M metagenome (GOLD analysis project Ga0222662, IMG submission 179821) | Saline water microbial communities from Ace Lake, Antarctica - #600 | ecosystem: Environmental > Aquatic > Non-marine Saline and Alkaline > Saline | place: Antarctica: Ace Lake...
GTGGGTACGAAAAGAAATTGGCCCCATAGCAAGCCCCGATCTCATCCAGTGGGCACCAGGGCTGCCCAAAACAAGGTCCGGCAAAATCATGCGCCGCATTTTACGGAAGATTGCAGAGGATGAATTCTCAAACCTTGGAGATATTTCGACACTCGCTGACCCAGGTGTGGTCAGTGACCTCATCGACAATCGCCAAAACAAATAGCAGGAAACAGATCACTTCGCAGAGCGATAGCTTGACGTATCCGCACATGTGAGACCCGCCCTCGCATTTAGTGGAATATAAATTTCATTAAAATAGAAAAACGACATAGATTTTTTACTATTAAACCCCTACATACTAAGTAGTAATGGTGTGGTTGCACACCATTACAGGGCTGGGGGGTCTATGCTGAACTTGAAAACTGAAGGCGCGCAAGTGCTTTACAGCTATTGGGACAGATTGCGCGAGGGTCGATTGATGCCCCGCGCCGCCGAATTCGATCTAGTGAAAATCGCCTCAATACTGCCAAACATCATGATCTACGCACCCAACGAAAAAGATGGCTTCTATTTCAAGTTTTTTGGAACCGCTCTTGTTCGTAGCATCGGCACTGATCTGACGGGCCTAGAACTTTTCGATGTTTTGGAAAAGGCCGACGTCGAAAAATCAAACGCTGGGCTTAGGCGAGTGATCACAGAGCCAATTGCCTTAGTAAATCGCTTTAATGCTTCTGCATCGGAGGGTGGAGACTATGAGTCCGAACATTTGATGTTGCCCCTTGCAAACGAGGCGGGTGTCGGTTCAGAAATTGCAACCCACGCCAAACGGATAATCCGCCAATATGATCCCAGGACTTTTGCAGTAGGGGCCTTCAGTGGGCAAAATGTCATTGATCAGGAATGGTCTGCCCTAACGCAATAGGCTGTGGACACCAACTGGCACGTCTCCCCCCATCATAGACCCGTGCCATCCCCTGCCCAATCAAGGCTGCCCCCAGATCGCCCAGGTCACCATGATGCACGTCAGCCAATACCCGGCCTGCAAATTTGCCTCTGGTTATGTGTGTTAGGACGACCGGACTTCCCTCTAGTCTCCGCAAAAACACAGTGGCGGCTGTCGCCAGAGTCTGTTCCGCCTCACAGCGGGCGCGGCGTTCAGGTGCATCAACCCCGTCCAAGCGCACGGCCACACGAACTTCTTGGCCCAGCCAAATGTGGGCGAGCACTTCCAGCGTGTCACCATCAATAACACGCTCAATGGTTGCAGAAATTGGCCCCTCCAGCACTTCCTTTGCCAAAGCGCCGCCGCTTAAAAAAAGCAAATTCGTCAGAAAAGCGACGGCAAAACATAGAATCGAGGGAAGATATGCCATGGTTGAATAAATACACGAACACACGTTTTAAGGGCAAGAAGGAAAGCAGAAAAGGAATTTATACCTATTTTAAAATTGAGTCCAGCCCACCCCAGATCCTCCTAGGGCTCAAAAATCGCTGATAATGCCTTTGCTTTCCCAGTCGCCATACCGGGTTGGCTCCGGGCCTCTGCGTCCTTGCAGTTCACGCGGACGCTCAACCACCCCTTGTGCCTCAACTTCCGCTCTGCGCTCCGCAGCTTCCGCCAGCGCGCGCTTGGCAGCGGCACTCAACACGGGCTTCATCCTGTCATCTGGGTTTTCGTCGGTCATCATATCCTCAGGCAACGCAATCAAGGTTTGGCACTAGACAGTCCATACCACAAAATTCTGGCGCCAGTCTTGCGGCCAACTGACTTATGTCTAGCCTCGCGTTTCCCGCTGTGGTCTAAGCAGGCCCAGCAGAGCAGGAAAACATGGCAAAACAGCAAGCAAAATCAGACGGAACCCACGCCAGACGTGCAGCGGTAAAAATTCTCTATGCCGTGCTCGACAAGGGCGAAGCCTTCGATGATGCCCTCGCACGGGAACTTGGCGCAAAGGAACTTGCCAATCACCCAAGTGACCGGGCGTTTGCACGTGCGATTGCCACCCTCGTTTTACGTCGTTTAGGGCAAATCGACGATCTGATGAAAACCCTGCTCGACAAACCCCTGGCAGATAACGCCGCCTTCGCACGGAACGTTTTACGCGTCGGAGCCGCAGAGCTTCTGTTTTTAGGCTCAGCGCCTCATGCAGCCGTCAATTGCGCTGTAGAGCTGGCCGCAGGCAACCTCAAGGCGCGCCCTTTTCGCGGGCTCATCAATGCTGTCTTGAGACGTCTCACGCGCGAAGGCGCGGCCCTCGTCGAACAACAAAATGCGGCAAAGCTCAACACGCCCACTTGGGGCTGGGAGAGCTGGTGCAGAGCCTACGGTGAAAAAGAAACAATCGCGATTGCGGAAGCTCATCTGGCCGAACCACCGCTCGATCTCTCAGTACGAAGTGATGCAAAACTCTGGGCTGAAAAACTGAAAGGCGAGCTTTTGCCGACCGGCTCTATCCGCCTTTCCCACGCAGGCCGCATTGATGAGCTGGAAGGTTTTTCAGAAGGTGCCTGGTGGGTACAAGACGCCGCCGCCGCCCTGCCATCAAAACTCCTGAAAGCAACTGAGAGCGAAGACGTTCTCGATCTCTGTGCGGCACCAGGCGGCAAGACCCTTTCACTTGCAGCAACTGGGGCCAACGTCACGGCTGTTGACCGTGCAGGCAGCAGATTAGAGCGCCTTCAAGAAAACCTGACGCGCACAAAACTCAAAGCCAGAATTGTCAAAGCTGATCTCACAGAATGGGAGCCGGGCCGCCAGTGGCGTAAAATCCTATTGGATGCGCCCTGCTCTGCCACCGGTACAGCGCGCCGCCATCCTGACGTGCTTTACCGCAAATCCGGCACACAGGTCGCCTCGCTTGCCGCCGTTCAGGCGCACCTTCTTACCCGCGCAGGCAGTTGGCTGGAGCTTGGCGGTACGCTTGTTTATTGTGTCTGTTCACTGGAGCCACTGGAGGGTCAGGCCCAAGTCGCCCTGTTCTTGAAAAACAATCCAAACTTTGAACGCGACCCTATTCTGGCGGACGAAATTGGAGGTTCGGCGGAATGCCTGACACCTCAAGGGGATCTGCGCACCCTGCCTTCGCATTGGGCAGAAAAAGGCGGGCTAGATGGCTTTTATGCAGCACGGCTCAAACGCAAAAGCTAAGCGAGAGCAAACAAAACGAAATTGATCCAGCGCTCGCATTGCACACCTGAAACTCAACTGATAAGCATCCATCATCATGTCTCAAAACATCAAAATATCACCTTCCATCCTTTCTGCTGACTTTGCCCAGCTAGGGGAAGATGTGCGCGCCATCACTGATGCAGGCGCCGACTACATCCATATTGATGTGATGGACGGTCATTTTGTGCCCAACATCACCATTGGGCCAGATGTCGTAAAGGCGCTCAAACCACATTCCGACAAACCCTTCGACGTTCATTTAATGATCTCGCCGGTTGATCCCTATATCGACGCTTTTGCAGATGCCGGCGCCGACATCATCACGTTTCACCCCGAAGCCGGGGCGCACATGCACCGCACAGTCCAGGCAATCAAGGCACGTGGATTGAAAGCAGGTCTGTCTTTAAATCCCGGAACACCTGTTAACGTCCTTGACGCGATCTTAGAAAATCTTGACCTTATACTTGTCATGAGTGTGAATCCGGGTTTTGGTGGACAATCCTTCATCGAAAGTCAGTTGAAAAAGATCGAAGAGATCCGCAAACGTATTGATGAAACAGGCAAGGACATCGAACTTGAAGTGGATGGCGGCGTCAATTTTGAGACAGCACCTCGGGTCATTGCGGCCGGTGCAAACGTCCTCGTCGCGGGAACCGCTACATTCAAAGGTGGTCCTACTGCCTATGCCAAAAACATCGCAACGCTGCGCGGCCAATCTTAAAGCCTTGCTTCCACAGCCTGTCAGCACTCTCCCTGCGAGCCCATGCGCATGAGTGAGACACAACGGAGCAAGCCGAAACCACCGACGAGCAGCGCCCAAGGCGCAGATGTGCGCAAACGCGAACGCCACATCCTCAATCCGGGAAACAAATTTAGTGATCTAAGCGCTGCCGCCATCCGGCGCTCAATTGATCTGAGCCTGGCCGCCTTTTATAGCACATGGGTTTACAAACAAACGCTGCATGGGCCCATGCCCGATACCATCGTTTATTATCCCCGTGACTTGCGTCCTGGTCGTGTCGACAAAGCGGATGCGCTCTTCCAGGGGCGTTATGATTTGCCGGGCGGACAGGTGCGCACGATGGGCCATTCGCCATTTCTCATCGATGCCCCCAGTGAAACATGGACGGAAGAGCTACATGGCTTTTCCTGGGTGAGGCACTTCTCAGCCGCAGGCGGAAATGCCGCCCGCGCTCATGCAAGGGGTCTCGTTCAAAGCTGGATCGAAACCTCGGGCCAATGGCACGACATCGGTTGGCGACCACACGTCATCGGTCGCAGGCTCACCTCATGGGCATCAAATGGTGCACTCTTAATGGAAGAGTCTGATCTGATTTACAGATCCACGCTCCTGCGCAACATGGCCCGCCAGGCAAGACATCTGTCCCGCACCGTGATGCGCGCACCCGCAGGTGAACAACGCCTGACCGCCATTATTGGCCTCGCTTTCTCCGGCCTATGCCTGTCAGAAGGAGAGCGGCGGTTGCGCCGTGGGCTCGATTTATTGGGCAAAGAACTGACCGCGCAAATCCTGCCAGACGGTGGTCACATCAGCCGCAATCCGGGCGCACAGCTTTCCATTTTGCTGGATCTCATCTCGCTCCGCGACGCCCTGGTGGCACAGGGGCAAGACGTTCCAAAACCTATTCGAAACGCCGTCGATCGCATGATGCCCATGCTGCGCTTCTTCCGCCACGGAGATGGCAAACTAGCGCTCTTCAATGGAGCGGACGAAGGACCCGATGGCGCCGTAGATGCCGCGCTTAATCAAGATGATGCCAAAGGAAAACCGTTCGGCTTTGCCCCACACTCTGGCTACCAGCGGTTAGCGGCAGGGCCTGCCTACATTGTCGTGGACACCGGTCCGCCACCGCCAGGGGCCTTTTCCCATTCAGCGCACGCTGGCTGCCTGTCATTTGAAATGAGCGTCGGCAGGTGTCGTCTTGTGGTCAATTGTGGGGCAACACGCATTCTGGGCGCCGATTGGCATGCCGCAAGCAGAGCAACGGCGGCTCACTCAACTCTCGTGGCCAATGACACGTCTTCAGCGCGCTTCACTCAAGGTGCGCTGTCCAGAATTTTGCTGGGATCACGCCTAATGGAAGGCCCCGGCCATGTTGAAAGCCGTCGCAATGAAAGCGAAGACGGTATCTGGCTGGACGCATCCCATGATGGTTATGGAAAACTGTTTGGTCTGCGTCATCGCCGTCGACTTTTTCTGAGCGAGACGGGTGAGGACCTGCGCGGTGAAGACAGTCTGAGCCGTGTAAAAGAAGAAACCTCCAAACTGGTCGTGCCGTTCAAAAAGAAAGGACAGGAAGAAGAAAAAGACGACACTTTTTCCATCCGTTTCCATCTGCATCCAGAAGCACGCGCTTCCCTCGCCCATGATGGGTCGAATGTCCTGGTCCTTCTCCCCAACGGCGACGGCTGGCAATTCAGGGCCAAATCAGAAAGTGGCGAATGCGCCATTTCACTGGAAGAGAGTGTCTATCTGGGCTCCGCCGATCGCACCCGCCGCAGTGAGCAAATAGTCGTCACAGGCAAGGTTTTTCGGGAAGAAGCAACCGTTCACTGGGCATGGCGACGCCTCTCCAGCCGCAATACTGGAAAATCCGAGACCATTGAGCCAGATCTGCCTGGAACCAAGGTTCCAGAACTGGAGCCAATTCCAGAGCCCGGAAGCGAAACAGAAGTAACAGCGGATGACGCACTTTAGGCGCGGCAAAATTGCCTCGATTATTGGCTTTTGCCTGCAATCTCCCGCAAGCACCTTCCCGCAGGCATCATTTCGTGCTATCCGGCCCGCACGCTCAATAGCACCTCCAGCCTCAGGATTTCACGATGCCCGCCGACATCCAGCCCGTACGCCGCGCCCTTCTTTCCGTTTCCGATAAGACGGGACTTATTGAATTTGCCAAGGCGCTCCATGACGTCGGCGTTGAGCTGGTCTCAACAGGGGGCACCTCAAAAGCAATCGCTGCCGCAGGCCTGCCGGTTAAAGATGTCGCCGACATCACAAAATTTCCTGAAATGATGGATGGGCGCGTCAAAACCCTGCACCCGATGGTGCATGGCGGTCTGCTTGCGGTGCGCGATGATGCGGACCACGTGGCGTCTATGGATGAATATGGCATTGGCCCCATCGACCTGCTAGCGGTAAACCTGTATCCGTTCGAAGAAACAGTGGCCCGGGGTGCTGACTACGACACCTGTATTGAAAACATCGACATTGGTGGCCCTGCGATGATCCGCGCCGCCTCCAAAAACCACGCATATGTCAGCGTCATCGTAGACGTTGCCGACTATGACCGCGTTTTGGAAGAGATTGTCGCCAACAAAGGCACGACATTGGCAACACGCAAAGCACTGGCCCAAAAAGCCTATGCGCGCACCGCCGCTTACGACGCCGCCATTTCAAATTGGTTCGCGACCGAAATTGGCGAAACCGCACCTGCGTTCCGCGCCATCGGCGGTGCGTTGAAACAAACATTGCGCTACGGCGAAAACCCTCACCAAGCAGCCAGCTTCTATGTGTCAGGCGACACGCGCCCGGGCGTTGCCACCGCGACGCAGCTACAAGGCAAAGAACTTTCCTACAACAACATCAATGACACGGACGCAGCCTTTGAGCTGGTCGGCGAATTTGATCCCGCGATAGCCCCGGCTGTAGCGATCATCAAACATGCCAACCCATGTGGCGTTGCCCAAAGCACAAGCCTTGTTGATGCCTACAGGCGCGCCCTCGCATGTGATCCGGTTTCAGCTTTTGGCGGCATCATCGCACTCAATCAAACACTGGACGGTGCAACAGCCGAAGAGATAGCCAAGATCTTTACCGAAGTCATCATCGCACCTGACGCAGATGAAAACGCACGTAAAATCATTGCGGGCAAAAAGAACCTGCGGCTTCTCACCACAGGCGGCCTGCCGGATGCCCGCACACCCGGCCTGTTTGTAAAAACAGTCGCGGGCGGCTTCCTCGCCCAAACACGCGACAATGGTGTGATCGACGATCTGGATCTGACAGTTGTCACCAAACGCGCTCCAACTGATCAAGAATTGGCCGATCTCAAATTCGCCTTCCGCGTTTGCAAACACGTGAAATCAAACGCCATCATCTATGTAAAGGATGGGGCGACGGTTGGCATCGGTGCTGGTCAAATGAGCCGCGTGGACAGTGCGCGCATCGCCGCCCGCAAGGCAGAGGATGCAGCAGAAGCTGCAAACCTGGCACAGCCTTTGACCATCGGGTCCGTTGTCGCCTCTGACGCTTTCTTCCCCTTTGCAGATGGCCTCCTGTCTGCTGCACAGGCAGGAGCGACGGCCGTTATCCAGCCCGGTGGCTCCATGCGAGACGACGAAGTCATTGCCGCCGCAGATGAAAAAGGCCTCGCCATGGTCATGACCGGCATGCGCCACTTCCGGCACTAACACCCCATGTCGAACCACACTCATGCCGTTATCGTCAAAACCTATATTTGGCGAGATGGTAAAGTGCTACTTCTCAAGCGTCGCGATGATGACGATATCTATCCAGGCTTTTGGGACACACCAGGCGGCGGTCTGCATGAAGGCGAAAGTGCTTTAGACGGCTTGAAACGTGAAGTGTTTGAAGAAACGGGGTTAGAACTTTCCCACGCCCGGCCCCTTAGCACTTGGTCTTACGGAACCTCACTCGGCATTTCTTTTTTAGCAAAAGACCCCGGAGGTGAGGTTCAGCTATCATCAGAACACACGGCGTTTCAGTGGGTCTCTTCGCAAGAACTCAATGCGTTTCAGACCGCCGAAAACCTTAAACGAGAAATCGCCTGGGTTATTTCCAAAAATTGGCACCTATAATTTTTGCGCAACCAGCCGCGCTCTATCAGCTTCTGAGAGTTCAGCGCGTTCCTCGCGCACGAACAGCATGATGATCATGCCGCCAACGAGCAGAAGCAGAACCGAAGCAAAGCCCATTCGCTGGCTTTCAAAATAGGCCGTCGCAAAGCCAACCAGCAGCGGGCCTAAAAATGCTGTCGCTGTTCCAGACAATGCATAGAGGCCGAAAAATTCCGACATTTTTTCAGTCGGTGCAATGCGGGCCAACATCGTGCGGCTGTTGGCATAGGCAGCCGTGATGAAGATGGCGATCAAGATAACGACGGTGACGTAGGTCAGCTCTGGCACTGTTTGAAAGAACGGTAGAGACCATACGGGTTCTGCTGACGCCGCATCATAGGGCATGAAAAACAGTTCCGTCGGCGAAATTGAAACCGCCAGTAAAAGCCCGAGTGACGTGCCACCAATAGAAATCAAGATCGCATTGCGCGATCCGGCTTTATTATCAAGCCATCCACCCACAAAACCACCGGCAACCGCAAATATGGAAAGCACGACGCCGTAGATCGTGAGCGTCAATGGTCCCCACCCAAAAACACCGGCGGCATAAACACCGCCAAAAATCAGTACAGCTGTTTTGCCATCATTGTAAAACATGCGCGCAAACAAATAGGTCGCCACATTGCGGTAATGCTTCAAGCCCCGGACAGTGCGCACAACAGAGGTCATGCCTTGCCGAATAGCGTCGCGGGGATTGGCACCGCTTGGGGCTACATCTGGTGTGAAGAGCAGCAAAGGCAGCGCAAACACAACCATCCAAATGGCAGCAATGGGTCCGGCGATGCGGCTGTTTTCATGCGCACTCACATCAAGCCCAAAGAGAGCTTCCAGCGGCACGAAGCTCCAGTCCACAGCACCCGGCAACATAAAGGCGATCAACATGAAAATCAGAATGAGCAGCGAGCCCAAATTGCCGAGTGCAAGACCGAGCCCCGAAAGCCAGGCGACTTTTTTGTGTTGAGCGATATAAGGCAACATGGAGTTATGAAAGACAGCCGAAAATTCAAAAGCCACATTGGCGACAATCACCAAGATGGCCGCCCCCAATATGCCAATGCCGCCATCCATGGGAAGTGCAAACCACATGGCGTAGGTCGCAATCGCCATAATCACGACAAATGAAACAATCCAAGGCTTTCGTCGGCCACCACTATCAGCGATGGCGCCCAGGAAAGGTCCAAAGCAGGCGATGACAAAACCGCCGATGCCATTGATCTGACCCCAGATCGCCTGACCGCGCACCGGGTCCCCAACAACTTGGCCAGAAAAATAGGGAGCAAAAATGTAGATCGTAATGAGGATGACGTATGGGTTGCGGGCCCATTCAAAAAGTGCCCAGGAAAACTGACCCTTTTCATCTGCCGGTTCACCACCAACAGCGGACAAAAGCTGCGTACTCGCCTCGCCCGGCACTTGTACGCGCACAACTTCGTCCTCAATCGACATACACCACGACCTCCCCAATTATGCTTCCGGGAGCATGGGCGAGGCAGCGAACAAAGGCAAACCCTAAGAGGGCAAGATCACTCGGCTGTGCGTTCTTCAGAGACAGGGAGCAGCAACAGAAAACCGACGACCAAAAATCCGACGATGACATAGAGCCCTGCCCGTTGGCTGGCCGCCGCCGTTGTGGCCACCGCAATCACAAATGGCGCAATGAAACTTGTTGCTTTGCCAGACAAGGCATAAAGACCAAAAAATTCCGTCATCATGGATGCCGGGGCCAACCGTGCCATGAACGTACGGCTCGCCGCCTGCGCCGGGCCGCCGCTTATCCCGATCACAACACCGGCCAACAAATACACTTGTTCCCCGACACTGGAGAAGGGAGCAGCATCTGGCGTACGTGGCACCACATCAAAGACAAAGAAGATCGTGTCCGCCGTAATGGAAACGGACGCAACCGTGCCAATGATCAGACCCACAACGGAAATAAGGATCGTGCGCTTTGAGCCAAGTCGGTCATCCATCCATCCGCCAATAAAGGCGCCCGATGCCGCAAAGATTGACAGAATAATCCCGAACGCGCCGAGTGTCGAAATACCCCAGCCAAATGTGCCCGCTGCATAAATTCCGCCAAACGCAAAAATCGCCGAGAGGCCGTCATAGTAAGTCATGCGCGCTATGAGAAAGAGCCCAATGTTTTTGTACGATGGCAATTTTGCAAGAGTGGCACGCAATTGAACCAGCCCCTGACGCACCGCATTTCCAGCACTGATTTTTGCGCGCGGCACATCTGGCGTCAAAAGAAAGATCGGCAGGGAAAAAAGAGTGTACCAAAGGGCAGCCAGTGGCCCAGTAAACCTGTCGGCTTCGCGCAATACAGGATCAAGACCGAACAGAGGCGATATGCCCAATAGGGTTTTGCCGCTTTCCACATCCGCGACGAGAAAGACGAGAACAAAAAACAAGGCCGTGAGGCCACCCACATAGCCGATACCCCAGCCAAAACCAGACAGAGCGCCCATACGTTCGGAAGGAACCAGCGTTGGCAACATGGCGTTGTAGAAAACCAGTGCGAACTCCATGCCGAGCGCGGCACAGACAATGGCGGCCATGACAAAGCCCGTACCATCTGGGGCACCGGGCAACGCAAACCACAAAAGAGAGGCCCCTATCACAAACAATATGGAAAAGAATATCATCCAGGGTTTGCGGGCGCCTGTCTGGTCAGCAATAGCACCCAACAACGGGGAGCCAACAGCGATTGCAAGACCAGCGATGGACTGCGTATATCCCCAAAGCGCCTGACCTTGAACCGGATCACCCACAAAGCCTGAGGCGAAATAGGGTGCGAAGATGAAGGTCGTGATCAGCGTAAAATAAGGCTGGTTGGCCCAGTCAAAGAAGGCCCAGCTCCATTGACCCGACCGTGAGGCGACAGCCCCGCCTACTGCATTTTTTTCTTCACCGGTCATTATCAGCCCCACCCATCGCTCATTGCGTAAACCAGAATTCGCAAGCGACCCTAATGTTCATTCGTGACAAATGATACGGAGAAGCTAAAGTTCGTGTGCAATTACATGAGGCAAGTATGGAAGTTCTAATTTCAGATGTCAGTGCGAAGGCGTTAAGTAAAAACCTTGCGCTCCTTGATAATCTTACACCCATCATCTTTCAGGAAGACAGCACCCTGCTGCGTGATGGCAAGATCGTGACACGGGAAGAAATTCAGCCAAAGGCGGCGTGGCTCAGCCTGGATATTTTGCTGTCACGTCGGGTTTTTGACTATGTTGACCTGCTCATGAACATGCCATCCATCGAATGGATACAGTCAAGTGTGGCCGGTTTCGACCATCCATTGTTTACTGAACTCGCCAAAAAGGGCATCCGTCTGACAAACTCAGACGCGCAAGCCATCGCCATTTCCGAGTTTATTCTGGCAAGCGTTCTGTCTGAATTTCAGAGGATGCCGGAACGCCAAATCCTGCAATCGGAGAAAAAGTGGAAAGGGCTGAATTTCCGCGAGATTTCAAACACGCGCTGGATGATTGTTGGAATTGGCAACATTGGCAACGAGACCGCAAAGCGCGCCCACGCATTTGGTGCGCACATCATTGGCGTAAAACGCAATGGCACCAGCCCCCATGCGGACGAAACCATCAGGCCCGCTGATATGGTTGCTCGTTTGGGCGAGTGCGATGTCGTTGTTTTCACAAGCCCCCTGAACGATGAAACCCATCACATGGGCAATGCCGCTTATTTTGCCGCGATGAAAGAAGGCGCAACCTTCGTCAACATCGGGCGCGGCGGCCTGGTTGATGAGCCGACCCTAATTGCAGCGCTGGACAAAGGCACACCCCGTGTCGCTATTTTGGACGTCTTTGAGACCGAACCTCTGCCAGTTGACAATGCACTTTGGACACACCCAGCGGTGAGGGTCACCGCTCACGCCTCAACGAAATCAAACGGCACACCTGTTCGCGCAGAAAACCTGTTCCTGGAGAACCTGTCTGCATTTTTGAACGGGGCAGCTTTGCGCAATGAGGTTTCTGCCGCCGACATTATCGGGTCAGACTAGCCACGTCAGCGACATGATCTGGCAGTTCCCCGGCAAGGCGCGCACGCAAAAACTCACGGCGTTCAATGACAAAGCGTCTGAACGTCGTGACCCGCGTGGTGGTGCGTAAATCACTGTGGGACAAGAGCCAAACGCCCATGCGTGGTGTGGGGGGTGAGACACGTTGAAACTCAGGCACCGCGTCACCGACAAAGCAGGGAATGAGGCCAAGGCCCAACCCTGCCTTCATGGCAGAGACCTGCATGGGCACATCATCAAAACGACCGACGGTGGGAAATTGTGGAAACGGACTGGCAGCCACCCATTTGGTACGATGGGCCTCATCACCCCACCCCACCCATTTCGCCGCCGTGCTTTGCGCTAGGGGCCTATGTTCATCAATGTAAGCTGGCATCCCATAGGCCGCTTGATGAAAGACACCCAATTCGCGGCCAATCAAATGGTCTGGCGGAGCATCAGTGAAACGGATCGCAACGTCAGCTTCACGGCGCGACAAATCAAACACGGTCCAGCTCTCGTTTACCTCAAGCTCGATGTCCGGGTACGCCTCCATAAACTCAAATAGTATCGGTCCCATCAAATACATGGCGAACATATCCGGCAGTGTCACGACGAGCGGTCCTGCCAATTCCTTGTCAGCACCATGCACCTGACGCTCCACACCCAAAAGGTTGGACTCCATCGTCTGCGCGACGGGCAATAAGGCGAGGCCCGCCGGAGTCAGATCAAAACCGTCACTACGCCGATCAAACAACCGCGTATCAAAATCCTGTTCCAGCGCCTCAATGCGACGAGAAACCGTTGTATGGCTGACCCGCAGCGCCTTGGCCGCGGCACGCATGGAGCCTGCCTCAGCAGCGGCCAAAAACAGTCGTAAATCATCCCAGTTCATCACAATTATTTCTGCGCCAGGCTAGAGCGCGGGTCAGGCGCTCAAGTTACACAACCTGACACATATGTCTCTCCCCACCGCATACAAGAGTTCACGACACTTTTCCAAACCCAGCTGGTGAATGCCGCGGAAACATTCATCCGCAATGTCCACCGGCCGGCAGGAAATGCGTTCGAGAATTTCGGGCTCAATATCACGAAACGAACCAAAGGCACCCCCAAACAATGTGCTCAATTGGCTCTTTAGTGAGGCCTGACGCCCAGCCATGCTCAATTATTTGAGGCAACCCTGTCACAAATCGGGCGGCACACGCGTCAATAGAGTGCAGCGCCCGCATTTATTCAGCAAAGGAGCCAGAAATGGCCAAAATCATACTCTCCGTAATCGCTGTTATTTACGGCGTCAACGCCCTCATCATGTGGTTCGCCCCAGAGTTTTGGTATGAAACAACCCCCGGCGTTTCCATGATGGGGCCCTTCAACCTGCATTTTGTCCGCGATATTGCGCTGATCTTTCTGCTGGCCGCCGGGGCTTTCGCTTGGACGGTCCGCAACAATTCTCAGACAGTTGGCTTTGTGGGCGCTTCATGGCCCTGCATGCATGCGCTCTTTCACATCCAAATCTGGATCGCACGCGGCATTCCCCTCGACGAAGTCGCATTCGTCAATCTGGTTGGCATTCAACTACCAGCCTGGACCGCCCTTTACATCGTTTACAAAATGACCCCATCAAAGGAGTAACTCATGATCCGTTCAATCTTTCGCCGATTTGTGCGCAGTCTTTTGCATTTCGCAACCAGCCGCATGGAGCGGGCCACAGACTATGATGCCACCTACATGCATGATGTGATCAGCACATCCACAAGCGCGGCCCTGA
>Ga0222662_1001169_pt1 | contig 13791 bp, 15 predicted proteins | sample AntAcemetagen600_FD_179821 | JGI IMG/M metagenome (GOLD analysis project Ga0222662, IMG submission 179821) | Saline water microbial communities from Ace Lake, Antarctica - #600 | ecosystem: Environmental > Aquatic > Non-marine Saline and Alkaline > Saline | place: Antarctica: Ace Lake...
AGTAGTGGTCTGAGAGCCTGTTGGCGTATAGATGTTCGGATTGCTAAGAACAGCCGTTTGATAGGCTGCTTCTTTATTAGCTTCACCCTGTGCTACTGCTTGCGCTGCGTAGTCCGGTGCTTTCGGTGGATCTGGAGTAAGGAATGCCATTAGTGATATACCTACAATGTTTTTTAAGCATTACGTTGATTTCGTAATCAACACCTACTTTATAACCATCTGGAATAACACCAACACGTTTGAATCCGACTTTATTCACGAATCGTTTGAGTTGAGCGTTGTCTGATCTAACAGTCGCAATCACGACACTTCGGCCAGATTCACAAAATATAAAGTTAAAAACTTCTTCTAAATAGCCGTTCTTAAAAACCCACTTGTCTAAAACTACCATGTGGATACTGCATGAACTCTCAGTCCACTCGCTTAATGTGCAAACTGCTGCAATCTTACCCTCTTTTACAGCCGTTATCCCACAAATGCTAAAATCATCAAATGCCATGTTGTGCAACTGAGCGTGTTCTGCTGTTGCAGGTATGAAATGGTACTTATCCAATAACCCCACCATTCTCGTATAGTATATCGCTTGAAGTGTATCTGCAATCTAAGCCGTTTGTAACGCTGATCATTCTCAAGCTAAGTGCAGTACCCACGGCACCAACTGTCTGCCAATCATTGAAGGCGCTAACATCGCCGCCCCATATCCCGCCATCCCAAGTGCCGCCATCCCAAGTACCGGATGATGAGGGGGTAAAGCTCAAAGAGGTATCAGGTGATTGATCACCGAAATCAATAGCAAATGCCACTGAAACACTCGGGATACCATTAGCCAAGAAGTTCGGCCGCATCGCTTTGACCTGCTTTAAACGCCCTCTCTGACCAAGATATGAGAACGCCTGCTTCATATTAGTCCTAATATCCTCGCCATTATCAGCGAAGACAGCGCCAAACTTACCGACAGTCGTTGCGCCGCCAAAGTACAGATCCTCGTTAAAGACTGCCCAACAATTAGCTTCTACGCCGGTGAAACGCCACCATGATGAAGTTGTGGTGTTCATTACATACTGTTGCTGCCCAGAGCCTTCGACTACTGGAACGTTTAAAAATAACTGATTGCCACCAGGGAAATAGGACATAGACCAGCCATAATTGGTCTTATATTGCTCTGCTGAAGCCCTCATTGACTGTTCAATGTTGTAGGTCAGAGAAACGCTCTCATCTACAGCCTTCTCATCGTTGGATGAAATTAATGCCCTAGATAGAGGAAATAGCCCCGCAATGGTCAGAATAAGCAGATCACCTCCTTTCTTGATTAAGCACCTGCGCCCAATAGGCTCTCCAACGTTCCACACGCCCTCTAAGGCCCATGAGGATGAAGATGATGGATTAGTTCCTCTAAAGACCGCAATCTGCCCCTCAGAGGATATAACGACCAATTTATCGTCTATACCGTCACCGCCGTCGAGCGTCCAACTACCGCCAGCGACAATATACCCGCCACGATCAAAGTAACCATCAAGTCGGGTTCTGTTTGTAGCGCCACCAACTGAGTCAACGGGGAGATAATAGAGTGAAAGTGAGTTATTCAGTATTAAGTACATTCGACGCTTAAATACGAAGGAATTGACAATATCAGTCGTCGTCACACCTGTAATAGCAGGAGAAGAAGCGCCCGTAATAGTTGTCCACGTGGAACCATTCCAGTATCTAGGCGAGTCAGCACCGTTAAAACACGTTAAATAGGAGGTTCCAGCAGAGTTTGTGAAATTATCGTACTGCCACCGAGCGTTAGAAAGACTGCCCTGAACTGCCGATCCTATAGCGCCCGCTGAAGTAACGTCATAAAACGAATCACCAGCAGCAGCAAAGAGTGTTTGGGTACTATCCTGCGAGTTATAAGGCATTAGCGTTTCTATTGCCGCACCAGCACCCGTTACATGGTCTACAAATCCTCTGCGAACCCGAATATCCGTTGTTTCACCAAACCAGTTATCTGTGGATGCAGCGTATAATTCGTTCATATCTGCCAGGTTATCCCGCGTATTCCAACCACCCGTAGGAGCAGGCAGAGAAGCTGGCGTTGATACTTGGCGTCCTTGGGTTTTTTTCCTAAATGCAGGCTGTCTCACGAGCCATAACCTGTAATTGGAATAATAATGCCCGCTTGACGATAATCTCTATCCCTAGACTCAAGGCTCAATGTCTCATTACCACCATCCCGAGCCATAGCATCAGTCACTCTACGCTCATAAGTCGCAAAGTCCTCTGCATACTCAAGACCTTTGGTTTTCAGCCATCGCCAGCGAATACCCAAAGCCATTAGAGATTCATCTAAAAGACCTAAATCCGTATCAGCAGCCCACTCTTGTTGAGCAGTACCACCGGAGGATTCACAAAAGCTGGTTGAATAGTAGTCAAAAGCCGCTGTATCAGCAGATGTTGGGGTAGGATCTATAATTAGATTCTTGCCACGCAGCATCCATTGTTGATATGGGCCGGTAACAGGAAAGGCTTGAAGTGTTTGGTAGGACTTGGAGTTGAGCGGGCCAATGATGGGCAAGCTAGTGGTACGGTTCCACATCGTTTGATTCGTGATGTAGTCATAATCTCCATCGGAGATAACCGTACCGTTTAGAGCGCCTTGGGAAGCAGCCAAAGTCAGCGTGAACGTGTTATTTCTAACCAGAGCAGACCATTGAAATCTGTCCTTTAAGTCCTCGCCTTCTTCTTGAGCTATTGCCAGAAGTTGCACGATCTGTAAATCACTATTGCCTATGACGTTCGTAGGCGTTGATATACCTATCCTACCCGTTACCTTCTGAATCATCCCCAGTAGTGCCATTACCTTCTACCCCTTTAGGTGGTCTGCCGCGTTTCTTGGGGGTATTTTCGACTCTTTCTTGCAAATCAGCAAGTTTTTGCTCGACAGCAGACATTTTAGACTCGCCTTCTTCGCGTAATTGAGCGTTTTCAGCCCTAAGAGCGATAATTTCAGCATTTTCCTGAGTAGAAGACTTGAGATAATTGATCGCTTTCTTCTTAATCTCACGCGCGCCCATGCCTAGAGCATCCATTGTTTCTTCGTTCATTTCAGCCGCTAACTCAATCGAGACAACGCCCAAATCAACCATATTCTTCTGTTGAGCCATGTTCACCATGTTCCAACTAATGACCGGAGTCCCGTCGATAGGGTCAGAATGCTTCTCTTTCCAGCGAGTATAAGCCGCGTGACAAGCATCAGAATAACGTTGTGAGATATGACCGTGATGTAGGCGCTCTTTGATCTTATCGAACCAGGGCGTATACGGAACGTTGAAGAAATAGGATTCTTCATAGCGTTCGTCGATTTCTTCTTCAATCTCACGAACCTCACCTTCAACTTCACGTGTTCGATAAACCTTCTTCTTACGGGTTTTCTCGATGAGCTTTTCCTCAACACGCCAGCCTTCAACAATATCAGGGGTTTCACACTTAGTATCGCCAATGGCGCGGATAAACACCTTCACTTGAGGTAGATAGACCGTTCGACCTTGCTTTTCAGTCGCATTGACATCAACAACCGTACCCTCAACAAACCGCAATAGGGGTGGATCGTCCTCTTGAAGCCCTTTACCGCCATTACGCGCAATCTGCTCTGCTGTTGTAGCGTCGATCTGAGGTGTGTCCATCATGCTCATAGAATGGTTCCTATTAGTGTGTAATAAAAAGTCACTTTATACTTTCATGGGGCAAAAAAATAGCCCCTCAGACCATCATCCAAGGAGCTAGATTTTCCTAACTGATATTAGAAGGCAAAAGCAGCCATACATTTATCAGCAGAGTCGTCAATCGCATAAGCGCAGACAGGATCATCAGCAGCAGTAGCGAGAGTTAGAGTCTTATCCGTGGTAGACAAGAACAGCGCATCACCATCAGCAGGCGTACCCGCTAGATTCTGATTTGCCGTAAATGGCCCTCGAACTTGAATCCAAGTGTAGTAAGAAGTCGCTAGAACACCAGCAACAGCAGCGAGTAACACGCCAGCACCAACAGGCTTAGTAGCCGCATCAGTATTGTCAGTTACAACAGTGTTGTTCTCAGTAGCGCCAGGAGATCCTAGATACCCAACAACGTCACCAGCTACACCGGCAACAGTCGCAGTTTCATTACGAACTTTCACGTACTTGTAAACTTTACCGTCATAGTGCTGATCAATAAGACCTTCAGCGAACTGAGCCGTGGAATCAACGCTAGTCAGTTGTACACCAATCAAAGTACTCATAATATCTCCTTATGCTTTCAGCACGCCTTGAAGTGAACGGTTAGAACAAGTCAAGTTACCCATCCAGATGATTGGGATAACAACCGCGTCCTGATTGATTGCTCGTTGCTCGTCAACTTCTGTCATGTTGGCATCAGTGTGACAAACGAGCTTCAGGTAATCTGTGTTCAAGGCATAGCCGTGAGCAGAAGAAATACCGGAGCCACCGTCAAAGACAACATCAGCAGTCTTGTACTTCAGTGAAACAAAACCAGCACTGGCAGAATCCGTAGATCGGTCAGTATCAGAAGTGTAACGCTTTAGAGACACCTGAGAGCCTTCAAAGAAGGTGTAGTAGTCGTTAGACATAACAAGCAAATCAGGCTTGTCCATGCCGCGAACCAGTTGGAGCCAAAGTTGTTGCAAGAATGGCTGTTCAAAGGTTGTTGCAGAAACAGTAATTGCGCCACCAGAAATCGGTGCAGCAGCAGACTGAACTACAGCTCGCCAGAACGTGTAAGTATCGCCATCAATGCCGCCAAGCGTGCCACCAGCAGTATCAGGAATAATAGACTGAAGTCCGTTAATCTGATTTGAAGCAGTACCATCAGAGTAAATATCTGAAGACATGCTGTTTCCATAGGTTCGCATAGCGTTATTTAAGCGAGATTTAGCCAGGTTGGTAATTTGTGAATCACCTGAGTTAATTCGCAGTTCTCGACCAGAAGCCGTGATATGAACCGCAGATTGCTTCCAGTTGAACTCAGCAGCAGAAAGAACATCAGATGCAGAAATATCCAGAGAGTCATAACCTGAATAACGCTGGTACGTGCCATTCTCGGCATAGTCCAGTTCTTCAACGATTGAAAGACCGCCGTCAACTTTATCAGTTCGGCCCTTCGTCTTCATTCTGCCTAACAGAGCATTGTTGTTGCTCACGTTATCGGCAAAACTGCCTTGGTGCTTACGGAACGTAGTGGTGACTAGCTCCGAAAACGTACTATTTGGGGAAGTCATAAATACCTCACAAGATCATTTAATTGTTTCGAGACTTAATGTTTCTCATAGTCTCAGCCATTGTATCTTCAACGCTTCCTGTGGGTTCTGGCTGGTCGGCAGCATGGGAAGATTTTTTACGAACATTGGCCTGTGAAGCCTTTTTCGCTTTCTCCGTATGCGCCTTAGCTTGCGATTGGGACGAGGTTTGTTGTTCTACAAACGGTCGAGTCTCATCACTAGCCCATAATGCGTTATTGTAAGCGTCCTCCAAACCTAGACTTGGATTAGCTTCAATCATTGCAGCCATTAAAGACCGCACGTTCTCGAAGTAAGGATATAACAAACTCCCGTCTTCGTTTTGAGCGTTCTGAAAACTGCTTACCTGTTGGGTAACTTCGTAATCCTGACGCTTCTGTTCGCTTTCCTGTCGATCCTGCTGAAGTAAAGTTCTTACCTCATCAGCACTCATACCTCTCGGTTGTTGAGGCTGTGGAATCGCTCCTTGAGTCAAATATGCCCTAAGTTGGTTGATAAAGCCATAGTCTTGGGCTAATTGACCAATCATCTGCACTTTTTGGCCCATTTGACCTTGGCGAAGAATGTAGGCTGACTTCATCATCGAACTTATAACGTCATTAGCGGTAGAGTTTTCAGCCTGAATCATCGCCTCATAGGGCTTTAACACAGCTTCCATTTCATTAAAGCTGTCTACTTTCTGTTTGTATTGAGAAAAGCCGTTAGAAACGTCTAATTCACGCTTTCTAATCTCTGCTCTGACTTCGGGATCAAGCGCGGCCCATTTGGACTTTGGGCCTGCTCGCCAGGTTGTAGGAGGATTGGCAATGGACGGATCTTCAAATACGGGTTCTTCAGCAGGTTCTTCTTCAACTTCCTCAACAGGAGTTTCTGATACAGGTTCTTCAACAGGAGCTTCGACCTCGGTAACAGGCTCATCTACGACTTCATCAACGATTTCTTCTTCGACTTCTTCTTCAGCACGACCCTTAATTTCAGCTAGGGTTTCTTCCATTGATTCGTCGAGACTTTGTTCTGACATAGGTGTACTCCGTTGTTAGAACGTCCAAGATATTTTGGCATCGCCGTTTTTATCTTGTTCTGATGGTGGATTATTGCCGCATTTAATATCATTTAATGTCTCAGGTAAAGATTTGTCGATTGCCTCCATCAGCTTCTTTTCTTCGTGGGCTTTGTAATTGTCTGCTTCTTGCTGTTCAGTCTTACGACCTTCATAGACTCTTGAGCCAGTGGAGTGAAGATCATACCTGTGAGCGCGTCTACCAGAGACTACCTTGCCGGTAACGTCAGAAACGTATTCAACAGTGGTATCGCGCTGTATAAAGGCTGTTTTGACCGTTTCTCGGGGCAACATATCGTACTGCGCCCACATAAAGTCAGGCACTAACTTCCCGCTCTTAGGGTCTTGTTTGTACCGAACTGCTTGGGTTTCAGGGTCTAGGTCTTCGTTCTCGCCCCGTTTACCGAATGCAGCCTCCCATTTAGATGCTTCATCAGCTAGAGAGATTGCCCTTGGCCTGCGCCCTGAACCTTTGCTCATTTATCGCCACCTTTATGAATGTGTACCTCAAAGAACCCGTCTTCAGCCGTATGCTCAACAGACTTGAGTTTAGGATGCGTGAACTGAGCCATACGTTCCCATTCCTTGTTAGCTTCGATCAAGGCAGACAATTCAATATCATCATCGCCGCTTTCCAACTTGCCCATTATCGCCGCTTGTAGTCGAGCAGCGTTCTCGGCAATCTGAATGATCGGGTCAAAGTCCTCGCCATACATAGACTTCAGGCGGGTTAATAGAAACTTCTCATTACGCTTACTTGCCAACTTGACTCTCCTTAACCGCTAAAGATCGCATCTCAAATTGGTGCTTTTCACGATCCTGAACCATTTTCATCTCGATTTCTTTAATCTTAGCCTGATGAGCCATCTGGTCTTGCTGCCCCTGCATCTGCATTTTTTGCATTTCAGACTGCATGTGCTGCTGCTGTTGCTGACCCTTCATTTCAAGTTCCTGCATCCTAGACTGCATTTCAGCCTGAGATTTCTGCATTTCCATCTGTTGGGCTTGCTGTTCAGCCTGTTTAGCCCCTGCATCTTCATCAGGAGTTTCTTCAATAGGCTGATCAATAGCTTCTTCAACCTCACGGCCTAGCTTAAAGCGTCTAAGCATAGAGATAAGCAATTGCTTTGCCGCATCTTTGGATAATATCCCTGTTTCGAGCAATGGGCCTACACCGTGACCAAACTGCGAAATACCCTGAAGCATGGACGATAAGGCTTCTTGATTAGCGGCTTGATCGGCTTCAATCGTTGAATCAGTCTCAATGTCGATCAGATAGTTGCGAAGTAGCTCATTCTCCATCAACTGTTTAACTTTCTCCCACGTAACAGCGTTGACCAGTTCTTCAGGCGGCTGTTGTGGCTGCGGAGGCTGTTGCCCAGGTTGAGGTGGCTGCATTACCATTTGCTGTTGCTGCATCTGAAACTGCTGGATCTGCATCATCTTTTCTTCTTCAGTCATTAATTCAACCGAAGTCATGCCTTTCAGAGTTTCAATCGAGAACTTCTCTGCAATTAGCTCACAGGTCATTCTCAACGTATCCCGAGCGTATCTCTGTACTTCTTTTTGCTTTGATGACAATCTCTGAGAGCCAAAATTGGCCTTAATCTGTTGAGCGCCCAAAGTCTCGTTAGGGTTAGATTGGCCCCGTAGGATGTCTGAAATGCCGGTAATCTCGTAAATTTGTTGGATTAACTGCTGGCGCGATTGCCAAAGCTGTTGAAGCACATTCACCAAGTCGTTATTGGGGAACATCCATATCGCTTTATCTAATCCGCCGTTATCAATCAGTCTTGAGAGGTTTTCAGCAGGTATCATCTGATTATCACCACCATCAAAGAGCTTTGAAAGCTCTGACATAGTGGAGTCGTAAATACCTCGCACCCGCATAGCCCTGATAATACGGCCCATACGGACAGTAATATCCTCTAGTTGATCGGCAAGAACGTCATATTGAAGAAACTCTGCCACCGGCACCATTGAGGTTGTCGAACTAAACGCATAAAGCGGCTCTGGTAGCGGCCAAAAGTCTTTAAATCCCCAAGGATCGTCAACGACCTTAACTAACGAGTCTCTATAATCTTCCGCATACCAGAGAACTTGACGAGTATCTTTGTCCAGAATCTCCCAAAATACCGATTCAGGCTCAACACGTGCATTCTCATCATCGTCCTGATTCTCACCCTTTTGAGTCTCTGAGTAATTTACCTTGTCGGCAAAGTCTGGAAATTGCTTCTTAACCGCCTCTTTGTCGAATTTGTGCTTAATAGCCAGCCAAGGTAGGTCTTCCCATCGTTCAGCAGGGCCAAACAGCAGGCAATCCCAATCAATACTGGAGTAATAGACTTCTTCTGAAGTTACCTCCCCGTCAACCATTTCACCTTCTTCGTCTTCTACTTGCTCAAACTCGGCCTGATAGTGAACTCGTAGCGAGCCTCGCCCGGGCAACTGCATATCCTTAACAGATGACAGCATATAGTTGTCAAAATTGGCCATTTCAAAGGTATAAGTGGACGCTCGTTCTAAAATCTCTGCGGCCGTGAGTGATGCAGCTTCTTGACTGCCATTCCTGCGACGAATATCGGGTCTAGGGCTTTTTGCGTATAGAGCAGGGCAGATGGTTTCAGTATTAGCCCATAGAATATTGAACTGCTGAGAAGCCCCGCCTTGAGAATTACTGCCTCTATCGGCAACTTTCGCCTCATTTCTATACCGCTTATTGATCGTTTTACCTTCTTTCAGGTAGTCCTCATCGCGTTTTTTCGATAAGTCGATCTCTTTGGCCCATTTCTTAGCCTGTTGCGGCCCGTCTAGGGGCTTGTCTTCATTCTCATCCATTTGCAGTTTCCACCCACTCTTGTTCGACGTATTCTTCAAGAACTTCGTCAATAACAATAGATTCTACCTTAAACCACCCATGAAGCTCGTTCATAGGGTTGCCCATTGAGTCATTCTCAAAATTCAGACGGATATAATCGCCTGTTGGAGAGTAAAACTGTGGGTCAGAAGGCAACACTACCTGAAATAAAGGCAATCTAGTCAATGTCGCAGCCGCTCGATCCTCATCTTCTTTCAGGTGAACAATTGCTCTAATCGGATGCGTGATAGTCTCAATAATGTCCATAATTCTCCTGGGTATCGTCTAAAGTAATACTCATATCTGTTCCATCTGATCAAACATAATCAGCAGTTCACCAGTGGCAGAGTCGTCAGGATCGACCACAAGGCTAGTTTCAAACCTCAGTTGTTCAAAATCACTGGCAGCAGCAGCAGCAGTAGACGCAGGGATTCTAATAACGGTCGTTGTATCATCTTTAATCTGGCATTCATGGGCAGACATAGTGGTATTCACGTAGAACCCTTTAACTATGCAAGGCACATCACTCACCGTTGTTGAGTTGGTCGATAAATCTACAACTGCGTACTTCCACTCCCTACTCATTAAGCAGGGAGGCCAGCACCGGAACCAGCTTGACCGGCATTGTCAGGCTTATAGACAACTGTAATCTTACCTGTAGCAGCGTTATCAGGGTCAACCACTAAAGTCGCCATCCTAGAGTCGCCACATTCAATCCATTGACCAACACTTGCAGCCGAAGGTACTTGGAACCGAGTTATAGATCCGTCTGTAATCGGTACTGCATGAGCTGAAAGCGCTACATTGACCGAAATACCCCGAAGTATGACCGGATAGGCAAGTACAGTGGTTGAATCAGTGGACAAATCTACAACTGAGGTTAGAAACTCCGCAGCCGTTGAAACTTCATTACTCATCTTACTCTCCTGTTGATAGATGGCTTATATCATAGCCGCCTGGTATTCCCATTAGTGCTGGTGGTGTGTATGTGCCGAGATCGGTTGTTACTGGCGCGCGTGTGTAGATTGAGTCATAGAGGGCTTTCATCTCAGAGATGGGGTAAATGGTTATTAGTTCTTCCACCTCCTCTGCTGATTCTTCGTCGATGTGAGTCTCAGTGTGGGTATAGCCAAAGATTTCCTCGTAAGAGGTGATGACCACGTAATCAAGGTCAGCTAATACCTCAAGCCCCTCCAATCCAGTGAGGCAAACGATTGAGCTATTGCCGTTGTAGAATATGTTTGTGCCACCTGTGCCTAGAATCTTAGCCCTAGCTGCTGGAGACTCATCATTTACAATCTTGATCGAGTCATGTTCTTTCAGTGCCGCTACGTCAGTGCAGATTGAGATAATCATAGTAAGACTACCTCTGCGGCTGATTTCTCAACATCGAATATCTTGACGTTGCGTATGGTGCCGCCCCAGAAGTTCCCGGGGAGGTTATAGCACCCAATACCTATATCGCCTGTCACTCCGGCCGCACTGTATGCTGCTGGCGACGCATCGGGCTGCAATGTTGCCGGAGAGTACGCCGTCAATTCCGCCCCCCAAGCGCTCGCAATCGTCTGAGGAGCGTTAAACATTGAGGTTCCAGCAACGGAAACAGAAGTATTTGAAGCGTCAGACGAACGTATAATGGTCGGACTGTTCGCACCGGTCAGTTGATATAGAACTCCGTTACTCCTGCCGATTGCCGTTACGTTAGCAGGTGATGCACTCCAATCCGTACTAGCATCACAAACCGCAGTACCAGCAGTATCCGATATGTTGCCTGTATCGTCGTAAGTCAAAACGTCAGCGTTTCTAGTGACTGCGGCTGTTGTTGTGGGTGTGTCAGAGGTTAAGAATGTCCCTGCCTCGGCAGAACCATTCCATACCCATACCGCATCAGTATCAACTGCGAGCCTAATACCTACGTCTGGGTCAGCAGCCGTTACTGAAGTTGTCGCGAATCTCGTCCATGTGGTTGTGACTGCCACTGTTGTCCAAGTCGAGCCGTTGTTGATCGTTAGGTCAATGTTCCCTGTGCCTGTCTTGCGCTTAATCCATAGCCCGCCGATATGGGCAGCACTTGAGATAGAGCCAAGGTCTTGAATGACTGTGCCGTTGGCCGCTGTTGCTAGGAGTAGAGTTGCTGTGCTTGCGCCTGTTGGAGATGCCGCGTCACCGTCTGTTGCGGTTACGTTGGATTTTGCCCATGCCGCATTTTCAAAGGCTGTTGAGTATGTTGCTAGATTAGTAGCAGCAGCCTCGGACATATAACCGAAGGGGCCTGATGCGTCATAGTTATAAAGAGGAACTGTAGCGCCGCCGTGTAGGGTGAAGGTGTTGGCTTGTTTAACTGAGAGGTTCGTCATGGTGAATTCCCCCGGCGTGCCTCCAGCCCACTCTCCGATTAACAGCCTATCTGCACTGGTAGCCGTTAGCGTAAAACTATAATCCCCATCCGTCTGGACTCTGGTAACCGCTATGGTCGCAGGGGTAGAACCAACCCTGATAAAGAAATCGTCGCCTGACTTGCCATTGATCGAAAACGATACGTCATAGGTAACTCCGGCTATTATCCCCGGTAGCATATTGACGCTGGCACCGCCTGTTGATCCGTTTCTAGTTATTGTGTCCCCAGAGAAAGTGTATCCAAATGCCGATCCCTCGATAGGTGATGGCACACTTGAAAGCCCAAACACAGTAGTAAACGTATCCCCATCACCGCTTGGGGAGGCAGCGTCGTTAGCGTTGAATGAGACTGCGGGTGTGGCTGATGGGTCTGTGCCTGATATGAGAATGGCGCGGTCTACTGTGCCGCTGAAATTGCCCGATGCACCTGAGTTGTATGATCCAATCTCGAATAATGCGGTTGAATCAAATATCCCCGCCGAGGCGTGAGCAATATCTGCATCGCCCAATAGCGTTAATGCTAGATCAGTGCTCGCTGTGGTTCTCGGTTGGTTTGATGTGTAGTAATTGGCAACGTCTGCCGCATCATTCCAAATTACGCCGACCCATATACCCGGTGCGCCTGATGGGATTGTTGGCTTCACAGTTGATAGGGATTCCACGGCGGCACCCCCTGTGGCTGATGTTACTAATCTGAGGTAGCCAGTTACCCCGTTTATTTGCAGCACTAGCGAACGTTGGTTGCCAGTCACTAGGTACTTTCCTGCGATTGTCTCGTCTGCCGTGGGCATAAAATCAGTGGCGTACACGTAAGCAAGCAAACAAAAACTACTCGTAATACTATTAGCAGGACTATCAGGCGTAGAAACATAATCACCAGCAGAGCCGCCGAATAGAATGGACCCACTAGGATGCACACGCAGATTAGCCGCAGTGCCAACGATGGTGTCAACGTCAGCAGTATCGCCTAAAAGACCTACATTCTGCCAACTTGTCGCAAGACCGGCTGTAGATTGTATTTGGGTAGAGGGTAGAGAAATGTCAGCAGACGGAATCAGAAAATTAGGGTCGTCAACGCCAAAACTTCTTCTTGAATGCCTTTGTCTACTCATTGCCCAATCTCTTTCGTTTGTTTGACTCGACCAAGTTCATAAATGATCGGTCTAAATTCGTTTTCATGGGTGCTTTTTCAGCAGGAAGACGATCCTGACTCCAAACTACCCCTAAGTATCGCCAAGCATCGGCACCGTGGGAAGAGTTGTGGGATATTGCTCCATTCTTTAACGAGAATGAATGAGTGTCGGGAACCGTTAAGCACCAAGTGTCCTCTTTATACTCCAGATTTCTTACGCTTTCTATAGTGAGCGGCCTTGCAGTTTGGGTGACAATATTTTTGAGAATACCCGTTATTTCTAACAATACCCTCATAATCTTTCTTGCACCACAAGCATTGCAGTGTTCCTCTTTTCCATTTCGTCCAAGACTGAGAGCGAATTGCTTGTCTTGAGTGCCACAACCTGCCCTCTTCTGATCCGTGCCACTCCGCCGCTCTATCTCTGGCTTTTTGGGTGAAGACGGTCTTCGGTTGGCTTTTTGAGCTGAGAGACAAGTGCTCGCTTGCGTCCATGCACTCAAGGTTCCATAAGTTGTTATTGCCAACAACTCCGTCTTTATGGTGTATGTGGCATTTTGCAGGTATCTCGCCAAACGCGATTTCCCAAACGTGCCTGTGCAGAGTTTTCCCGCCCTTAGCCCAATAAGTTTCATTTTTGTGCAAGCGGTATAGGCCGCCGTTGAAATAATAAGTGATGGGGTCAAGGTAGACCGGATCAAAGAACCCCTCCGAAGGTTGTTTGCGGATTTCCACCCTTTGTCCGTCATAAACATATGTTCCGGCGTACACCTCACCGTATATCCGTCGTTGAACACCACCTCCACAAGAGGGGCATTCCTTCTCGTTACTCTCGGATTTTCGTATTGCTTCCAGCCACATTCTGTTAATACCTCGCCACACCTAGGGAGGTTCATTATCTGATGAATGCCGTTACGCGTCAAGACCTCTGTGTCAGCCGTGACGCACCAATCATGCTCTGCTGTCTGCTTAAATATCTTCTTTGAATCATCCCACTCACGATGATAAGACCTAAGAGCTTCTAAACCATCGTGCGTCTTGTCTTCATCAAACTGAGCGTAGTTTAGTGCCAT
>Ga0222662_1001170_pt1 | contig 13789 bp, 11 predicted proteins | sample AntAcemetagen600_FD_179821 | JGI IMG/M metagenome (GOLD analysis project Ga0222662, IMG submission 179821) | Saline water microbial communities from Ace Lake, Antarctica - #600 | ecosystem: Environmental > Aquatic > Non-marine Saline and Alkaline > Saline | place: Antarctica: Ace Lake...
CCTGTGATTGCGCGATCCACGCGCGCGCGGTCACATCATCATAGGGGTCGGGAATGGTCTCCGTTTTCTGACGGATCAGCGGATCACCGCCATACTGCGCTAAGGCAACAGCATCATCAGGCTCGATCCAGCGCAACGCCAGACGCGCCGTGGCGAGGCGACGGGATCCAAGTCCACCGTTGATGATGTTCGCACCCGTCAATAGCGCCTCCAAACGTCAACTTCGATAATCGGCATTTATCCGAATGTAATCGTAAGTAAGGTCACAGGTCCAGACCGTCGCTTCAGCCCGGCCAATACCAACATCAACTTCGATTTTAATGTCAGTGCCCTTCATGTGCTTTGTCACGGGGGCTTCATCAAAACCGTCAACAGCTATGCCGTTTTTTGCCACATCAATGTCACCAATACGGATCAAAAGCCGATCACGATCGGCTTCTTCACCTGACTTACCTACCGCCATGACAATCCGTCCCCAGTTGGCGTCTTCACCCGCGATCGCCGTTTTCACCAGGGGAGAATTAGCAATCGACAGGCCAATTTGGCGTGCCGCTTTGTGGCTGGCAGCACCACTCACCTTAATTTCTATAAACTTCGACGCCCCTTCCCCGTCGCGCACCACTTGATGCGCCAGGTCCAGCATGAGGTCGCTCAGTGCCGCCCGAAACTCACGCAAGCGTGGATCACCCGCTCTCACAATTGGCGAGGAGGTTTTGCCATCTTCACCTACCTGCTCCATCGCAGCCCCCGTCGCGAACAGCAACACGGTATCGCTGGTGGACGTATCACTATCGACAGTGATCGCGTTAAAGCTGTCGCGGGTTTCAAGCATCAACAGCGTTTGCAGCACTGAGGCAGGAAGTGCGGCGTCAGTGAATAAAAACACCAGCATCGTCGCAAGGTCAGGCTGGATCATGCCAGACCCTTTAGCGATCCCGTTCAGCGTGACCTCCACATCGCCAATTTTAACTGTGCGCGTGGTGAACTTGGCATAAGTATCAGTCGTCATGATGGCGCTGGCGGCAGCTTTCCAGTCCGCTTCACCCTCACTCACCGCCTTGTCGAGTGCTGCACCGATGGCATCGCCATCCAACACCTCACCAATGACCCCAGTAGACGCGATGAAGACATCCTTCTGCCGACAACCAGCGAGACTTGCCGCCGCCGCAGCCGTCGCTTTCACTGTGGCAAGTCCAGCCTTGCCGGTAAATGCATTGGCGTTGCCTGCATTCACAACGAGAGCACGTGCCGAGCCGCCTTCCAAATTTTTGCGGCACCACAGAACGGGATCTGCGGCAGTTTTTGATGTCGTAAAGACACCAGCGACTTGTGTTTTTTCTGCCAACCGCACAACCAGCAAGTCATCACGGTTTTTGTATTTAGTGCCGCTATTTGTCACCGACAAATGGACACCACCAATGGGAGGCATAGCAGGGAATTTCTTAGGTGCGAGCGGCGACACTTTCAGCCCAGCCTTTTTCTTCGATACAGGTTTTTTCCTCGCTACTTTTTTAAGCTTCGAACCAGCCTCAGAAATGAGCCGCTTTTTGGGTTTTGAAGGCTTTTTTGCCATCTTGTTTGTCATGCTGATTTTGCCCTAGATGAAAGTTGCGGCGCACCCGCAGCCACCGTCAATTATCGCGAAAATTATATCTGTGGCGCCAACTTATTCTTGCGGCACGAGGGTCGGACGCTCAGGGGTTCCATCAGGGCCAACAATTTCAATTGCCGCAGCCTCACGCAATTCTTCCATCAGTTTGCGCCCCTCTTCCTGGGCAAGGGCGCCAACGACTTGGTCACGAACCAGCTCAAAGGCAGGAACTTCCTGCAGACGGCGGTCTTCTACTTTGATGATGTGCCAGCCAAATTTGGTTTTCACCGGTCCGGAGACCTCGCCAGCCTGCAGGGCAAAGGCTGCATCATTAAATTCCGGAACCATCGTACCGGCGGCAAAATATCCCAGATCGCCCCCTTCTGCCCCACTTGGGCCGGTTGATTTCTCACGCGCGAGCGCCTCAAAATCACCACCTGCCGCGAGAGCTTCTGAAACAGCAATTGCCTCTTCTTCCGTCGTCACCAAAATGTGGCGGGCTTTAATTTCTTCCTGCGGCTCTACAGAAGCCACCTGCTCATCATAAAAGGCTTGAGCGGCCTCATCTGAGATGCGTGAGGTCAAAATCTGCGTCCAATAAACGTCTCTCAGAGCTTTATTTTCAAAGTAAGCCAAGCGACGCTGCACAGCCGGGTCATCCACCAGCCCCTTGTCGCGTGCCTGACTGGACACAATGAGCCTGTCAATCAAAAGGCTAAGCAGATATTCAAACTTCACATCTTCAGGAACGCCCTGAAGCGCCTGTGCTGTCTCCTCTTCAGCCAGCAAAAGGTCTGAAAAACGGATTTCCGTCCCGTTCACGCGAGCAACAACCTCGTCATCACCAGCCTCCTCAGCCCAAAGGGGGCCCGTGGTCACAAAAACGCCCACAATGAGCAAGATAGCCGAAAGAGCCGGGATCATCAGGTCGCGAGAGCGACGGTTCATCAAAAATTGCATAAAACACAGACCTTGAACGGAGCAACGAAGTCCGGTTCATCCGGTCTTCACCTGAAAGAGGCATAGTGGTAGTTCACAAGGCCTCACACAAGGGTGAGGCCATTAAGAATTCGCAATGAATGCAAGCAATTAACGATTTTCCATTTGGCGCCCACAAGCGCCGCCAAACGTTGACAAGCACCAAGCCCCCCCTTACATCATTTGGGCTCGGTTTGGCACCTCACATTCTTTGGTGCAAGTTGAAGCAGCACGAACAACTGGGCATCCAGGGGGCATTCTGCCCACCCGAGATCGCCCCAACAAGGTGATATGATCGAATGGCTAGCTTGGGCACACTTGCCAAGCGGATCTTTGGCTCCAGCAATGACCGCAAGATGAAAGCCCATACGGGCCGTATCGCCTCCATCAATGCCTTTGAACCGGCAATGGAAGTACTCTCTGACGAAGAATTAAGAGGCAAAACAGCCGATCTCCGCGCACGACTTGCAGCAGGTGAAAAGCTGGACGCCCTCTTGCCGGAAGCCTTTGCTACGGTCCGCGAGGGCGCCAAGCGGTCACTGGGACAACGCCACTATGATGTGCAGTTGCTCGGCGGCATGGTGCTCCACAACGGCCAAATCTCGGAAATGAAAACAGGTGAGGGTAAGACCCTCGTCTCCACACTGGCAGCCTATTTAAATGCCCTTGAAGGCAAAGGTGTGCACATCGTGACCGTGAACGATTATCTGGCCAAACGCGACTCAGCGTGGATGGGCCAGGTTTTTGAAGTTTTGGGAATGACCACGGGCGTTGTCCTGCACGGCATGAGCGATGAAGAACGCCGCGCGGCCTATGCATGCGATATTACCTATGCCACCAACAATGAACTCGGCTTTGATTATCTGCGCGACAACATGAAGTATCAGCTCGATGCCATGGTTCAGCGCAAGCATCACTATGCGATCGTCGATGAGGTCGATTCCATTCTGATTGACGAAGCCCGGACACCACTCATCATCTCAGGTCCCTTGGACGATAAATCCGACCTTTATGTTGCTTTGGATAACATCATTCCGAGCCTCATCTCCGAAGACTATGAGCTTGACGAAAAAGCCCGCACTGTGAACCTCACAGAAGAAGGCAATGAGCATGTCGAAGAGCTTTTGCGCGAAGCAGGCATCATGGAAGAAGGCGCGAGCCTTTATGATGTTGAAAACATCACGCTCGTTCATCACGCCAACAGCGCGCTGAAAGCACATAAGCTCTTCCAGAAAGATAAGGACTACATCGTAAAAGGTGGCAAAGTCGTCATTATTGATGAGTTCACAGGCCGCATGATGGAAGGTCGCCGCTACTCCGAAGGCCTGCATCAGGCACTGGAAGCAAAAGAACAGGTTCCAATCCAGCCTGAGAACCAAACACTCGCATCCGTCACGTTCCAGAATTACTTCCGTCTTTACAACAAACTTTCCGGCATGACCGGGACGGCCCTGACGGAAGCAGAAGAGTTCATGGACATCTATGGGCTCGACGTTCTCGAAATTCCAACCAACGTCGACATTTCGCGTATTGACGAAGATGACGAAGTTTACCGGACCAACGAAGAAAAATTCGCCGGCATTATTGTCGAACTGGAAGACTGCTCAAAACGCGGCCAACCCGTTCTTGTCGGCACCACGTCCATCGAAAAGTCAGAACGTCTTGCAGCCCTTCTAAAACAGAAGAAGGTAAAGCACAGCGTACTCAACGCGCGCTATCACGAACAGGAAGCCTTTATCATCGCCCAGGCAGGCGTGCCCGGTGCTGTCACCATCGCCACCAACATGGCCGGTCGCGGTACGGACATTCAGCTTGGCGGCAACCTTGATATGCGCATCGAGGATGAGATTGACGAAAGCCTTGATGAGGCAGCACGCGCCGCGCGCATCACCGAAATTGAAGCCGACATCGCGGCCAAGAAAAAACACGCCCTGGATGCGGGTGGGCTCTATGTCATCGGCACAGAACGACACGAAAGCCGCCGCATCGACAATCAGCTGCGCGGACGCTCGGGCCGTCAAGGTGATCCAGGTCGCTCAAAATTCTATCTAAGCCTGGAAGATGATTTGATGCGCATCTTCGGCACCGACCGCATGGACGGCATGTTGCAAAAACTTGGCCTCGAAGAAGGTGAAGCCATCATCCATCCATGGATCAACAAGGCTCTGGAAAAAGCGCAACAAAAAGTTGAAGCGCGTAACTTTGACATTCGTAAAAACCTTCTCAAGTTCGATAATGTACAGAACGACCAGCGCAAGGCGATCTTCGAGCAGCGCATCGACCTTATGCACGAGGAAGATGTTTCTGAAGACGTAAAAGACATGCGCCACCAGTGCATTGATGATTTAGTTTCCGAGCACATTCCAGAAAAAGCCTACGCAGAACAATGGAACACTGCAGGCCTCAAAGAAGAGGCCACACGCATCCTCGGGCTTGATCTTGATGTTGATGCATGGGCTGCCGAGGAAGGCATTGCCAACGACGAGATCCGTGAACGCATTTATCAAGCGGCCGATGCCACAATGGCAAAGAAAGTCGCCGACGTCGGATCAGACGCGTTCCGCAGGGTTGAAAAAGCAGTCCTCTTGCAAACCATTGATCAGCGCTGGCGCGATCATTTACAGATGCTCGATCACCTGCGTCAGGCAGTTGGCCTGCGTGGCTACGCCCAGCGTGATCCGCTAAACGAATATAAGACGGAAGCCTTCTCGCTTTTTGAAAGCCTGCTGACACGGTTGCGCGAAGATGTAACGCGCCAGCTCATGCACTTGCAATTTGTCACCGACCCACCAGCGATTGAAGACCAGGCCCTACCTGAGATGCACGCCCATCACGTCGACCCGCTAACCGGGCGCGATGAAATGAGCGACGCAGACGGTGGTGTGGCTGTAGCGACACGTCCAAGCAAGGCACGAGGCCGCGCTTCTGAGGTTGCAATGGATCCAAACGATCCATCAACTTGGCGCAAAGTGGCGCGCAACGCGCCCTGCCCATGCGGCAGCGGGAAAAAATACAAACATTGTCACGGCGCGCTGGCTTAATCGCCACTACGCTGCGCCCAGGGGTAATCCAGCAGATCAAACTCTGTTGCATTTAGCGACGCCCGGTCTTTGACGCTCTCCCACCAAGCCAACAGAGAAGCACGGGCTTGTAGAAGCCCTTGGCCTTCAACTGTTTTTGCCAAATAAGCAATCATCGGTGCAGCATGAAGATCTGCAAGTGTGAACCTTGTCCCGCCCAAATGACCGGGCCCGATAAATTTTTCGTCCAACACCGTGAGTGATGTTTCCAAACGCTTGACCATACGCTCGGTCACACTTTCATCAGGCCATCCCCCCACGAATGAATTGAAGTAGGTCTGCGTCACCAGCTCGCGTATGTCAGGCCAGACATAGTGATCTAAGGCAGAGATTGTCGCGGCCATATGCGCACGCGCGGCAATCGACGCAGGACGAAGAGTGGGTTCGCAAAACACTTCATCCAGATAGGCGGTGATCGCCGCTGTCTCGATGAAGGTATCTTCACCATGAACAAGAGCTGGCACAACGCCAAAGGCGTGTCGGTCCTTTTGTGTCGAAGGCATGCCTGAGGAGACAAAATCAACTTCTTCAAGCTGGTAAGGCAGGCCCTTTTCTTCCAGAACCACCCGCACAATGCGCGTGTAAACGCTGTAAGCGGGACCGTAAAGCGTCAGCACGTCCATTTTTTACCGCTACTTCGCATCACCGCCCATCGCCTTGCCTGCCAGATAGTAGTGATAGGCTCCCCACAGACTGATGAAGCTCGTGAGCAACAGCGCATAACGCAAAGACTCAATGCCATAGGTCGGCTCAAGCATGTCACTCAAAATGCCTACCAACTGAGGACCAAAGCCCAGACCAATGATGTTCAAAATGAACAACATGATGGAGGAAACTGTTGTGCGCATGTGCAGGGGTGCCCGGCTTTGGATCATCGCGAAACTTGGCCCAAGATAGAACGCCCCCAAAACTGTCATCGGCGCATAAATCCAGAGCGCGACATCCTTGTCAGCCAAAAAGAAGACAAGGATCATGGGCGCAGCAGCAACTTTCGCGATGGCCACAATCCAGGGGGCCCATCGGGCGTCTTTGGCACCCAGACGATCAGCCAATTTGCCTCCGAGAATCGCCCCCATCGGGCCAAAAATACCCACCATCAGAGCCAGAAAAACACCAGTCTCGACGACTTCCATTTTGAAACTGCGCAGGAAGAAGGAATAGCCCCAGACGGCGCCACCATAGCCGACAAAAGAAATGAGCGTGACACCCATGATCGTGTGAAACGATACACGGTCCGCCCAGATATGACGGAATCCCCCAGCGATCTGACCATAGAGTTCGCTCCAGTCAATTGACTTGGTTTCTTGCGGCGCCACACCGTCTGAATGACCGCGGGGCGGTTCGACAAGCGTGAAGCGAACCAATGCCGCAATGGCAACTCCCGGCAAACCCACCAACAAGAACGCGGCGCGCCAGCCATATTGGCTGACAACAAAGGCACCGACAGCAAACGCAATCATAGTGCCGAGGTAGACACCCAAAGCATAAATCGCCAGCGCGCCGTTACGTTCTTCAGCCGGATAAAGGTCTGCAATCATGGAATGTGAGGGAGGGCTGGACCCTGCCTCGCCAATACCAACGCCAATCCGCGCGATGGCCAGCGTTCCAAACCCGGTGACAAATGCGCAAGCCGCCGTCATCAGGCTCCAGATCGCAATGGCAGCAGCGATAATGTTACGACGGCTAGAACGATCTGCAATAAAAGCAATCGGCATGCCCAAGGTTGCATAGAAAATGGCAAAGGCAATGCCGGACAAAAACCCAAGTTGCCAATCGGCCAGCAGGAATTCTGCTTTAATCGAGGGCAGGACAACGCCCATGATCTGCCGGTCCACATAGCTTGAGATATAGCCAAGCAACAAAACCCCCAGCGCATAACGCCGATAGTTTTTCGAGATTGTGAATTCGCCAGCGTCAGCAACAGTGTCTGCGGCCATGTTCCCCCCAGGAGCATTAGATAATTCTTTTGACCAGCCTAGACGGGAGAGAGAGCCGCAGCAAACAAAAGCGCATCTTTCATACCGGTTGCGCCAACCACCGCCTCCGCCATAATGACCCTAACAAAAACAGGGAGAGATAAATGGCCACCCCCCAACCTTTCAAAGTAGAAATTCAACAATCCGTCATCGACGGCATTCTCGGTAAAGTCCGCAGCTACGACTGGCATGAGATGCCCGACATTGAAGCCGGGGCCGATCGCTGGGCGTATGGCGCCGACATGGTCTACATGAAAGAGCTTTGCGCCTATTGGGCGGACGGGTTCGATTGGCGGGCAACTGAGGAAAAACTAAACGCTTTTCCACAATTCAAAGCCGACGTCGACGGCCAGGAAGTGCATTTTTATCATGTCCAGGGCTCTGGCAAAGCCCCCCAAACGCTGTTGCTCACGCATGGATGGCCTGGCAGCGTCTTTGAATTTCTCGGCGTCATCGATCAGCTTGCTCACCCTGAAAACCACGGCGGCAATGCCGAAGATGGCCTGACACTGGTAATCCCATCTCTGCCCGGCTATGGCTTTTCAGGCAAGCCCAAGAAACCCCTGGGACCAAAGCGCACCGCAGAACTTTGGAACCAACTAATGTGCGAGACGCTGGGTTATGACACCTATATTGCCCAAGGTGGCGATTGGGGGTCGGTTGTCACCGGTTGGCTTGGATATAATCACGGGGTCGACAAGCAAGGCGGCTGCCAGGCCATTCATCTGAACATGTGGGGCTTCCGCCCGGGTGGCGTGTTGCCAGAAACACCTGAGGAACAAACCTGGGCGGCAGAATCCGGTGCCGTCATGGCCGCAGAATCCGCCTATCTACAGCTACAGGCGACCAAACCGCAGTCCCTTTCCTACGCAATGATGGACAGCCCAATCGGGGTCGCTGCCTGGATTACAGAAAAATTCAACACCTGGTCAGATACCGATGGCGAAGATGGCACAAAACACATTGAAAACGCTTACACAAAAGATCAACTGCTTTCCAATATCATGGTCTATCTGGTCACCCGCACTTTCAACACATCCACGTGGTTCTACCGTGGCTATTTTGAAGAAGGCGGCTCTGAAATGGCACCGGGAACACGCGTTGAAATACCAACTGCCATTGCCAACTTTCCGCGAGAGTTCATTAAGTTCCCACCGCGCTCTATGGTGGAAAAAGGGTACAACATCGCCCAATGGACCGATTTTAAGGCAGGTGGTCATTTCGCTGCGCTTGAAACGGGCAGTACGTTTGCGTCCGATGTCAGCACCTTTGCCAAGCAGCTCAAAGGATAACCCCAATGACCCATCGCATTGTCCCTGCGGACCCGTTCAAAATACATGTGCCAGATCACGAGATCGCAGACCTAAAACACAGACTGGAACAAACACGGTTTCCCAATGAACCCGACGGGAATGAGCAATGGGCCTATGGCACCAACCTCTCTTACATGGAGCGCCTGGTTTCATACTGGCGCGATGATTTTGATTGGCGCAAACAAGAAGCCTGGTTAAACTCGTTCCCGCAGTTCAAAGCCGTTTTGACCGACGACGACGATCAGGATCACGAAATCCATTTCGTTTATGAAAAAGGCTCTGGCACGAATCCTATCCCTCTCATCATGACCCACGGATGGCCTTCTACCTTTCGTGAATTTCTCGATGTGGTGGACCGCCTCGCACACCCAGAGAAATATGGACAGGCAGGTCCAGCTTTTGACGTCATCGTGCCTTCTTTAATCGGCTATGGGTTTTCCTCTCTCCCCCGCGTTCCCATTGGGCCTGCCGCCATTGCCGACTTATGGCATCGCTTGATGACTGAGGTCTTGGGTTACGACACCTATGCGGCCCAGGCAGGCGACTGGGGAAGTTTCGTGACATCCCGTTTAGCCCTTCAACACCCCAAGGCCGTGCGCGCCATTCATCTCACCATGTTGCCTCTGCGCCCCAACATGAAGCATGAAAGCCAGCCTGCAATTACCCCAGAGGAAGCCGCCTGGATCAAGCAAATGAAAACCTGGTGGTCGATTGAAGAAGGGTACCGTGCCATCCAATCGACCAAACCCATGGCTTTGGCTTTTGGCCTCGCAGATTCACCCGCTGGCCTGGCAGGCTGGCTCGCAGACAAATATTACCGCCTGGGCGACACGGATAAATCACACGAGTGGGAAGGCATGGAAGCGCGGTTTCCCATGGACACAATCCTCACACAGCTTTCCATCTATTGGTTCACGGGCACGATCAACTCGGCAAACACGCTTTACAAAGCCGGTCCAGAAGAAGGCTCAAACCTTCTAAAACCAGGCGAGCGTGTAACGGTGCCAACGAGCTACACCGAATATCCGATGGACACACTGCCAATAACACCACGCTCATGGGCAGAGCGCAGTTACAATCTAAAAACCTTCAAGGTGATGGAAAAAGGAGGGCATTTTGCCGCCATGGAAGAGCCGGAACTTTTTTCAAACGACGTGCGTTCAGTCTTTGAAAAATTGCTTTGACCTGTGCTTCAGGTGTCAGGGGTACCTGCACCAATATCAATCCACACGGAGACATCTGGCATGGCAAAACGCGACTTGGTCTCCCCATAGGTCAATTCTTCAATAATGACCTGATGATTGATAATTCGAATGCCATTTCCCTGGGCATCTGCAACGGGCAAAAAAAGACACTCAAACAGGCAATCCCGCCCAATATCTGATCGTGCAGAAATCGTCATAAGCATGGCACAAGGCCGTCGAAGAACGTTTTCAATGTTTGCAAAATAGAAGGCGCGGGCTTCATCATCCATTCGGTACCCAACGGCCTGCCCGGTCATTTCTTCACCGTAAAAATCGCAAATCGCTGTGCCGGCGAAACGGAGCTGAAAACCCGTTTCGCCACCGCGTTCAATAATGGTACACCACGGCATAGATTGATGAACTTTGATCGGATCCCATGATCCAACCAGAGGCATCCGCCCTTCGTTCAAACTGAGCCAATAAGCAAAAAAAGTAGCGGTTTTGTCGTGACGAAAATGCTCCAGAATTGTCACAGGGTCATGGTGTGAAGCAGAAAGGGTCAAGAGGCCAGCACCTCGGCAGAAAGCATTTCAGGAACACCAAACCCAAGGTCAATCCAGTCTGCCTCTACATATTGAGAAGCCTCCGGTATCGCTTTTCCAAATCCATGTGTTTCGAGAATAGCCATATAAACAATAAGTCGATCAGAGGCTCCATCCTCCCTATCGATTGGCAATGTAAGGAATTCAGCAAGACACTCGTGGCCCGAAGCCGAGCGCACCACATAGACACTCACGCGTCCACAAGGCATAGCAAGCATTGTCCGCATATTCTGTTCAGAAATTGCATAGGCTTCTGGCGTGGGAAAAAAGTCCTTCAACAAAAGACCCGTCAGTTCCACGCCCACAAAGTCACAAGCTCCCGTCCCGGCAAACCTGTGCACAAATTCATTATCCGAATTCAATTCGAAAATTGTGACGAAAGGCATGAGTTGGGGAATTTTGATGGGATCCCAAAGCCGGTAATTCGGCGGATTGCCATCAGCAAGCGACCGCCAATAGTCATAAAGGCGCTCAGTATTGCTATGACGAAAATCAGGCATAAAAACTCCAATCGACGGCAACCAGCCATCAAAGAGAGTTTACACGTCGAAAGGTTGCGTTTTGCTTATCGAAAAACAGCACTTAACAAAGGGAAAACACAGTTCTCTCAAGCAAGATTGGCATAGCTCAAGAAACGGGTAGCCCAACTGGATGCGTTGAGGGAACCCCAAAGCCAAGGTCTATCCATTCCGCTTCCACGTTTTGAGAAAGTACCGGCGTTGCTTCGCCAAAGCCCTTCGTCTCAAGGATAGTCATTTGCACAACAAGCCGGTCGGGCACCCCATTCGCACTAGTCAAAGGCAATGTCAGCAACTCAGCAAGGCATTCGTGACCAGAAGCAGAACGCACCACATAGGAGCTGCGGCGTCCGCAAGGCGCTGCAAGGATCGTTCGCAAATCCTGTTCCGAGGCGGCATATTCTTCAGGAGAGGAAAAAAAGTCCTTCAACATTCGCCCCGTGAGCTCTACGCCCACAAATTCACAAGTGCCTGTTCCCGCAAACCTGTGCACGAACTCATCACCCTCATTCAATTCGAGAATTGTGACAAAGGGCATGAGTTGGGGAATATCGATGGGATCCCAAAGCCGGTAATTCGGCGGATTGCCATCAGCAAGCGACCGCCAATAGTCATAAAGGCGCTCAGTATTGCTATGACGAAAATCAGGCATAAAAGCTCCTATTGATGACGACGAGCCATCAAAGGAAAAATACACGCCAAAAGGTTTAGTTTTGCTTATCGAGACGACATGCTTACCAAAGGGTAAACGTAGGTCTCGCCTAAACGATACCAGTTCGACCAATTGCCATGAATTTTTCTTGGCGCAATCGACGCAGCGTTGCTCCATCAAAGCCTGATAGGTCGCGCAATTCTTGCTCAATCGCATCACCAGCTTCGCGGATCATAAGCGCTCGCTCACGGTGCGCTCCGCCAATGGGCTCAGGCAGGATACGGTCAATCACACCCAACTCGAGCAGGCTTTGAGCTGTAACCTTCATCGCAGCCGCCGCGTCTTTGGCTTTGTCTGAATTCCGCCACAAGATCGACGCCGACGCTTCGGGCGAAGCGACTGTGTAAATAGAATGCTCCAGCATCATAACGCGACTGGCAGTTGCAATCGCCAACGCCCCACCAGATCCACCTTCACCAATAATTAGTGAGACCGACGGCACCCGAATGTCCAGGCACTTGTCGATGGAGCGCGCAATGGCTTCAGCCTGCCCGCGCTCTTCACCTTCACGACCCGGAAAAGCCCCGGCAGTATCAACCAGTGTCACTACCGGCATGTTGAAGCGGTCAGCCAGTTCCATAAGGCGCGCCGCTTTGCGGTAGCCCTCTGGCTGCGCCATGCCGAAATTATGCTTCATGCGGGTCTCCATGTCGGAGCCCTTTTCATGACCAAGAATAACGATAGAACGCCCTCTGAAGCGACCAAAGCCACCGACAATCGCATGGTCTTCGCCAAACAGGCGGTCACCAGCGAGCGGCGTAAAATCTTCGATCAGACCATCAACGTAATCAATCAAATGAGGTCGGTTGGGATGACGCGCGACTTGTGTCTTTTGCCAGGTATCCAGATCGGCATACATATCACCGAGCAACTGAGCGGCTTTTGCCTCCAGCTTTGAAACATCGTCTGAAATACCGGCCGTCGGGTCTTCTTGAGCCAGGATTCTGAGTTCCTGGACCTTGCCTTCTAGCACAGCGAGTGGTTTTTCAAATTCTAGATATGTATGCATGTGTTTTGATTAACTCAGCTCAACTTGGCGTCCAAATGAGCGCCTAATCCCCTACCCAATATGTCATCAGGCGGCGGCACACTGGCCCGCGCCCTATCACTTGTCAACTATCTGTCACATAGGCGCTTACAGTGGCACAAATGAGGCAAATCCGCCGCCTTGTTTCAAAAATCAAGGTTAAATATCTCGCAAAGGGTGCTTCGTCGTCACCAGCTCCCGCAATCTCTCCTCCAGAATGTGTGTATAGATCTGGGTCGTGGAAATATCTGCATGTCCCAACAATTGCTGAACGGCCCTCAAATCTGCCCCATTGGCCAACAAATGACTGGCAAAAGCGTGTCGCAAGGTATGAGGCGACAAGCGCACCGGGTCGATCTTGGCTAACACGGCCAGTTCTTTCAACAATTGCGCGAACCGATGCCGCGTCAAATGGCCAGATTTTCCACGTGAGGGAAACAGCCATGGATTGGCCTGATTGGCCAATGCCAACTTTCGATGTTCGCAAAACACAGAAACAGCCTCCATCGCTGGGCCGCTCATAGGCACCAGGCGCTCGCGCCCTCCTTTGCCTCGCACGTTGATCATTTGTTCAGTGCCAGCCACCGCTGCCAAAGGCAAACTCACCAGCTCTGTAACCCGAAGGCCAGTTGCGTATAAGACTTCCATCAAACACACGGCGCGCGCCCGGCGATAGGCTTGGCGTTGAGCATCAACAATGTCACCGCCATAGCGCAAAGCCGCCTTCAGAAGAAGGTCAACCTCCTCGATGCTGAGTGTTTTTGGCAGGGGGCGAACCAGTTTTGGCCCCTCAATAATACTGCAAGGA